>Ga0308163_10000170_pt1 | contig 178887 bp, 150 predicted proteins | sample PhyTR1_FD_201037 | JGI IMG/M metagenome (GOLD analysis project Ga0308163, IMG submission 201037) | Phyllosphere microbial communities from UC Gill Tract Community Farm, Albany, California, United States - DLSLT.R1 | ecosystem: Host-associated > Plants > Phyllosphere > Unclassified | place... | reverse complement strand
CACCGGACAATGTTTCCGAGGTCCTTGGCCCCGGGATCACCATGGTGGTCGACTGCACCGATCAGGTGTCGGCGAAGATCGCGATGGTCCTGCATGCCCGCGCCCACGGCCTGCCGCTGGTGGTCTGCGGGGGCGCGGGCGGCAAGACCGATCCGCTGGCCTTGCGTGCCGGCGACCTGAGCGTGGCGATCAACGATGCGCTGCTGGCCAAGCTGCGCAACCAGCTGCGCCGCAACCATGGGTATCCGAAGGCGGCCTTGGTCGCGGGCAAGCCGCCGAAGCGCATCCCGAAGATGCAGGTGCGCGCGCTGTGGTTCGATCAGCCGGTGCGCCTGCCGATCCCGGAGGCAGCGGTGTGCGAGGTCGATACGGCAACGGCCAATGCGCCGTCTGATTCACCAGCGATCGCACCACAGGGCCTGTCGTGCGCAGGCTATGGGTCCATCGTGACGATTACCGCGGCCATGGGCCTGGTGGCCGCCAACGAGGTCTTGCAGGTGCTGTTTCCGCCCGCCACACCCAAGCGCTGAGCGGCGGCAGGATACGTGCTGCACCCTGCTACGATTGCCCATCTTCGACGCAGGAGTCCGCATTGGTCCCAGTTCTTTTCCCGCCGCGCCTCTTGGGTGAACACCCAGTCGCGCGCGCTGCATGGCGCGCCGGCACTTGCCTGGCGGCAACGCTGCTGATCGCGGGCTGTTCGATGCTGCCAGGTGGCGGCAGTGGCCCCAGTGCGGCGGCCAGCAGCGAGATCGCCGCCCTGGGCCCCTTGCCCGATGTGCCCGGCGTGGCGCCTCCCGACACACCTGCTGAAGCCTGGAAGATGCAGTTCGCGCAGGCCTTGCACGAACATCAGCCCGGCAAGATCTTCGAAGGCATTCCGCCCAACCCGCTGTACGCCATCATCGTGCTGGAAATCGAACTGGACGCGAAGGGCGGGCTGCGCAGCGTGCGCAACATGCGCGCGCCGCCGCATGGCGCCAAGGAACGCGACGCCGCCATTGCGTCGGTGCGCGCAGGCGGGCCGTATCCTGCGCCGCCGCGGGTGATGCTGAAGAACGGCGTGGCGAAGTTCACCGAGACCTGGTTGTTCGACAACCAGCGCAAGTTCCGCCTGCGTTCGATCGCGGCAGAACAGTCCTTCGATTGATTTCCTGAACTGACTTCCCAAGCTGAGCGCGCGGGATCAGGCCGCTGCCGGTGATTCCGGCGTCAGGCTGGTCTGCGGGGCGGCCAGCACTTGAATGTGCGGGAAGTCCAGGTTGGCCAGGGCTTCCTGAACCGAGTCCAGGAAGGGCTGGCAGTCGGGCTGCAGCAAGGCCCACTTGCGGCACCAGTCCTTGATGTCGCTCAGTCCACCCTCATCGGCGAGGCTCGCCAGCTCGCGCAGCGCTTCCGAGTCGGGGCGCAGGGCGCAGGCCTGTGTGTTCACCGCCTCACGCAATACCGGTTGGACGGTGAAGGGTCGGGCAAGTTCGTCTTCGGCGAATTCGGCCGTCGACAACACCGCCTCGGCAAGCGCGCCGACATCGGCATGCGGCGCTTCGATGCCGAACACGAAGCGGCTGCCGGCGTTCGGCGCGCTGTCCAGCGTCAGCTCGCCGCCCATGCTCTCCACAATGCGCCGGGCAATGAACAGGCCCAGGCCCACGCCGCCACCCAGTCGCTGACCTTGTTCGAATTCGCCGAAGATGCGGGTCTGATCCTCGCTGGCGATGCCGATGCCGGTGTCGTCGACGATGAAGCTCAGCATCCAGCCTTCCTCGCGCGGCTCGGCTTCCACTGTCAGCGTGATGTTGCCGTCACGGGTGAACTTGGCGGCGTTCGACAGCAGATTCAGCAAGGCCTGTTGCAGGCGTCGCCCATCGACCATCACTTGGCCGGGCAGGCGAAGCGCCCGTGTGAAGACAAAGCGGTTGTTCTGCTGCGAGGCAAGCGCCGCGGCGTAACGGGCGATGTCATCGAGCAGCGCACCGATGTCGGTGGCCTTGGGGGCGATGCTCAAAGGCTTGACGGTGTCTCGGCTGTATTCCAGCAGGTCGTCGATCAGGCTCAGTTGATAGTCGGCACCACGCTCGATCGCGCGCAGCCCGGTTTCTGCCGGTGCGGCGCGCAGGCGCAAGCGGCGCACGTAACTCAGGATGGTGGCGATGGGCGCGCGCAAGTCGTGGCCGATATAGGCCATGATGCGCGTCTGTTCGCGATTGGTCTGTTCGGCGCTTGCCAGCGCCCGGTGCAAGGCCTCGGTCTGGCGGGCCACTTCGTCGCGCAGACGCTCGTGCTCGGCAGCCTGCCAGGCCAGCAAGGCCTCGCGTGCCCGGTCATGATTGCGATTCAGGCGGCTGGCCCAGGCGGCAAGCAGCGCCAGCACCGTCACCATCGCCAGCAAGGCAAGCGCGGAATCCAGCGGGTTGTCGGTGGAACTGCTGGAAAACCAGCCCATGGCTTCGCCGAAGCGGTGCGGGGCGGCCACCAGTATCCAGAACAGCAGGATGACCATCAATTTGCCCGGCGGCGGCAGCGTTTTCCAATGCATGATGCCGGTGCCCAGCAGCGCGGCGCAGATCGCCAGCATCGAGATCGCGTAGCCCAGCGACGCAAGTTTGACCTCGCCCATCAATGCCGCCGCTGCCAGTCCCACCGACAGCACGGCATAGCCCAGCAGCAGACCGGTGCCACGGATGTCCGGGCGCTCGCGCCGGATCACGTCATACACGAACATCACTGCCAACCCGCTGCCCACGCTGAACAGGAAGGACGTGGACACCACGCTCCATTCGCTGGCGTCGGGCCACAGGTAGCGCTTGCCGTAGCCGCGGAAGCTTGCTTCCTGGAATGCATGCAGACAGAAAAAGGCGCCCAGCAGCAGGAAGGGACGTCCGCGGGAAAGCAGGCCGAACAAGATGCTGTAGAGCCCGACCATCACCATGCCGCCGATCAGCACCACGTCGCCCAGCGCGGCACGCAACTCGGAATCGGCCAGTGCGCCGGGAGAGAACACGCGCGGCAGAAACTGCAGTGCAGTCCGGCTGGATATCCGTACCAGGGTGCGTACCTGCTCGCCGGGCCCCAGTTCGATGCGAAGCATCGGGCGCCGCGAGACGGTTTCTTCGGCGTCCATCGGCACCGCCAGCCCCGCCCGGCGAATGGTCCAGATTCCCCCCTTAAGCAGGTGGAAGTCGACGTTCTCCAGACGCGGTGACTGCAGGTCGAGCACGACGACGCGTTCGTCGGTCGAGGTGTTGGCCAAGTCCAGCACGAACCACCATGCCGACCGCGAGAAGCCCGGATGCAGCAGGCGTTCGTCGGCGACGAAGCCGCCATCAGGGCGCTCCAGGCGTTGCGTGACTTCTTGCAGTGTCAGCTGTCCACTGGGGTCTTCCAGCACGCGGGTGAACGCCGCTGCCTCGCGTGGCCAGACTTCGTCATCGTGCAGTTCGAGCGCCGTCGCCCGTGCCGCGCCAGCATGCGCAAGGACCAGGAAGAACAGGCAGAAACAGGCAAAACGCAGTCGCACGCTCAGGGTTCGTTTGGGGCTGGTGGAGTCGCTGGGCCGGCGAGCGCCTGGGCGCGTCGGCGGTATTGGGTGGGTGTCATGCCCGCGTGTTCGCGGAAAGCCGTAGCAAAATTGGTCGGTTTGGCAAAGCCGACTTCATCTGCGATTTCCAGAATGCTGAGCGAACTTCCGCCCAGCAGGCGCTTGGCCAAGGCCAGGCGCTGCTCGCGAAGGTAGCCGAATACCGACTGCCCCAGCAATTCCCGAAATACCAAGGACAAACGCTTTTCATGCGTGCCGGCCTGGCGCGCCACTTCCTGCAGGCTTGGTGTGTGGGTCAGGCTGCGCAGCAGATAGTGCTGGGCAGCCTGCAAAATGGCGTGGCTGTCGGATACCGGGGCATTTTGCGCCGGCGTCACGTCCTGCATCGCCACGCCCGCCGCCAGCGCCAGGTGAATCTGAATGCGCGCGGTGACTTCCTCGGCCGAGAACGGCTTGGCAATATAATCCACCGCCCCCTCCCGCAAGCCTCGCAGCCGTTCGGACACTTCGTTCGAGGCGCTGAGGAAGATCACCGGAATCGACGCCGTGGCCGGATCGGTCTTGAGCAGCCGGCAGGCGGCAAATCCGTCCACCCCGTGCATGCGTACATCCATCACGATCAGGTCCGGCGAATTGGTCACCGCTCGCCGGTAGCCCTGAGAACCGTCGAACGCAATACTGATGCGATAGCGCTCCGTGCCGAGCATCTGCACCAGCAGGCGCAGCTCGTCGGGATTGTCGTCGACCAGCAGGATGTGTGGGCGGGGAGGCAGGGGGTGGGAAGCGGTGCGCATGCTGATCGAACCAAGGCTGGGAACGCGCAGCTTGGTTTCCAAGTCTCAGAATGTAAACACTTTTGCCGCGCAAGCAAAGTTTCTGTCGGCTTCGCCAAACATGGACGTTGCGGCCACGGCGGAGAATGGCGCCATGGCCGCGTGTGAACGCTTGCCATGATCGACGACGTTGACGCGGTCTTACCGAGGAGGTCTCGAATGCAGCACGGAAAGAGCACCGCCACGCGCCGCTTCATCATTGCGGTCGCTTCGGTGAAGGGGGGGACAGGCAAAACCAGCCTGGCCGCCAACCTGGGCGTGGCGCTGGCCTTGTCGGACCGGCAGGTTGCCGTACTCGACCTCGATCCCCAGGATGCGCTGTATGCCCACCTCGATCCGGTCGGTGGTCATGGCGAGGGGATTGTCGGCGCCAGTCTGGACGGCCTTCATTGGGCGGATATTGCGCGTTACAGCCCGCATGGCGCCATGGTGCTTCCTTACGGCAAGACCAGCCACACCGCACGCAGGGTGTTCGAGCATGCGCTGGAAAACGAACCTGATTGGCTGGCGCAAGGCGTCGACAGCCTGGGGCTCGGTGCCGACAGCGTCGTCATCTTCGACACGCCAACCACGCCCTCGGGGCTGTCTGCCCAGGCCCTGGGCCTGGCCGACATGGTGGTGATTCCGCTGCTGGCGGACGCCGCGTCCTATGCCACGGTACCTGCCATCCGCCAATTGCTGGACGCGTATCCGCCCACGCACAATCGTGGGCGCGAGTACCTGTTCGTCACGAATCAGCTGGATGCCGCCGATGAATTGGGCCGCGATGTGGCGCGCCTGATGCGCCGCGAGTTCGCCGGCCACCAGGCTGGTGAAGTGGCCAGCGACCCGGTATTTCGGCGGGCCCATGCCAGTCGCTGCAGCATCTTCGATTACGACGCCAACAGCCGCGGGGCCAGTGACCTGCTGGCCGTCACGCGGGTGATCGCAAGACGTTTCCCGGTTACTCAAGATGCATGAAGCGCCGATCGACCAGGCCGGGTCTTCCTGGGCGCAAGACCCACTTCGTCTGTCGCGATTGCTCGACAGCACGACTGACTACATCGGGTTCATCGATACGGAAGAGCGTCTGGAATATCAGAACCTTGCCGCCCGCGAACTGGTCGGTGGTGTCGATCTGCGCGGCAAGACCCTGACCGAGCTGGAGCACTACATGGGCAGCCCCGCGTGGGGCGCACAGGTGCGGGGTGCCTTGCGTGACGGCGTGCACGTCCAGTTCGACTGGTTTGCGCCGAATGTGCAGCGCTGGCTGACCCAGGACGTCTACCCGGTGGTCGGCGGCATTGCGCTCTTCGCGCGTGACGTCACGGTGCGCCACGAACAGGAATTGGCGCGTCAGCACGATCACCAGCGTCTGACTCACCAGGCGAGTCACGATGCGCTGACCGGCCTGCCCAATCGCATGGCCTTGCACGCCATGATCGACGAGGAACTGGCGCGCCCGGGCGGACCTGAATTCGCCTTGCATCTGATCGATCTGGACGGTTTCAAGACCATCAACGACACGCTCGGTCATGCGGTTGGCGATCTGCTGCTGAAACAGGTGTCCGAGCGCTTGCGCAGTTGCCAGGGCATGCACGGCACGGTCGCCCGCTATGGCGGCGACGAGTTCGTGCTGTTGCAGACCGGTAGCGTGTCCCAGGCAGAGGCCGTGGCGACCGGCCGGCGCATCATCGCCGAGCTGAGCCGCGGCTATCAGATCGAGCGTGAGAACGTGCTTGTCGGTGCCTGCATCGGCATTGCATTTGCGCCTTTGCACGGCAAGGACGCCGACAACCTGTACCGCGCGGCGGATGCGGCGATGTACCAGGCCAAGGCGGTCGGCCGCAACAACCTGCGCTGCTTCGACCCGTCGATCCAGCACGACAAGCATCGCCGCCAAGCCTTGCGGGCGTGGATGCGCGACGCGATCAGCAAGCAGGAACTGCATCTGGTGTTCCAGCCCCTGATCACGCTGGAAACCGGTCTGGCGACCGAGTTCGAGGCCTTGTTGCGCTGGCGCCAGCCAGTGCTGGGCGACATCGGCCCGACCGAGTTCATCCCGATCGCCGAAGAAAGCGGCCAGATACTTGCGATCGGCGCGTGGGTCCTCGACCAGGCCTGTCGCGAGGCGGCCAATTGGCCGGCGACCTTCACCGTCACGGTGAACCTGTCACCGCTGCAACTGGTGCCCTCGATCGTCGATACCGTCGCCAATGCCTTGCAGCAATCGCGCCTGGCGCCCGAACGGCTGACGCTGGAAATCACCGAAACCGTCTTGCTGGAAAACAGCGCGGCAAACCTGGCCACCTTGCACACCTTGCGTGCGATGGGCGTGCGCATCGTGCTCGATGACTTCGGCATCGGCTTTGCATCGCTGAGTTATCTGCAGCAGTTTCCCTTCGACAAGATCAAGATCGACCGCAGCTTTGTCGGCGATCTGGAGCGTCGACGTGACAGCCAGTCCATCATCAAGGCAGTGATTCTGTTGGCTGATGACATGGGCATGGACACCACGGCTGAAGGTGTCGAAACCTCGGGCCAGCTGTCCTGGTTGCGCCAGGCAGGATGTGGTCAGGTACAGGGCTTCCTGCTGGGGCGGCCGATGGCTGCCGAGGACTTGCCCGGTTACTTGCTGAGTTATCTGTCCAGTGAGGGCGCAGGCGGCCAGATGGCTTCGGCGCTCAAGCCAGGTTGACGCTCAGCGTCAGGCGGTTCTCATCGCCGCTGCGTTCGTAGACCAGATCGTCCAGGTAGTGGCGCATCAGGCTCACGCCGTGGCCACCGATTTCGGCATCATCGAGGGATAGCGCAAGCGTCGGCGCGGCCAGCTGCGTGGGATCGAAGGATTTGCCGTTGTCGATCACGCACACGCTCATGCGATCGGACGCGCGTGTGTATTCCAGGCGCAGCCGTGGTTGCGCGGCATAGCCATCGGCAAATGCGTAGGACACGATGTTGGTGAGCGCCTCGTCCAGGCTGAGGCTGAAGCCGAAGCGCAGCTTGGGCGGCCAGCTTTCGCGCTCGGCCAGGCCGTCGATCCAGTCCATGGCCTGGGCGATAGCGTCGGTCTGTACGCTCAACTCCAGCGAGTCATGGATCTTGTCGGTCATGCGGGGAGGCCCTGAGATGCGTGGTCGAATCATACGTCAGCCTGCGTGCTTGCGTGCTGTTGACGCGGTTCGGCGTGGATTTGCCGCCCCTGGCAGCGCGCAGGGGATGCTCAGTGTTCGAAATGCAGGCGCAGCCATGCGCTGCCATCGCCATGTCTGCCGGTCGTGACGCGATCGCTCAGGTGGCGCAGCAGCTGTACTGACACCCCCGAGAACGCGGCGTCCAGCGCGGCATCGTCGCCATCCAGCAGCTGGCTGAGGTCAGGGCGCTGATCCTGGCCCAAGGGCAAGGGCGCACCGGCGTGGCTCAGGATCAGGTCCAGACTGAGTTCGTCGAAACTGCCGCGAATGCTTTGCAGCGTGCGTCCGTTGCTGCCTTGGATGGCCTCGGCGGCTTCCACCGCAGCCAGCGTGGCGCGCTGCACCACATCGCGACGTGCGGCCCACGCACCGCCCTGCAAGGCAACGAAGTCGGCAACTTGTTCGGCGATCTGCGCGCCGTCATGCACGATGGGCTGAACCTGGCGCCGGGCCAGGCCGATGCGAAACACCAGCGTCAGCACGATGGCCACGGCGCCTGCCACCACAAAACCGCTGCCGGCCAGGAAACGCACGGATTCTGGTGCTTGCGCGCTCAGTTGCGGCACCAGCATTACGCCCAGACCGGCGATCAAGGACAGGCCGACCATGAAGATGCCACGGCTGTCCAACGCCCGCGAGGCGATCAATTCGATGCCCGACACGATCAGATAGGCGGCCGCGTAGATTTCCACGGCGCCCAGCACCGGCGTGGGGATCAGCGTCAGCGCCATTGTCACCTGCGGCATGAACACCACCATCAGCAAGACCAGCGCAGTGCCGATACCGACCAGGCGCGCGGTGCTGCGGCTGACGTGACACAAGGCAATGTTGGCCGACGAGGTGGCGCTGGGATAGCTGCCCAGGAAGGCCGTCAGCAGGTCGCCAAGGCTGCTGGCCTGGATGCCGCGACCAACGCCGCGCATGTCGGCGCGCCGCCAGTTGGCGTCGTCCATCTTCTGCATGATGATCACGCTGCCGAGGGTGTCCAGGTGGGTCAGCACGGTGATCAAGGCCACGGCCAGCAGCACACCGACTGGCACCTGGAACACCGGCGTGGCAATGCGGGGAACGGCAAACCAGGGCTCGGCCGCCAGCAACGCGCCATCGCCAAGTTGACCCATGAATGCCGCGGCCAGTGTGCCCGCACCAATCCCCACGATCAGCGCAAACAGCTTCACCGTGCGGTTGCCCCAGATCGAGCCGATGACGATCACGCTCAGCGTCAAGGCCGCCACGCCCGCACTGGCCAGCGAGATGCGGTGATCGTCGCCCATGCCCAGCGAGTGCGTGAGCGACGGTGCGATCAGCGACAGGCCGACCATGGCCACGACCAGCCCCACCACCGGCGCCGTGAACACCTTGCGCAGATGCGGTGCGCAGCGTGCGACCACCAAGCCGGTGATGCCTGCTGTGAGTCCAATGGGCACCATTGCGCCTGGCCCGTAGTCCTTGATCATGTTGGCCGACAGCACCAGCAACACCGGCGCCGGGATGTGCACCAGCAGCATGCCGGCACCCAGCCGGCCGCCCCAGGCCTGCAGGAACGTGGCGACCGCCATGGTCAGGATCGACACCGCCATGAACGAGCGGGTGTCGGTCGGCGTCATGCCGGCAATGCGCGCCACGGCCAGGATGTAGACCGTCAGCGACAGCGCGGTCAGTCCATGCTGGATCGACAGCGGAATCAGCGAAGACCAGGGCGGCGTGTCATCGGCGGCGTAGGTCAGGTCGGGCGGCCGACGCCGCGGCGGGCCAGCAGGCAGGCGCAGCGCGCGCAACAACGGGGCGGGGGATGTCATGGCTGCAATGATCGCAAGCCGGCCTGCGACCAGCAATGGTATTTCGCGGGACAGGCCGACGACGCACGCACACAACAGCTTGGTTAAAAATGAGATTGCATCTCATTTGAGAATCTATACTCGCCGCTTGTCGTCGCGCAGCGAAAAGGCCGGTGCAGTCAGCCATGCGCGACGCGTGACGGACTTCGCTTCATGGACTGGCTGACACACCTGTGGTCGCACGTTATTACCGAGAGCTGCTGAGATTTCTCCAGGGCATGGTCAAGGACCGCGAGACCGCGGCCGACCTGGCGCAGGAGAGCTACGCACGGGTGTTGGCCGTCGAGCGTTCCGGCGAAACCATTGCCGAGCCGCGTGCGCTGCTGTATCGCACGGCACGCAATCTGGTCATCGACGGTCATCGCCGCAGTGAGGTGCGTGGGCAGACCCAGTCTCAGGATGTGGACGCGTCGGCGATAGAAAGCTTGGCCGCCCCGGGCGCTTGCGAACCAGAAACCACCGCCATGTCTTCGCAGGCCGTGGCGGCCTTGCTGGACGCCATCGGTGATTTGCCCGTGCGTTGCCGCGAGGCTTTCATCCTGCACAAGTTCGATGGTCTGTCGCAGGCGGAAGTCGCCCGCCAGATGGGTATCTCGGTGACGATGGTGGAACGGCACATCAAGCTGGGCATGCTGGCGTGCCGGGCATGCCAGGATCGTCTGGAAGGTCGTGCCCACGACCTGCCACCGCGTGCAGGAGGTGCGCGTTGACAGTCACACCTTGTGTCGGCGTGGCAGGTTGGGTTTTATGCCGCTCGTGCGTCTACTTCCAGGTAGCCTCTGAATCCGCATGACTGACCTCAACACCGCCAATCATCCGCTCAGCGAACTCGACGCTGAAGCACTCGCCTGGTTCACGCGTACCGGACGCGGACCGCAGGCCGACCAGGACGCCGACCTGCAGGCGTGGCTGCGTGTCGACCCGGCCAGGCGTCTCGCCTTCGAGCGCTGGCAAGCCGACTGGCGAACGCTCGATCGTTTGCCCTTGGCCGGCGTCGAGGAACTGCGCAAGCAGTTGGCAACCGACAAGGCGGTGGTGGCCGCTTGCGATGCTGCTTCCGAGCTTGCTGCAACTGCGCCGCCGTCCTTCACGCCGCCCCGGTCTGCCGAGCGGCGGCGCTGGATGCGCGGCCTGGCGGCGATGGCGCCACAGGCCGCCGTGGTGCTGATGATGCTGAGCGTCTCGGGCGGCGCCTACCTGGGCTGGGACTACTGGCAGCACCAACCCGTCTACACCCAAAGCTTCGCCAGCCAACGCGGCGAGCAGCTGGACATCCAGCTGCCCGATGGCAGCCGTCTGCGCCTGGACACCGCTACCCGGATCGCCGTCACGCTGTATCGCCAACGGCGCGAGGTGAAGCTCGCCGAAGGGCAGGTGGTCTTCCAGGTGCAGGGCGATGCAGCCAGGCCTTTCGACGTGTTGGCCGGCCCGATGCAGGTGACGGTCGTCGGCACGCGTTTCTCGGTGCGGCATACCGCAGGCATCTCGGGCGACGATGGCGTGCGGGTGGCGGTCGAGGAAGGACGTGTGCGGGTCAGGCGCGCCTTGCCTGCGGGCAAGACGGCGCGCGCAGTCCTTGCCAATGACGGACACACCATCGAGCTGCTTGCGGGCCAGCAAGTGACCGCAGATATTGCCGGCGAGCTTGCGCCCGTGGCGGCCGTTGGCGCAGCAGGCATCGCGCCCTGGCGCGACGGCCGCATCACCTTCGACAACACGCCGCTTGCGCAGGCGCTGGCCGAGTTCGAGCGCTACGGACAGACCGGCCTGGTGGTGCGCGATCCAGCCGTCGCCGGGCTCCGCCTGACGGGCACATTCGATCCGCAACGGCTGGGCAACTTCCTGTTTGCCCTGCCCAAGGTCCTGCCGGTACGGCTGCGTGCGGATGGCGCGACCACCGAGATCGTCGCGTCGCGCTGAATCGGGCCAGCCCAAAAAAAGTTCGTGCAGCAGGTTGGGATTTCCTCGCGGCATGCGTCTACCTGAGAAGGCTTCTTATTCCACCTTTCCTGGAGACTGCTCGCATGCCCCGTTTTTGCTTCCGTCCTGCGCCCCTGACCCTGGCAATCGCCATGGCCGTGGCGGCCATACCGAGCTACGCCCAATCCCCGGGCGCGGTATCGGCATCTCCGCAGGTGGAGCTCAACATTCCGTCGCAACCCTTGGCGCAAGCCCTGGATACGCTGGCGCGCCAGGCGAGGGTGGAATTGATGGTGCAGCCCGGCTTGGTGGCGGGCAGGCTTGCGCCAGCGGTGGCCGGGCGCTTTACCGCGCGAGAAGCCTTGAGCCGTCTGCTGGTGGGCAGTGGGTTGTCGGCCGATATCGAGGGCAGCGCGGTGACGATCCAGCGTGCCCGCAGCGGCGCTTTGGAACCAGCGACACTGGCGCCGGTGACCGTATCCGCCAGCGCCGAGCGCAGCGCCACCACGGAACACACCGGTTCGTACACCGCGCGTGCCGTGACCGTCGGCAAGGGTGAGCAGGCCTTGAAAGACATTCCGCAATCGATCAGTGTGGTCACGCGTCAGTTGATGGACGAGCAGAACATCAGCTCGGTCTATGACGCCCTGGCGAGCACCACCGGCGTCATCGTGCAGCAGAGCCCGCAAGGCGGGAAGTACATCTACTCGCGCGGCTTTGACCTGGGCACGGTGCAATACGACGGCATTCCACTGACCCGCGACATGTACGGGCGTGCCAGCAACTATTCCTCCAGCATGGCTTACCTGGATCGCGTCGAAATCTTGCGCGGGGCGGCCGGTTTGCTGCAAGGCCAGGGCAATCCGGGGGGGGCCGTCAACCTGGTGCGCAAGCGTCCGCTGTTCAACGATGCCACCACCGTAGAAGCGCGTGCGGGCTCGTGGGACCGTTACGGCGGGCAGCTTGACGTCAGCAGGGTGCTGGATGAAGAAGGCAAGCTGCGTGCGCGCGCCATGGTCGATCACGATGACCAGCACTCCTTCATCAACTATGTGAACCGTCGCAACACCACGCTGTATGGCACGCTTGAATACGATGTGTCGCCCGCCACGCGTTTGAACATCGGTGTCAGTTCCGAAGAGATCGATGGTCGTCCGACCATGAATGGCTTGCCCCGTCTGAGCAATGGCGCCGACCTGGACTTTCCACGGTCGACGTACTTCGGCGCGACCTGGAACCGCCAGACGTCCACCAACCGCGGCCTGTATGCCGATGCCACTCACCAGATCAACGACGATTGGAAGTTCAAGCTGAGCGGGGCCTACATCAAGGAAGATCACGACTTGAAGTACGCCGGCGTGAATCGGGCGGTCAACCCGGCCTTGATGCAAAGCGCAAACATCGTGGCGCGTTCGCTGGCGGACATCGAGACCTCCGGTCTCGACGCCAGCCTCACGGGCGCGTTCACGGCCTTTGGCCGACGCCACGAACTGGTCAGCGGCGCCAACTACTCGCTGGCGACCAACGACACCACGTATGGCTATCGCGTCAATTACAACGTCTTCGGCGTGCGCAGCTATGCCCCGAATCTGCGCGAACCCGAGGACGCCGAAATCTACTCGGCCAACCGCGAAGATCGCATCGGCCGCGCCAGACAGTTCGGCATCTACAACGCGCTTCGCCTGCAGCTGACCGATCCGCTCAAGCTGGTGTTGGGCGCGCGCGTGAGCTGGTTTCGCACCGACTGGGATACCGACACCGCAGGCTTCGCGCCATCCCGGCAATCGACACGTGAAAATGCCAAGATCAATCCCTATGCCGGCCTGATCTACGCGATCAATCCGCAGTGGTCGGCCTACGCCAGTTATGCCGATATCTTCCAGCCGCAGAGCGACGTCAACCAGGCCGGCATGGTGCTCAAGCCCATGGTCGGCGCCAACTACGAGGCAGGCCTGAAGGGCGAGTTGATGGACGGGCGGGTCAATACCTCGTTCGCGGTGTTTCGCATCGACCAGCAACATCGTGCGCAAGTGGACTACAACACCAGTCCCACCTGCCGCAACGACTTCTATTGCTACACCGACGCGGGGGAGGTGCGCAGCCAGGGCTTCGACGCCGAGATCAGTGGCGAGTTGCTGCGCGGCTGGAATGTCTTTGCGGGCTACACCTTCAACCAGACCAAATACCTGAAGGACGTGGCCAGCGAGGGTCTGGCCTTCAACACCTACACGCCCAGGCACCTGTTCCGCCTGTGGACCACGTATCGGTTGCCCGGGTCCTTGCAGGATTTCACCCTGGGCGGTGGCGTCAACGCGCAAACTGCCAGCTATCGACAGATTGGCGCGGTGCGCGCCGACGTGTCGGGTCGTGCCGTGTGGAATGCGATGCTGCGCTACCAGGTCAATCGCAACTGGACGGCATCGCTCAACGTGAACAACGTCTTCGACAAGCGCTATTACAGCTCGGTGACAGCGCTGGTCAACGGCAGCTATTACGGCGATCCGCGCAATGTGATGCTGACGGTGCGCGGCACGTTCTGAGGATGCCGCGGGTCATGCCAAGGCACGGTGCCATGGTGCGCATATGAAGGCAGGGTTTCGACGGACCATGTCCTGGCTGCACACCTGGGCCGGTCTGGCATGCGGCTGGGTGTTGTGCGCGATTTTCCTGACCGGTACCTTGAGCGTGTTCCGCGAGCCGATCACGCGCTGGATGGACGCGCGGCCGGTGCTGGACGTCGATGCAGGCCTGATTGCCGACGAAGGTATTGCCTTGTCGCAGGCAGTGCGCTGTCTGGGCGATCAGGCAGCCGGTGCACGGTTCTGGCGCATCGAGCTGCCCCGACGCCAGGGTGATGCCATGCAGCTGTTCTGGCGCGGCAGTCGTGGCAATGAACAGGCCGCTCTGCATCCGGCCACCGGCGCCGTGCTGCCGCAACCCTGGGGCCGCGCGACCGAAGGCGGCCGCCACTTCATGTCCTTCCATTACATGCTGCACTTAGACCCGCTGGGCTTCTGGGTGGTCGGCGGCCTGTCGATGTGCATGCTGGTGGCACTGGTGTCGGGCGTGGTGGTGCATCGCCGGATCTTCAAGGACTTCTTCACCTTCCGACCGGGCAAGGGCCAGCGTTCCTGGCTGGATGCGCACAACGTCACGGCGGTGCTGACGCTGCCGTTTCTGTTCATGATCGTCTACACCGGTCTGGCGATTTTCCCCACCACGTATATGCCGTGGCCCTTGCGAGCCGCCTACGGTGCTGACGACGCCGCCTACGTGCGCTACCAGGCCGAACTTTCGTACGACGGCATGGTGCCGCTTCGGCGACCTCGTACGGGCGAGCCGGCAGCGCTGCATGCGCTTGCGCCCTTGTTGGCGCAGGCGCAGACGCTGATGGGGCGGGCCGTGCACACCATCCTGATCGAGCAGCCCGGCGATCGCCACGCCAGTGTGCGCATGATCGTGCGCGTGACCGGACTGGAAGCGTCGCGCCATCTGATCAATCCGGGTGGCAACGTGGTGTTCGACGGCGTCAGCGGCAAGGTGCTGCAGGTGCAAATGCCTGTTCCGGCTGCGGACTTTGCCAGCGAGCAGGTTCATGAAGCCATGGAAGCCCTGCACCTGGTGCGCTTCGGCGGCTGGCGCATGAAGTGGCTGTATTTCTTCAGCGGCCTGCTGGGCACCGCAATGATGGCCACCGGGACCATTCTGTTCTCGGTCAAGCGGCGCAAGCAAAGCCTGCAGGAATTCGGGTCGGCGACTGCCGGTATCTATCGGGTGGTCGACTGGCTCAACGTCGCATCGATTGCGGGAATCTGTGTGGCCTGTATCGGCTACCTGTACGTGAACCGGCTGCTGCCCGCCGACATGCCCGGCCGGGCGGCTTGGGAGATTCGCGGCTTCCTGCTGGTCTGGTTGGCAAGCTTGCTGCACGCCGTGGGGCGACCACTTGGGCGCGCCTGGACCGAACAGCTGTGGCTGGCAGCGTTGCTTTGCCTGTGCCTGCCTTTGCTCAATGGATTCACGACCGGGCAGCACCTGCTGGTCTATCTGCACGCCGCTGATTGGCAGCGCGCGAGTCTGGAGATCACGGTGCTGTTTGCTGGCCTGGCCTTGGCCTGGGCGGCGCATCGGGCACACCGCGGATGGCACCGCCGGACGCCCGTGCCGCAGGCCAAGGTGCCGGCATGAGCCGCCTCCTTGATCCAGGCAATGTCGTCTCTCATCGCCTGGCTGTGCTCAGCCGGGTGTTGGCCGCCAGCCTGGGCGGCTACGCCGTCACCGCATTGATCTCGGCCGTGTTGGCGTTGGCACTGCCGCTGCTGTCCGGCGCGTCGCGCGCCGATGCCGTGATGATCGCCACCATGCTGAGTTTTGCGGTCTATGCGATCGTCGCGATCTGGGTGTTCTGCGCACGCACTGCGCTGCGTGCGTGGGTCGGGTTGATCGGGGTGGCGTTGCCTGCCGGGTTGATCGTGTTGGCGCTGCGCATGGCGTCGTGAACGCTGTGCGCAGCCCTTCCCACGCATTGCAGGCATGGATGCAATGCGCGGCGCGGGATAGCTCAGCCCTGGCCTGGGGGCGGAATCACGCTGGTGCCGATGCCGCCTCCGCCGATTTTGGGCTCGCCCACGTAAACCGGTCGCCCGAGATGGGAGTCGTCAAAAATGGGTTTGAGCGTCCACCCCACATTGCCACCCGCTACCGCTGCAAGTTGGCTATCCGACAACTCACCGGTCTGCGCGGTACTGTCCTGTGCAGCCAGCCATACCTCGGCTTCAGCCAAACTGAAATCGAAACCGTGTGCATGGCCAACAGCGACGGCGCGCGCCGCAACCTCGGCCAAGCTGCTTGCGCCAGCGGTCAACGAGTCGAGCAGGGCAGCGTCGCTGCTGAGCTTGGCGTGAAACAGCGCGATGTTCGCTTGTGACATGGTGATCCTTCATGAGGTCGTAAGGGGTGTCGGTGGCGGTCTGATCGACCGCCTGGCCGGTAAATCCAATGTAGGCGACGCCCCCTGTCTGCGTTTTGCTCGCCGTCTCAATCTGCCTGACCTGCGTCTCAACATGGCGTTTCCCACCGCGCAGCATCTGGCTGAGACAGCGCCCGGCTTTTCTGAGACGCCGGGCAAAGTCGCCGCACCGGCTCGGCGATATGCTTGTGCCTCACCGCTGACCGGACCGCCCCCATGAATCACTCGACGCCCGCCCAGGCTGCCTGGCAAGTCCTGCCGCTGGTCCCTGACCTTGCGCCGGCCTATCGCGCCTTCACGTTTCCCGCTTGGCGCGGCTTGCTCGATGTGCTGGACAACCCGGCGGTGGTGGCCATGGGCGTGGTGCTCGACGGCAAGCCGGTGGGCCTCGCGCTCGGTCATCTGGCTGAAGCGGGGTCAGCCATGCTGGATTCGGTCTACGTGACGCCCGCCATGCGGTGCCGTGGAATGGCAGCTGCCGCCGTCGCCGCGCTGGCCAGTGCATGTCGCGCACGCGGCGCGCACACCTTGTCATGTACGTACATGAGCGGCCAGCCCACGACGCCGGCCGTTGAAGCGCTGCTGGCACGTGGCGGCTGGTCGGCGCCAGAGCGCCGGATGCTGGTGGTGCAGGCCACCCTGGATTCGATCCGGCATGCGCCGTGGATGCGGGAATATCCGTTGCCGGCCGACATGGAGATCGTGCCCTGGCTGAGCCTGGACGAGGCCGCGCGCGAAGCCTTGCGGGCGTCGCATGCAGAAAAAGCCTGGATCGCGCCCGACCTGGTGCCCTTCGATCACGAAGCCGACTGCGAGCCGCTCACCAGTTTGGCGCTGCGCTGGAAGGGCGATGTGGTCGGCTGGGTGATCAATCACCGGGTGGAAAAGGTATTGCGCTTCACCTGCAGCTTCATGCATCCGCGCCTGCAGCGCATGGGTCGCATCGTGCTGCTGTACAACGCGGCGGTGGCGCGCATGCCCGAGGCCGGCCTGGAAACCGGCATGTGGACGGTGCCGGTCTGGCACGCCGGCATGTCGGCCTTCGCCACCCGCTGGATGGCGCCGTACGCCACGCGTTTTGACGACACGCGTGGCAGCCGCCTGGCGCTCGACCCTGAGCGGGCCTGAGCGCCGTCTTGCGTCCGATCAGGGACGGTAGCGGGTCGAACCGGCCGGGATCGGCGGGCCGAATGCATCTTGCATGGCCTCGCCCCAGCCCTTCTTGAAGCTGTCCCAGCCGCCGCCTTTGCCGCCTGCCACGCCTTCCAACTGCAGGTCGGACAGTTCACCGTCGTCGCTGACGGCGTATTGCTGGGCAAGCCAGGCTTCGGCTTCGGCGGCCGTGAAGGGCAGGCCCTGGGCCTCGCCCGCGGCAACCGCGCGCTCGACCAGTTCGGCCGGGGTGGTGGCGCCGGACGTCAGTGCGCTCAGGGCAGCCGGGTCAGCGTTGAGTTTGGCGTAGAACTGGTCGACATTGGTTTGCGACATGGTGAAACCTCTCGGATAAAAATGAACAGGCTGATGCAGGTGCCGGAACAGGTGTCGGTCTGCACGTCGCCAGGAATCAGGGCGTGGGTCGTAGCTTTTGCGTTATCTGGTCGAGCAGGCCAAGCCCTTGCTTGCCGCCCGCGATCCCTTCCAGCTGCATGTCCGACAGCTCACCGCTGTCGTTGGCCGCTGCGTGCGCGGCGATCCATGCGTCTGCTTCTTCGTGGGTGAAGGTGTAACCCTGGGCATTGCCCATCATCACCACACGTGCGATGAATTCGTCTGGCGTCGTGACGCCCGAGGTCAGTGCATTCAACAAGGCCGGGTGCTGGATGACCTTGTCATAGAACAGTTCGAGATTGGCTTGCGACACGGTAGTCCTCTGGCGGCATTGATGGAAACCGAGCTCGGCATGACGCTGGTCCCCCGCTGCAGGTTCCTGCCTGCGCCAGACGAAATGTATCGCACTGGCGCAGGCATGCTGGCTGCGTATCAGAGGCCGAACAGGGTGCCGAATGCGCCCACCACACCTTGCGGACGGCCGCCCTTGCCACCGGCGACGCCTTCGAGCTGCGCGTCGGACAGTTCGCCGTCATCGGCGATCGTGGTTTGTTCGCTTACCCAGGCCTGGGCCTCGGCAGCGGTGAAGTCGAGGCCTTGAGCCTTGCCGGCGGCAACCGCGCGCTCGATGACCTCTGCCTGGGTGCTGGCGCCTTGCGAGAGCGAGCTCAGCAGGGCCGGATCATCTTTGAGCTTGGCGTAGAACAGTTCGACATTGGCTTGCGACATGGTGAATCCTTTGGGGGGGGCCGTGCGTTCATTCCTGTGCGGAACCGCGACAAGATGGGTTGACTTTACGGTACTTGCAGGCGGACGACTTTGCTCTGCGTCTCAGATTTGAGGGTGCTTGTCTCAAGCGTTCAGTGCCTGCTGTGGGAGTCGTCATTGGCGGTTTTTCAGTCATCCCGATGCGGCAACCGGGACCGTGCAAGGGCGGGTGTCCGCATGCAAGGCCATGGCCGCTTCAGGAGCGATTCATCCACATCGGCGGCCTGATCCATCGTCAGCGTCAGAACGGACGAAAGGGTTTGCCGGCGGTGCCCTTCACGTCGCCGAAGATTCCTTTGATGCCGCCACCTGCCACGCTTTCCAGCTGGACGTCCGAAAGTTCGCCGCTTTGGTCGAGCGTGGTCTGCGCGGCAAGCCATGCTTCGGCTTCTGCCGGCGTGAACGACAGGCCGGCTTTCTGGCCAGCGGCAACGGCGCGCTCGACGAACTCGGCCGGTGCCGTGACACCCGCTGTCAGCGCGCTGAGCAGGGCCGGGTCCTGGGAGACCTTGGCGGCGAACAAATCGAGGTTGGCTTGTGACATGTGAATCCTGGTGTGGACTGCGGTGTTCTGCACGCGGGGCCCGGCGTGGCGGAGTGAAACGACTGTAGGTCACCTGCCTCGATCTGATTTTGCCCAGCGTCTCAATCGGCTGAGCCTGCGTCTCAACCTTCTCGCCGTCCGTATATCGGGAACAGTCGCCGCGATACTGAGATTTCCGCGCTGATTTCTGAGACGCACGGCAAAGTCTGCAGCGCCGCCGCCATCTATGCTTGCCGTCGCCCACCACCACGTGCGCTTGGCGCTGCGTGGCGTTTACAACGCGCGCTGCAACTTGTCCGGTCGTGCTTGATCGGACCGGCTATATTGGCTTGCCAAAGAGGATACATATGGATACGACCAGCGATGTGATCCTGTCGTTCAAGGCTTTGTTCGCCGCGCAGCCCGAGTTGGCAGGCCGGCTGCGGCATGGCAAGGACCTGGGCAGTGCGGCGGAAGCGCTGGCGCGCATCGGTGCGGAGAACGGCATTCCGGCGAACGCTGCCGAGATCCGTCGTTATGTCCGCGCGATGATGGGCAGCGGTCGTCCGCGTGACGCTCACGAACTGTCTGACGCCTCTTTGGATGCCGTGTCTGCCGGTGGCATCGGCGATCCCGGTGCAAGCCTGTTGTTCGACCTGCTCGTTTCTCCGCCCGGTCCGGGTGGCTTACCCGGCCGCAAGCCTGCCTGAGGCAATTCGCATGAGCACTCCCCCTCCCGTGTTGCCGGGCAAACCCGCCGCGCCCTTGATTCGCCCGCCGAGTCCCGACCAGCTCGACAACATGCTGCAAGTCGTGCCCTCGCGCGCCTGGATCACGCTGGTGGTGCTGGCCTGCACGCTGTTCGGTGCCTTGGCCTACAGCGTGCTCGCCACCGCGCCGGTGACGGCCAAGGCGCAGGGGATTCTGCTGACGCCCAGCGGCGTGGCCGATGTGGTGGCGCCAGCGTCCGGGCGCTTGGTGGAACTGGCCGTGCGGCCTGGACAACGCGTGACCGCAGGGCAGGTGGTGGCCACGCTGGAACAATCCGATCTCGATGCGGTGCTGGCCGGCAAGCGGCTTGAGCTGGTGAAGCTGGGTGACCAGCAGCGTCGCATCCGCGATTTCCTGAAGACCGAAGCAGGGGCGCGCGCGCGTCTGTCGACCGATCAGCGGGCCAGCATGAACGCGCGCATTGCCTCGCTCACCGAGCAAGAGCGCACCTTGCAGGAAATGGTGAAGGGACACGCCGCGCTGGCCGAGAAGGGCTTTGTGTCGCGTGAACGGCTGTTGCAGATTCGCAGCCAGTTGCAGCAAGTGCAGTCCGACCGCGCCACGGCCGCCACCGAGATCACGCGGCTGCGCACCGACCAGGACACCGATTCGACCCGCTCGGCTCGCGAACTGCTCGACCTGGATGCACGCCGCTTTGCGCTGGAGCGCGACATCGACGCGCTGGGTGCCGAGCTGGGCCGCAAGACTGTGGTGCTGGCGCCCAGCGACGGTCTGATCGCCGAGTTTGCGCAGAACACCGGCGAGATGGTGGCGGCGGGCGCGCCAATCATGCGCATGTTGCCTGGATCCAGTACCGACACCAGCCTGGTGGGCTTACTTTACCTGCCGCCCGGCAGCGGCAAGCAAGTGCGACTGGGCATGAGCGTGCAGGTGATCCCGGCCACGGTGCGCGTCCAGCGTGACGGCTACATCTTTGGCGAAGTCATCGCCATTTCCACCATCCCGGCTACCCGCGAAAGCATGATGCGGGTGCTGAAGAATTCCGCCTTGGTCGAGCAGCTCACCACCACCGGCGCGCCGCAGGAAATCACCGTGCGCCTGACGGCCGATCCGACGACGGCAAGTGGTCTGCGGTGGTCTTCCGCCCGTGGTCCGGCGCAGGCCATCAGCACCGGCACAACGGCCGAAGGCAAGATCGTGACGAGCCAGATTCCGCTGATTGCGCTGGTGTTCCCGCAAGCTGAAACCGTGCTTGCGCGCATCGGACTGTAAGGTGAGCAGTAACGCCCCGAAAGTCCGCATTCCGAAGCGGGTCAAGACCCCGACCATCCTGCAGCTCGAAGCCGTCGAGTGCGGCGCGGCAGCACTGGCCATGGTGCTGGCAAGCTACCGCCTGTGGGTGCCGCTGGATGAATTGCGCGTGGCCTGCGGCGTGTCGCGCGACGGCAGCCGCGCCGGCAATATCGTGCGCGCCGCGCGTCGCTATGGCATGACGGCCAAAGGCTTCCGTTTCGACCTGGACCGCCTGCGTGGCGTGCCGGTACCGGCGATCGTGTTCATCAACATGAACCACTTTGTCGTGCTGGAAGGCTTCGCTGGCGGCAAGGTCTATGTGAACGATCCGGGCGGTGGCCGCCGGGTGCTGCCCGAGGCCGAATTCGACCGTTATTACTCCGGCATCGTGCTCACCTTCGAGCCCACGCCCGAGTTCAAGCCGGGCGGCGAGCCGCCAAAGGTGCGCGAGCGCTTGCTGGCCTGGCTGGACGGCGCCCACCCCGCCATGATGCTGGCGATTCTGGCGGGCGGCTGTCTGGTGTTGCCCGGCGTGGTGGTGCCGAGTTTCTCGCGCACCTTCATCGACCAATACCTGATCGACAAGCAAGACGACTGGGTGCCCTGGCTGCTGGCCGCCATGGCGGTGACCGGCCTGGTGCAAGGGGTCTTGTTGTGGCTGCAGCGTGGCTTGCTGCTGCGCCTGCATACGCGCCTGGCGATTCGTGCGGCAGGGCGCTTCGTATGGCAGATGCTGCGCCTGCCGGTCAGTTTCTACGCCCAGCGTTTTGCGGGCGGCATTGGTGCGCGCTCCGAGCTCGCGCCCATGCTGGCCTCGCACGCGGCCGACCAGGTCGCCGGCATCGTGGTGGCTGCATTTTCGCTGCTGTTCTTTGCGGCGGTGATGATTGGCTACAGCCCCTTGCTGACCGCTGTGGCCGTGGGTTGCGCGGCGCTTAACCTGGGCTTGGTGCTGTTCTCGGCCAAGCGCATCGAAGAACTTCAGCAAAAAGCCACGCTCGACCAGATCAAGCTGGAAGGCAAGACCATGCAGGGTTTGCAGATGGTCGAGTCCCTGAAAGCCAACGGCACGGATGGCGCGTTCTTCGAGATGTGGTCGGGCCATCTGGCGGCCGTGGCCAACCAGCAGCAGAAGATCGGCCGGTCCAGCGCCTGGTTCACCATCTTGCCGCAGTTCCTGGGCGAAATCGGCATTCTGTCGGTGCTGCTGGTGGGCGGCTGGATGGTGATGCAAGGCGAACTCAGCATCGGCATGTTGATCGCCTTCCAGATGATTCAGGCGGCTTTTGCCGGACCGGTGCAGACCTTGATGACCAACACACTGGCCTTGCAGGGTGCACGCGGCGTATTGAATCAGTTCGACGATGTGCTGCTGCACCCGCAAAGCGCGGAGTTTGGTCCGCCGCCGGTGCCGTCCGCACCCAAGCCGGCGGCATCGTCGCCGTATCGCTTGAACGGCAACCTGACACTGCGTGACCTGTCCTTTGGCTATAGCCCGCTGGAAGGTCCGCTGATCGAGAAGTTCGATCTGGACCTGGTGGCCGGGGCGCGTGTGGCGCTGGTAGGGGCTTCCGGCAGCGGCAAGTCCACGGTGGGCAAGCTGGTGACGGGGCTGTTCGAACCCTGGGGCGGCACGATCTGCTTCGATGGCGTGCCGATTGCGGAAGTGCCGCGGCCCTTGCTGCGCAATTCGCTGGCGGTGGTCGACCAGGGCATCGTGCTGTTCGAGGGCACGGTGCGCGACAACATCACGCTGTGGGACGACACCATGCCGGAAAGCCGTGTGGTGCGTGCCGCCAAGGATGCCTTGATCCACGATGTGATCATCAGCCGCAGCGGCGGCTACGACGCCCACGTGGAAGAGGGCGGCCGCAATTTCTCGGGCGGCCAGCGCCAGCGGCTGGAAATCGCCCGCGCCCTGGTTGCCGAACCTACCTTGCTGGTGCTCGACGAAGCCACCAGCGCGCTCGACCCGGTTGCCGAAAAGGAAGTGATGGACAACCTGCGCCGCCGTGGCTGTACCTGCCTGATTATTGCCCACCGCTTGAGCACGATCCGCGATGCCGACGAAATCATCGTCATGCATCGCGGCAAGATTCTGCAGCGCGGCACCCACGACGCCTTGATTGCCGTCGACGGGCCGTATCGCAAGCTGGTCGAGGCATAAATGTCGGCACAACTTGCTTCCTTGCCGCCGCTGGCTGCCTTGCTGGCCGCGCAAGGCGCTGTCCGCGACATCGCCGGCAACACCCCGTTTTTGCTTGACCAGCCGGACCAGGCGATCGTGGTGCTCGATGGCGCTGTCGACATCTTCATGGTCCAGGTGGTCGACGACCAGCCCTCGGGCGTTCGCCAGCACGTATTCACCGTGCAGGCCGGCGAGCTGATGTTCGGTGTCGACGCATCGTTTGCGCTGTTGCCGGTCGGCTTGCTGGCAGTTGGGCAGGTCGGCACGTCGATCGCCAGCTTCCCGCTGCAGGCCTTGCGCACGGCCAGCCAACAGGTAGCCTTGCGCGCCGAACTTGCCTACGGTCTTGAGCGCTGGGTCTACGGGCTGTCCGACGCGATGTCGCGCCCGATCGTGCCGCGCCCGGCCATGGGCGCGATGATCCTGCCAGGCGAAAAGCTCACCCTTAAGATGGACCAGCGCCTGGGCTGCGTGCGCGGGGTTGCCTGGGTGCGGCCGCGTGGCGTGGCGCCGCTGTTCCTGGACAGCGAAGTGATCGGGGCGGCGGACGAGCCTGCGGTCATTCCCCTTTCACCGGCAAGCTGGATCACCACCCACGTGGACTGCGAGGTGGACAGCATCGACACGCTGACGGCGCTGGAAAACGACAGCTGCTGGGCCGGCCTGCTGGCGCTGCATGCGGTGCTGCTGGACATCGTGCCGCTGAACCTGCGGCTGGCGGCGGTCGATGAATTGAACCGCTTGCGCAGCCGTGCCGACGCCGACTTGCGCGCGGCCCGCCAGGCCATCGAATACCTGGCCGAGCCGCTGGCCACCTTGCCGGACGGCCACGCTGCGGCAACCGACGACGATGACCCGCTGGTGCGCGCCATGGCGCAGCTGACACGCGCGCTCGGCCATGCCTTGCGCGTGCCTGCACGCCGTCGCGATCAGGACGATGTGCGCAGCACCGTGTCGCTCGACGACATCCTGAAATTCAACAAACTGCGTGCGCGCCGCATTTTGCTGAAAGGCGAGTGGTGGCGTGCCGATGCCGGCCCCTTCCTGTTGCGCCGCGCCAGTGACGATCGGCCGCTGGCCTTGATCCCGCGCGGCGGGCGCGGCCGCTACACCGTGTACGACCCGGTCGAAGAACGCACGGTGCCCCTGAGCCGCAAGGCTGCGGCGGCGCTGGCCGGCGAGGCGTGGAGCTTGTCCGTGCCTTTGCCGGTTCGCCCGCTGAGTGGTCGCGACATCGGTGGCAATGTGTTGCGCTGGGCGCCCAGTGACGCGCTGGCCATCCTCGGTTTCGGGGCGGCAGGCGGCGTGATGGGCCTGGGGGTGCCGATTGCCACCGGCTTCCTGATCGACACGGTCATCCCGTCCTACGACCAGCCCAAGCTGTGGCAGATGGCGGTGCTGCTGCTGATCGCGGCCGCGGTCACCCTGGTGACGCGCTACGCGGTGCAGATTGCCTCGGTGCGCATCGAAGGGCGCGCCGGCACGCGCATGCAGGCGGCGGTGATGGACCGCATCCTGCGCCTGCCGGTCACCTTCTTCCGCGACTTCAATGCGGGCGATCTGGCCAAGCGATCCTTGGCCATCCGCATGATCGAACAGGCCATCAGCGGCAGCGTGATTTCCTCGCTGATGTCGGGCGTGTTCGCGCTGATGTCGCTATGCCTGATGTTCTATTACTCGCCCAAGCTGGCGGCGGTGGCGTCTGGGTTGATCCTGCTGCTGGCACTGATCACCGCGCTGATCGGCTTCCTGCGCATTCGCCACGAACGCGACGTGATGAAGACCTCGGGCGAGACGGCGGGACTGCTTTTGCAACTGGCCGGCGGCGTCGCCAAGCTGCGCCTGGCGGCAGCCGAAGACCGTGCCTTCCTGCGCTGGTCGCGCCTGTATGGCGGACTGACCCGCCAGCGGGTCTTGGCTGGTGGCGTCACCAACGCGTCCGCGCTAGTCGAAGGGGTATATGCCTCGTTTGCCACCGCATTGGTGTTCGGCATCATCTATTGGCTGGACTTGTCCAAGGATGGCGGCATGCCGCTGGGCTCGCTGCTGGCCTTCCTGTCGGCCTTCGGTCAGGCCATGGCCGGCATGACGGCCTTGGCAACCACCGCGGTGAACCTGTTTGCGCTGAAGCCGGTGTACGCCTTTGCGGCGCCGATTCTGGAAGCCACGCCCGAGGTCGATGACGACAAGGGCGATCCGGGCGTGCTGACCGGCGGGATCGAAGTCAGCCACCTGAACTTCCGTTATGCGCCCGATGCCGCGCCGGTGTTCAGCGACTTGTCGCTGGAGATCAAGCCCGGCGAATACGTGGCGGTCGTCGGGCCGTCCGGCAGCGGCAAGTCGACGCTGATCCGCCTGTTGTTGGGCTTCGAGAAACCGCAGGCTGGTGCCGTGCTCTACGACGGCCTGGATCTGGCCGGCCTGGATATGCAGGCAGTGCGCCGGCAGTTCGGCGTGGTCTTGCAGGACGGCAAACTGATGCCCGGCACGCTGCAGGAAAACATCCTGGGCGCACATATTCACATGAGCGAAGCCGATGCCTGGCGCGCCGCCGACCAGGTGGGCCTGGGCGACGACGTGCGCGCCATGCCGATGGGCATGCAGACGGTGATCACCGATGCCGGCAGCGTGCTGTCCGGCGGGCAGGTGCAGCGGGTGCTGATTGCCCGCGCGCTGGTGGCCGAGCCACGCGTGCTGCTGTTCGACGAGGCCACCAGCGCGCTCGACAACCGCACGCAGTCCATGGTCACCGACACGCTGGGCCGCCTGAATTCGACCCGTATCGTGATCGCCCACCGCCTGAGCACGGTCGTGATGACCGACCGCATCATCGTGATGAAAGACGGCGCGGTGGTCGAGACCGGCAGCTACGAAGCGCTGATGCAGGCCCGTGGCCTGTTCCACGATCTTGCCCAGCGTCAGCTGGTCTGAGCCAGGCATGGCGTCCAGCCGATCGATTCCCACCGCGTGTGCAGACGGCGCGCGTCGGCCTGCCGATGGCGAGACTGCGCAGCTGCGCCTGCCGTGCTTCGAGTTCGGCGACGCGTCCTTCGCCTCGCCGGCCGATGCCTTCTGGGCATGGCGCGATGCATTCAGCGTGCTGTTCGACGTGGCCGTGTCGACGCCGCAGGCGCTTGCCAGTTTCCAGGGCAGCATCGTCGGCTACCACTTCGGGCAGATGCTGGTTGGTGTCTGGCAAAGCAGTGACCAGATTCAGCGGCGTTCGAACACCACCATTGCACGCAGCGGCATCGATCACATCATGTTGCGCTGCCTGCGCACCGGTCATTGCGAGGGCAATGCGGATGGCCTGGCATTCCGGCTGGATGCGGGTCAGGTAGGCGTATTCGACCTGGCGCGACCGATCAACCTCAGTTGCCATGAGGCGGACAACATCGTTCTGGTGCTGCCGCGCAGCCTGTTCGCGGCCCGCCGGGCGGCGCTCGACGAGGCGCATGGCATGGTCTTGTCCGGGCCCTTGTCGGCAGTGCTGGCCACTTACATGCACAGCCTGATCGACCAGGCCCCAGCCTTCGGTCCCGCCGACGGGCTGGCGCTGACCGAACCGACCGTGGCCTTGGTGTCCGCCTGTGTGCATGAACTGCCCGAGTCCCGGCGCGAGGGGCGGGCGGTCACGCTGATGGCGGTCAAGCGCTACCTGGACGAACACCTGGCCGACCCTGACCTGCGTGCCGAGGCGGCCTGCCATCGCTTCGGGCTGTCGCGGCCGACGCTGTATCGGCTGTTCGAGCCGTATGGCGGCTTTTCACGCTATTTGCAGGACCGCCGCCTGAAACGCTGTTTCAACGACCTGGTGTCATCCAACGCCAATCCGCGCCGTATTGCGGATATTGCCGACAGCTGGGGTTTCCAGAGCGCCGCCGTGTTCAGCCGCGCGTTTCGGCGGGTGTACGGCGTGTCGGCGCGCGATGCGCGGCTGGCGGCCAGTACCGGCTTTGCGCTGGGCGCCGATGGCCAGCGCGGCATCAGCGGCTGGATTCATAGTTTGAAGCGCCTGTAGGGGCCGCGGTCATCTGCGTCTTGCCCGGCCTGCTGTCATCCTGATCGCCAACGGGCGCGGTATCATCGCAAACTCGATCGAACCGGCCACGCCGGTCACCCCTCACAGGACACGCGCAGCCCATGACAATCTCTCACGAACAGGTCGGTGATGTGCTGGTGCTCAGCCCCACGGGCCAGCTGAACAGCACCAACTCGGTCGCGGTCGAATCCGTTGTACTGGGTCACGTCAACGGTGGCGCCAACAAGCTGGTGCTGGACTTCGACAAGCTCGACTACATTTCCAGCGCCGGCCTGCGTGTGGTGCTGGTACTGGCCAAGCGCCTGAAACAGACCGGCGGCAAACTGGTGCTGGCCGGACTGCAACCGCATATCCGCGAAGTGTTCGACGTCAGCGGCTTCCTGGCCATCCTGACCGTGGCGGAAAACCGCCAGGAAGCGCTCGCGCGTTTCTGAACGCGGTTTTTCGATCGGGCCTGGCTGTGTTGCGGGCCTGATTGGTATTGCTTTGGTACTGTTTCGGTAGTGCTTTGGTACTGCTGATCTGCACTGCTGCAAGCCCAGACACTACTCAGGCAGCGACAGGGTCCAGCACCACGTCGAACCAGCCGCGCAAGGCGTTCGACAGGCGCAGACCGGTCGCACCTTGCAGATCGGCCAGCGTCAAGACCGCTTCTTCCACTTCTTCGTTATCCAGCAGCTCGGCCCGCTTGGCGCCCGGCAGCAGGCCGCAGCTGACCGGCGGTGTCAGCCACGCGCCGTCTCGCAGCACGTACACATTGGTACGGCTGCCTTCGCAGACTTCCCCACGCTCGTTCAAGTAAAGCAGGTCAAAGTACGCCGGATGCTCGGCCAGCCAGGCCGGCGCATCGTCGTACCAGGGGCGGTGCGTGGTCTTGTGGCGCAGCAGCGGGGCGTTCGACTGCAGGCGCGTGCTGGCAATCGTCACCTTGGGCAAGGCCGGCAGCGGGTCCAGCGGCGCATGGGTGATGTCTATCTTGCCGTCGTCGGCCACCAGCACGCGCATGCGGTGCGTGAGGCCTTCGGCCAGGTCGGCGGCCTCGCGGGCGATGGCGCGCTGCACGACTTCCACGGACCATCGATACCCCAGCGCGCTCACCGATGCACTCAGCCGTTCCAGGTGCCAGGGCAGCAGCGGCATGCGGCCGTCCGGCTCCACACGCAGGGTTTCGATCAGTTGGGGACGCATGAAAAACTTCCGTAATGGTGGGTCTGGAGCAGGGTGGCCCGGTCAGCGCGTCAGCACGCGCGCTTTCCACAGGCATTCTTCCCACTCGTCGAGCGGATCGGAATCGTAGACGATTCCGCCGCCCACGCCATAGACGCCACGGCCGTCTGCGCCCAGCACCAGGGTGCGGATCGTCACGCTCAGGTCGAAGTCGCCGTCGGGCGCCAGCCAGCCCAGCGCGCCGCAGTACAGGCCGCGCGGGCAGGGCTCGAGGCGGCGGATGTGCTGCATGGCGGCGACCTTGGGGGCGCCGGTGATCGATCCGCAGGGAAACAGCGCGTGCAACATGCCCGACAGGGACGTGTCGTCGAGTTCGGCGCTGACGGTCGATGTCAGCGTCCACACCTGCGGATATTGTTCCAGCGTGAACAAGGCGTCGACCTTTACGGAACCGGGCTTGGCGATGCGGCCCAGGTCATTGCGGATCAGGTCGACGATCATCACGTTCTCGGCGCGGTTTTTCTCGCTGGCGAGCAGGGCCTGGCCAAGCCGCTGGTCTTCTGCCGGGTCGGCGCTGCGTGGCGCCGTGCCCTTCATCGGTCTGGACTCGATGCGTGACCCGCGACGGCGCACGAACAGTTCCGGCGAGAAGGACAGCACGGCACGGCCGCCGTCGGTCAGGTCGTTGATGAAGGCCGAGTGCGACGCGGTTTGTGTTGCGGCCAAGCGCACGTAGATATCTTCCGGCGTGCCGCGCGTGCGCACATCCAGCGGAAGTGTGTAGTTGATCTGGTAGACGTCGCCGTTCCCGATCAGGCGGCGGACTGCTTCGATTGCGTGCACGTAATCGGTTTTTGTCACACGCGGTTCGACCGATACGATCTCGGCATCTGCATCCGGACGACCAGGCCAGACCTCGGTGTCCCGCATGTGCGCGAAGACCAGTGCCGTCAGCCGCGGTTCACGCGGCTCTGCCGCGACCACAGAATCACCCTGGTTGATCGACGGATGCGTTACCGCCGGTTCCAGCCACTCGCCCAGTTCGTAATCCAGCAGCAGGGCAATCCAATACCCGGCTGCCTGCGCGGCAGCAATGCGCGTCAACGCGGGCGCGAGCGACTCCGCCGAGTCCACTGCAATGCGCGCTTGCAAGCCGGACAGGACGCGTGCGCGGCCCGTGCCGCGATCTTCGAAGCGGCACTCCATCACCACCGCCAGGCCGGCAGCGCATGTGGGTGTATCCCAGCGAGAGACAGGGCAGGCAGCGTCATATCAGTCATGCCCCGCACGAGGCGATGCCGCGCTGGCTGCAGGCGGCGAATGCGAAGGGAAGAGTCATGCCGGTCTCCGGACGAGCGAAGACGGGTGGCCGTGTGGCCACCCGTCTTGATAGCGAGTCTTACATTGTCGCCGCTTGCGTCCGCGGTTGCAGGAATTCGGCCAGCACAATCCCAGTATGCGAATCGGGATGTTCCTGCACCAGACCTTCCGGCGTGCCCGCCGCCACCAGCTGACCACCGCCGGTACCACCTTCCGGGCCCATGTCCAGCAGCCAGTCGGCTTCGGCGATCACGTCCAGGTTGTGCTCGATGACCACCACCGTATTGCCGGCGTCGGTCAGACGATGCAGCACCCGGATCAGCTTTTCCACATCGGCCATCGACAGGCCCACGGTGGGCTCGTCCAGCACATACAGCGTATGGGTCGGACGCGATGCGCGGCCGGTGCGGAAGGTGCCGTCGCCGATGCGTGCCTTCACCAGTTCGCTGACCAGCTTGATGCGCTGCGCCTCGCCGCCCGACAGCGTGGGCGAAGGCTGGCCCAGGGTCAGGTAACCCAGGCCCACGTCCTGCATCAATTGCAGCGGGTTCAGGATGGCCGGGTGCGCCGCGAAGTATTCGATGGCGTCATCGATCTCCATGGTCAGCACTTCGCCCACGTTTTTGCCGCGCAATTGCACCGCCAGGGTTTCGCGGTTGAAGCGGGCGCCGTGGCAGACGTCGCACAAGACCTTCACGTCCGGCAGGAAGCTCATCTCGATGGTGCGCATGCCCTGGCCTTCGCAGGCCGGGCAACGGCCGTCGCCGGTGTTGAAACTGAAGCGCGCGGCTGTCCAGCCGCGCATGCGGGCCTCGGCCGTATCGGCAAACTGCTTCCGTACCGCATCCCAGAAACCAATGTAAGTGGCCGGGCAGGAACGCGGCGTCTTGCCGATGGGCGTCTGGTCGACTTCCAGCACGCGGTCCAGTTGCTCCCAGCCTTCGATGCTGGCGCAACCCGTCCACACGGGTTTCGGGTCGCGTTCGCCGACAATGCGCTTCAGGTTGTCCAGCAACACATCGCGGGCCAGTGACGACTTGCCGGAGCCCGACACGCCGGTCACGACCGACAGACGACCCAGCGGGAAGTTGGCGTCCACGCCTTGCAGGTTATGCAGCTTGGCATCGCGGATATACAGGCGCGGGGTGTCTGCATAAACGCTGCGGCGTGCCTGCATCGGATGTTGCAGCGGGTGCTTCAGGTAGCGGCCGGTGATCGAGTCCGGGCTGTCCATCAAGTCCTGTGCCGTGCCCTGGGCGACCACCTGGCCGCCGCGCACGCCTGCACCCGGGCCGATGTCGATGATGTGGGCCGCGCGCCGGATAGTGTCCTCGTCGTGTTCGACCACCACCAGCGTATTGCCCTTCTGTTCCAGGCGCGACAAGGCGTCCAGCAGAATGCGGTTGTCGCGCGGATGCAGGCCGATGGTCGGCTCGTCCAGCACGTAGCACACGCCCTGCAGGTTAGAGCCCAACTGTGCGGCCAGGCGAATGCGCTGGGCCTCGCCACCCGACAGGGTAGGTGCCGCACGGTCCAGTTCCAGGTAGCCCAGGCCGACTTCTTCCAGGAAGGCCAGGCGGCTGCGCAGTTCGGCCAGGATGTCGCGCGAGATCTCGGCTTCGCGGCCTTCGACTTCCAATGCATCGAAGAAGCTGCGCGAGTTGCGCACGGCCATGGTGGTCAGCTCGGCAATCGATTTGCCGTGCCACATCACCGACAAGGCGATGGGATTCAATCGGTGGCCATGGCAGCTGTTGCAGGTTTCCGTTGCGCCGTCATAGGCGTCGTTCCAGCCCGCTTCTTCGCCAGTCTGTTCGCCATCGAAGCCGGCCAGGCGCACGCCGGTGCCGAAGCAGTCGGTGCACCAGCCGTGCTTGGAGTTGTACGAGAACAGGCGCGGATCGGGTTCCGGGAAGCTCAGGCCGCAGTTGGGGCAGGCGCGCTTGATCGAGAACACTTGCTGCTTGAGCGCTGGTGCCGGCTCGCCCTTGTCGATGGCGGCGCGCAGGTGGTCCAGCGGCCACACCACGCTCATCACGCCGTGGCCGTGTTCCAGCGAATCGCGCAGGAAGCCGCGCAGTTGCGCTTCGTTGGCCGCATCGACCACGAAGTCGGCCACCGGCAGTTCGATGGTGTGTTCCTTGAAACGGTCCAGGCGCGGCCACTTGGCGGTCGGCAGGAATTCGCCGTCGACGCGCAGGTGCGAGTGGCCCTTGTTGGCTGCCCACTTGGCCAGGTCGGTGTAGTACCCCTTGCGCGCGGTGACCAGGGGCGCCATCAGGCCGATGTGCTGGCCCTTCATGTCGCGCAGGATGCGGCTGACGATCAGATCGAAGGTCTGCGGTTCGACTGGCACATGGCAGTTCGGGCAATGCTGCGTGCCCAGCTTCACGTACATCAGGCGCAGGAAGTGATGCACCTCGGTCATGGTGGCGACGGTGGACTTGCGGCCGCCGCGGCTGGTGCGCTGCTCGATGGCCACGGTTGGCGGAATGCCGTAGATCGCGTCCACGTCCGGCTTGCCGGCGGGCTGAACGATCGACCGGGCGTAGGCGTTCAAGGACTCCAGATAACGGCGCTGACCTTCGTTGAACAGAATGTCGAAGGCAAGCGTCGACTTGCCCGAGCCCGACACGCCGGTGATCACCGTGAACGCATTGCGCGGGATGTCCACGTCCACGTTCTTCAGGTTGTGCTCACGCGCATTGCGGATCGAGATCGCCTTCGGGCCACGACGCTGGCGCGCCAGCACGCTTTGCAGCGGCACGCCCAGGTCTTCGTCGGTGCTGCCGGTGATCGTCGCGGGTGCGGCCGATGCGTAGGCAACCGCCCGTTCCGCCACGCCCGGCGCGACCGCAGCCTTGGCACCGCTGCCCAGCGCGCCGATATCGGCCTCGTAATCTTTCAGTGCTTGTCCGGTGTAGGACGCTGCAACCGCTATCACGTCCTGCGGCGTGCCCACGGCCATGATCTGCCCGCCTGCGTCGCCGCCTTCGGGTCCCAGATCGATCAGCCAGTCCGCGGCGCGGATGACATCCAGGTTGTGCTCGATCACCAGCAAGGTGTGGCCGGCGCCCAGCAGCTTGCGGAAGGCGTTCATCAATCGCGCCACGTCGTCGAAGTGCAGCCCGGTGGTGGGCTCGTCGAACAGGAACAGGCTGCCTTTCTTCGCCAGCTTGGCGCCGCTGGTCAAAATGCCCGAGCGCGAGGCTTCGGCCAGGTGACCGGCAAGTTTCAGGCGTTGCGCTTCACCGCCGGAAAGCGTCGGAACGGGTTGCCCCAGTCGCACGTACTCCAGACCCACGTCGGCCAAAGGTGCGAGTCCTTGCAGCACCTCGCGCGATCCGGCGAAGAAGATCAAGGCTTCGTTCACCGTCATGTCCAGCACGTCGGAAATCGAGGCTTCGTGACCGTTGCGCTCGATTTTCACTTCACGGATTTCGGGGCGGAAGCGCGTGCCGTCGCAATCCGGGCAGCGCAGATACACGTCGGACAGGAACTGCATTTCCACGTGCTCGAAGCCCGTGCCGCCGCAAGTCGGGCAGCGTCCGTCGCCGGCATTGAAACTGAAGGTGCCTGCGGTGTAGTCGCGTTCCTTCGACAGGCGCGCGTTGGCAAACAGCTTGCGGATCGCATCGAAGGCGCCCACGTAGCTGGCCGGGTTCGAGCGTGCGGTCTTGCCCACCGGCGACTGATCGACCATCACCACGTCGGCGATCCAGTCGTCGCCCAGCAGGCGGTCATGCGCGCCCGGGGTCTCGGTGGGTTTGCCCTTGAGCTTGAGCAGGGCGGGATACAGAACATCCTGCACCAGCGTTGACTTGCCCGAGCCCGATACACCGGTGATGCACACCAGGCGGCCCAGCGGGATTTCCACGTCGACGTTCTTCAGATTGTGCTCGCGCGCACCCTGGACGATCAGGCGCGGCGTGTTTTCGGCGACCGCCATCGGACGGGGTGCGGACACATGCTTGCGGCCCGACAGATAGTCGCCGGTCAGGGTGTTCGCATCACGCAACTGGTCCGGCGTGCCGTTGAACACGATGTGGCCACCGCGCTCGCCGGGACCCGGGCCGATGTCGATCACACGATCGGCAGCCAGCATGACTTGCGGGTCGTGTTCCACCACCACCAGCGAGTTGCCGGCATCGCGCAGCCGGTGCATGACTTCCACCACGCGATGCATGTCGCGCGGGTGCAGGCCGATGGACGGTTCGTCCAGCACGAACAAGGTGTTGACCAGCGAGGTGCCCAGCGCGGTGGTCAGGTTGATCCGCTGCACCTCGCCGCCTGACAGCGTGCGGCTCTGACGATCCAGCGTCAGATAACCCAGGCCCACGTCGCACAGAAATTTCAGGCGTGCGCGGACTTCTTCCAGCAGCATCTCGGTGGCGGCATCCATCACGCCATCGAAGTGCAGCAGATCGGCGAACTTGCGCACGCGGTCGATCGGCAGTTGCATCAGGTCGTGCATCGACAGGCCGGGCAGCGAATACAGCGTGTCGCGGCTCCAGGTCGCCTGCACTGGCTTGTAGCGGGTGTACTTGCCGTCGTCCGGCGGCAGCACGGCATCGGCTTCGTCCTTGCTGCCCACGCGCCACAGCAGCGCATCGGGCTTGAGCCGTGCGCCCTGGCAAGTGGGGCAGGTGGTGTAGCTGCGGTACTTCGACAAGAGCACACGGATGTGCATCTTGTAGGCCTTGGTCTCCAGCCACGCAAAGAAGCGGCGCACGCCGTACCACTGGTGTTTCCAGGCGTCGCTGTTGCCCTTGAAGTCGTCCGCGCCGTCGATCACCCAGTTGCGTTGGGCTTCCGTCAGGCGATGCCAGGCCACGTCCACCGGGATACCGGCACGGTCGGCGTATTTCAGCAATTCGGTCTGCGCTTCCGAGTACGACGCAGTCTGCCAGGGCTTGATCGCGCCACCGCGCAGCGACTTGTTCTCGTCCGGCACCACCAGGCCGAAATCGACTCCGATGACCCGGCCGAAACCGCGGCAGGTTTCGCAGGCGCCCAGCGGCGAATTGAACGAGAAGGTGCTGGGCACGGCATCGCTGTAGCTGATGTCGCTGTCGGCATCGTGCAGCTGATTGCTGAAACGCCAGACCACGCCTTCCTTGCCCTCGTCGTCCATCACGCGGACGGCCACATGGCCAGCGCCCAAGCGCAGCGCGGCATCCAGGCCTTCCATCACCCGCACGCGTTCCGCCGTGCCCAGGCGGAAGCGGTCCTGCACCACGTCGAGCTTCTGTACCGCCGTTTTGCCCTTGCCCACGGTGGTGCGCGAATGAATGCGCGTATAACCCTGGCGTTCCAGCGAGGCCAGGATTTCTTCCTCGCTGAAGTTGGCCGGCACGGTGATCGGGAAGGTCAGCACCAGGCGCGGATCGCCCGCTTCGGCCGCGCGCGCCGCCAGCGTCGTGTAGATGGTCTCTGGGGTGTCGCGCTCAACGCGCTTGGCCGTCACCCGGTCGAACAGTCGCCCGGCGCGTGCGTACAAGAGCTTCAGGTGGTCGTTCAGCTCGGTCATCGTGCCGACCGTGCTGCGCGAGCTGCGCACCGGATTGGTCTGGTCGATGGCAATCGCCGGCGGAATGCCGTCGATGCGGTCCACCTGCGGCTTGTCCATCCGGTCCAGGAACTGACGCGCATACGGCGAGAACGTCTCGACGTAGCGCCGCTGCCCCTCGGCATACAAGGTGTCGAACACCAGCGAGCTCTTGCCGGAGCCGGACACACCGGTCACCACCACCAATTCGTTGGTGGGAATGCTCAGGCTCAGGTTCTTCAGGTTGTTCTGGCGGGCACCGGTGACGCGGATTTCGGCGACGTCGTCGGAAGAGGGGACAGGTTGCTTGTTGTCAGTCATCAGCTCGGCGGGGGGCGGAAAGCGGAAAAGGGGACGTGCAGGCAGGGCGCTTGGCAAGAAACGGACCCGGGGCAAATGGCAGGCGCCTGCCACCGGCTATCGTAGCCCGTCGCGCAACGCGGGGCGGGCTACCGTTTCTGGCGGGGTTCGGTCGTGCGTGGAAGCTCTGCATATGGGGACATTCCACCCACATCCAATGCATGGCCGCGCAGCTTTCCCGGTGCCAAGGCGTGACGCATACGAGACGCTTTCCCAGGGTTCTCGACCGGCACGGTGAATTTCCGCTAGAATCTTGGGTTGACCGAAGACGGGCAGAATTTGCTGGCCCGCCGCATTGCGCAAATTCACTACCCAGATTCCGGAGATACACATGGCAGAACGTAAACGCACCCGTCGCAACACGCTCGAGCGTCGTTGCTTGGGCAAGGCTTTCAAGCGCTTGTTCAATGGCTCGACCAAGGGCGTCTTCAAGATGCTCGAGAAGGTCAAGAAGGCATGAATGTTGGCTTACTTGCTTTGCGCTCAGGTGCGGGGCAGGTGCAAGTCTGACAGGTGCGAGGCGAAAGCCTGAGCGGCGGCAACGCCAGCTTCGCGATCCGTTCTCGCGCATGAAAAAAACCGCAGCTTGCTGCGGTTTTTTTTCGTCTGGGCCTTTCTGCCTGGTGTTTGCTGCACTTGGACAAGATCGCGTATCCACGCAGGCAGTGCCAAGTCCTGTGTCACTCCCATGGCCCTTCCAACTGCGCCCGGGTCTCTGCCACGCCTACTTCCCACAACTCCTGCATCACGGCATCGGGCTTCTGGAAGTCGCCGCCGTAATTGCCGATTCCGATATAGGCGCGTACTTCGTCCGGGTGCATCAGACGCAGGCGCGCCAGGTCGATCATTGGCTTGGCCTCGGTGGGCTGCTCGACGCCCGCCACGCGGGTGATCGGAAAATTCTCCATCCACGATGCATGGGACGCCACCGGGTCGATTTCCTTGACCTTGGCCAGCGTGGCCGGCGCATTCCACCAGTTGTGGAACTTCACCCGCACGCCCGGATGGCTGGCCATCCATTCCATCGCGAAGGCAGCAGCCGGCTGGTTTCCGCCATGGCCGTTGACCAGCATGATGCGCTTGAACCCGTGGTGGGCCAGGCAGTCCAGCAGGTCTTCGATCAGCGACAGATAGGTCCGGGTACGCAGCGTCAGCGTGCCGGGGAAGCTCATGTAATACGGCGACAGGCCGACCGGCACCGCGTTGTACACGGGGATGCCCAGCGGTTCGGCCGCCGCGACGGCGACCTCCTCGGCCAGGATTGCATCGACGTTCAGGCTCAGCAGTGCGTGCTGCTCGGTGCTGCCCAGGGGCAGCACCACCCGATCGTCATGCGCCAGGTAGGCTTCGATCTGTTGCCAGTGGCAATCGCGGATGCGCACTGTCGATCAGCCCGGCGGAATGCGCACGGCGGTGCCGATGCGCAGGACCGACTTGGCGATCCCGTTGTTGGCGGCCGTGAGTTCCGACACGCTGGTGCGATAGCGCTGGGCGATCGATGCCAGGGTGTCGCCCTGAACCACCTTGTGCGTGCGTACCGGCTTGGCCGGGGCGGCTTGCTGACGCGGTTTACCTGCGGCTGCCTGTGTCGGCTTGGCCACGGCAGCGACCTGCTGGCGGGAGCGGTTCGCCGACGTGGTCTGCTCACGGCCCTTGGCAACAGCCACTTCACGGCCACGGTTGCGTGCCGCCGCGACTTCCTGCTTGGCCTCGACGGCGCGGCCACGACCGGCTGCCGCCGCTTCCTTCACCACTTGCACCGAGGTTTCGCGCGTCGGGATCAGCAAGATCTGGCCGGTTTCGATGCCGCTGCGCATGGTCAGGCCATTGGCTTCGGTCAGCGTCGCCACCGACAGGTTGTAGCGCTTGGCGATGGCCGGCAGCTTTTCACCGGCGGTCACCGTGTGCGTGCCCCAGGACGACAAGGCGCCGTCATAGGACTTCAGGTTGGTCTCGAAGATCGCGACGCGGTCGGTCGGCAGGATCAGGGTCGGCTCATGGCGGCCCAGAATCACATTGCGGTTGAACGAGGGGTTGAGCGCCTTGAATTCCTCGACCGGCATTTCTGCCAGCTTGGCCGCCAGCGGCACGTCGATGTCACGGTTACGCGTGATGGTCACGAAGTAGGGCGTGTTGTCGACGGCCGGCAACTGCACATTGAAGTCCTGCGGGCGGGCAATGATGTTCTTGATCGCCTGCAGCTTCGGGATGTAGTTGCGCGTTTCGTTGGGCATGTCGAGCGACAGGTAGTCGGTCGGCATGTCGCGGCCGGCGTTCTTTTCGATCGCGCGTTTGACCGAGCCTTCGCCCCAGTTGTAGGACGCCAGCGCCAGGTGCCAGTCGCCGTGGAAGTCGAACAGGTATTCCAGGTAGTCGAGTGCGGCATTGGTCGACGCGATCGGATCGCGGCGCTCGTCGCGCCACCAGTCCTGCTTCAGGTTATAGCCACGGCCGGTACTGGGGATGAACTGCCACAAGCCTGAAGCCTTGGCAGGCGAATATGCCCACGGGTCGTAGGCGCTTTCCACGAAGGGCAGCAGGGCCAGCTCGGTGGGCATGCCACGGCGGTCGATTTCTTCGACGATGTAATACAGGTACTTGCCGGCACGCGCTGCAACGCGTTGCAGGTACTCGGGCTTGCGGGAATAGAACTCTTCCCACTCGTGGACCAGCGGCGTGTCGATGTTCGGGACCGAGAAGCCGCGGCGTACGCGCTTCCACACGTCATCGGGCGCGACGGTCAGGTCGACCGTGCGGGCAGCGACGACTTCGACAGCGGTGTGGGCCAAGGGGTCTGCGATACGAACGCGCGGACCCGTCTCTTGATTGGGGGAGGCGACCTGGGGCTGGCCGTCTGGTCCGGTCGCGGTCGGCGACTGAACCGAGGCGCAGCCTGCCAGCGCCAGCACCGCGATGGCGATACTAAGAATGACTTTCATGTTCGTCCTGGATTCGCAGCCGCGAGATAGTAGGGAGGCGGCCAGGTGTCGTCAATAGGGGTTACGTTTTAGCGTAATTTGGCTGATCTTGCCGGAAGATCGCAGCGGACCGCTTACCGGTAGCCGTTTTTCCATTCCCGCAGCGCCGCAAACACTGCGATTTCGTCCTGCAATGCCTGGCCTGTGTGAGCGCTCGCAGCCGCCCGGATGACGTCCACATGCGATCGCAGGAACGGGTTGATCGCAAGCTCGACGCCCAGCGCCGCGGGCAGGGTGGGTTGCCCGCGTGCGCGCAGGGCTTCCGCGGCGCGCTGCCAGCCGGCCAGGGCCATATTGTCCGGGTCCACCGCTCGCGCCCAACGCAGATTGGACAAGGTGTACTCGTGCGCAGCGTATACCAGCGTGGCCGGCGGCAACGCGGCCAGTTGGGCCAGCGAGGCGTGCATCTGTGCCGGCGTGCCTTCGAACAGGCGGCCACAGCCACCGGAAAACAGTGTGTCGCCACAGAACACTACCGGCTTGTCTCCGGCGGTGCCGGCGTAGGCGATGTGGCCGGCGGTATGGCCCGGGACATCGAGGACTTGCAAGTCCAGGCCGACTTCCTTGATCGTCACCCGGTCGCCGCCCTGCAGGCGCACGTCGCAGTGCGGCAAGGTCTCGGTCGCCGGGCCGTAGACGGTCGCACCGGTGTCGGCCACCAGCTCGGCCACGCCGCCGACGTGATCGTTGTGGTGGTGAGTCAGTAGAATGGCGCTCAAGCGCAGGCCGGCTGCCGCCAGGCATGCGCGTACCGGCGCGGCTTGGCCGGGATCGATCACCACGGCGTCGCCGTGCTGGTGGACCAACCATATATAGTTGTCGTCGAACGCAGACAGCGCCTCGATGGCCGGCGTCGAATGCACGCCTTGTCCTGCCTGGTCTACCCGTTGTCCTGTCGAGTCACTCATGTCATCTTCCCCGATAAATCCGCCGATTGTAGAACTGGGTCCCTGGCTCGATACGCCTGCCGGCCGCTACCTGTCGGCCTGGGAAATGAGCCAGTACGACGCCGCGGTCGGCGACGTGTTCGGTTATCACGCCCTGCAGATCGGTCTGCCCGAGATGGACTGCCTGCGCGCCAACCGCATGCCCTTCAAGGGCTTCGTGGGCGAGTCGCCCGCGCCGGCCAGGTTGCACTATCGCTGGAGTGCGGTGGCGGTGGCCGACTCCGAAGAACTGCCTTTCGAATCGCAAAGCCTGGATCTGGTGGTGCTGCCGCACGCCCTGGAAATGTCGCCCGATCCCCACCAGGTGCTGCGCGAGGCCGAGCGGGTCTTGATCCCCGAAGGTCGTCTGGTCATCACGGGTTTCAATCCGTGGAGCCTTTGGGGCCTGCGCCAGAAGGTTCAGGGCCAGCCCTCATTCCTGCCCGATCACGAGCAGATCCTGCCGCTCACCCGGCTGAAGGACTGGCTGACCTTGCTGTCCTTCGAACTCGACCGTGGCCGATTCGGCTGCTATCGCCCGCTGTGTCGAACCGAAAAATGGCTGGATCGCTACGCGTTCATGGAAAAGGCGGGCGACCGCTGGTGGCCGGTGTGCGGTGCAGTCTACGCCGTATCCGCCGTCAAGCGCGTGGCCGGCATGCGCCTGATCGCGCCGGCCTGGAAACAACGCAAGTCGGCGCGCCGCGCCGGCATGGTCGCGACTCCCAAGCTGGGCGATGCCCAGGTGGTCCGGCCGAATCTACACAATATGCATGTCAAGGATAGTGAATGAGCACGGTGGAAATCTGGACGGACGGCGCCTGCAAGGGCAATCCCGGCGTCGGTGGCTGGGGCGCGCTGATGCGTACCGGCGAGCACGAAAAGACCTTGTTCGGCGGTGAGATGCTGACCACCAACAATCGCATGGAGCTGACCGGCGTGATCGAGGCCTTGAAGGCGCTGACCCGCCCGTGCGACGTGGTGATCCACACGGATTCACAGTACGTGCAGAAAGGCATTTCCGAGTGGATCAGCGGCTGGAAGCGGCGTGGCTGGATCACCTCGGACAAGAAGCCCGTGAAAAACGCCGATCTGTGGAAGGCTTTGGACGAACTGGCGGTAAAGCACAAGGTCCAGTGGAAGTGGGTACGCGGCCACGCCGGCGACCCGGGCAACGAGCGTGCCGACGAGCTGGCGAACCAGGGCGTGGCACTTGCGCGGGCACAAGCCGGCCGCTGATCGGAGGCTGGGGGAAACCGCAGTGTTGCGGTGGTCGTCTGCCCTCTGGTGGCAGGCGTATCAGGATGCTACAGTCGTCGGCACAATAGCTCGGCCCGACAGGGTACGAGCGCACTCATTGGCGTCCCCGGATTGCGTTCGGTGGATCGACCTGGCCGGCACCCGACGGCACCTCCTCTTGCAGCACCGCCGCGCGTTGGCCCTCCACGAATTCGATTCATGTCCAAAAGCTCGATCATTGTTTTCGTCGCTGCCGCCCTGATCGTCGGCGCGGCTGCCGGGTTTTATGGTCCGGGTCTGCTCAACCGGACGCCTCCCGCGCCGGTCGCCCCCAAGGTCGCCGCCCCTGCCCCTGTCGCCAAACCCGTCGAAGTGCATGCCACCAAGGTCGTGCTGGCGGCGTTCCCGCGTGGTGTCGCCGCCGTGGGCAGCCTGCGCGCGGATGAGTCGGTGACCATCCGCCCGGAAATCGCCGGGCGCATCGTCGAGATTCGCTTCACCGAAGGTCAGCGGGTGCAGAAAGGTCAGGTGCTGATCCGGCTCGACGATTCGATCACCCGTGCCGAGCTTGCCCAGGTTCGCGCCAATCACACGCTGGCCAAAAGCAAGTTCGATCGCGCGACCGAGTTGCAGCAGAAGGGCTTCATCAGCAAACAGGCGCGTGACGATGCCGACAACGTCATGCGCGTACAAGAGGCGGCCATGGACCTGGCGCAGGCGCGGCTGGACAAGTCCACGCTGCGGGCGCCGTTTGCCGGCGTGATCGGCCTGCGAAACATCTCCGTGGGCAATTACGTACAGGAAGGCGCCGAGATCGTCACCATCCAGGCCATCGATCCGCTGAAGGTCGATTTCCGCATTCCCGAGCTGTACATGTCGGACGTGCGCCAGGGCCAGACGCTGGAAATCACGCTCGACGCGATGCCGGACAAGCGCTACGAGGGCAAGGTTTTTGCGATCAGCCCGCTGATCGACGAAGGTGGCCGCGCCATCGTGATGCGCGCCCAGGTCAACAATCGGGGCGGCGACCTGCGCCCCGGCATGTTCGCCCGCGTGCGCCTGCTGTTCGGCGCCACCCAGCCCAGCCCGGCCGTGCAGGAAACCGCCCTGGTGCCGCAGCGCGACGAACAATATGTCTTCGTGGTGCGCGACAACCGTGCGCAGCAGGTGAAGGTGGAAATCGGCCAGCGCCGCGACGGCATGGTCGAGGTGCTGGCCGGCTTGAAGGAAGGCGACATGGTGGTCACCGCCGGCCACCAGAAGATCCGCGATGGCCTGGCGGTCACGGTGATGAACCCCGTTGCGTCCCGCTAGGACACCGCCATGAAGCTGTCCGAAACCTGTATCAAGCGCCCGGTCTTCGCCACCGTCCTGTCGCTGTTCATCGTGCTGATCGGCCTGATCTCGTATTCGCGGCTGTCGCTGCGCGAATATCCGCAGATCGACGAGCCGGTGGTCTCGGTCACCACGACCTACGCCGGCGCCTCGGCCGAGGTGATGGAGTCGCAGGTCACCAAACCGCTGGAAGATTCCTTGTCCGGCATCGAGGGCGTGCAGGTGATGACGTCCACCAGCCGGTCCGAGCGCAGCAACATCAATGTGCGCTTCAGCCTGACGACCAAGCCCGACACGGCCGCTGCCGAAGTGCGCGACAAGGTGTCGCGCGTGCGCCGGCGCCTGCCGGACGAAGTCGACGAGCCGGTCATCGCCAAGGTCGAGGCCGACTCCCAGCCCATCATCTTCATCGCGGTCGAAGCCGGCGCCATGTCGACGATGAAGGCGTCCGACTACATCAATCGCTACGTGAAGCAGCGCCTGTCGGTGCTGCCCGGCGCCGCTGACGTGCGGGTGTTCGGCGATCGCTTGCCGACCATGCGCATTGGCGTGGACCGCAACAAGCTGGCTGCGTACCGACTGACCCCGCAGGACGTGGAAAACGCACTGTCTGCACAGAACGTCGAGATCCCGGCCGGCCGCATCGAATCGCGCGACCGCGAGTTTTCCGTGGTGGCGTCCACCGACCTGCAGACGGTCGAGCAATTCCGCAAGATCATCGTCGCCACCGTTCGCGGCTACAGCGTGCGCATCGGCGACATCGCCAACGTGGAACTGGCACCTGCCGACGAGCGGGTAGTGGCGCGCTTCCGGGGTCAGTCGGCGCTGAACGTCGGGGTGATCCGGCAGTCCACCGCCAACCCGCTGGAATTGTCGAAAGCCGTGCGGGAAGAGGTCAATCGCCTGAACGAAGTCATGCCCAATGGCATGAAGCTCACCGTGTCCTACGACACCTCGGTCTTCATCGAACGCTCGATCGACGCGGTGTATCACACCATTGTCGAAGCTGTGGTGCTGGTGGTGCTGGTGATCTTCTTCTTCCTGCGCAACCTGCGCGCCAGTCTGATCCCGATCATCACCATCCCGGTGTCCTTGATCGGGTCCTGTGCGCTGATGTATGCGTTCGGGTTCTCGATCAACACGCTGACCCTGCTGGCGATGGTGCTGGCCATCGGCCTGGTGGTGGATGACGCCATCGTGGTGCTGGAAAACATCTTCCGGCACATCGAAGACGGCATGCCCCGGGTCGAGGCGGCCTTGCGCGGCGCCAAGGAAATCGGCTTTGCGGTGGTGGCGATGACCCTCACGCTGGTGGCCGTGTACGCGCCGCTGGCCTTTGCCACCGGTCGCACCGGTCGCCTGTTCGTGGAATTTGCGCTGGCGCTGGCCGGCTCGGTCGCGGTGTCGGGCTTTGTCGCGCTGACGCTCACGCCCATGATGTGTGCCGTGTTGCTGCGCCACGAGTCCTCGCACGGCTGGCTGTACAACATGGTGGAAGGCTGGCTGAACGGCTTGAACAACGCCTACCGCGCGGTCTTGCGTTTTGCACTTGCCTGGCGCTGGATCGTGGTGCTGATCGGCCTGGCGGTCGGCCTGGGCATGGTGCCCATGTTCAAGCTGATCAAGAGCGAACTGTCGCCCACCGAAGACCGCGGCGTGATCTACGGCATCGTGACGTCCCCGCAAGGGGCGACGGTGGGCTACACCGCCGAGAACATGCGCCTGATCGAATCCATGTACGAAGCCGTGCCGGAAATGGAAAGCTACCAGGCGGTGGCCGGCAACCCGACGGTGTCGGACGGCACGGCCATCCTGCGCCTGAAGCCCTGGGAACAGCGCACCCGCAGCCAGCAGGACATCGCGCGTGAACTGCAGCCGAAGTTCGCCGCCATGCCCGGCATCCGCGCTAATCCGTCCAACCCGCCGTCGCTGGGCCAGTCGGCACGCTCGTATCCGATCGAATTCGTGATCCTCAGCCAGGTGTCCTACCCGGAACTGAACACCATCACCAACGGCTTCCTGGAAGGCCTGGCCGACTATCCCGGCCTGCAGAACGTGCAGACCGACCTGCGCCTGGAAACCCCGGAACTGCGCGTCGCCGTGAACCGCGAAAAGCTGGCTGACATCGGCGTCAACGTATCAACCGTGGGCCGCACGCTGGAAAGCATGCTGGGTGGCCGCCAAGTGACGCGCTTCAAGGAAGAGGGCGAGCAATACGACGTGCGGGTGCAGGTTGAACCGCGCGACCGCACCACCCCGGGCGATATTTCCGACATCTATGTGCGCGCGCGCGACGGCAGCATGGTGCAGCTCAGCAATGTGCTCAGCATCAACGAAGGCGTGTCGCCGCAGTCGCTGAACCACTTCAACCGCATGCGCGCCGTCACCATCACCGCCAACCTGGCGCCGGGCTATGCAGTGGGTGAGGCGCTTGACCACATGTACGCAGTCGCCGCGCGCACCTTGCCGGCCGGCACCCAGACCGACCTGAATGGCCAGTCACGAGAGTTCCGCGATTCCGCCGGCAGCATCTACCTGGTCTTCGGCATGGCCATCGCCTTCATCTACCTGGTGCTGGCCGCGCAATTCGAAAGCTGGCGCAATCCATTCATCATCATGCTGTCCGTGCCCTTGTCGATGACCGGCGCCTTGCTGGCGCTGTGGTGGTCCGGCGGCACCTTGTCGATCTACAGCCAGATCGGGCTGATCACCCTCGTTGGCCTGATCACCAAGCACGGCATTCTGATCGTCGAGTTCGCCAATCAGCTGCGCGACGAAGGCCATGAATTGATGGATGCCGTGGTCGACGCCAGCGTGATGCGGCTGCGCCCCATTCTGATGACCACCGGCGCCATGGTGCTGGGCGCGATTCCGCTGGCGCTGTCCAGCGGCGCAGGGGCCGAATCACGTCGCCAGATCGGCTGGGTGATCGTGGGCGGCATGAGCCTGGGCACCTTGCTGACCTTGTTCGTCGTGCCCTGCGTGTATTCGATGATCTCGTCGGCGCGCAAGAAGGCGGTGAAGGATGCCGATGCGCACGGCCATTCGCTGGGCGGTGGCGCCACGGCGCACGCGACCGCGCCAAGTGAGCCGATACACCCGGTGTAAGCTGTCGCCTTTGTTTGACCCGTTGGGAAAATCTGCATGCGTTACGTCGTCCTCGATACTGAAACCACCGGCCTGGAAGCCCACCTGGGGCACCGCGTCATCGAAATCGGCTGTGTCGAAGTCGTCAATCGCCGGGTCACCCGCCGCAATTTCCACACGTACCTGAATCCCGACCGCGACATCGACGCCGGCGCATTCAACGTGCACGGTTTGTCGCGCGAATTCCTGTCCGAGCACCCCCGTTTTGAAGACAAGGTCAAGGAACTGCTGGATTTCGTGCGTGGGTCCACGCTGATCATCCACAACGCCGAATTCGACCTGCGCTTCCTGAATGCGGAGTTCGCTCGCCTGAAGCTCGGTGATTTCCGCGCGAACTGCCACGACGTGATCGACTCGCTGCGCCAGGCGCGCGACATTCACCCGGGCAAGCGCAATTCCCTGGACGCCTTGTGCGATCGCTACGGCATCTCCAACAAGCACCGGACCCTGCACGGCGCATTGCTCGACTCGGAGCTGCTGGCCGAAGTCTGGCTGGCCATGACGCGTGGCCAGGAAAGTCTGGTGATCGATGCCGGTGATGAGGCCAACTCGGACAACAATGAGCTGAACCTGGGCGAAATCGACGTCAGTGGCCTGCCGGTCTTGCTGGCCAACGCCGACGAAATGAACGAGCACCAGAGCTACCTGGCGGCCCTGGACAAGGCAGCGAAAAAGCCGTGTGTCTGGCGTCAGTGGGAAGCCGAGACAAACGCAGTTTCCTTGTGATATAGTTTTGGTCTTCGCAGCGCAGAAAGCAGGGCCACGAAAGATCTAGCGGGCCACGAAAAATCTAAGATTCATCGAAAAGATTCTGAAATTTTTCTGTATATAATCTGGCCCGCTGCAAAGCACAGCAAGAAACCACTCGGGTGGTTAGCTCAGCGGTAGAGCACTGCCTTCACACGGCAGGGGTCACAGGTTCAATCCCTGTACCACCCACCAGATTCGCGGTACGCCGCAAGCAGAAAGGCCCTCAGACATAGTCGAGGGCCTTTTTGCTTTGTGGCAGTTTTGGCGCAGATGGATTCGTCGATTGGGTACGCTGCCGATCGCCTGCGCATCACCCATCCACCCGCTCAAGCCTGCTTTCCACGCTACCCGTCGGAGACGTGAGCCGGTAGCCGACACGCTCCTCCAGAAACGCGAGAAACGCCTGCACCTTGCGCGAATGCCGTCGGTTCGGCAGATACGCTGCATATATATAGACACCGTTATCGAAAGGATTCACGGTGTAGTCGGTGAACAGCCGCTGCAAACGGCCCGCCGCCACGTCTTCTTTCACCAGCCACTCCGCCAGCAGCGCAATCCCCAACCCGCCCAGCGCCGCGTCGCGCAGCAGATCGGCATTGTTCACATCCAGGCGACCTCGGACGTCGACATGTTCCAGCACGCCGCCGCGTCCGAACGCCCAGCGCTGAGGGCCGCTTTCGTAATCGAACTGCAGGCAGTCGTGCCCGGCGAGATCCTTCGGGCGTAATGGGATACCGGCACGTGCCAGGTAGTCGGGACTGGCCACCACGTTCCGCTGATGCTGGCTCAGCAGTCGCACCACCAGATTGGGATTCGCAGCAGGCGTGCCGATGCGCACCGCAATATCGATGCGCTGGTCATGCAGTTCCACGTGGCGGTCGGACAGCTGCAAGTTCAGCGATACCTTCGGGTGGCGCTGCAGAAAGGCCGCGATGTGCGGACCCAGGCACAGGCGTCCGTAGGTCACCGGCACCGACACGCGCAGCGATCCCACCGGTTCGTTGTCGAGATCGGCCACGCTGCCATCGGCGATATCCAGCTCGGCCAGGATGCGTGACACCTGTTCCAGGTAGCCGATACCGGTATCGGTCAGCGTCACCTGGCGCGTACTGCGCGTCAGCAGCGCGCTGCCCAAGGATGCTTCCAGCACGTCGATCTGCCTGGTCAGCGACGAGGCGGCAACGCCAAGCTTGCGCGCCGCCTTCGAGAAGCCGCCAGCCTGAGCGACGGCCACGAATGCTTTCAATGCCAGTAGTTTGTCCAAAGAAGTCTCGTTGCGCGGCACGCAAAACTCGTTTGCTCCGCCAGTGGATTCATCGCCGTTGCAACGAAGCTTAAGCTTGACCCGCCCTGCAGAAAAGCCCTGCACTCATTCATTTGCCTTAGGAATTCAAGATGTCTGCCGTTCAAGTCCACGTCACCGCCGATTTCGTCTGTCCCTGGTGCTGGATCGGTTATCGGCTCTTGAAAGATGCGATCTCCATGGCGGCGCTGGACGTGCCACCGCACATTCACTATCTGCCCTTCGAGTTGAATCCCGACATGCCGCCTGAAGGCATGGCGCGCAGGGCATATCGCACGGCCAAGTTCGGCAGCTGGGCGCGATCGCAGATGCTCGATGCCGAGGTGGTCGAGCGCGGGAAATCCGTCGGGCTGTGCTTTTATTACGAGCGCGTCGCCATCACGCCGAACACCCGGCTGGCGCACCGCCTGATGGCATTTGCGCAGGCCTTTGGCGACGCATCCCGGGTGGATACCTTGTTCGATTCCATCTTCACCGCCTACTTCGATGCCGGCCAGGACATCGGCAAGCTGGACGTACTGGTGAGCCTGGCCGCACGAGCCGGGTTCGATGCGGATGCCGTAGGTGATTTTTTGCTCAGCAATGCTGGCAATCACGATGTCATTGCCGCCGAGCTGTCAGCCATGGTCGCCGGGGTGAGGGCAGTACCCTCGGTTCGGATTGCCGACACCACCATCAGCGGCGCCCAGGCTGCGACGGTTCTGGTCAATGTCTTGCGGTCGGCAGAGGCGGCTTCGGCGCCTTGCTGAAGGGCAGCCGGGAGGGTGTTGAATCGGCGCCCTGGCCCGTTGTTTCTCTGCGCCTGAACGCTGACATCTCTCATTTATATTGATTACCCGACAGTAGCGGCGCCCCGCCGTTGTCTGGCCACGACAAGGCGGTCAGCCTTTATGCGAATTCATGGCTGCAAGCGCTTTCCCCCAGCAAATGTGATGCTTGTCTGAAAGTCACTAACGACGCCGTATGCGGAAATTCGTATTTCTTTAGCGTTGTTACATTTTCAAGAAAAGCCGTCCAGCAATATTTTTTGGTCAGGAATTAAGAACATCCGAGAAGAATTTTTTCTTTAAATACATTTTGAAATGGTTGGGCACGGCCTGTGTTTGGGCGCCGCCAACCGCCATGCCGCCGGTGAATCCGGCGCCGGTCGATCTGTATTTGATGAGACGTTCTCCGATGTTGAGCAATCGATGCGGTGTTCCCGCAGCCCTGTTTTTCACCCCGACACGCGCCGGCTCGCACAAGCTCGGCTGGCTGATAACCGGTCTTCTGGGGCTTGCAGGCGCGCAATTCGCGTCTGACGGCTACGCCCAGGGCATCCCGCCCGCGATCCAGCAGATCGAGCGGATTCAGCAGGAACAACAGGAACGCACGCAACGCCAGTTCGACCTCGACCGCGAAAGCGCCCGTCCGCCCACCAATCTGCAGCCGACGGCCCCGGTGCAGCCGCAACGCCAGCGTCCGCCGTCCGCATGCCGCGACATCGCGGAAATTTCGCTGGAAGGCGCCTTCTCGATTTCGAACGGTACGCAGCGCGAACTGACCGCCCCCTACGTCGGCCAGTGCCTGGACGCCGGCAAGATCGAACTGCTGATGGGCTCGGTCACCGCCTGGTACATCAACGACGGCATGATCGCCGCCCGTGTCTACCTCGGCCCGCAAGATCTGTCGACCGGCCGCCTGACCCTGACCGTTGTCGAAGGCGTGCTGGAAAAGATCCGTGTCGACGACAAGGACAGCGACAGCATCTCCACCCGCACCGCCTTCCCCGGCATGCTGGGCCAGCCGCTGAACCTGCGCGACGTCGAACAAGGCCTCGACCAGATCAACCGCCTGCTGTCCAACGACGCACGCATGTCCATCGAACCGGGCAGCGAAGCAGGCGCCAGTGTGCTGGTGATCGCCAACGACCCGAAAAAGCGCTGGCGCGTGAACCTTTCGGCCGACAACACCGGCTCGGCCACCACCGGCCCGCTGCAAGGCTCGGTTGGCCTGGCCTTTGACAACCTGCTGGGCTTGAACGACTCGATCAGCATCACCGATCGACGCACGCTGGACCGCAAGAGCGGCACCCGCGATTCCGTCTCGGACAGCCTGAGCTACGTCCTGCCCTACGGCTACAACACCTTCAGCGTAGGTTTCAGCAAGTCCAGCTACAAGACCATGTTCGCCTTGCCCGGCGGCACGCGTCTTACCTCGGACGGTGATTCCACCACCGCCTTCCTGCGGGCCGATCGCGTGGTGTTCCGCAACCGCGACCACCTGCTGACCCTGTCCGGCACGCTGACCCACAAAGACTCCAAGAATTACCTCGAGAAGCAATACCTGGACGTCAGCAGCCGCCAGCTCACCATCGGTGACGTAGACCTGTCACTGCGCAGCGCGGCATTCGGCGGCGTGGCCTTCCTGGGTGCTGGCTGGTCGCAGGGCCTGAACGCACTGGGCGCGCTCGATGACGCCAGTGGCTTGCCTGACACCGCCCCGCGCGCGCAGTTCGGCAAGGCCCGGGTATCGGCATCGTGGATGCGTTCCTTCCCGCTCGCACCGGGACACAGCATCGACTTCAGCACCTCGTTCTCGGGCCAATACGCCCGCGACGTGTTGTACGGCTCCGAGCAACTGCTGCTGGGCAGCGTCTACACGGTGCGCGGTTTCTCGCGCTACAGCCTGTCCAACGACAACGGCTACTTCATTCGCAACGACCTGGGCCTGCGCAACGCCTTCTCGCTGGGCGGTTATTCGGGCGACTGGCGTGTCTACGCCGGGCTGGACGGCGGCTACGTGCGCGGCCATCGCGGCGACGGTGATTCCGGCTCGCTGGCCGGTGCAGCCGTGGGCGTATCGGTGAAGCTCGGCTCGGCCATGCTCGACACCTACGTCATGAACGCCCTGCATCGCCCGAACTGGATGCCCAAGGAAGGCGCCCGCGTCCAAGCCTCGCTTTCCTTCTCCTTCTGACCTTCTCGTTCTGACGCGGCCCTTACCCGTCAATCCGACTACTTCTTGCGTGTGCTGAACTCATGAATCGCATCTACCGTCATGTCTGGAACAAGGCCCAGGGCCGCTACATCGTTGCCGCCGAAACCGCATCGTCCGGCCGCGGCAGCAGCCGCCCGGCCGTAGGCGCCGGCGCCGGCGCCGTCCTCGGCGCCATGCTCACCGTGCTGTGCGTCAACAGCGCCTATGCGCAGACCGTCGTCGCACCAGGCGGCGCCGCGACCGTCTACCGCTCGGCCAACGGTGTCCAGATCATCAACATCGAGGCCGCCAACCAGGCCGGCCTGTCGCACAACCGCTATACCAACTACAACGTCGAGCAGACCGGCACGGTGCTCAACAACGGCAACAAAAGCCAGCTGTCGCGCAACTCGCAGCTTGCCGGCCAGGTGTTGAACAACCCCAACCTGAGCGCCGAAGCCCGCGTCATCCTGAACGAAGTCGTGGCGCCGAATCGAAGCACGCTGCGCGGCTTCACCGAAGTCCTGGGCAGCCGCGCCGACGTCGTCCTGGCCAACCCCTGGGGCATCACCTGCGCAGGCTGCGGTTTCATCAACACCGACCGCGCCGTACTCAGCACCGGCACCCCGCAATTCGGCCCCAGCGGCAACCTGACCGAATTCCGCACCATCGGCGGCGACATCCTGATCGAAGGCGCCGGCCTGGATGCCACCAGCACCCGCGCGATTGACCTGGTCGCCCGCAGCATCCGCGTCGACGGTCAGATCAACGCGGCTGATCTCGGCATCACCGTTGGCGCGAGCCAGTGGAATTACGAGAATCGCAATGGCCAAGTGATTGATGCCGGCGACAAGCCTCTTTACGCACTGGACTCCTCGCGCCTCGGCGGCATGTACGCCAACCGCATCGCCATCGTGGCGACGGAATACGGTGTCGGCGTGCGCATGCGCGGCGACATCGCCGCCAGTGCCGATGATTTCTCGCTGGACGCCAATGGCCGTGTCGAGATCGAAGGGCGCCTGTCGGCCGCTCGCGACCTGCGCTTGCGCCAATGGGGGGCACAAACCTCCGATGCTTTCCAGATTGCTGGCACGCAAGCCAGCCTGACATCCGGACGCGAGCTCGAAGTGTTGGCCTCGGGCGGGCTGGTGCTGAACGACGCCACGCTGAAAGCCGAAGGCGGCATGTACGTGACGGCACAGCAGCTTGTCGACACGGCCGGATCGCCCGCCAGCGGCGTGCGCGCAGCCAATGGCATCGCAAAGGTGGACGTGGCCGGCCTGGCGGCAATCGACAACTCGGGCTGGACCTCGCAACAGACCTTGCAGATGAACGTGGGTGCACTTGGCATCGGTGCGAATGGCGCCACGCTCGCAGCAGGCGCCAATACGCAAGCAGGTGATCGCGCGCTTGCCATCGTTGCCAGCACCGGAGACATCGACCTCAGCGGCGCGAACGTGGCGGGTGCGCAAGACGTGCGCATCACGGCGCAGAAAGGCGCTATTCGTGTCGGCAAAGGTGATGCCCAATCGGTCGCCGCCGGTCAGGACCTGAGCATTTCCGCTGCTATCCAGATCAACAATGCAGGGACGGTTGGTGCCACGCGCAACGTGAGCGTGTCGTCCAGCGACGCAGCGAAGACGGTGGCGGTAGTCAATCGCGGCACCATCCAGGCCGATGGCAATGCAAGCATTGCTGGCAACCTGACGCTCGACAACCAGAGCGGTGCTGGCATCGCGGCCGCGGCTTCGCTGTCGGTCAGCGGTTCACAACTCAAGAACGCGGGCGTCATGCAGGCGGGTAATTCACTGGCAGCTAAGGTGTCCGGTGTGTTCGACAACGCCGCAGGCGGCCAGGTCTTGGGCCAGGGCGCAGGCAGCGTACTGACTGTCGACGCAGGCTCGCTGAGCAATGCTGGCGTCATCCAGTCGAAAGGCGCCATCACCGGCAAGCTGGCTGGTGCGTTGACGCAGGCAAACACGGGCGCTATCCAGACCTTGGGTGCAGACCAGGGTGGCAGTGGCTGGCAGCTTGAACTGACCAGCCAGAGCATCGACAACAAAGGCTCGATCAGCAGCGGCGGCACGGTTGTGGCAAAGACCGCTGCTGCACTCGGCAACGCAGGAACGATTCAGGCCAAGGGCGCCATCGCTCTGAACGCTGGCACCAAGCTCACCCAAGCTGCGACTGGCAACATCCTGTCGGACGATGCCGTATCGGTGAAAGCCGAGGCCCTCGAGAACGCCGGCCGCATTCAGGCCGCCAAGGGCATGAGCCTGGGCGCCAACGATCGCCGCATGCTGGTCGACAACCGTCAGACAGGCGTTGTATCGGCCGATGCGCTGGACGCTTGGGTCACCAACTTCCTCAACGCCGGTACCGTGCAGGCAAACATGGGCACAACCATCGATGCCAGTGGCCGCGTAGGCAATGACACGTCCGCCGTGTTGACGGCGTCGCTGAATGGCAGCCGCAGCAGCACGATTACCGCAGGTACTGGCGTGGCCAACGCAGGTACGCTCAACAGCATCGGCGTTCTGTTGATCAATGGTGCAGATGTAGAAAACACCGGCGAAGCGAACATGAAGTCGTCGCTGATCGTCAACGCACGTGACACCTTCGCCAATACCGGCAGCGTCAAGAGCGAAGCGATGGTTGAAGTGAACTCCGCACGCGGCAACAACGCCGGCAATATGTCGGCCACGTCTGCGTTGAACCTCAACCTGACAGCGGGACTGGTCAACGGCGGCACGCTGCATGGTGGTACCACCACGGTTCGAACGGCTGCGCTGGTCAACGGAGGCGACCTGAAGGGTACGAGCTCGGTGGACATCGCTGCGACCGAGTCGATCAACAACAGCGGCAACATACTGAGCAGCGGCGGCATCAGCGTTCGCAGCGCCTCGTTGAGCAATGCGGCAAGCGGCAAGATTGCGGCGGCGACAGCCCTGATCGGCGGCTCCGTTACCGGTGTCATGAACCTGCAGAACGCCGGCACCCTGCAGTCGGGCGCCGACATGCTGCTAGGAAGCAGCACGCAGCGTGTGCTGTTCGCCAACCAGGCCAATGGGAAGGTCTCGTCTGCTGGCAATTTCTCGCTGTATGGCACTGACGTGACCAACGCTGCCGGTGCGCGCATGCAATGGATGAAGAATGGGTTGGTCGATGCAAACACGCTGAGCAATCAGGCCGTCAATTCGGTGATGGTCGGCAGTCTGGGCGACGGTAGCAGCACCGTCTTCGACAGTATTTATCGTCTTACTGGCAGCGCCTACAACAATGGCGCAATCCATTCCGGCGGAAATCTCACGCTCAACGCAGCGACATTCCGGAACACCGCCACGTCGGGTCTGTCGGCACTGAATGACCTGAATGTCACCGCGACGGCTGCCAGCAACGGTGGCATGGCTGCGCTGCGCAACGAGGGTGCGTTCTATGCCGGCCGCAACATCACGCTGGCAGCCGCTGCGGGTACGGTCGCCAACTTTGGCGACGGCGCAACCATGGATGCTGAAGGCGATATCACCATCAATGCGCGCGATATTGCCAATTACGGTGCAGTCCGTGCAACCAACATCAAGATGGCAGCGACCAATAGCTTCCTCAATCAGTTGTCGACGGAATTACCCGAAATCGATCTGGACTGGGTGAAAGCGATACTGAGTGGTGCCAACGATTTTCACCGCGAGGACAGCAATTGCGGCGCCTTTGGCATCAGTTGCGACGAACTGGTGGTGTATGAGCAGAATATGAAGGTCAGCCAGGTGTTCAAGAACACCACGCTGGCCGAATTCCAGGCGCGTTTCAAGGCACAGATACTGGCGTCCAACAAGCTGACCATCAGCTTCGGCGCGGGTAACGGCGAAAACAAGGGCGGCATACTATCGGCGAACATCATCGACATCTCTGGCTCGGGATCGTTCAAGAACGAGGACTATCACCTCGACAAGATTGACTACCAACGTCGCTGGGGGACGTTCGAGCACAACCCGGTCGCTGGCAGTTCTTACTACGACTACTTTTACCCGACGACTGCTGCCCAATACGCACAAGTCCCAGGCACTGATGACGATCGTGCCACCTTTGGCAATGCAGGAAACTGGAAATTCGGTGAGATCCCCGATCCAGGCAAGGCTTACGCACGCGAAGGCGTTCACACGCAGTACTACACCAGCGGTGCTGGAGTCTTCGCCAATACGTTGACCATCAACGTAGGTGGTGCTGTCGAGAACCGCGGCGGTACTGCGGTGTCCGACATCACGCGTGGGGAGGCTCAGGGGGTGACGACAAAGTCGACCAGTGCAAGTGGGGTGGCAAACGCTGCTGTCACTGTCGGTGGCGTGAGCGGCGCAGGTTCAATCAGTGGCATCGGCGGCGTAAACATCAAGAATCCGAATGCGGCTACGGGACTTACGCTGAACGGCATCACGATCAAGTTGCCAACCAATCCGAACGGCTATTTCGTGCCGTCCAAAAATACGGGTACCAAATACCTCATCGAAACCAACCCCTTGTTCCAGGTACCGACTTCCTTCCTGGGTTCGGACTATCTCGCAGAACAACTGGGCTTCAACCCGGAAACCACTCAGAAGCGTCTTGGCGATTCAAACTACGAGGCTTATCTGATTCGTCAGCAACTGATCGGCCAGATTGGCAAGAACTTGCTGAATCAGAAGGAAAGCGAAGCTGACCAGATGCAGCGGATGATGGATAACGCCGTTAGCAATGCCAAGGGTCTGGGCCTGGTCTACGGCAAAGCGCCGACGCCCGATCAGCTCGCCAATCTGAAGGAAGACATGGTCTGGATGGTCGAGACCGAGATCGACGGCCAGAAAGTGCTCGCACCGGTGGTCTACCTGTCCAAGGCGACTTTGGACGCAGTCGACATGGGCACTACCATGATCGCTTCCGACACGACCATCCAGGCAGACACCGTCACCAATGAAGGCGCCAAGCTCGGCGGCGCTGACAACCTGGCCATCACGGCCAAGGGTGACATCACCAATACCAGCGGCACCATCACCGGTGGCAACGTCAACCTCAAGTCTACCGATGGCAGCATCGTCAACCAGACTGCGGCGCGCGACGCCAGCGATGCCTATACCGGCGCTACCGATATTGGCAAGACTGCCGGCATCGTTGCCACTGGTACGCTGGGTCTGGACGCCGCCAAGGACGTCAAGATCATTGGTGCCAACGTCGACGCCAAGGATGCAACGATTGCGGCCGGTGGCGACATTACCGTCGATACCATTGTGGATCGCAGCGCGCAGTCGAGTTCATCCAAGAGCAGCGGTTTCCTCTCTGGATCCACCACCAATACCACCACTGCCACCGCCACCAACATTGGATCCAACCTCAACATCGGCGGCAATCTGACGCTGAAGTCCGGCGGTGACACGACGATTGCGGGCAGCGACGTCAAAGTGGGCGGCAACCTGAACGCCGATACCGGCGGCGATTTCAACGTCTTGGCTCGCCAGGACACCTCTACCACCAAGACCAGCGTCAGCACCTCTGGCGTCGGCGTCGGTGGCGGCCTGTATGGCGAGTCCACCACCACCACCGATGCCTTCAAGGGCACCAACTCTGGTTCTACGTTGACCGTTGGCGGCAATGCCAATGTGAAGTCCGAAGGCACCATGACTGTGCAAGGCTCCGACGTAAACGTCGGCGGCAACGCGGCCATCGACGCCAAGAAGGGCATCGCGATCCTCGACGGCCTGGACGAAGAACGCACCAGCACCCACACCGAAACCACCACCTTCGGCAAGATCGGCGGCAACTCGGCAGCCGAGGCCACCGCCAGCGCCGCCAGCAAGGCTGGTTCCGGCAGCAAGGCCGCTGCCGAAGCCAGTGCTGAGGCCAGCGGCAGCGTGAAGCTTGTCGAGAAGACGGTCACCAACACATTGGATGGCAGCAAGACCAGCGTCGCCTCGACCTTCAATGTCGGCGGCTCGCTCGACATGAAGACCGACGGCACCGTCACGGTCCAGGGCTCGGACGTCAAGGCGGGTGGCGACCTGTCCATCGACGCCAAGACCGTCAACGTCCTGGCTGGCCGCAACGAAACCTACTCCAGCGCCGACTCCAAGTCGGACTCGATCGGCTTCTACGGCGAAGCCGGTGCCAAGGCCGGCGCCAACGCGAACGCCATGGGCGGCAATGCAAGCGCAAGCGCCAGCGCCGAAGCGGAAAGCACGCTGACCGTGGGTGCGCGGACCGAGAGCGCCAGCTTCTCGGAAGGCAGCACGACCAACCGCGGCTCGACGCTGTCGGGCGGCAATAACGTGACCATCAAGGCCAAGGACGACGCGACCTTCGTGGGCGCTGCGGTCACTGCGGGCAATGATCTGTCCGTGCAAGCGACCAACATCAAGTCGATGGCTGCGCAGGACACGACCTATTCCACCGAGGCATCTGGTGTGAAGACCGCCGGTTACTACATCAGCGCAGGCAGCAGCGCCAGCGCCGAGGCCAATGCAACCGGTGGCAGCGCCAATGCGGGCGCGGAAGCCAGCGCAGGCTTGCGCTATGCGCAAAGCAATGAAAGCGCGAGCAGCGGTTCGGTCACCAACCAGACCACGTCGTTCACGGCCGGCGGCAATGTGAACCGCAACGCGACCGGGACAATCACCGACCAGGGTACGCAGATCACTGCAGGCGGCGACATCAACCAGAAGGCTACCGAGATCCGCGAAGTCGCGGCACAGGACTCCAGCTGGGAACGCAGCAACGCGTCCAGTCTTGATGCGCGGATCGGCGTCTACGCCGGTGCCGAAGCCGGTGCCGATTCGCGCACTGGCAGCACCAGTGCAGACGCATCGATCGGCGTCAAGGCGTCGGTGCAAGGTGGCACCGAGTCGGCCTCGTCGTCGAGTTCAACGGCGGTGACCTCGCGTTATCAGGCGGGTGGAAACATCAACTCGACCTCGACCAATGGCACGACGCTGATCGGCACGCAGTTCGAGTCAGGCGGCAACGTCAACATCAATGCCGGCTCGCTGGACTATCAGGCGGCACGTAACACCGAATCGTCCTCGTCGAATTCCCTGTCGGGCTCTGCAGAGGTCAAGGTGGGCATCATCGGGTCGGCGGGCGTGAACGGCTCGGTCGAAGTCGAGGGTGCTACCGAGTCCTCTTCATCCAGCACGGCGCGCGCAGGGGGCATCAATGCCGGTGGCGCCATCAACATCAACACGGGCGGCAACGCGACCTTTGAAGGCACCAACTTGCAGGCAGGCAAGGGCGTCAACGTCGGCGCAGGCGGCGACGTGACCTTCAACGCGGCGACCAGCACTTCGGAGAACAGTTCGCTCAGCGCGGGTCTGTCCTTGTCGGGCGGCACCTCGGGCTCGGGTTCCAGCAGAGAGAGCGAAGGCGCCATCGGTGCGTCGCTGGAAGCCACGAAGGGCGCAAGCACCACCGCCGTGGGCAGCAACATCTCGGCAGGGTCGGGTGGCGTCAACATCAGCGGCGGCAAGAACGTGAATCTGGAAGGCACGCAGGTCCAGACCACGGGCGCGACGACCGTGTCCGCAGGTGGCACCGTCAACATGACCGAGGCCAAGAGCAGCGAATACCAGGTCGGCGTCGGTGTGACTGCCAGCGCCAACGGCAGCAAGGGTGGCGAAGACGGTTCGAAGGGCAGCGGCGGCCTGGGTATCGGCGTCGAGGCTGGCGGTTCGTCCAGCAGCCAGGGCGTCAACATCCAGTCGGGTGGCGGCACGCGTGTCATCAACAATGCGCCTGCATCGTCGGTCGTAGCGCCGCGGGCACCTGCCGCGGTCGCTCCCGCCGTCGTGGCACCCGCGTCGTCGACTGGCGCCTCGATCCAGGTAGCGCCGACCTCCGCATCTGGCGGCCGTCAAGTTTCGCAATCGCTGAGCCTCAGGTCGTCGGGCGTGGAGGCAGCACCGTCTGCTGGCATCGCAGTGGCGCCGGCCGTCATGGCCCCTGCCGCATCCGCCGTGCGCGTCGCGCCGTCGGCGGGCATCGCAATCGCTCCTGCGGTTGCGGCGCCTGCATCGGCCACCAGCACGGCGATCCAGGTGGCTCCCACATCCGGGTCCGGCGGTCGCCAGATCGCGCCGTCGGCAAGCGCAGGCCGCGCTAACCTGGCCGTCCCGGCGAACTGATCGTCACCTACGCGCAGCGGATCGCTTCCGCTGCGCGTAGCTGGTCGATCAGCGAGCCATGCTTGTCGCAAGCGCAATACGCAAATCGCACGACAAAATGCCCATCGCAAGATGGGCATTTTGCATTTCGGTCTAACCCGTCAATGCACTACTTGCCAAACCACGCCAGCAACAACCCATTGACCACGTCCGCCCGCTCATACTGAGCCCAGTGGCCAGCCCCCACCACCACCTCCCAGCGCCGATCCGGCCCGGCCGAACACAGCCCGGGCGCCACCTCTTCCGGCACCGCCGTCACATCGAACTCGCCCCAGATCAACAACACCGGATGTCGGCATTGCGCCAGCACCGGCAACAGTCGCCCTGACGTCGACAGCGGCTTACTGCGAAACCGCGCTCGCAACACCGCTTGTCGATACAAGGCCAGCGACAAGGCGTCGATGCTTGCTGCCTCATGCACCATCAGGCTTTGCATGTTGCTGCGCAGGGCGGCTTCTTCCGCCACAGGATCATCGGGGTGACGCCAACTCAGCATGCGACCACGTTCCCGTCGTGCACCGCCGTGGCCGGCCGTGCCGATCAGTGCCATCCGGCGAATGTGCCGGCGCGCGGCGGCAAGCGTCGTGGCCACCAGTCCGCCGAATGAAAAGCCGACCAGATCAATCTCGGCATCTGGCTTGAACAGCACATCCATCGACGCCCGCAGCGTCGTCACGATGTCATCCAACGTTTGCGCTTCTGCCATCGAATCGCCATACCCAGGCATGTCCGGAATCCACAGCTGATGGTGCGCGGCCAGTGCGTCCAGGTTTCGCACCCAATGACCCCAATCGCCGTGGCCGCCGTGAAGCATCACCAGCGGCGGCCCGCTGCCGATGCTGCGCCAATGCACGAGTCCATTTGCGGTCTCGATGCGGTGGTGGGTAAACGTCTGATCCAGGGCATCGATGACACCTTGGACGTCCTGTTTTTCGGTCATGTAGAGAAATTCGCGCATGGGTGGAGCTTATTCGACACGACGCACTGCTGATGCTTTGTAACAGTGCGCTGACACGCTTTTTCAAGCTGCTTTGTCAGATTTACGCACTATTGCGCCGGTTATCCGCTGAGGGGTGAAAAAAGTACATCCCCACTTGAAATCCAGCTTTTCCACTAACGAGCGCCTCTTCGCCACGCAGCGGGACACGGGCCGGAACACTCCCATACATTTCCTTGCAGTCGCTGCAATCGACAGGGGTAATGTTCATCCAACGCCAACGCGTTCAACGGCTCGGAAGTTGTGTCGCACCGTTGTCTACCCTTGACACACCCGACCGTCGTTCCCACGGAGAAAAACATCATGAAGAAAATCAATTTCGTTAAGCACGCTATCGGCGCAGCCGCTCTTGTTGCAGCCTTCGGCGCAATCGCCCAAACCGCCACCGCACCGCGTCCGGGCGTGGGCAACGCTGACGTCAGCACCCCGACGCAACAAGCGTCCGGCGCAGATGCAAAGCGCGTGGTCGACGATTCCGTGATCACCACCCGCGTGAAGGCCAAGTACGCTGTTGACGAAACCGTCAAGGCTACCAAGATCAAGGTCGACACCAAGCGCAGCGTCGTCACCCTGAGCGGTAATGCTGGTTCGAAGGCCGAAGCTGATCGCGCCGTGATGATGGCACGTGAAACCGACGGCGTGACCTCGGTCGTGAACAACATCCGTATCGGTCGTTAAACCATAGACCGGCGCACGGCCCGCATCTGGGCCGTGACGCGGGGGAGGACTCGTCATGCTGCGTTACGCCGCTATATTTCTCGTCATTGCCCTGATTGCCGCAGTCTTCGGCTTCGGTGGCATTGCCGCTGGCGCTGTAGACATCGCCAAAATCCTGTTCTTCATCTTCCTGGTGATCTTCGTCATCACGCTGGTGGTCGGCCTCTTCAGGCGATAAGAGCAAGGCAAGGCTGTTGCGTGGGGGCGCAGCAGCCGTGCAGCAAAACTTTTGCTGCATATCTTCAAACCGTCGATTGCAGGAGCTTCCATGAGCGTACCGAATCCGACTTCACCCGTTCCGCCAATGACAGATCCGATGCCCGGTCCGGTCGGTGATCCCATTGGCGATCCGGGGATTCCGCCCTATCCTGGCAATCCGCCGGGGACGCCAGATTCGCCTGGTCAACCAGATCCGACGCCACCGCAGCCGGAAGGTGACCCGCTGATTCCGCCGAGTCCACCGCCGGTCAGGCACTGAGAAAACGCCCTTCCGAGGGCGTTTTTTTTTCGTCCTGTCGACATACGCGCGTTCAGCCGTAGGTATGTCACTTGCTGAACAGGACGAGCCGGTTTTGGCACCTCACAGGAGGGCTTATGGCCACCACGAAAGACGATACGTCAGGACCGCGGGTCACGCGCCAGCAAGACGACCTGGGCCACGCCGATCCGCGACTTCCGCATGAGCGCGATCAGTCCCATGACGAAGTCGGGCATGAACCCCGCGAAGTGATGAAGCAAGCGCATAAGGATATCGAAAGCGGGCAGGTCGACACCGACCTGCATGGCATGCGCGGCCTGGAGAAGCCCCAGTTGGACAAAGGGAAGGCCTGAACGCAGCAACGCACGTGCATGATCGCGGCTCCTCTCAGGAGGAGCCCGTAATTTTTATACGCAGACGCTGATTGCAGAGGTAATTTATGCTGAGTTGGGCCGCTATCTTTTTTGTCGTCGCCATCGTGGCGGCTATCTTCGGATTCGGTGGCATCGCGACCAGCGCTATCGGCATCGCAAAAATTCTGTTCTTCATCTTCTTGGTCTTGTTCGTTCTCAGCCTCTTGGTTGGCATCTTCCGCAGATAAACCTGCTTTGGCAACGCGATCTGTCCCCCTTGATCGCGCATCGCCGCTTTTCCCAGGACGCCCCCATGTCTTCCATGCTTTTCCCTGAAGCCGTGTCACTGGCGCCTGCCGGCGAAGCTGACGCGTTGCGTGATCCGCAAGTCAAACCCGTGTCTCGCCTAGGCGACGAACGCAAGGCGCTGCGTGATGGCCTGCTGGCGTCCAAGGCCAGCATCGACCCCAAATATTTCTACGACGCGCAAGGCTGCGTGCTGTTCAGCGCCATCTGCGAGTTGGCAGAGTATTACCCCACCCGGCTCGAGCGTCACATCTTCGACACCTATCGCGAAGATATCGAATCCTGCCTTCCGTCCAATCTCCAATGGATCGATCTCGGCTGTGGCGATTGCCTGAAGTCGCAGCGCTGGTTGTCCACCTTGCCTGCTCAGCGCTACGTCGGCATCGACATCGCGGAAGAATGGCTGCAGCAATCAGTCGATGTATTGCGCAATCGTTTTCCTGCCATCGACTGCATGGCGGTGACCGCCGACTTCACGCGCGATCTGTCTCTGCAGGAAGCGCTGGGCAATGTCGACGATTTGCCGCCGGTGTTCTTCTACCCCGGTTCGTCGATCGGCAACTTTGCACGGCCGCGTGCAACCTCATTGCTGGCCTCCATTCGCCGGCATCTGGGCGAGCAAGGTCGTCTGCTGATCAGTGTCGATCTGCGCAAGGACCCGAAGGTCATGGAAGCCGCCTATGACGACGCCATCGGTGTGACGGCAGCGTTCAACAAGAACGTCCTGCGTGCGGTCAATCGCGAACTTGGCAGCAACTTCCAGCCGCAGCACTTCGAGCACCGCGCCATCTTTGACGACGCGGCCAGCCGCATCGAAATGCAGCTGATCGCCAAGCAGACCCACGAGGTGAATCTGGGGGACGGGGCCACGCGCCGCTTCGAGGCCGGTGAGATCATCGTCACCGAACACTCGTATAAATATTCCCCCGAACACTTCGGCGAATTGTTGGCGGGTGCAGGCCTGTCGGTGGACCGCATGTGGACCGACGAACGCGGTTGGTTCGGCGTATTTCTGGCACGCGCATGAACAGCGCCAGCCTTGTCAGCGATCACGACACCGAGGCTGTGATCGACACGCCGGTGGCAGATAGCCCTGTCGGGATCACCGCCCGCCAGGGCCTGCTTGCCGAGCGTGTACGCGAAACGCGTGAAGCCACACTCGGTTTGCTGGCAGGCTTGTCGCCGGAAGACTGCCAGGCGCAGTCCATGCCCGACGCAAGCCCGATGAAGTGGCATCTCGGCCATATGGGCTGGTTCTTCGAGACCTTTGTACTCGAACCGAACCTTCCAGGCTTTCGCAGTCTCTACCCCGACTTCCGCGAACTGTTCAACTCGTATTACGTCGGCATCGGCCCGCGCACGCCGCGCGCGCAGCGTGGCTTGTTGACGCGTCCGAGTTTCGACGAGGTGGAACGCTATCAGGCAGATGTGCTGGATCGTGTATTGGCCTTGATGCGTGAAACGCCACTCAGTGAGTCTCTACTCGACATCATCGAGTTGGGCATCAACCACGAGCAACAGCATCAGGAATTGATCCTGACCGATCTGAAGCACCACTTTTCGTGCAATCAGACCTTGCCGGTTTATCGCGCTCGCCCTTTGTCCACATCGCCCACTTGGCCGATCGGGGGCTTGCCGTACCAATATGACGCCCATCCCGAGGGGCTGCGGGTGTTGGGGCATGATGGGTCAGGCTTTGCCTTCGACAACGAAAGCCCTGCGCATCGTGTGTGGCTGGACGCGTTCGAGATCGGCAAGCGCCCGGTGCTCAATGGCGAATATCTCGCCTTCATGCGGGACGGTGGTTACAGCCGGCCGGAGTTCTGGCTGGCCGAAGGCTGGGACATCTGCGTACGTGAGGGATGGCGGGCGCCTTTGTATTGGCGTGACATCGATACCGCCGCACCCCGGTATTTCACTTTGTCCGGCTTGCGTGACCTGGATCCCTTCGAGCCGGTGTGTCATGTCAGCTACTTCGAAGCCGATGCCTATGCGCGCTGGGCCGGTGCGAGGCTTCCAACGGAAGCCGAATGGGAAGCGGCTGCCTTGACGCTCGCGCCCGAAGACATCGGGCGGGGCGGCTTTGTCGAATCGGGGCTCCACCATCCCGCGCCGATCGCTCCTGACGAGACGGGCCGTATCAACGGGGCAGTGTGGGAGTGGACGCTGAGCGCGTATCTGCCATACCCCGGCTTTGCACAGGCCGAAGGCGCGGTGGGCGAATACAACGGCAAGTTCATGGTCAACCAGATGGTATTGCGCGGTGGTTCTTGCGCCACGCCGCGTAGTCACTACCGCAACAGCTATCGCAATTTCTTCCCGACCGCTGCACGTTGGCAGTTCTCAGGAATTCGTTTGGCTCGCGCTTCCTGAACGTTTGATTCAGGCAGTCCAATAAAAAGCCGGCGATGAAAATCGCCGGCTTTTTTACGGCACCCTCATGCGAGGGCACCGCATCTTCGCATCCGCTGCTTAGCGCGAACGAACCTGGATGTCGTTGCGAACTTCCTTCACGCCATCAACGCTGCGCGTGACTTGCACCGCGCGGTTGATCAGAGCTTGGCTTTCGGCAAAGCCGCTCAGCTGAACGGTATTGCGGAAGGTGGCAACTTGAATTTCGGCAGCCTTTACTTGCGGATCATTGATCAGTGCAAGTTTTACACGTGCGGTCACGGCGGCGTCGTCCGTGTACTCGCCCGTGCTGCGTTGGGTGGCGGTGCTGGCGCACGCGCCCAAGACCAAGGCGAACATGGCGACGGAAACAATCTTGAGCAGCTGCTTGAACATGGTTAACTCCTGGTCGAAACCAAAGCGGGGTAGGGGATAAGAATTTTTTGGCGCAGCGGCTTGCTTGTCAGCGTTCCACTGCTTGCTGCTGGATCGGATTGCATCCGCCACAGATCAGGTTGCGTGGGCTAGAGCAATTGCCATGCCCACGCTCAAGCAAAACCGTGTGTGGGAATATGCTTTGCTTGGGCCAAGCGCCGCCATCATCCTGTGTCTCGCCAATCAATCTTGCTCGCACGCGCGAACACCCATGTTCTACAGGCCTGATTCCATGCACCGTCTGCTTGCGCCATCCGCAATGCGCTTTTCATCTTGCTGTGACCGAGCCCGTCCCACGTACTCACACCACATCAATGTGCGCGGAGCTCTGCCAACATGAATGCGCGAAAACTGCTTTCCGAGACGCGTGCCTTCTGCATCGCCATCCGCGACGCGGCCTATGGCTGGATCGATGATCGCTGCCCGACGATGGCGGCATCGGTGGCGTTCTACACGGCGTTTTCGCTCGCCCCCACGCTCATCATCGTGATCGCGGTGGCGGGTGCGTTTTTCGGTGAAGAGGCCGTGCGCGGGCAGCTCTTCGCGCAGATCAAAGGCATCGTCGGTCCGGAGGGCGCTGCAGCCATTCAGGCGATGGTGGCCAACGCCTGGAGTGCGCGGGGGACGGCCTTGATCCCCATCGTCTCAGTAGCGGTCACAGCGATTGGTGCGACCGCCACCTTTGCCGAGCTGAACTCCGCGCTCAACACCATCTGGCGTTATCAGGGTCCCCCCGATCAACCCGTGTGGCGAGGCCTGGTTCGCGTCAGGCTCATTTCCTTTGCACTGGTCGTCGGCGTGGCTTTCCTGCTGATCGTCTTGCTGGTCGTCGACGCAGCCTTGGCGTTCGTTGGCGAGTATCTGTTCACCGACGGCAGCGTGACTGCCGTGCTGCTCGACTGGGCACGCCGCCTGGTCTCGCTTGCGCTGCTGGGCAGTGCATTTGCGATCTTGCTGAAGGTGTTGCCATCGGCCCGCGTCAAATGGCGTGATATCGCACTCGGCGCCATCACCGCCTCCATTCTGTTTGCAGGCGGCAAGCGGCTGTTCGGCTTGTACTTGTCCACGGCGGGCACGGCAAATACCTTCGGTGCGGCTGGCGCGTTGGCGGTGGTATTGATGTGGCTGTTCTATTCGGCAGCCGTCTTCCTGTTTGGCGCGGAACTCACGGCAATCTGGGCACGCCGCCGTGAGGCGTTGCGCCGACAAGAGGCGGGATTGCCGCCCGCCCATGCCCAGCAGCCGCACACGCCCAACGAACTGCCGCGCCGAAGTGAAGAGGCGGGGACACCGCCACCTTCAGCGACCAGCGAAACCCCTGGCGCCAGGGATCCGGCGCCAGGAGCCTGACATCACTTATCGGCCGTTGGCGTTCTTGCGTGCCGGCTCGACTTCCTTCAGCAGGCCCTGGCAATCTGCATCGGTGCCGGTGCCGGGTTCGATCAAGGGAATCAAGGCGGCCAGCGGCGTGATCAGGCCAAGCAGCACCGCTGCGCCGCCGCGTGCGGCCAATGCCTTGGCATCGACGCTGGGGCTGGGCTTGCCGAAGGTTCCCTTGATGTGCAGCGGCGAGCGCGCAGCCAGGATGCTCTTGTCCTTGGGATGCGGGCGGAAGGTGAAGTCGAGGGTCTCGTTGCGGAAGTTGGCCACCCCCTCGCCGTCGATCATCGTGTCGACCGTATCCAGCACCAGCAGCTCGCTGACTGCAACCCCACGTTCCATGCGGAAGGTGGTCACCGCGCAACGCAGTGGCGTGGGTTTGTCCTTGCCCAGCCAATAGCCCAGGGCCTGGCCGGCATCGAGACCGACCAGCTCGACCAGCAGGTTCGAGATTTCTCCCCCCGTGGATGCAAGGCCAAGATTCCCGTTGGCACTTGCCATCAGTGCTGCCACGGAGTTGCCACGGCCTTCCAGCTTGGCGCTCACGCCGACTTGGCCCGTGCTCTTGGACAACAAGGCATTGGTCGGGAAGAGTCTGGCGATCCGTGCTTTCTGCACCGAGATATTGGCCCTGGCCGCAATCGGATTCTTGGTCGCATCCAGACGAACGGTGCCGTCGAGCGTGCCGCCGGCGAAACCGAAGCGCACCGGCGCCAGATCCATCACACCATCGCGCAGCTTCAGCGTCGCCGACAGACTTTCGAACGCAAACGGCCTGTCCATATCGATCTTGCCCGCATCCAGCTGCACGTCGGCATCCATCGCATTCAGCTTTTCCAGACTGAAATCGCTGTCCGGCAACACCTTGCCGTTGTTCGTCGCGGCGCGGGCACGCTGCGCATCAGCGCGCGTATTCACACGTTGTCCCTGCTTTTCCAACTGCTGCCGTACTTCCAGTCCCACCAGCGGGCCCAGGTCGGCAAAATGCAGCTCACGGCTCTTGAGCTTCACGTCCAGCATCGGACGCGGCTCTTGCAGCGTGTAGCTGGCGTCACCTGCCATGTCCGATTTGCCGATCGTGCCCTTGATGCCCAGCAGGCGCCAATTCTTGCCGTCGCGTTGCAGCTGCGCGTCCAGCGCATACGGCGGCGACGCAGGCAAGGGCAAGGGCAGGAAGGGATACAGGTTGGCCAAGGTGGCGCCCGATACCTTCAGCGCAGCGTCGATCTTGTCGAGTTTGACGACGTCGCCCATCGAGCCTTCGAAGAAGAGCTTGGTCGTCCCGGAATTCACCGAGATCTGCATGGGTACCGTCTGGTTGGCGTTCTCCACCAAGCCGATCAGGCCGGCCGTTCGCGCTTCGCCATTGAACTTGCCCTTCTTGTAATCGCCGTCGAACGCAAAGTGAACGCCATAGCGACCGGACGCCGAACTGGGTTCTTCCGGCTTGATGGTGTTACCGGTGATGTTGACCTTCAGGTCCAGTTTGCGATCGTCGTAATGCACAACGGCGCGATTCAAGGCCAGTTGCCGCACTTCCGGGGCGGGGCGTTTTTCGCCAACCGGCTCGGATTGCTTCAGGCTCCAGTTCCCCTTGCCCTCCGCGTCCCGCGCCAGGTTGGCTTCGCCGCCCTCCAGGCTCAACACCTCGATGACGATCGGTTGTTTCACCACCGACCACAGGCGCACACCGCCCTCCAGCTTTTCAAGCGATACCAGGTCCGGTCCACCAACCTGATCACCACCTACCTTCAGGTTGGTGACTCGTATCTGCGTTACCGGCCGCACTTTCATGCGGAAGTCGCCCATGCTCACCGGCCTGCCGAGCTTCTCGCCCAGATAACGTTCCAGCGGACCGCGCAGGAAAGCCCAGTCCGAAAACCATATGAACGCCAGGATCAGAACGATCAGCGTGAGAAATGAAAGCAGACCGATGGCCCATGGTTTTCTTATTGACATGATGGGATGCGATGCTAGAGGCGGAAGAACCGCGGCGAGACGCCTAGCGCAGGTTTCATGCCTGGATGGGTATCAGGCCCGAAATTTGCTGGTCGACCAGACCACCGGTACGTTCGTTAACCAAATATGACCGGTTGGTTGGCGGTTCACCCATTGTTGGCGTGTACGCTTTACATGGTGTGCCGACGGTGTCGGCATATGGAGCCCTAGCGGAAATTGCAATGCATATCGTCTACGTAACGGAAACCTGGCCCCCGGAAGTCAACGGCGTGGCCCTGACCGCCGCCCGCACGGTGGATTTCCTGCGCAGTCGCGGCAACCGGGTCACCTTGGTCAGGCCGCGGCAGCACGCCGAGCTTGGCACGCCGCCCGATACGGTCCTGGCTCGCGGTGTGCCCATTCCGCGCTATGAGGGGCTTCGCTTCGGCTTGCCCATGGGCGGCGCCTTGGCGCAAGCCTGGGAAGCAGATCCGCCAGACCTGGTTCATGTGGCCACAGAAGGTCCGCTTGGATGGTCTGCCGTGCGCACGGCGGTTCGACTCGGCATTCCCTTGTCGTCCGACTTTCGTACCCGATTCGACAGCTACACCCAGTTCTATGCCGGTCGCTTGCTGACGGGCATCGTCAGCGGCTACCTGCGCCGGTTCCATAACCGTTGTGGCCGCACCTTTGTGCCGACCGATGCGCTGCGCAGCGAATTGAGCGCGCTGGGTTACGAGCGGCTGCAGGTCAGTGGCCGCGGCGTCGACAGCCACCGCTTCGATCCTGCGCATCGCCGCGAAGCGCTGCGCAAGCAGTGGGGTGCAGAAGGCCCGGTGGCACTCTATGTCGGCCGCCTTGCTGCCGAAAAGAATCTGCCCCTGGCGCTCGACGCCTATACCGCCATGAGACGCGCCAACCCGGCTACCCGTCTGGTCGTGGTGGGTGATGGTCCCTTGCGCGATACGGTCCGCCAACGCTGTCCCGATGCCATCCTGGCAGGTGTACAACGAGGCGAAGAGCTGTCTGCGCACTACGCCTCTGCCGACATCTTCCTGTTCCCCAGCCTGACCGAAACCTTCGGCAATGTGACCCTGGAAGCGATGGCCAGCGGCCTGGCCACGGTGGCGTTCCGCAACGGCGCCGCCGCACAGCACATCCGTGACGGCCTGAACGGCTTTGCGCCCGAACCCGGTGACGATGCCGGTTTCGTGGCCGCGGCCGTGCGGCTCGGCGCAACACCCCCATTGTGCGAACGCGTCGGACAGGCCGCACGCACGGACGCCCGTGCGGTCGACTGGGATCGAATCCTTACTGATTTTGCACGCTCGTTAGAGACCTTGGCACAGACGGAGACCATCGATGGACGTGCGATCTTGGCCTGACCCCCAGCGTTGGCTCGATCATGACCGCCGCCTTGCGCAGGCGCTCAATCGGGCGTCCTCATACCGGACCTTGCTGCACGTATGCCGTGTGGTCAGCCGTCTGGCCGACGGCGTAATCTGGTACGTGTTGATCGCAGTGCTGCCCTTCATTGCAGGGCAGGCCGGGTGGCGCTGTGCGCGTCACATGCTGATCGCCGGCCTGATTTCGCTGACGATCTACAAGGTGCTGAAGGTCACCACCTGCCGGTTGCGCCCGTACGAGAACTGCCCGAACGTGCAGCTATGCGGCAGGGTGCTGGACCAGTTCAGTTTCCCGTCCGGCCATACCTTCCACGCTGTCGGGTTCTCCTTGGTCCTGACCTATCACTTCCCGGTCATGGCCGTGGCTGTCGTGCCGTTCACCATGCTGGTCGCCCTGTCACGCGTGGTGCTGGGCCTGCACTATCCCAGCGATGTGCTGGCCGGTGCGGTCTGCGGCGCCATGGTCGGCCTGGCATCGGTATTCATCATCTGATGCATGTTCTCGGCGACCATGGCCTTGGTCACCGGGACACGATCCACCAACGCTTGTTCGAATAGCTCCTGCCAGTGGCGCACTACCTCGGGGTAGGCGGCATCGGCCGGATGCAGGCCGAAGCGCAGAAATGACGCCTTGCGCTGCGCCTTGGCCAAGGCACCCACCCACTGCCTGGATACTGCACGGCGCCACGCGCCACGTACGCTGTAGACCAGGCTGGGTGCCGACATCGATTCGCACGAGGGCAGCGCGTAGATGCGGCGCAGGGTCGTCGTATAGCGGAAGGGCAGCGCTTTCAGCGCCTGCCATACGCCGGGGCTCATCAGCCAGGCCGGCGCGACAAACCCATGCAAGGGCCAACCCTGGCTTTCGAACCAGCGCATGCCCAGCTTCAGCCGTTCTGTCGCCAATGCTTCCGACAGTGACGAGAACTCGCCCTCGCCCGCGGTGTACACATGGCGGCGGATGCGGTCGATCACGCCATTGACCGGCTGATCGTCCAGATGCAGAAATCCGTGCAAGGCCAACTCGTCGCCGTGCGCCAGGCACTCGCTCATGCGTGCGCAGAATGCCGGGTCATCCATCGCGGGTGTGCCTCGGTGGTATTTCGGCACGACCAGCAGGGTGGCAGGGAAGGGCGCAACCTCACGCAAGGCGTTCAGCAGATATTCCGATGCCGCCCAGGTGGCCGGGGACACATCATGAATGGCGATGCACAGGCTGCGCGCCGGGAGCGTCGAGGCGCTCTGGGACGATGTCGAGGATGCGATCGGGACCATGGGAAAGTTGCCGGTAATGTTGAATCAAAGAAGGAAAGACGCTGCGCCAGTCGTAGCGTAATGCATGCTCGCGCGCGGCACGTGACAGTTCCAGCGCATCGCGTTGGCGCAAGCTGACGATTGCGCGTGCGAAGGCCTCTGCCGAGCCCGGTGGCACCGTGATGCCCACCGCGTCGACGACCAGGTCACCTACGCCTGCGCGCTTCGCACCCACCACGGGCAGTCCACACGCCATGGCTTCCAGTACTGCCAAGCCAAAGGTCTCCTGGTCGCCCGCATGGACGAAGGCATCGGCCTCGGCGTAGGCCCGTGCCAGGGCTTCGCGACTTGCTTCATACGGAAGCACACGCACCCGCGCGCCACGCGGCGTCACCGGGCCGTCGCCGATGGCAACCAGCAGGTAGGGCGCGCCGAGCCGCTCCACCGCATCTGCCAGCAAGGGCAAGTTCTTTTCCGGCGCAAAGCGCCCGACGTAAAGCAGCACAACCGCCTCGGCGTTTATGCCATGGCGCGCCCGCCAGCTCCCGTCTGCAAGCTGCGGATGGAAGACAGTGGTGTCCACGCCCAAGGGTTGCAGCACCGCACGAGAAACACCCAGGTCATGCAACTCAGTGACCAGGTAAGCGCTGGGCGCAAACACGCGGTCAAAGTGAGGGTATAGCCTGCGCACATAAGCGGCAGCCGCCTGGCGCGCGTGTTTGCCTGCCAGGCGTTGCGCCATCTCAAGAATGTTGGAGTGAAAGAACGCGCACACCGGCACGCCGCTCGCCTGTCCTGCGTCCAGGGCAGCCCACGCCATCTGATACGGGTCGCCGACCTCGATCACGTCGGGTTTCAGCGCGGCCAGGGCACGTGCTGAAGACTTGCGTCCCCGTGGGAAGCGATAACCGGAGGAAAACGGAAGGGGAAGCCCAGGTACTTGGGGAGAGGGCGCCTGGAAAGCGCCCGGCACGACCACGGTGTGCCGGATGCTGTCTTCCTGCTGCAAGAACGTATTCTTCGCGCGCAGATAACTTTTCACACCACCACCGCGTGGCGACCAGAACATGGTCGCGTCGACGACATGAAACGCATCCGGCTCCCTGTGGGGAGCCGGAAATTCGACGATATTCACCGGTCGGGTCAGTGTGGCGCGTGCGTGCATCGAGACTCGTAAAAGGGGTCAGAAGCCGCGGCGCAGTTCGGCAGGCGGCACTTTCATCAAGCCACGATACTTCGCCACGGTCCGGCGCGCCACAATCACGCCCTGGTCGGCCAACATCTTGGTCAAGGAGACGTCGGACAGCGGGGCAGTCTGGCTTTCCGCAGAGATCATTTCCTTGAGCAGGGCACGCACGGCAGCTGCCGAGCACGAACCACCGGTTTCTGTCGCCAATTCGCGCGAGAAGAAGTGCTTGAACTCGAAGATGCCGCGCGGCGTGGCCATATACTTGTTGCCGGTCGCCCGCGAGATCGTGGATTCGTGCAGGCCCAGTTGCTCGGCCACTTCACGCAGCACCAGCGGACGCAGTGCGACCTCGCCGTATTCCAGGAAGGTCTTCTGGTAGGCCACGATGGCTTCTGCCACGCGCTGAATGGTGGTGAAACGCTGTTCTGCGTTGCGGATCAGCCAGCGCGCTTCCTGAAGCTCTTGCGCCATGGGTGCCCGATCGCTGCAGCGCGCGCGGCGAAACAGATCGGCATAGGTTCGGTTCAGGCGCGCCTTGGGCATCACCGCCGGATTGGTCTGCACGACCCACTGATCCTTCACCTTGCGCACGATCACATCCGGCACGATGTAAGACGAATCCGGACGCGAGAAACGCAGGCCCGGCTTCGGATCAAGGTGGCGGATCATCTGCGACGCTTCGCGCACCGCATCTTCATCGCAGTTCAGCAAGCGCTGGAGTTCGCTCATGTCACGTTTGGCGAGGCGGTCCAGATGCTTGTCGACGATCTTCTTGGCCGTCAGCACAACGGGCGAACTGCCCATGGCATTGAGCTGCAACAGCAGGCACTCGCGCAGATCGCGCGCGCCGATGCCGGGAATGTCCAGTTGCTGAACCAGCTTCAGTGCAGTCGACCATTCAGTCTCGCTCGCCGGCGGATCGAAGTCCGTCAGCCCAGCAAGTTCGTCGAATTCCTGGCGCAGATAGCCGTCATCGTCCAGTGCTTCGATGACGAGGGCGCCCAGCATGCGGTCGCGGTCGCTCAGGCGATAGTTCGACAATTCGTTGTGCAGGTGCTCGTGGAGTTCAGGCGTCGACTGGGCATAGTCGCCGTATTCGCCTTCATCTTCGTCACGGTTGTTGCCCGAACCGGATACGGGGTAGTCGCCGGAGTAGTCCGGCAGCGGATCGTCTTGCGGGCTCGAGATGATCTCGCTCTCTGCGTCGCTGGCACTGACTGGCGCGTCCGGCAGAGGAAGGTCATCATCGGAAAAAGGGGAGTCAGGTTCAACCGGCTGGCCGGTTTCATCGAGCTCGGGGTCTGCCGGGTCCGTGTCTTCTTCCAGGAACGGATTCGTGGCGAGTGCTTGCTGAAGCTCCTGCGCGAATTCAATCGACGACATCTGGAGCAACTTGACGGACTGTTGCAAGCGCGGCGTGAGCGCAGTCTGTTGAACCGCACGCAGGTCGTATGAAGCCTGGACCAAGTCTGTTCTCCCTTGCTGAAATCATGAAGCGAAACGCGATACTCCTTCATGATGCAAAGTCCATGCCATGATGGTAAAGCCTTGCTGCAGCAGGGTTTCCGGGCTATTTCATGCGACCTTAAATGATAGTGGCCGGCCGCAAATTACCTGCGTGTGCAATCTCTACGCAAAAACCGCTCCCGCGCGTATCTTCAGATTGTTGGCCGCGTGCAGTCACGGGCATTTGCCTGCGCTTGTGTTCGGCATGGTGATTGCTTGTGTCGATGCTGTTACCCGTACGCCGCGTCGCGGCGGGCGATGGTGGCGTAACCGGGATCATTCCTATGTTTCGCATTCTCGCGCGCGCAAGCGCCGTGATCCTCAGTGGGCTGTTGCTGACGCAATGCGCCTCCGTTCCCGATGTGTCCGATCTGGCTGATCGACGTGAGCAGGTCAAGATATCGACCGCGTCGGGCTGGCTCACGTATGAGCAAAGCAAGAAAATCCTGTCTGGGATCGAACGCAAGGGCGACCCCCAGGACTTCCTGTCGCGCCACCTGGAAGTCGAAGAAGCCGTCGCTGGTGTGCCCCTGGTATCTGGCAACCGCATCAGCCTGTTCACGGACGGGCCGGAGACCTACAAAGCGATGGAAGCCGCAATCCGATCGGCCAAGCAGTTCGTCCATATGCAGAGCTATATCTTCGAGGACGACGAGACTGGCAATCGATTCGTGTCGCTGCTCGAGAAGAAGCAGGCAGAGGGCGTGCCGGTGGCGATCATCGTCGACGGGATAGGTACTTTGTCGACGCCCAAGGAGATGTTCGACCGCATTCGTGCCGCCGGCATTCAATTGCTGGTGTTCAATCCGGTCAATCCTTTGGAAGCCCGCACGCCCTGGTCACCCAACGAGCGGAATCACCGCAAGATATTGGTGGTGGATGGCAAGACCGGATTCGTTGGCGGGATCAACATCAGCGGCGTGTATTCCACGCCGGCCTCGGGTGGGTCGGGCAGTGGCTCAGGGGGCGGCTCTGGCGGCAAGGGATTGAGCGTCGGCAGTGGGAGCGGCGAGCCCAAGGATGCCAAGACGGCGCCATGGCGCGACACGCACGTCCAGATCGACGGCCCGGTGGTTGCCGACATCGAACGGGTGTTTCTTGGCACCTGGGAAGCCCAACGCGGTGAGCCGCTGGTGCAGCGCGACTTCTATCCGAAGATTGCACCGATGGGTCAGCAAGTCGTTCGCATTCTGGCCAATCAGCCCGGCGAAAACGAAGGCCATTCCATCTACCTGACGCTGATGTCGGCAATTTCCAGTGCTCAGAAAAGCGTGCACATCACCATGGCGTACTTCGTGCCGGACCCTGCGTTCCTGGAAGCGCTGCGCCAAGCCGCACAACGTGGCGTGGATGTGGCGCTGATCCTGCCCGGTTTCGCTGACTCGTCGATGGTGTTCCATGCAGGCCGCTCGCACTACCGCGAACTGATCGAAGCCGGCGTGAAGATCTACGAGCGGCGGGACGTGCTGCTGCATGCCAAGACGGCGGTGGTCGACGACGTCTGGGCAACGGTAGGGTCGAGCAACATGGATTGGCGCAGCTTTGCCATCAACCACGAAATCAATGCGGTTGTGCTGGGGCCGGAATTCGGCATGCGCATGGAGCGCCTGTTTCAGGACGACTTGAAGCGTTCCGTACCGATCACGTCGGAAGACTGGTCCGATCGACCGATATCGGATCGGATGAAAGAGTTCTTCTCGCGTTTCGCCGAGCGCTGGCTGTAAAACGACGATGGCAGTGAGCGCCGCAAGGGTGCTTCACTGCCATCGGATGGGCTGGTCGCAAGGACCTGCCATGGTTATACGCAATCAGCCTGCGTCGTCGCTTGCGGTCTCGCCCTTCTGGTAGGCCTCGAGCCGGTTGTACAAGGTCTTCAGGCTGACGCCCAACGCATCTGCAGTACGACGCTTGTCGCCATCGAAATGGGCAAGCGTTGCCAGAATGATCTCGCGTTGCGCTTCCGCCAGCGGAGTACCGACCCAGACACTCAACTGACCTTCGTTCAGCTGGGGCTTCTGTACGCGCGACGCCATATTCGGATTGGCCACGTCGACCACGCCGTCCTCGGCCATGATGAAGGCGCGGTGAACCGAATTCTTCAGTTCGCGGACATTGCCCGGCCAGCCGTACTGGCGCAGCGTTTCCAGGGTTCCCCGCGAAAACGTGCGCTCGGTTTTCTGGGCCTTGTTGAACTGGGCCAAAAAGTGCCGGGCAAGCAGTTCCACATCGGTGTCACGCTCGCGCAGCGGCGGAACCCGTACCGGGAACACCGCCAGGCGATACAGCAAGTCTTCCCGGAAGGTGCCTTCCTTGACGGCCGCGTGCGGATCACGGTTGGTCGCCGCCACTACGCGCACATCGACATGGATGGGGTCTACACCGCCCACGCGATGGAAGCTTCCGGTTTCCAGCACCCGCAGCAGCTTGATCTGCATCTCGGGCGCCATCTCGGTGATTTCATCCAGGAAGATCGTGCCGCCCGAGGCGTGCTCGAAATAACCAACGTGCTGTTGTACTGCGCCCGTGAAACTGCCCTTTTCGTGGCCGAACAGTTCGGCTTCGATCAGGGCTGCAGGAATGGCGCCGCAGTTGACCGGCACGAAAGGCTGGTCTTTTCGCGCGCTCATGTCGTGCAGCGTGCGGGCGACCAGTTCCTTGCCTGTACCGCTCTCGCCGATGATCAGTACCGTGGCCATGGTCTTGGCGACCCTGCCGATCTGATCGCACAGCTCTCGGATAATGGGCGATTCCCCATACAACAACCCGAAAGGTTGAAGGGGGGCGGGCGCACTGTTGCGACGCGGCGCAGCAGGCTTTTCTTTGACGGGGGAGAGGGCAGGATTGCTCATGTAGTTTTTATCCTACCTGTTTTCCGGCCCGATTGCCTTGGCCGCAAATGGCCATGTAGAACGTGCTTGCACGGGGTTCTCCGCTTGTAATTCTTACCGTAATAATCCGTGTGTTGAGCTTGAGCAGCCGCCACAATGACCCCTGGCATGAAAACTGCAAATGCCCCACAGGTCCGCAGTGCCGTTCGGCGATTCATATCGTCGTCTCTGGTCTACGGGGTGTTTTCCACCAACAGATCGGCCGTCAGGCCACCAAGGAGAAATTATGTCGACGAAGATGACCGATGTATCGAGCCGGGACCGCGTAGCGCAGAATTTTCGCGACTTGGTCAATGACGCAGAAGCGCTGCTGAAGTCTACCGCCGCTTATACCGGCGAAGGTTACGAAGCTGCGCGTGCAAACGTGGTCAACCGCATCGAAACCGCCAAGGGCGCCATTCACGATCTGGAAGGCCGTGCGCTGGACCGCTACAAGGAAACCGCAGCAACCACCGAAACCTATGTCCGCGCGAACCCGTGGCAGGCCGTTGGTATCGCGGTTGCAGTTGGCGCGCTGGTTGGTTTCATCGCCCATCGCCGCTGAGTCGCGCTTGTGGAGCTTCCGTCTGCCATGCCGACATGTCGGCCGGCAGCTCCAGTCGGACCACCAATCCCGTAATTATAAAAAGAGGTAGATCATGAGTCGTTCTAGCGTGGCGTCTATCGCCTTGGTTGCCGCAGCCGTCACCGGGGCCGTCATGTGGTTGTGTAAGGCCGAACGTGCCCGTCGGCCCGCGCATGAGGGAGAAGTGACTCGTTGGGAAGGTGAGGGCGGCAATGTGCCCGATGTCGCCGTCGAAAATGGAAATCAAGGTACCGGCCAGGCAGGCAAGCCTGCCATCGCCGCCAACAGCGCGAGCGAGGCTGCCCCGGACAAGGAAGAACCCTGGCCCTTCCCGCGCAGCTGAGCGCGCGGAGCCGCAGTACTGCCCGGCGCGATGTCTATCGCCCGGGCAAGGTGCGGCCTGGTTCATGCGTAAAATGGATGCTTGGCGAATCCGCAATTTCCTTGCGGCACCGGCGACGTTCTACAGCGCCGATCGCGCCCGTCTATCCGCATGCAATCTACCGTGTGCATGCCGATGATCAAATGACTGTTTTTGCCTGGTGATAACTGAATGCCTCATGTATTGATCGTCGACGATGAACCCAACACGCGCGCGGCCCTCGCGGAGATCGTTGCGGCTGAAGGGTTTACGACGGCGGTGGCGGGTGACCTGCGCGAAGCGCGCATCCAGATCGTGCGCCAGGCTCCCGATGCAGTATTGACCGACTTGAAGCTGCCTGATGGCAGCGGCATGGACCTGTTTCAAGACCTGGATCCCAAGTTGGCGGTCGAGGTCATTCTGATTACCGGACACGCCAGTGTCGAGAGCGCCGTGGCTGCCTTGCGCCTGGGCGCGGCCGATTATCTGGTCAAGCCCATCAATATCCAGCGCCTGAAAGCGATCCTCGATCGCATTCCTCGCGCCGGCGATTTGAAAGCTGAAATCGGTTCCTTGCGTGACGAGCTGCGCCGTTTCGGTCGCTTCGGCCGCATGCTGGGCAACTCCGCCGCGATGCAGCAACTGTATGACCAGGTCGGCAAAGTTGCGCCCACCGAGGCCACTGTTCTGCTGATTGGTGAAAGCGGAACCGGCAAGGAATTGGCTGCGCAGACCATTCATGAACTCAGCCTGCGGCGCAAGCAGCCATTCCTTCCGGTCAATTGCGGTGCAATCTCCCCCAATCTGATCGAAAGCGAAATGTTCGGCCACGAGCGCGGTAGCTTCACCGGTGCGGATCGTCAGCACAAAGGCTATTTCGAGCGCGCGCATGGCGGGACGCTGTTCCTGGATGAAATCACCGAGATGCCGATCGAGCTGCAGGTCAAGCTGCTGCGCGTATTGGAATCGGGCCTCTTCATGCGGGTCGGTACCAACCGTGAAATCGAGACTGATGTCCGGGTGATCGCGGCGACCAACCGCAATCCGATGGAAGCGGTTGCTGACGGCAAGCTGCGGGCTGACTTGTATCACCGCCTGAATGTATTCCCGCTCGAGCTGCCGCCGCTGCGCGAGCGCGGCAAGGATGTGGAACTCATCGCCCAGGACTTCCTGGAGCAACTGAATACTTCGCATCACGGCAAGAAGACATTTGCACCGGAAGTGCTGGGCAGCCTGGGTGCACATCGCTGGCCCGGCAATGTGCGCGAGCTCAAGAACTACGTGCAGCGCGCCTACATCATGGCCAGCGACGACGTGATCTCTGCATCGGTCGTGCCTTTGCAGATGTCGCCAAATGCGCCGGTCAGCGAATCCGTCATCACCATCTCGGTGGGGACGTCCTTGGCTGACGCCGATCGTCATCTCATTTTCGCCACCCTCGAGCAGTGTGGCGGTGTCAAGAAGCGGGCTGCCGAAGTATTGGGCATCAGCCTGAAGACCCTCTATAACCGGCTTGAAGAGTATGCCGCCGCCGGACGCAGTCCGGAAGCTGCGCTGGCCGGGGACGATCTGCCGGCAAAGTGACATCATGGCTGCTGTCGTAGACGATCCCATCGTCTGTCCCGTGCCCGGCCTTCGCTGGGTCGACGACAGCGCCCCTGGCATTACCCGCAAGATTGTGGACGGGCATTTCGCGTACTTCGACGCCAAGGGCAAGCGCGTGCGTGACCAGGCAGAGATCGATCGCATCAATGCCTTGGTGATTCCGCCGGCCTACACCGACGTATGGATATCCAGTGATGCTCGCGGGCATATTCAGGCCACTGGCCGGGATGCGCGCGGCCGCAAGCAGTACCGGTACCACCCGGATTGGCACGCTACGCGCGATGCCGACAAGTACGACTCTCTGATTGCGTTCGCCGGCGTACTGCCGCGCATCCGTCGGCAGGTTGCCAAAGACCTGGCGCGCCCCGGCTTGCCCAGGGAAAAGGTCATCGCGGCGATCGTGAGTTTGCTTGAGTCCACGCTGATTCGGATCGGCAGCAAGAAATACGCTTTGGCCAACCGATCCTTCGGGCTTACCACCTTGCGAACCCGCCATGCAAAAGTGCTTGGTCAGACCGTGCGCTTCCGGTTTCGCGGCAAGAGCGGTGTCGAGCACGATGTGAAGATCGCCGATCGACGCCTGGCCACCATCATTCGGCGTTGCATGGAAATTCCAGGCCAGGCCTTGTTCACCTGCGTGGACGGACCGGATGGAACCCCGCATGCGATCGATTCCGGCGAGGTGAACGACTACCTCCGCGACGCGGCGGGTGCCGACGTCACGGCGAAGGACTATCGCACCTGGGCCGGATCGGTGATGGCCTTTGATACCTTGCAGGCAAGCGTGTGGGACAGCGAAACCGCTGCCAAGCGCACGTTGGTCGACGTCACGCGCGAGGTGGCCTCGCGCCTGGGCAATACCCCGGCTGTCTGCCGCAAGTGTTATATCCATCCCGCGATCTTTGCGCACTACCTTGAGCAGGCGCTGCCCGACCGTAAAACCCCGCGCGAGCCGCGCGGCTTGCGTGCGGACGAGCGTCGCTTTCTTGCCTTCCTGACGACGGTCGTCAACGCAGAAAGCTGATCCCTCGGCATTAGCCTAGCAAGCGGTACGCTTCCTGCTGAATAAGAGTCCCGAGCATTGCCGAGGAGACTCACATGTCACTGATAGTCGCAGCACGCTTCGAAACCTTCGAGGCCGCAGAACACGCTTCTCGCGAGTTGTTCCGCGAGGGCTTTGACGAAGACGACTGCACCATCTTCTTCGTCAGTCCGCGCGGGCAGCATGCAACCTATCCGCTGGGCGGAGACCAGGCTTCCGATCCGGGCGCTCGTCAGGCGCATCTGGGGGCCTTCAGTGGTGCCACCCTCACCGGTGCAATTGGTGCAGTGGTCGGCGGCGGTATTGTGCTGGCCCTGGGTCTTCCTATTGTCGGGATTCTGATTGGCGCTGGTCTTGGGGCCTATCTGGGGTCTTTGGGTGGGGCATTTGTCAAACTCAAGAGCAAGGGCAAGCCTCGAGAAGCGGGCCGTCAGGCAGCGGTGCGGCACGGCGGTGTCCTGCTGGCTGTGCATGTAAGCGCCGAAACCGAGGCTCGCGTCGCCCGCACGCTTCGTGAGCTGGGCGGCAAGGACGTCGAGAAGGCAGAAGGTCGATGGCGCGATGGCAACTGGACAGACTTCGATCCGGTAAAGCCGCCCGTGCTCAGCGACAAGGTGCGTCCGGATCGTGCCGGCGCAGTTTCCTGAGCGGATCTTGCAAACGGCGTCTGCGCAATCAAATGCGCAATCGGCGCGTCAGCAGTTTCATCCGGCTACTTGCGGAAGTTCCTGTCTAACGTGTCCAATAGACGGTTCGGCAATTGCTTGTCTGACAAGCCCCCATTGCTTCCTCATAGAACATGACGCAGGCGTTTGCATCGCTCAAACAGGAGCGATGCAGCTCGGCGTGGAGTACGGCCCGGAGTAGCAGCATCGTGACCAGTGTGTTCCCCCGCGACGACGATAACGGCTTGCGTCCCGCCTACTACGTAGCACGAATTGATACGCGGCACACGCTTGTCCAGTTTGATGGGCGCTATCAAATCAAGCGCGGCACTGGCGTGGCATCGGATGGTGCGTTGAGCGTGGAAGCTGCCGTAGGTGCGCCTGCCTATGCATTGCTGCGCCCCCATATCGAACGTGGGTTGGCCGGCGAACAAGGCGAGTTTGAAATGGATCTGCCCGATGACACCGGCAAGATGCATCGGGTTCGCGGCAACTATGTGCCGGAGCGCGACAGCAGCGGTACGGTAAGCGGACTGACTGCTGTCGTCTGGGATTTGAGCGCGCAACGCCGCGCCGAACAGCGCATCGTGCAGCAAGAGCGCGACATCGCCGCCCTGGTCGAGAATTCCCCGGACATCATTGCTCGCCTCGACTTGTCTCTGCGCTTCCTGTACGTGAACCATGCTGTCGAACTGGCATTTGGTGTCCATGCCGATCAAGTCATCGGCCGCACGGTGGCTGAGGCCGGATTCCCGGTCGAAGCCGCGGAAGTTCTGGAAGCGGGTGTGCGTGACGCCATCGGCAGCCGTGCCGAGCACCGGCTGAACCTGCAGATGTCCCATGGCGGCAAGCTGCGCCACTATTCTTCTCGCCTGATTCCGCAGTTCGATGACGCTGACGCACTCACGTCCGTGTTGGCCATCACGTATGACGTTACCCAGCGCGTCGAGGCTGAGCTTGAGCGCGACGCGCTGCTGGTCCGTGAAAAAGTGGCGCGCATGCAGGCAGAAGCTGCCGCCCGCGGGCGCGACCAATTCCTTGCCGTGGTCTCCCACGAATTGCGTTCGCCACTCAATGGCATCCAGAGCTGGACGCATGTGTTGGAAAGCTATCTGGATACCGAGTCACCCCCCATCCGCCGTGCGCTGGCGGGTATCAAGACAGGGGTGCAGCAGCAGGTTCGATTGATCGAAGATCTGCTCGACGCGACCCAGCTGACGGCTGGCAAGATGCAACTTGTGAAGCAACCGATACGGCTGCAGCCGGTGCTGCAGTCCGCTGTCTCGCGGGTTTCGGCCGCAGCCGAAGCACGCCACGTCACGATCGAAACCGACTTCGGCACCACCGATGGACACGTGGTGGGTGACGCCGAGCGGCTGGAGCAGGTGGTCTGGAACCTCTTGTCCAACGCCGTCAAATTCAGCACCGAACACGCGAGCGTGCATGTCGCGCTGCGCAACGAGGGCGGCGACGCCATCATTACTGTGCGCGACACGGGTCGTGGCATCGCGCCGGAATTTCTGCCCTATCTGTTTGTGCCTTTCCGACAGGCCGACGGCTCGCGTACCCGGCGGGCGGGCGGTATCGGTCTTGGCCTGATGCTGGTTCGCCGGCTGACCGAGATGCATGGCGGTCGCGTCGTGGCCTTCAGTGCAGGTGAGGACAAGGGCGCCACGTTCTCTGTCTACCTACCGCTGGAATGGAAAAAGCAGGTCGAAGGATCGTTTGGCGAGAGCATTCGCTCCGATGGCGAGCAGGCCATGGTGTCGCTGGAAGGGGTGTCGGTGCTGCTGGTCGACGATCAGGAAGAGGCGCGTGACGCGCTGGAAGTGCTGTTGCAGCAGGCGGGTGCAACCGTTGTCGCCCTGGACTCAGGCGTAAAGGCCGTTGCCTACCTGCGTGACATCGAACCCGCGTCGCGTCCCAAGGTACTGGTATGTGACATCGCCATGCCGCTTCAGGATGGCTACCTGACACTGCAGCAGATACGGGCGCATGAGAAAGAACACCCGGACCTTGCAAAGCTTCCTGCGATTGCCCTGACGGCGTTTACGCAGCGGGAGGACAAGATCAGGGTGCTGTCCAGTGGATTCCAGGTGCATTTGGCCAAACCTGCCGATGCTGGTGAACTAATTGCAATTATTGACATGCTTTCGCGTCATGGCGCCGATACGCTCTTCGCCGTAGAGGGTTGAGCACCCCTCAAGCAGATGTTTCTGCTAGAGAATGAAAAATCTTACATATCTTCGCCGTTTTTTCCCTTGCCCCGGAAAGAACGGCGTTTTACTTAGTGCGGATGGTTTTAAAAAACCCTTTGAAATCAAGGCTCTTGCGGCGGAAATGCAAACTGGCATGGTGTTTGCTTTATGTCTTGCATCTAATCATTACCCGCCCACGCTCAGGAGCACATCATGTCCGCAGTCATGACCAGCCACACCGCCAGCCCCGTCCGCAAGTTGTTCAGCCTGTGCCGCAAGCGCTATCTGCGTTATCAGGTGTGGCGTACCGAGGTCGAGCTCAACGCTATCGAGCAAGAGCGTCGCCAGCTGGCCTGGGAAGCACGCGAAGCTGCCTTGCAGCACGCTGATCTGGTCGCCGCGCTGCGCAGCGAAGGTGAAGTGGTTGCCTCCATCAGCGCCCCTCTGCGCCAGGATTACAACTAAGAAATCGTCGCGGGTCAGCATTCCCGCAATCACTGAGGAGATCTCTGTGAGTGCATCGCTCAACGGACGACGTATTGCCATTCTGGTCATGGATCACTTCGAGCAAGTCGAATTGACCCAGCCCAAGCGCGAGCTGGAAGCAGCTGGCGCCACGACCGCGATAATTTCTCTGCATGCCGAACAGGTGGTGGGGATGAATCACGACGTGAAGGGCGAGCGATTCGATGTCGATTTGCCGTTTGACCAGGCGCGTGCCGACGATTTCGACGCAGTGTTATTGCCCGGTGGCGTGTTCAACGCCGATGAAATCCGGAATCAGCCCAATGCACAGAAGTTTGTGCAGGACATGGTGGCGCAGAGCAAACCGATCGCGGTCATCTGCCATGGTGCCTGGTTGCTGGTGTCTGCCGGGTTGGTAAGCGGTCGCACCTTGACCAGTTGGCCAAGTCTCAAAGACGACATCGTCAATGCTGGTGGTTCCTGGGTAGACGAGGAAGTGCACGTCGACGGCCTGTTGATCAGTAGCCGAAAGCCGGACGATATTCCTGCCTTCGTCCGCAACTTCATCGATGTGCTGGAGCGTCAGCCGGCGTATTTGTCGTAAGTACAGCATTGCGTAGCGCCCGGGCGGGTCGTTACGCAGTGTTGAAGTCCCGGACTGACGTGCAAGTAAAAAGGGGAGTCACCACAGGGTGACTCCCCTTTTTGTTTGAACTCTTCCGGTGGTCCGAAGAGTTCAAACTTCAGTCCGAGGTGCCTGGTCGGCCCGTGACACCGATTTCGCCGCCGTCGGCGATGTGGTCGGGGGCAATGTCGGCGCCGTCAGGTTCCATCTCATCGGGCTCGACGCTGATGCGTTCACCGGTTCCTTGCCGATCGGTATCGGAATCGGCAAGGGAGGTCCCGATGATGTCGCTACCCGAGTCCGAGCTGTCGCCAGGACCCAAGGCGCCCGTGTCATGGCCCGGCGGTTCGTCCGGGATCATGTCGTCGTTGTCCAGCAGCGTGCTGTTTGCCATCGTGATCTCCCTGTGAGGCGGCCTGAGCCGCCCTTCAAAGTCTGGTTTTTTCGGCCTGATTACTCAGCCCGTTTTATTGACCGTAGTCAGCCTTGGCGCGATCGACACACTGGTCCTTGGCAGCGCCGGACAGCGGATCGCACTTTTCACGGGCTACCTTGTAGTCCGCTTCGCGCTTGGTCTTCGCTGCGTCTTGCTGCGCATCGGCGGTTTTGCCTGCCGCCTTGTTATCAGCCAGCGCCTTGTCGCGGTTTGCCTTCGCCTGGGTCTGGCACACATCTTTCTGGTTGCCGGACAAACGGTCGCATTCGACGCGCTGGGCCTTGTACTCGCCCTCGATGCGTTCTTCCTGTGCCTTCATGGCGTTTTTGGTGGCGTCGGCGGCAAATGCGCCACCGGTAATGGACAGGCCAAGGACAGCGATGGCAAGGCTGGTTTTAAGTTTCATACGGTACTCCTGATTGACCTGTTTTCGGGCGGTGCACGCCGTATGGCGCGCTGGGTGGCCCTATCCCCGCCTATAGCAATGCTTGTGCCCATGAAGCATGGCTGTCCGAAACAGGCGAGCGATTGGAGTAGCATCAATGGCTATGCCTCCCTGGATATGTAGCCTGGCTACGCAGATCAATAAGGACACGTCATGAGCTTCACCCCTTTGAGCCCCACTTTCGCCATTGCCCCCCAACTTGCACCGGCCGACATGGCTGGCCTTGCCGCGGCGGGCTTTCGAAGCGTGATCAACAATCGCCCTGACGGCGAGGGCGGACCGGGGCAGCCGCTGTCCGCAGATGTCGAGGCTGCTGCGCGTGCGGCTGGTCTGGAATACGTGTATCAACCCGTCAATGGCGCCAACATGCAGCAAAGTGATGTCGATACCTTCGCGTCCTTGCTGCAGACCTTGCCCGAACCCACCTTGGCGTTTTGCCGCAGCGGCGCACGATCGACCCGCCTGTATCAGCTGGCACAGTCCGATCGTTGATTTTCGGGTCTTCGAGTGTCCTGAGAACGCGAGCCTTGCGTTCGCCGTGCGTTGGCGTCGGTATGAGTCTGCCATGCAGGAAATCTGGTCTGCCAATCGCCGGTTCTCATTGCAGCGCGTGACGGTGCGCAGCAGGTGGCGCATCTTCGTAACGGCGCCAGACGCGCCGTAGCTGTCTGGCCGAACCGAAGCCTGTCTGTTCCGCGATGCGTTCGACGCTGTGTTCCGTATCCCGCAGCAATTGCCTGGCGAGCGCCAGGCGCACGCGATGCAGGTATTCCAACGGGCTGCATTGCGCCTGCTCGGCAAACAACCTGCCAAGATGACGGGCGCTGGTGTGCGCCAGCGCCGCCAAGCTTGCTGCTGTCCAGTCGGCAGCGGGCTCGCGCGTGATGGCGTCCTGCACCCGGTGCACCAGCGGGTGCAGGTGATTGCGATGCGTCAGCCACGGTGACATGGCTGGGTCCTGGCCCGCGCGCCGCAGGTAGACAACCATGTCGCGCGCCACGTCGCAGGCCAGCCGGGGGTCACATTGCTGTGCGATCAGGTGCAGGCTCAGATCGATACCTGCCGTGATACCGGCGCTGGTGAAAATATTCCCGTCTTCCACAAAGATGCGGTTGTCATGCACCCGTGCCGATGGCGCAAGCCTGCGCAGTTCATCCAGATAGCTGTGGTGGGTGGTGCATTCGCGTCCATGCAGCAAACCTGCCGCTGCAGCAAACAAACTACCCGCACACACTCCCATCAGTTGAAACCCGTCTGGATGATGATGGGTCGCCAGCCAGTCCACCACCGCTTTCGACGATGCCGAGGCAAGCGTCATGGCGGCGCTGCTGACCCCCGTGATGACCACAATCGCATGGTCAGGCACCTGGTCCGGCAGAGGCAGCAGGTCTGACAGGGTCAGCCCGCTGGCGCTCAATACTGATGGCTGGGGGCTGTGATAACTCAGCGCGTAGCTGCCTGGCTGTCGTGCCTCGGCGATGCGAAAGGCTTCCGCCGGGCCGGCGACGTCCAGCAGGACGACGTCCGGCAACACGATGAACAGGATCGGTGTCATGCGGGAAGGGTCGATAGCAGCCTGTGGTCAGGCGACCAGCGCGTCCGCCGTGGCAACGATCTGTGCAAATCGGCCGGCCAGTACCAGTTCGGTCCGGGCCACGATGTCTTCCGCGCTGTAAGTTTTACCGTTTGCGTGCTGCATCGGGAAGGTCAGCGTGGCATCGCTGACGAAGCGCACCTTGAAGCCTACGTCGGACGCGTGGCGCGTGGTGGTTTCGCAGCATTGCTCGGTGCGAATGCCGGTGATCAGCAATTCCGTCACGCCGTGGCTGCGCAACCAGGCTTCCAGATCGCCGCCAGCGTCATCCTTGGCGAACAGCGCCGAGTGCACCGTTTTATAGAACACGCCATCCGGCTTCACATCCAGGCCGGGCAGGGTGCTGACCAGGCCCGACTGGCGCGAGAAGGCGCCTTCCGGGCCCTGGGCTTCACTCACGTGGAACACCTGCAGCACCGGAATCTCGCTGGCATGGGCTTGGTCGGCAAGGCTCTGGATGCGTGCGAGGAATTCGGGCACGCCGGCGTCGTCCCAAAACGGACGTTGTTTGAAGGAGTTCTGGACGTCGATGACAATCAGGGCGCGCGACATGGTGTGATCCTGGTGAGACTGCGGGTTGGGTGGATGCGGAAACACATTGTGCGCGGTCCGGGCAGCCTGCGCGAGGCCTGCCCAGGACAGGGTGCGGACCGATTCGGACATTCACCAAATGCAGATGCCGATGTCGATTCGTGTGCCGGTTCGACCTTTGCTGGCTCAAGCCGGCAGGGGCGTTTCTCCACCCTCATTGCCTTCCTCGTTCAGCTCGGGCCGCAGGTCCAGCCACACCAGGCGCATTGCCGGGTCGTCGGTGTCCGGATCGTTGCGGAAGCCCAGGCGTTTCATCAACTTGTGCATGGGCGAATTGCTGGCCAGCACGAAGCCCTCTATACGACGCAGCCCTTGGTGGCGGGCGGCCGAGATGATGGTGCGCATCAGTTGCACACCCAGGCCGCGGCCCTGCCAGTCGTCGCCCAGCACCAGCGCGTATTCCGCGCTTTCGCCGTCCGGGTTGCGCAGGTAGCGCGCCACGCCAATGATGATCTCGCGCAGCTGCTCGGGGTGGGCCGGGTCGGGCTGGCGCACGGTGGCGACCAGCGCAAGTTCGCGGTCGTAGTCGATCTGCGTATATCGCGTCAGCATGCGCGGCGACAGTTCGCGCATGGCAGAAATGAAGCGCATGTAGCGGGTGTGCGCGGACAGCTGGCGTGTGAAATCCTGCAAGGGCTGCGCGTCTTCGGGACGGATCGGGCGGATGGTGTAGGGCTGGCCATCGGGGAACACCGCATGGCTGACCAGGCGTGCCGGATAGGGGTGGATCGCCATGTGCGCGAAGTCCTGGCCGCGATCGGCAGGCGGCTGCTCGCTGGATACGGTGATGCGGCAGTCGGCGGCGATCACGCCGTCTTCCGTCAGCATGATCGGATCGATCGACAGCGACTGGATGTCCGGCAAGGCACATGCAATTTCCGAGACGCGCAGCAGCAGGTCTTCCAGCTGGGCCAATGCGGCCGGCGTGACCATGGGCATCTCGGACTGGCGCCAGGCACGTGCCCGTTCGATCAGTCGATGCGCCAGGAAGCCGTTCAAGGGCGGCAATTCGAGGCCGCGTTCGACGCCGACTTCAGCCTGGCTGCCGCCGCCGCCGAAGCGGATCACCGGACCGAAGAGCGGGTCGCGCACGATGCCCGCCGACACCTTGACCGCTCCCGGCGCACCGGCCATGCCTTGTACGGTGATGCCCAGCATGCGTGCCGTCGGCGCAGCCGCACTGGCAGTCACCAGCATGCGCTGGAATGCAGTCACCAGTTCGTTGGTGTTGCGGATGTCCAGGTGAACGCCGCGCACCGAGGATTTTCGCTCGATGTCGGGCGACGCAATCTTGATGGCGATCGGGAAACCGATCTGCTGCGCGGCAATGACCGCTTCAGATGTGGTGCGCGCCAGAATCGCCTGCACCACGGGAATGCGGAAGGCAGCCAGCAAGGCCTTGCCCTCGGGTTCGGTCAAGGTGCTGCGCCCATCGGCACGGGCCGATTCGATCATCAGGCGCGCGCCTTCTATATCCGGGGCATCGTCGATCGATTCGGGCGGCGGCAATTGCTGCAGCAGCTGCTGGTTGTAATGGTAGGCAGCCAGGCTGGCGAAGGCGTCCAGCGCCGATTCGGGCGTGCGGAAAGAGGGGGTGCCGACCTCATCGAGGATGCGGCGCAGTGCGCGGGTGGTGGCGTCGCCCATGAAGCAGGTGAGGACGGGCTTGCGTGCGCGGGGAGCGATGCGCGCCAGGGCGCGCGCCACGTCGGCCATTTCTGCCGACGGGTCGGGCGCGATCAGGCTGAGCACGCCGTCGACTTCCGGGTCGTCGATCAAGGCTTCGACCGCACGCGTGGTCTGGTCGGCGGTCAGCGGCGCGAAGGTGACGACCGGATTGTCGGTCCATGCAATCGGCCCCAGGATCTCGCGCAGCAGAATGCGCGTGTTCTCGGTCGGCATGGCGCGGGTCACGGCGGCGCCTTGTGTCATCAGGTCCAGCGCCAGTTGCGCCGGGCCGCTGCCGTTGGCAAACAGCACGAGCCGCCGGCCGTTGGGCCGCTTCGGGAAGCTGAGCGCCTTGACCGCAGAAAACAGCTGCACGAAAAAGCGCACCCGTACGGCCCCGGCGCGGCGCAAGGCCGTGTCGAACACCGCGTCTGCCGATACGCCGCCCACGGCGATTGGCGCAATCGGCGGGCGTGCGCCGGTTGGGTCGACGCTGCTGCGACGCTCGCTGGCGCGGCCCGCTTTCAGGATCACCACGGGTTTCACACTGGCGGCCGCGCGCAGCACGCTCATCAGCGCGCGGGCATTGCGCACGTCTTCCAGGTACAGCGCAATGCTGTCGGTGCGCGGGTCGGACACCAGGAAGTCGAGGACGGTGGCGACGTCCAGCGTGGCCTCGCTGCCCAGCGAAATCACGGTGGAAAACGCCGTACGGTTGTCGTCGGCCCAATCCATCACGCTGGCCATCAAGGTGCGTGATTGCGACACCAGGGCCACCCGGCCGGCCCGCGCCAGTTGTGGATGCAGGCTGGCGTTCAAGCCTGCATACGGGCGCTGCAGCCCGAAGGAGTGCGGGCCGAGCAAGGTGGTGTCGTGCTCGCGGGCCCAGTGCCTGCACCATTCGCTGAGTGTCGGCGAAGGCAGGGGCGACAGCACGATGGTGGCGCGCGGGCGCAGCGGCCCCAATGTCGTCAATGCGCGTTCGGTGTCGTCCTGTTCCACACATACCAGCGCCAGGTCCGGGCGTTCGCCGGCTGCGACGCCGGCAAGCTGTTCCGGCAGGACGAAGCTGCCGCCAGCGGCGACACGGAGTTCTGTGGTCGCGTCGCGCAAGGTCGCGGGCAGGCTGTCGGTAACAGGCAGCGTGCGGTTGGTGACGATGAGCAGCGAGCGGGGGTCGAACAGCGGCGACAGGGCGTGGCGCATGGAAGGACGGCACCGGAAGAGTTGAAAGCGTGTTCAAGGGTAGCGCCAAAGTGCGGCGGCGTGCGGTCTGCTCGACCGGAGGCTGATGCGGCGCAATAGTGATTGCCTGCCCTGGCCACGCCCAAGCTTACGCCAGGGGGAAAGCCTGTCGCGGGATAGTCCGATGCCTTGTGCGCGCAGCGATGGCCGTAGCTTCGTACAATGACAGCTTCCCCGCTTCCTTGCGCGTCCCCGTTCGGGTCGCTGCCTCTATTGCCATCATGACCCAAGCCATCCAACCGAACCCCGCGGTGCGTACGCGTTTTGCTCCGTCGCCGACTGGTTTCCTGCACCTCGGCGGCGCGCGTACCGCCTTGTTCTCGTGGGCCTTTGCCCGTCATTTCGGCGGCAGCTTCGTGTTGCGCATCGAGGACACCGACGTGGAGCGCTCGACGCCCGAGGCCGTGGATGCGATTTTCGCCGGCATGCGCTGGCTGGACCTGATGCCGGATGAGACGCCGGTATTCCAGATGGCCCGCCATGCGCGTCATCGCGAAGTGATTGCGCAAATGCTGGAAGCCGGCACTGCCTATTATTGCTACAGCACGCCGGCCGAAGTCGAAGCCATGCGCGAACTGGCACGTGCCGAAGGCCGCAAGCCCCGTTATGACGGTACCTGGCGTCCGGAACCCGGCAAAACCTTACCGCCGGTCCCGGCCGACCGCGAGCCGGTCGTGCGTTTCCGCAACCCGCTGGAAGGCGAGACCACCTGGAACGATCTGGTCAAAGGCACGATCAGCATCGGCAACAGCGAGCTGGACGACCTGGTGATCGCCCGCACGGGCGGCGTGCCGACCTACAACTTCTGCGTGGTGGTCGACGATTGGGACATGCGCATCACGCACGTGATTCGCGGCGATGACCATGTGAACAATACGCCGCGTCAGATCAATATTCTGCGCGCGCTGGGCGCGACCGTGCCGGAATACGGCCATCTGCCGATGATTCTCGGTCCCGATGGCGACAAGCTGTCGAAGCGCCATGGCGCCGTGAGCGTCATGCAATACGACGAGCAAGGCTATCTGCCCGAGGCGATGATCAATTACCTGGCGCGTCTGGGCTGGAGCCACGGCGACGACGAATTGTTCACCCGTGAGCAATTCGTGGAATGGTTCGACCCCAGCCACCTGTCGCGTTCGGCCGCTCAGTGGGACCCGAAGAAGCTGAATTGGGTGAACGCACAATATATAAAGCAGTCGACCGGCGAAGATCTTGCGGCTCGGGTATCGCCCCGCATCGTGGCGCGTGGCGGAAATCCCGAGCTGGCGGATTTGCCGGCGGTCATGGATCTGCTGAAAGAGCGGGCCGAAACGCTGGAACAACTGGCTGACGATGCGATGTTGTTCTGCGTGCCCTTCGATGCGTCGCAAATCCCGGCCGAGTTGGCGACGCAACATCTGACTGAGGGCGCCCGTGCGTTGTTGCGCGACTTCGCCAGCCAGGCAGCGCAAGGGGAGTGGACCAAGCCGGCGCTGGCTGCAGTGATGAAAAGCGTACTGGCGGCCCACGGCGTGAAAATGCCGCAGCTGGGCATTCCGCTGCGAGTCGCCGTGACCGGTCGCACGCAGACGCCTGCTGTGGATGCCGTGTTGGCCTTGCTTGGAAAAGACACGGTACTGGCCCGCTTGCACGCCATCTGAAAACTGTGCATAATCTCGTTTCTCCGCTGCCGAAACAAACGCGGCGGGAAAGAAAGACCTTGGAATGCACGATTTTCAAAAGAAGTTTTTTGAAAAACCGCGCATTCCGAAGCAAGCGAATTGGAATGTTTTGAAGATGACCGAAAATACACTGTAAGAAATTACAGTATAATGACGGAATCGATAAACAAGTCGATAAGTAAGCAAAGCAGTACGGCCAGTGGGGGTATAGCTCAGCTGGGAGAGCGCTTGCATGGCATGCAAGAGGTCAGCGGTTCGATCCCGCTTACCTCCACCACTCTCCTTCGATGTGAAGTCTGCGTCGGAGACAAGGCCGGTAAGAAAGCGCTGCAAAACGAGATGAAGAAAATGATGTAAAATTCTTCAAGTAGTTAAGCAGTAGCAAGAAAAAAGCAGTAAGAAAGTTTGGCTGGTGTAAACTAGCCAGGTCGAAGAAATCGACAGTGTTAGAAGTTTGCAGTGTTCCGCAACCTGCAGGCGTCAAGTGCTAAAATTTCACCTGTGTCCCCTTCGTCTAGAGGCCTAGGACATCACCCTTTCACGGTGAGTACAGGGGTTCGAATCCCCTAGGGGACGCCACCGCTGCGGAGCGGTAGTTCAGTTGGTTAGAATACCGGCCTGTCACGCCGGGGGTCGCGGGTTCGAGTCCCGTCCGCTCCGCCAAAAGATTCGTAAGAAATGCCCGCTGCAAAGTGGGCATTTTTTTTGCCTGATTGATTTGTGGCTCGTTCGGTTTGTTAGCTTGTCGTTCGACTGCATAGTGAAACGCCCGCGATCAAGCGGGCGTTTTCGTTTCCGGGTCGACCAGGTGTGGGTCGACGGCGCCATATCCCTGCTGCTTTCCGGCCCCATCTTTCTTGATGCAAGCAGTCAGCCAGTTCCAGACGCCAACTCGGTGCGGCGCTGGCCTACTTGACTGCCGTCATGCCCTTTTCTTTCAGTACCGCTGCAGCCTCCGGACCGGACAAACTTGCCAGGAATGCCTTGGCCGCTTCCGTATGCGTGCCGTTGGGCGCAATCGCACCGGCGTAGGTGGTGTAGTTCTGTACTGCCTCGGGCAGGGGGCCGACCAGGGTTGCGCCCTTGACCGGCAAGATTTCGCTGATTTGATGAATGGCCAGGTCGGCGTCGCCGGTGACCAGGCGATCAGCCACCAATCCGCCCGGGACCAGCACGGCTTTCGCGTGGATGGCGTCGGCGATGCCCATCTTCTTGAACAAGTCGTCCAGATAGATGCCGCTCGATCCGCCGGAAGCCGGGTCTATGTAGGCAACTTTCTTTGCTGCGAGCAGCGCAGCCTTGAACTGATCGACGGTGCCGATCTCGGGCGCGGTGGTACCGGCCTTCACTGCCACGCCAATCGCCACCTTGGCGAGCGGCGTGATGCTGTCGGGCACCACCTTGCCGTCAGCCGCCAGCGGTTTCAATCCGCCGGGGGTCAGCACCAGCACATCGAAGGTTTCTCCGCCCGCGATGCGCTTGACGACGGCGCCCGCCGTGTCGTTCACCACTTCCACTTTATGGCCGGTGCTGCGCTCGAACGGCGTGACCATGGCCACGACCACTTGTTTGAACGCACCGGTGGTCAGCACTTTGATGGTGTCTGCGTGGGCGTGGAAGGCAAGGGTGGAGCCGGCAAGGGTGAACAGCAGGGCAAGGCGTCGGGACATCGTGCGCTCCGGGATCGATGGGTGCGGCGGAAATTCGCCTGTCAGCCAGCATAGGGGCGGGCGATCTCCACGGCAATGCACATTCGATACCGGCGACCGGACGTGCGGTGCCGGGTGTGTCGCGCAATGCTCAGGGCCGCACGAGACGAATGATGGCGGCTTCTTCTTCAGGCGCTTTCAGCGCGGCCACCGGCTGGGTCACGATGCGTTCGATGCAGGTGTCATAAGCCATGCTGCGAAATTCCCGCGCGGCGTTGGCGCGCTCGGCTTGCGGGCGAAGTTCCTTGGCGTAAGCCAGCGCGACCATGCGGCGTCCGTAGTCACGCACCGGCACGGAGTCGACTTTCTCGACGATTTCCGTCACGTCTGCGGCGTCGGCACCTGACTGCCTGCCTTCCATGATGCTGCGCGCCAGGTTGGCCAGGTTGGTGCACAGGGATATCTGTTCGGGCGCGGCATTGGCCGCCATCGCTGGCGGCGATGCGATGATGGCGCTGCAGGTGATTGCCAACGCTGCGAGGGCAGATAGGGTGCGCATTGCAGGTATTCCAAGGTATGAGTAGGCGAGTGGATGCTGGAATCTGACGGGTCCGATGCGCGCATCCGATGGCATTCATCCTAAAAGCTCGGCGTCCTTCCAAGCTGGGAGAAAGCAAGGAGAGTTGTGACTCAGCAGGCGCATCAAGGAGACTTTGTGCAGCGCTTGTTCGATTCGGTCATGGACGCCGCAATTTGATCGACGAGGGTCACCGGAATTCACGTGCCGCCGCGGCATACGCGATCCCGCAATCCGGTGTGTAATCGAGCCACATGACTTCCACATCGCTTACCCCCACTCAGCTCACTGCTGAGCAACGCACAATCGTCACGCATCGCGCGCGCTCCATCCTGATCGGGGCGGTTGCCGGGTCCGGAAAAACCACCACCCTTGCGCAGTGCGTGGCGCACCGTGAACGCGGTGGCGTGCCGGCCCGCGACATCCTGGTGCTGGTGTTCACGCCGGCGGCCGAACAAGTGTTTCGCGAGCGCCTGGCGCAGGCCGGCGCGTCACGCCACGTACGGGTGCAGACCTATGCCGCGTTTGCCCGCTCGCTGCTGGAGGGCTGGGCGGCCGACGGGACGATTGATGGCGCTGAAGCTCATGTGCCGGATGCGCAGGCCATGCGTCCGTATCTGTACGAGGCCATCGAAGATGCGTCGGCGCGCCAACCCGATTACGACTACCGCTACGACCTGACGAGTGAACACGCAGAGAGCCTGGTCAATCATCTGTCGCGGCTCAAGGGCACGCTGGATCTGCGCAAGTTCGAGTACAGCGGCGACGCCGAACTTGCCGATGAACTGGACCTGCCGCGTGGCCTGATCGGCATCTGTCGCCAATATGAGAGCCTGCGCAATATCGACGTCGGGGCCTATGCCTTCGAGAGCGAATCGGACTACGTCTACGACGTGCTGCAACTTGCCGAGCAGTTGCCCGAGCAGTTGGCGTGGCCGCGCTACGGACTGATCGTCGCCGATGAATGGCATGACGCAAATGCAGGCCATATCCAGCTGCTGCGCAAGCTGGCCGATGACAACACCCAGGTCATTGCCGCGGGCGACCGGGAACAAGTGGTCCACAGCTGGAACGGCGCCGATCCACGCTACATGGGCGAGGCTTATCTGGCCTTGTTCCCCGGCACGCAACGCCTGCCATTGAGCCTGTCGTTCCGGTGCGGACCGACGCTGAGCGCTTGCGCGCAACATCTTTCTGGCCAGCGTTTTGGCTCTGCCCGCATCCAGGACACCGATGTGTCGGTGCTGGCCTATCAAGCCGACGACGCCAACGACGGCGCACGCCAGACGGTGGATGCGGTGCTGTCGCTGAGCCGCAATGCAGGCGATGTGACCCTGTCGGATGTGGCCATCTTGCTGCGCGATGCGCACCAGAGCATCCCGATCGAAAACGCGTTGATCGGTGCGGGCATTGCCTACCAGGTGGAGGGTTTCGCCAGCTACTTCAACCGCATCGAAGTGCGCATGTTGCGCGGCATTCTGCACATCGTTGCCGGCACCATTGCCTCGGTCGGCGACAAGGCCGAGATCGAGCCCATCATCCGTGCGCTGGGCGTGTTCGCCAGCGTGCAATTGTCGGCCAAGGACTGGACGCTGGCGGCCCGCGACATCGCCGAGCACCCGACCGACATTGCCGAGTTCTATCGCGGACAGCTGACGCGTGTGCACGAGGGCCGCGAAGATCTGGACGCCTCGGCGCGCCGCTGGCGCGAGCGCTTTGCGACGGTCTGCGAATTTTTGATCAGCAAGGCGGGCGAGTGGTCGGCAGGCGATCTGCTGGCGCATGCCGCCCACGAACTGCAGATCGCCGACACCACGCGTCGTCTGTTCGTCCATCGCATCGAGGCGCAGGCGATTGCCAAGTCCATCGACGGTTTTGTCGCGCACGCGCGCCAGACCGGCTTGTCGGTGACCGACTTCCTGGTCACGCTGGAACAGGCGCAGCGGCGTGCGCTGCAACTGAAGAAAAACCAGTATGCCTTGACCCTGGCTACCGCCCGGGACGCCAAGGGCAAGGAGTGGAAGCACGTGTTGATGCCCTTCCTGGCCAACGGCGAATTTCCCGATACCCGCAACGAACCTGGCGAAGAACGCCGCTTGTTCTATGTGGCGATCACGCGGGCCAGCGAACGGCTGGCGCTGTTCGTGCCGCAGGGGCAGCGCAATCATTTTGTCGATTTCCTGCGCATCGACGAGTCCCGTTTGATCGGCGCCGAGAGCCTGCGCGAGAACCTGGAATCAGCGGCTGCACCGGCACCTGCCCGCATCTATCTGGCGGTGCCCTTTGGCGAGAAGGATGCGGCCAAGGCGCTGGGCGCGCAGTGGGACGGTGTGGCGCGCAAATGGTGGATCGCGCCAACCGCACAAACCCGCTTGTTCAAGCGCTGGATGGCGGAAAAATAAAGCGTGTCCATGCTCCAGACCCCGCTGCTCGATCGCCTGCTGGCGCACGCCGTCATCGAGCCAAACCATCATGCGGAGGCGCTTGCGCTGCTGCATGGCGAGGGCGTCGATGCCGAGCCCTTTCACACGCTGGGTTCCGGACTTTTCTGGCTGCTGGACCAGAATATTTTGACCGACGACGACATCGCCGCCATCGGCCGCCTGGCCGACTCGCAGGCGGCGTTCCCGACCAACCAGACCCGCAAGCAGGCGCTCGCCGAATTCGATGTGATCGCCGGTGCCGTGGCCCAGACCCAGACCAAGGCCTATCGCAAGGCGTTCTGGCGAGCACGGTTCCCGGGACCCTCATGGCGGTGGCTGGTCACGATCGTCGTCGTGGTGTCGGCGCTCGTCTGGATTGCGGTGGTCCCCGACGCGGTGCCGGCCTGCACGGACACGCAGGTCGCCAAGACGCTTCGGATCAGCTTGTTCCAGGCCATGACCCGAGTCAGGACGGCCAATCCGCTGGCGACCGCCCGGTCGCCCGGCCCGAATATGTTGCTGGCGGAGTTCAAGGACGTGCGGGAGCTCGGCTACATCAAGGCAGAACGGGCGCGTGCTTGCGAGGCGACGCTGCATGCCGGCGACGAATCGTCGCCCATGACCTACGTGATTCGTGGCGACGAGCCCGGCAAGACTACCGTCTCGACGGGCAACGACCGCATGGTCCGCGCCCGTTTTTCGCTGGTCGACCAGGACGGCAAGCTTCCCGAGCTTGGCCTGCCGCCAGGCCAGGCGAATCTGCAGTCGGCCCTGGCAGCGGGCGTGCGGGCGCTGGAGGCAGGCGCGGCGCAGCGGGGGCCGGGAAGCGCGGCGCGTGCGCGCCAGGAAGCGGCGATTGCCGATGCGCAGGCCGGTGTGCCGGGCGCCAAGCCTGCCGAGTCCGCCGAGACCATTGGCCCGATTCTGCCGCTGGCGAATTGCGAGGCTCAGCGACGTGAGGTGTACCGCTGTCGGGTGTTGATGCCTTACCGGGATCGCCTGATGCATGCGATCGGACGGTCGGTATCGCAAGTGCTCGAGGGCGAGTTCGATGTCGTCCGCGAGGGCGAGGTCTGGCGGGTGGCCGATGGCTTCCCGCAGCAATATCTCGACGCGACCGTTCGGGCACGGGTGGCGGAGATGGCCGGCGACGAGGCCGCTGCGCGACTGGAGCAGATCCAGCAGGAGCGGCCTCGCCGTTAGTGCATTTGTCCGGTCCCGATGCGCGTGACACCAGGACCGTTCGCGCATTACATCGGCGGCGCGACGCCGTCTTTTTCCACCACCACGCGGCTGGCGCGGAAGTTGTTTTCGTGGCCGGTGGGCGTGCCGACCACAAACACTTTCTTGCCTGCGATCAGGTCGCTCTTGGCGGCAGGCACCACCGTGACCACCGGCGCATCTTCCGGCACGGTGATTTCCTGGGAACCGCCCTTGTAGGACAAGGTCAGCGTGCGGCCCTTGACGCCTTGCACGGCGGTGTCGACGTTGGCATTGGTCATCGTGGTGTTGTCGCCCAGGTCCCAGTCGTAATGACCTTCGCCCGTGCCACGCCCGGCTTCCGGGAACACCAAGACTTCGATGGCGGTGCGTTTGCCGTCCGCGCCGGTCATCGCGGCCACGCCCACGTAGCTGTTGGGCTTCACGTCGGCCAAGGGCACGTTCTTGACCGCATTCACGCTCAGTTCCGGGGTAACTGCAATGGTGACAGTGTCACCGCTGCGGCGCTTGATGGTCAGGGTGTCGGCGCTGACGGCCGAAATCTCGCCGCGAATGCGCACCGGCTTGGCGGGCGGCTGGGCGGCGACCACGCCACCCAGTCCGACGGCAAGCATGGCAATACCCAGCTTCATGCGAAAGGTCATGACAACTCCAGGGAAAATCGTTGAGGCGCCCAGTATCGGGAGCATGCGGCACTCTACGGATGAGAAGCTGAATCGGACCTAAAGTCGTGTCGAATTTTTGTAAGGTTTCGCCAAGCGCGGGAAAACCCGCCAGATCTCGTCGCAAGCGAGCGACAGCGCGGTCTGCGCGCTCATCAACTGCTGTCGCGCATGCGCCATCTCCCTATAATTTCAGTCCGATTACCGGTTTTCTACCCGCGGCATGCATTGGCTTAGCGGGACACTTCCTGCAGGTCTGCCATGTTGAAAGAAACCCTGTACGACTGGTTCGGCCTGAATCAGACCTTGTTCCTGCTGATCAATGGCGTGCATAACGCCTTTGTCGACCCGCTGATGCTGGTGGGCACCGCGCTGGCCGATTACCGCAACATGCCGGTGATTCTGCTGTTCCTGGGCGTGATGGCCTGGTGGGGGCATCGCCATGCACGGCCGGACACCATGCAGGAAGGCTTGCGTCTGCTGGTGCTGGCGGTAGCCAGCTATGGCGTGGCGGTGATCCTGACGGCGACCGGCAAATACCTGTTCGACTTCCCACGCCCGCTGGCGGTGCTGGCCGATCATGTGGTGGTCTTGGGGCAGGAGAAGATTGTTCGCAGTTTCCCCAGCGGCCACGCGATGTTCTCGATGCTGATCGCCGCGCTGTTCTGGCGCAGCGCCAATCTGCCTGGGCGGGTTGCCTTGGCCTTGTTCGTCTTGTGGGCCGGCGTGTCGCGCATGGTGGTGGGGGCGCATTTTCCGGCCGACGTACTGGCAGGTTATGCCGTCGGTCTGGCCAGCGTGCCGGTGGCGCGACTTGCGCTGGCGCGCGGTGCCGAGTTGCTTCGACAGCGCGCGTAGTCATCTCATTTCCCTGACCCCGCGTAAGGTTCAGCGGGCATAGCGGTTGCGCCCGCTCCGACACTGTCATCTGTCGGAGACGCCATGCGCTTGCACCATCTGAATTGCATATCGAGCTGCCCCCTGGGCGGCAGGTTGATGGATGGCCGCAGCGCATCCGCGCTGGAACGGGGTCGTCTGTGCTGCCACTGCGTGCTGGCCGAAACCAGCGCCGGGCTGGTGTTGATCGACACCGGTATGGGCTTGAATGACGTGCGCAATCCGCGCGCACGCCTGAGCAGCTTTTTCCTGACCTTGATGAGCCCGGACTTTCGCGAAGAGATGACCGCGGTGCGGCAGATCGAGTCGCTGGGATTTTCTGCGCGCGACGTGCGCCACATCGTGCTGACGCATCTGGACTTCGACCACGCCGGTGGCCTGGACGACTTCCCGGACGCCACCGTGCACATGCTGGGATTGGAGCGGGACCACGCGCTGGCTAGACGCACCTGGCTGGATCGCCAGCGTTTCCGGCCGCAGCAATGGGGCGATCGCAGTCGGTGGGTGACCTACGACGCCGAGGGCGGCGAACCCTGGTTCGGCTTTGCCCGTGCGCGTCCCTTGCGAGGCTTGCCGCCGGAAATTGCGCTGGTGCCCTTGATCGGTCATACCCACGGCCATGCCGGGGTGGCCCTCGACCTGGGCGCAACGTGGTTCATGCAGGCCGGTGACGCGTACTTCTGGGCTGACGAAATGAATCCCGACCGGCCGTATTGCACGCCCGGTCTGCGCATGTACCAGTGGATGATGGAAAAGAACCGGAGGGCACGGCTGGACAACCAGCGTCGGCTGCGCGAACTGGTGCGCGATCACGGGCCTGCCGTGCAACTTTGCTGCGGTCACGACCCCATCGAATTCGAGCGTGTGGCGGGCCGACCCATGAGTGTGCCGGCCGGGGCAACGGGGCTCGTGCAAGCCTGAACATGCGCCTGCTTGGCACGCAGTCTGCTGCATCGTTCAGGTCAAGCATGAACCCGCTCATCAGGAGAAACTCATGAAAAACCAACCCGACGTAAATCAAGGTGCGATGCGCCCGGCCGATCGTGTGCACGACGGTGAAGATGGCGTACCCGGGATCGACAGGCCGCCGCGCAGCGGTGCGGACGTGCCGCTGTTCGACGAAGCCACCAAGGCCGAGGAAACGCAGCGACGCGACGAAACGCTGCAGCCCGATACGCCAGTCAGGTCGGAAGACATCGAACGCAAGCGGGAAAGCGGGGGCATCTGACGGATTTGCGTCCGACGCCCGCATGAATTGTCATATTCCGTACATATGCGAGGCATACCATCCAGCGTCTCATTCGGCTGGATGATTGCCTCGTATGCACGCTGCGTTTTCGCCTTTCCGCCGTCCCGAAGCGCCGGGCGATCACCGCTGCGCCGGTGATCTGTGCCAGGACGTGCCAGCGATCGATGCGGCAGATGCCAACTCGCTGGTCATGGAAATATTTTCGGCTCGCCGCGACATGGCGAGCCTGGCGGTGCTGGAAGACGACCGCCCGATCGGGCTGATCAACCGCAACATTTTCCTGTCGCAGATGAGCAAGCCTTTCCATCGCGAGCTCTACGACAAGAAGAGCTGCATCGCGTTCATGGACAAGGAACCGCTGATCGTCGATGCCGGCATGAGCATCGAGGCGCTGACCTTCAAGACCGTGGAGGTCGGCGAAAAAGCACTGGCCGACGGCTTCATCATCACGCGTGAGGGCCGCTTTGCCGGCCTGGGCAATGGCCTGCAGCTGATGGGCGTGGTCGCCGCCATGCAGGAAGAGAAAAACCGCCAGATCATGCAGAGCATCGAGTACGCCAGCGTGATCCAGCGCGCCATGCTGCGAGCGTCGCGCGATGCGCTGGCGTCGACCTTGCGCGATGCCTCGCTGGTGTGGGAGCCGCGCGATGTGGTGGGTGGCGACTTCTACCATTTCGTTGCGCACGAGGATGGCTGGTTTGGTGCGGTGGCCGATTGCACGGGCCACGGCGTGCCCGGTGCCTTCATGACCTTGATCGCATCGTCGTCCCTGTCGAAGGCGCTTGAGCAACTTGGCCCGCGTGATCCGGCCGCCTTGCTGTCGGCCGTCAACCGCAGTGTGAAAGGCTTGCTGGGACAGGTCGATGGCATGGATGACACGCCCGAATCCGACGATGGCCTGGACGCTGCGTTCTTCTGGTTCGACACCGCCCGCAGCGAACTGCGCTTTGCCGGCGCGCGTATCGCCCTGCACGTGTTGCGACCCGGCGAAGCGGCATTCGACAGCATCGCCGGCCAGCGCATGGGCGTGGGGTATGTCGACAGCGACGCCGATTACGTCTGGACGACAAGCGTGGTGGCCTTGCCGCCAGACAGCCTGATCTTCATCACCACCGACGGCTTGATCGACCAGATCGGCGGGCCGCGCCGGATTGCATTCGGCAAGCGGCGGGCATGCGACACGATTCTGGCGAACCGTACGGACAGCGCCGCGACGATCTGCGAACGCCTGCAACAGGCGCTTGCGGACTGGCAAGGGACACAGACCCGCCGCGACGACCTGACCTTGTTCTGTGCCCGCCTTCAGGAGCGTTGATGAGTCCTTTGCCTTTGTCTCGCCAGGACGATAACTTCTTCGATCTGGCCCAGCACCGCAACGTGATCTTCTATCACATGGGCTATTTCTCGCACAGCATCGTGGCCACCATGGCCGAGGTGGTGAAGCTGCAGCTGGAAGTCTCGGGCGTAAGCGGCCCCACGCGCCGCAAGCTGTTCTCGTCCTTCGTCGAACTGTCGCAGAACATCATCCATTATTCGTCCGATGCGCTGGGCGCTGACGGTTCGGATACAGGTTCGCTGCGCCAGGGCGCGGTGTGCATCACCACCGATGCAGACCATTACGTGATGTGGTGCGCCAACCCGATTGCAGCCGTTGACGCCGAAGGCTTGCGCGACAAGCTGGAGCCCTTGCGCAACATGTCGATCGAGCAGATCAAGCAGGCCTACAAGGCGTCCTTGCGCGCCGAGACGCCGGAAGACAGCAAGGGGGCAGGGCTGGGATTCCTGACCATGGCGCGCGATGCCAGCGCGCCGCTGGAGTTTGCGTTCCATCCCCGCGCGGACGAGCCAGGGACTACCCTGTTTTGCCTGAAAGCAACCATTTGACGACGTCGACACGAGCCATGGACAACCTGTATATCGCTGCAACGGCAACGTCTCCCGAAGTGAACTTCCGCTTCGACGAGCATCTTCTGTCGCTTACCGGCGAGTCGTACCCGGAAAACGCGGCAGCCTTCTACACGCCGATCATCCAGCAACTGCGCGCCTACCTGGCCGGCTGCGAGGGGGCGGAAATCACGGCCAATGTGGCGCTGGCGTACTTCAACAGCTCCAGCACCAAGATGCTGTTCAGCATGTTCGATGCGCTGGACCAGGCCGCGCAGGCCGGCAACAAGGTGAAGATGAACTGGTATCACGACGAGGAAGACGACACCATCCTCGAATTCGGTGAAGAACTGCAGGCCGACTTCCAGGCCATCGACTTCACCGATCACCCGGTACCGGCGCAGTGATGCCGCGACGCGAGGGCCGCGTGATGCCCATCTCTTCCAGCGCCCCGGACCTGCGCGTCGAGGACGTGCCGGACTTGTTCGAGAGCGAAAAGCTTGCGCTGGACCGCGCACGGGCGGCGCTGGCCGATGAGCACGCAGACGGCACGGCCACGCGCCAATCGCTGGCGGAACTGACCGGACATTTCGAGCGGCTGATGCGCGAGACGCGGCGCCTGATCGGCCGCAGCGACCGCGCCGAGCGCGAGATGAATGCGCTGAATCTGCAGCTGCAGACCTTGGCCCACGAGCTGGAGCACCGGGCCACCCACGATGCGCTGACGGGTGTGCTGAACCGCGGTGCAGTGATCGACCTGGCCGGCCGCGCCTTGCGCGACGGCAGCGCGGTGATGATCGTGCTCGACATCGATTACTTCAAACGCATCAATGATGACTTCGGCCATCCTGCCGGCGATGCCGTGATCCAGGGCATCGTGACCTGCCTGCGCGGCATCGTTTCTGATGCCGGCATCATTGGCCGTGTCGGCGGCGAAGAGTTCACGGTCTTGCTGCCTGCGCACACACTCGACGAAGCCCTGACGCTGGCCGAGGCCATGCGCAATGCCATCGCCAGCCATGTGTTCGCCGCCCCGGTGGATCGACACATCACGGCCAGCTTCGGCGTGAGCCTGAGCCCCGGCGGTACCGATTTCGACACCGCCTATGCGCTGGCCGATGCTGCGCTGTACTGCGCCAAGCGGGCAGGGCGCAACCGGGTGGAAGTGGCGGTCCAGGACGCTGCAGGCGCGCTGCGCCAGGCTTGATCTGGATCAAGGCGCTGCGCTGGACGGGCGGCTATGGTAGGTCTGGACTTACGCGCCCGACCCCATGGACATCACCCTTCCCGCGCCTGCTGCTGCTTTTTCCGCGCTTGACGACACGGCGGCCGCGCGGGAATTCTCGCGTCCGCTTGCCGATGGCCAGTGGGAATCCTGGATTGCCATCGAGGGTATGGACTGCGCCGCCTGCGGGCAGACCATTGAGCACACACTCACGCAATTGCCCGGCGTGGCGCTGGCCGAAGTCTCGCTGCTGACCACGCGTGCGCGGGTGGTCTGGCAGGCCGGGCAGGTCTTGCCGTCCGATCTGTTCCAGACGATTGCACGGCTGGGCTACCAGCCCTTCCCGGCGGGATCGGCTGAACAGGAGCACGCCACGCGCCGGCATGGCCGCATGTTGTTGTGGCGCTTGATGGTGGCGGCTTTCTGCATGATGCAGGTGATGATGTATTCCACCGTGGAATACGTGGCCACGCCGGGCGAAATTCCGCCCGATCAACTGACACTGCTGCGCTGGGGCCAGTGGATGCTGTGCATCCCGGTGATGCTGTTCGCTGCGTGGCCGATCTTGAACGGCGCGTGGCGCAGCCTGCGCAGCCGCCGGCTGGGCATGGACGTCCCGGCCGCGCTTGGCCTGGTGCTGGCCTTCGTCGCCAGTTCGTCTGCCACCTTCGATGGCGGCGGCGAGGTCTGGTTCGATTCGGTCAGCATGTTTGTGTTCTTCCTGTTGCTGTCGCGCTGGGTTGAGGCCTGGGCGCGTCGCCGTGCGACCGGACAGCTCGAAGCACTGGACCGCCGCCTTCCGGCCGTGGTGATGCGCGCCGACGGGGCGAGCTTCGTGCAGGTGCCGGCCGCGCAACTGCGGGCGGGGGACCGCATTCGCATCGCGCCCGGCGAGACGTTTCCGGCCGACGGTACCGTGCTGGAGGGCCGGACCACAGTCGACGAAGCCATCCTGACCGGTGAAAGCTTGCCGGCGGCGAAAGGCGTCGGTGCGTCGGTGGTGGCGGGTAGCCAGAACGTGTCGGACACCGTCGATGTGCTGGTCACGCGCCCGGCTGCGGACTCCACCGTGGCACGCATCCGCCAGCTGATTTCTGCCGCTGCGCAAACCCGGCCTGATTGGGTGCGGCTGGCCGACAAGTGGGCGGCTGCCTTCCTGGCCTGTGTGCTGGTGTTGGCCGTCGCTGCCTGGGTGGGCTGGCAGTTCGTCGATCCAACCCGCGCGCTTGGCGTGGCGATCGCCATCCTGATCGTCACCTGTCCGTGCGCCTTGTCGCTGGCCGCACCTGCCGCCATGTTGTCGGCCACGGCAGGGCTGGCACGGCGCGGCATCTGGCTGCGTGAACCGGCGGCGCTGGAACGCTTGCTGGGCGTGCGCCAGGTGGCCTTCGACAAGACCGGCACCCTGACCGAGGCCACGCTGGCCTTGACGCGTATCGAGGTCTTGCGGCCGGTATTGGATGAAGCTGCTGCATTGGCGTGTGCCAGTGCGATGGCCGGTGCATCACGCCATCCGCTGTCGCGCGCGCTGGCTGCCACGGATGCTGCACGGCTTGCGCCGACACAGTGGCGGGAATGGGCGGGCGAGGGCATCCAGGCCAGTCTGGCCGGGGTCACCCACCACCTGGGCAGCCTGCCTTTTGCGATGGCGAGAACGGCCAGCGTGGGCGGATCGGCAAGCTGCAAGATGAGCAATGTGTCGATAGACGCCGCTGAAGACACGGCAGGATCCGCCATGGTTCGACCCGCTGCACCCGACGAGATGGAAGACAGCGCATCTACCTGGCGCACTGGTGCAGACACCACGCCGGTAGTCTGGCTGGCCGACCCGGATGGCCTGATGGCCTGCTTCCACTTCGCCGACACGCCGCGCAAGGATGCGGCCAGGACCGTTGCGGGCTTGCACGCTGCCGGGCTCGACACGGCGCTCTTGTCCGGCGATCGGCCTGCTGCGGTGGACGCACTCGCGGCCACCGTCGGCATTCGCAACCCGCGTGCAGCCATGTCGCCGGAAGACAAGCTGCAGGCCATCCTGCACTGGCAGGCAAACAGGCAGCCGGTGCTGATGGTGGGCGACGGCATCAACGACGGACCCGCGTTGGCGCGTGCCGATGTGTCGGCGACCCTGGGTGGCGCGGCGGCACTGGCGCAAGGCCAGGCCGACATCGTGCTGGCCAGCGGTCGCCTGAGCGACCTGCTGCACGTACGTCGCATGGCCATCGCGGCGCGCCGCATCACGCGCCAGAACCTCGTCTGGGCGGCCAGCTGGAATGCCATCAGCGTGCCGCTGGCGCTGGTCGGCTGGATGCCTCCCTGGGCGGCCGGCATCGGCATGGCCGCCAGTTCTCTATTGGTGATCGGCAATGGCCTGCGGCTGCTGCGGGTGAAGGCCTGACATGGACATTCTTTTTCTGCTGATCCCGCTGTCGACGGTGCTTGCGCTGCTGATCATCGGCACGCTGGCCTGGGCCTTGTCCGGCGGACAATTCGACGACCTGGAACAGCAGGGCGAACTGGTGTTCGACCCCGACGAAGTGGACGCCGCAGGTGTACCAATCCGGCCACGGACCGGCCGACCATGAGCGGGTTCCGCGTCTGCTCGAGCACCGCTTGATCTGCATCAATACGTAACCCGACCCCCCGGCTCACAGTGGATAGGTGAGAAACCAGGGAGTCATCATGACAGCCGTAAGCAGCCCGCACGATGCGGCGCTCAGTCAACCCGCATACCACGACAAGGTCGTGCGGCAATTCAGCATCATGGCAGTGGTCTGGGGCGTGGTGGGCATGCTGGTCGGCGTCATCATCGCCGCCCAGCTGACCTGGCCCGCGCTCAATTTCGATATCGCCTGGCTGTCCTTCGGCCGGCTGCGGCCGCTGCATACCAACGCCGTGATCTTCGCCTTCGGCGGCTGTGCGCTGATGGGCAGTTCCTTCTGGGTGGTGCAACGCACCTGCCAGGCGCCGCTGTTCGCGCCGAAGTTGGCTGCATTCATGTTCTGGACCTGGCAGGCCGTCATCGTGTCGGCTGCGATATCGCTGCCGCTGGGCTATACCCGCGGCAAGGAATACGCCGAGCTCGAATGGCCGATCACCATCCTGATCACCATCGCCTGGGTCTGCTACGCCATCGTGTTCTTCGGCACGATCGCCAAGCGTCGCGTGCGCCACATCTACGTGGCCAACTGGTTCTACGGCGCATTCATTCTGGCCGTCGCCCTGCTGCACATCGTCAACGGCCTGTCGATGCCGGCCAGCTGGATGAAGTCGTACTCGGTCTATGCCGGCGTGCAGGACGCGATGGTGCAGTGGTGGTACGGCCATAACGCGGTGGGCTTCTTCCTGACCGCAGGCTTCCTGGGGATGATGTATTACTTCGTGCCCAAGCAAGCCGGCCGCCCGGTGTATTCGTATCGCCTGTCGATCGTGCACTTCTGGGCGCTGATCTTCACCTACATGTGGGCAGGTCCGCACCACCTGCACTACACCGCCTTGCCCGACTGGGCGCAGTCGGTCGGCATGCTGTTCTCGCTGATCCTGCTGGCGCCGTCGTGGGGCGGCATGATCAACGGCATCATGACCTTGTCGGGTGCCTGGGACAAGCTGCGCACCGACCCGATCCTGCGCTTCCTGATCGTCGCGCTGTCCTTCTACGGCATGGCGACCTTCGAAGGCCCGATGATGGCCATCAAGACCGTCAACGCCTTGTCGCACTACACCGACTGGACCATCGGCCACGTGCACGCCGGTGCGCTCGGCTGGGTCGGCATGATCACCATGGGCTCGCTGTACTACCTGATCCCGCGCCTGTACGGCCAGACCAAGATGTATTCGGTGCCCGCCATCGAACTGCACTTCTGGATCTGCACGCTTGGCGTGGTGTTCTACATCGCCGCGATGTGGGTGGCCGGCGTGATGCAGGGAATGATGTGGCGTGAGGTCAACCCCGACGGCACGCTTGCCTACACCTTCGTCGAATCGGTCAAGGCTACTTACCCCTTCTACGTGGTGCGTCTGGTGGGTGGCCTGATGTATCTGGCCGGCATGCTGATCATGGCCTGGAACACCGTGATGACCATGCGTCAGCGTCCGCAGCCGGTGCTTGCCGCCGCGCCGCAGACCGCTCCGCGTGTCACGCCTCCTGCCGTTGCACCGGTCTGAGGCACAAGGAATCGACATGGCATTCACACACGAAAAAATCGAAACCAACAGCTGGCTGATGGTCGTGCTGATTCTGCTGGTGGTCGCCATTGGCGGCCTGGTGGAAATCGTGCCGCTGTTCTTCCAGCGATCCACCACGCAGGCCATCGAAGGCGTCAAGCCGCTGACGGTGCTGCAACTGGCCGGCCGCGACATCTACCTGCGCGAGGGTTGCTACAACTGCCACTCGCAGATGATCCGCCCCTTCCGCGCGGAAACCCTGCGCTACGGCCCGTATTCGGTAGCCGGGGAATTCGTCTTCGACCACCCCTTCCAGTGGGGCAGCAAGCGCACCGGTCCCGACCTGCATCGGGTGGGCGGCCGCTACAGCGACGAATGGCATCGCCTGCACCTGAACAACCCGCGCGACGTGGTGCCCGAGTCGAACATGCCAGGCTACCCGTGGCTGCAGAAGACCACGATCTTCGCCGACGAGATGCCGGCCCGCATGCGCGCCTTGCGCCGCGTAGGGGTGCCGTACAGCGACGAGGACATCACCGGTGCATCGGACGCCATCCGCGGCAAGACCGAGCTGGACGCCTTGATCGCCTATCTGCAAAGCCTGGGCCTGGCCCGCAAGTGAGCATCCCATCATGGACATCGATCTGAACACCCTGCGCGCCACGGTCACGGTGCTGGCCTTCGCCTGCTTCATCGGCATCTTCCTGTGGGCCTGGTCCGGCCGCAACCGCGCGCATTTCGACGAAGCCGGGCGCCTGCCCTTTGCCGACGACACGCGTCCCGCGCCGGACGCAGACGTTGCCCCTATCTTCAGGAACCGCAACCATGTCTGACGCCGACTTCTTCAACGAACTCTGGACCTACTTCATCGCCATCATCACGGTGGTGGGCATGCTGGCCTGTGCCGTGTTGCTGTGGCAGCAAGGCCGCCAGAAGGTGGCTGCACACGCCGACGCCGACAACACCACCGGCCACGTCTGGGACGAGGACCTGCGCGAACTGAACAACCCGCTGCCGCGCTGGTGGATGTGGATGTTCTACCTGACCGTGGTCTTCAGCCTGGGCTACCTGGTGGTGTACCCCGGCTTGACGACCTACGGCGGCCGTTTCGGCTGGACCTCGGCCGGCGCCTATGAAGCCGAACGCGACGCGCTGGAAAAGCAGATAGCGCCGCTGTATGCAGGCTTTACTGCCAAACCGGCCGATCAACTGGGCCAGGACCCGGAAGCCATGGCCGTGGGCGGCCGCCTGTTCCTGAACAACTGCGCGCAATGCCACGGGTCGGATGCGCGCGGCAGCAAGGGCTTCCCCAACCTGGCCGACCGTGACTGGCTGTACGGCGGCACTGCCGAGGCGATCCGCACCTCGATCACCGAAGGCCGCAACGGCATCATGCCGCCGATGGGCGAGGCGATCGGCGGTGAAGAAGCCGCACGCAATGTGGCGCAATACGTGTTGTCGCTGTCGGGCCGCGAGAACGACCCGGTGCGCGCCAACCTGGGCCGCTCGAAGTTCTCGGCCTGCGCGGCCTGCCATGGTGCAGACGGCAAGGGCAATCCGCTACTGGGTGCGCCTAACCTGAGCGACCGCATCTGGCTGCACGGCGGCCGTGAGGCGGACATCGTGCAGACCATCATGCAGGGCCGCAACAGCGTCATGCCGGTTCACAAGGACCGCCTGACCGAGGCGCAGATCCATGTGCTGACGGGCTATCTGATGAAGCTGTCCGGTGCATCCGAGGCTGCCGCGCCCGTGGCAAGCGCCAAGCCATGAAGCCGCCCGATGTACCTGCCGGATCCGGCACGGCATCCACCGCGAACCGGGTGATCCCGATCGTGCCGGCCGGCAAAACCACTGCTGGCAAAGACGGCGGCTCGCCCGAACTGGTCTCGCTGTACGAGAAGCACCGCAAGATCCACCCGCGCTCGGTCAGCGGTCGCTTTGCCAACTGGCGCTGGGTGATGGTATGGGTCACCCAGATCGTGTTCTACGGTTTGCCCTGGCTGACCTGGAACGGTCGCCAGGCCGTGCTCTTCGAGCTGGAGACGCGGCGCTTCTATCTGTTCGAGCTGGTCTTCTACCCGCAGGACTTCGTATACCTGGCGGGCCTGCTGGTGATCTGCGCGTTGGCCTTGTTCCTGTTCACCGCCGTGGCCGGCCGGGTGTGGTGTGGTTACGCTTGTCCACAGACGGTCTACACCGAGTTGTTCATGTGGATCGAGCGCCGCGTGGAAGGCGAGCGCCACCACCGCATGCGCCGCGATGCCGGCCGCATCAATGCCGACTACGTGTGGCGCAAGACGCTGAAGCACGTCATCTGGGGCCTGCTGGCCTTGTGGACGGGCTTCACCTTCGTCGGCTACTTCTCGCCCATCCACGTGCTTGGCTTTGACCTGCTGTCCTTGCGCATGGGGCCGTGGGAAGCCTTCTGGGTGCTGTTCTATGCCTTCGCCACCTACGGCAATGCCGGCTGGCTGCGCGAACAGGTCTGCAAATACATGTGCCCGTACGCGCGCTTCCAGAGCGCGATGTTCGACCGCGGCACCTTGATCGTCGGCTACGACAGCGCCCGTGGCGAGCCGCGCGGCGCGCGCTCGCGCAAGCAGGACCCAGCTGCGCTTGGCCTGGGTTCCTGCGTGGACTGCACCTTGTGCGTGCAGGTCTGTCCGGTGGGGATCGACATCCGCGACGGCCTGCAATACGAGTGCATCAGCTGCGCCGCCTGTATCGATGCCTGCGACACGGTGATGAAGCGTGTGGGCTACGCGCCCGGCCTGATCCGCTATGCCACCGAGGCCACGCTGGCCAATCCTGGCGGCAACACCAGCTTGCGCAAGACCGTATTGCGTCCACGGGTGCTGGTCTACAGCGGCCTGCTTTTGGCCATCTGCCTGGCCTTCGTGTTCAGCATGTGGATGCGGGTGCCGCTGAAGGTCGACGTGATCCGCGACCGCGCAATGCTCAGCCGGATCATCGACGACGGCACGATCGAGAACGTGTACCGCCTGCACCTGATGAACGCCTCGGAAAAGGCGCAGCGCCTGCGCGTCGACGTGTCGGGCCTGCCCGGCCTGTCACTGCCCGAGAACGAACAACTTGCGCCCTTGTTGGCGCCGGCTCAGGCCGTCAACGTCGTCGTGCACGTGCACTTGTCCGCCAATGAAGTGCTGGCCGCCGGCTCGCACCCCATCCAGTTCACCATTCAGGAGATCGACGCTCATGACATCCGCGTCCTTGAAAAATCCGTCTTCCTCGTCCCCCGCTGAAGCCCCATCGGCAGGGTGGTGGCGCACGCCTTGGATGTGGCTGGTGTTCGGCGGTCCGGCGCTGGTCGTGGTGGCGGGTTTCATCACCTTGGCGATTGCGATCAACGGGGCCGACCCGGTGATCGGCGGTGCCAGCGTGGCGCCTGCGCATCTGCGCCAGGCGACGGGCAATCCGTAAGCGATACGTGACCTGGACCAGCACGAATCCCGCTACAGGTTCTCCGGCTTGACGTGGCGACGCATGCTCACGTTGCGTCCCGACGCATGAACATGCCATCTGGGGCCGGGTTCCAGAAAGCGGCGCACCTGGTCCACCGGGAAGTCGTGTTTCTTGTAGGTTTTCATGCGCGCAACCTACGGGAAAGTGACCAGGCGAACCAGCAAATAGAACGCCCAGCGGGCACTTTCGCACATTGCGCTGCGCTGATGACGGCGCAGGGAATACGTGAGCAAGGCCCGGTCCTACCTGGTTTTCCCTGAGCAAAACCTCTTGTTATGACAACGTTGTCATATATACTTCCATCAAAATGACAACGTTATCATCGCAAAGCGACAGGGGCGTAATGGAGACTTTTCTAACCACGGTGCTGGACAGCACCATCGACGACACCGTGCGCGGTGTTCCGCCGCAACGTGAGCCGGTTCGACTGCGCGACGTCGCCAATCAGGGCTGGGCGCCAGCCAGCGGCAATATGTCCTTGCCGGTGCTCACGCTCGACGAAGCGGCCTTCAGCCACAACACTGACTTGATCTTTTCCTACGTGAAAAGTCATGGTGTTCAACTCGCGCCGCATGCCAAAACCCCCATGTCGCCGCAGATCGTCGCCCGCCTGATGGCGGCCGGCGCCTGGGGCACCACCGCGGCCAATCTGCAGCAGGCGTCCGTGTTGCTGCGCAGTGGCAGCACGCGCCTGATGATCGCCAATGAAATCGGCGGCCGTGCCAGTGGCGAGCGCCTGGGCGATCTGCTTGCGGCCTGGCCGCAGGCCGAAGTGCACCTGTTCTGCGACTCGGTCGAGGCGGTCGCGACCGCCAGCGCGGCAGCAGGCCGGGCAGGGCGTCCGGTGTCGGTGCTGGTCGAGGTCGGTGGCGGGCGCGCAGGTGCCCGCGACGATCAGGCCGTGGCCGCGATCATTTCGGCGGTATCTGCCGATCCGGGTCTGGTGTTCGGTGGCGTGGCCAGTTATGAAGGTGCGGTCGCCAGCAGTGACCAGGCGCTGACCGACAGTCGCATCGCCACCCTGATGGCGCGGGCAAAAGATGCGTTCGCGCAGGTCCGTGCGCTGGCGCCGGGGCGGCCCTTGATTTTGACCGCCGGCGGCTCGGCCTTCTTCGACAAGGTGGTGGCCGCCCTCAAGCCGGTGGTCGATGCCGATGGGCAGGCGGAACTCGTGTTGCGCAGCGGCGCCATCTTCTTCTACGACCACGGCACTTACGTGCGTGCGCTGGAAGCCATGGACCAGCGCGGTGGCTTCGTCGTGGGTGGTGCGGCCCAGGCAGCAGTCACGGGATTCCGTCCTGCGCTGCGCCTGTGGGGCGAAGTGCTGTCGCGCCCGGAAGCGGGTCTGGCGATCTGCGGCTTCGGCATGCGTGATGTGTCCTACGACCAGGACCTGCCGATACCGTTGGCGGCGTTTCGCGACGGCCAGCCGCTTGCCGGCTGGGATGCCTCGGCCCGCATCGCCAAGCTCAACGACCAGCATGCCTTTCTGGAGATCGATGCTGCCAGCGACTTGCGTCCCGGCGACGTGATCGAGTTCGGCATCTCGCACCCGTGCACCTGCCTGGACCGCTGGCGTGTCTTCTTCGGGTTGGACGCAGCGGGCAAGGTCCAACATGCCTACCGCACCTATTTCGGCTAAGCGGTACCGGCCATGCAAAGTCTCAATTTCAATCAGCTCTGGCGCTACCAGGACCATCTGATCGAAGGTCTGATCACGACCCTGCAACTGACGGCCATCTCGACGGTGGTGGGTGTAGCGATCGGCGTGCTGGGTGCGATGGCGCTGCGTTACGGGGCGGCCCCGTTTCGCGCAGCCGTGGCCGGCTACGTTGGCCTGTTCCGCAACACGCCCTCGCTGATCCAGCTTTTTGTCGTCTTCTTCGTGCTGCCGGACCTGGGGCTGAAGCTGCCGTCCTTCGTGGCGGCGGCGGTGGCGCTCAGTCTGTACTTCGGTGCCTACGCGACCGAGATCGTGCGGGCCGGGCTGGATTCGGTACCGCGCAGCCAGGTCGAGGCCGGGCAGTGCCTGGGACTGACACGCTGGCAGGTCTATCGCCACGTGATCATGCCGCCCGCGCTCTACAACGTGCTGCCTTCGTTCTCCAGTCAGTTCGCGCTGTTGTTGCTGGGGACGTCGCTGGCCTCGCAGATATCTGTGGAAGACCTGTTCCATGCAGGCAGCTTCATCGAGAGCCGCACCTATCGCAGCTTCGAGGTCTACGCGGTGATCTGCGCGATCTACCTGGCCCTGGTGCTGGTGTCGAAGGCGGTGTTCGCGCTCCTCGGCCGGCTTGCCTTCAACTGGCCCATGCGCCGCTGACCGGAGCCCCTGATGCGTGAACTTTCCTTCCCCGACATCGCGTCGCTGCTGCAGGCCCTGCCATGGACGGTGCTGCTGGTGGTGCTGGCGCTGATCGTCGGTGCGCCGCTCGGTCTTGGCCTGGCGACCCTGCGCACCAGCCGTTTCGCGCCACTGCGCTGGCTCGCGGCGGCCTTGCTGCAAAGCGTGCAGGGCGTGCCGCTGCTGGGCCTGCTGATGTTCGTGTACTTCGGCATCCCGGTGTTCCTGGGCATCGAGGTGCCGGCCTTGGTGGCCGTGACCGCTGCTTTCGCGATCTATACCGCGGCCTTCCTGGGCGAGATCTGGTTCGGTGGCATCCGTGCCGTCAAGCACGAGCAATGGGAAGCCGCCGCCTGCCTGGGCCTGTCGCAGTGGCAGCAGTTTCGCCACATCGTCGCGCCACAGGCGCTGGCCATGTCCTTGCCGCCGACCGTGGGTTTCCTGGTGCAGCTGATCAAGGGCACCTCGCTGGCCTCGGTGCTGGGCTTCGTCGAACTGGCGCGTGCCGGCCAGATCGTCAGCGCGGCCACTTTCCAGCCGCTGATCGTGTATTCGGTCGTCGCACTCATTTATTTCGCAATCTGCCTGCCGCTGACCCGGTGGGGACGCAATCTGGAACGGAGGCTGCATGGCGCTCGTTGACATCTCCAACGTCCACAAGCGCTTCGGCCAGACCGAGGTGCTCAAGGGCGTATCGCTTACCGTCGATGAGGGCGACATCGTCACCATCATCGGCCGCTCGGGCTCGGGCAAATCCACCTTGCTGCGCTGTATCAACGCGCTGGAATCGATCGACCAGGGCGAGATCCGCGTGGCGGGTGTGCAAGTGCGTGCCGACATGCCGGGCCTGCGCGAATTCCGCCAGCGCGTGGGCATTGTGTTCCAGCAGTTCAACCTGTTCCCGCACCTGACGGTCGAGCGCAACGTGACGCTGGCGCCGGTGCTGACTGGCAAGGCCGACAGGCGCCGCGCCGCCGAGATCGCCAAGGACGTGTTGACCCGCGTCGGCATGGCGGAAAAGAGCAGCGCCTACCCCGCGCATCTGTCCGGCGGCCAGCAGCAGCGCGTGGCCATCGCGCGCTGCCTGGCGATGTCGCCGGAACTGATGTTGTTCGACGAGGTGACCTCCGCACTCGACCCGGAACTGGTGGGCGAGGTGCTGAAGGTGATGGAAGACATGGCGCGCCAGCGCATGACCATGATCCTGGTCACTCACGAGATGGCCTTTGCCCGCAACGTGGCGACCAAGCTGGTGTTCATGCACCAGGGCCGCGTGTGGGAGTCCGGCCCGCCGGCTGAGTTGTTCACCAATCCGCAGACCCCTGAACTGAAGAGCTTCATCGGCTCGGCAGCGCACTGATTCGCTTGTCTGCACGTCCTCTGACTTTCCCCCCATTGCCCGGAGTTCTGCCATGAAACTGCTTTCCAAGATCGTCGTTGCCGCCGCCTGCGTGGCATTCACCCAGGTCGCTGCCGCGGCTTCCGACAAGCTGCAGGATGTTCTCAGCGCCGGCAAGCTGCGCGTGGGCGTGCTGGTCGATGCGGCGCCTTGGGGCTTCAAGAACGACAAGGGCGAAACCGCCGGCCTGGACATCGATCTGGCCAAACTGATGGCTGCTGATATGGGGGTGAAAGTAGAGATCGTGCCGGTGACCGGTCCCAGCCGCATTCCCAACCTCTTGTCGAACAAGATCGACGTGCTGATCGCGGCCACTGGCGTCACGCCTGAGCGTGCCCAGCAGGTGATGTTCTCGCAGCCGTATGCGGCTGTGAACCTGGGCGTTTATGGCGGCAAGGCCATGCCCGCTGCCAAGACCACCGAAGAGCTGAAAGGCCGCAGCATCGCCGTGGCCAAGGGCTCGACGCTGGACGTCTGGCTGACCGACAACGCGCCGGGTGTGAAGGTCGTGCGTTTCGAAGACACGCCGTCAGCCATCGCCGCCTACCTGAGCGGTCAGGCTGATGCCTTTGCCGAGAACAGCGCCATCGCCATCAAGGTGGCCGAGGACAACCCGGCCAAGGCGCCTGAAATCAAGTTCCTGATCCGCCAATCGCCCGCCCATGTGGCCGTTGCACAAGGCCAGCAGAACCTGCTGAACTGGATCAACACCTTCATGTTCTACAACCGCCTGAACGGCAAACTGGCCGGTCTGCAAAAGACCTGGTTCAAGGAAGCGCAGACCCTGCCGCAGATGTAAACGCGGCACGCCCAGCACTCCGCTTCCAAGCGGCGCCCCGCGCGGGCGCCGCCTTTCGTCACGAGACAGCTTCGATGCACACAGGTTTGTTCCACACCCTCGACTTCAATGCCGAGGGCAAGTTCTTCGACTTCTTCAGCATGCCGGTATCGGTCGATCGCTCGCCGTACTACCAGGTGAAGATTCCCGTCTGCCGGCTGCGCCGCGGCAGCGGTCCGCGCATCCTGCTGATGGCGGGCAATCATGGCGACGAGTACGAGGGCGAGATTGTGCTTGGCCACTTGATCCGCGCGCTGGATGCCGCGCAGATCACGGGCGAGATCACCATCATGCCGGCAGTCAACACGCCGGCAGTGATGGCCGCGCGCCGCTGCTCGCCGCTCGATGCCGGCAACCTGAATCGCAGCTTTCCCGGCAATGCGGCCGGTGGGCCCACGCAGCGCATCGCGCACTTCCTGGAACACGTGCTGTTTCCGATGCACGACGTGGTGTTCGACCTGCATTCCGGCGGCACTTCGATGGGGCACCTGGGCTGCGCGCTGGTCGAGCGCCAAGGGACAGCGGCGCAGTTCGCGCATGCGCTGGAACTCATGCAATCCACCGGCATGTCGTATGGCTTCGTTGCCGAAAACGGCAGCACAGCACCTACTTCCATGGCGGCAGCCGGGCGTGCTGGCGCCATCGGCCTGAGCGGCGAGTTCGGCGGTGGCGGCACGGTCACGCCGCAAAGCATGGCGGACACCCGGGCCGCGGTCGACCGTGTGCTGATCAAGTTGGGCGTCACTACCGCACCGGTGCTGGGCGACCACGCCCCGATTGCGGCGCCCATGCAGTTGCTCTTGCTCGATACCCACGAGCAGAACCTGTTCGCCACGCGGCGCTGCTGGTTCGAGCCGGTAGTCGATCTCGGCGCCCAAGTGGTGCGTGGTCAGTTGGCGGGGTGGCTGCACGATTTCCACCGCTTCGACGCCGCGCCGGAGGCCGTCCATTTCCGTGAATCGGGCGTGGTAATCTCGCGTCGCCTGCACACGGATTGCGAGTCGGGAGACAGCTTGATCCAGGTTGCCCGCCCCATCGACGCAGCAGGGGTGCTGGGCCGCTGATCCCGTCGTCCCACACCCTCTTGCCCATTCAATGATCCAACGTCACGCGGCGCCCATTCCTTCTTTCGACGATGTTGTCCGAGTCAAACCGGATGCGCCGCTTGCCAGCGCGCCCGCGCGCTCGGTCCGTATCGAAGAAGTGGCGCGGTTGGCCGGTGTGTCGCCGATCACGGTGTCGCGTGCGCTGCATCAGCCGCACAAGGTCGCCGAGGCCAAGCGCCTGCATATCCTGCAGGTGGTCGCGCAGACCGGTTATGCCTCCAACCCGCATGCACGTGCGCTGCGCTCGGGTCAGTCCAATGTCGTCGCGGCATTCGTGTCCAACCTGCTGAGCGCGCAGTTTCTGCTGGCCGTGCAGGGCTGCACCGAGGTGCTGGAAGCCGAGGGCTACCAGATGATCGTCGGCCAGACCGCGTATTCGTACGAAAAGGAATCGAGCATGATCGAATCCTTGCGTGCAGTGCGGCCGGCAGCGGTCTTGTTCACCGGCATCGTCGAGCTGGAAGAGAACCGCCGCAAGCTGGCGGAGCTTGGCATTCCGGTGATGGAAACCTGGGCGTATCCGCGCGATCCGATCGACATGCTGGTGGGGTTCTCCAATCACGATGGTGGACGTCTGGCGGCCGAACATCTGGCGGCACGCGGTTATCGCAAGTTGGCGTTTCTGGGCCGGCAGGGTGGGCGCGGCGCATTGCGCCTGCGCGGCTTTCGCGAAGCCGCGGCAGAGCTGGGCTTGAGCGTTGCGCTGGAACTGACGGTCGATCATCCGAAGACGATTGCCGACGGACGTGCCGCGTTCACGCGCCTGCTGGACATGAAACCCGATGTGGATGCGGTGTTCTGCGCCAATGACCTGCTGGCCATCGGCGCCGTGTTCGAAGCACGCCATCGCGGCATTCGCGTGCCGCAGGACATGGCCTTGCTGGGCTTCGGTGATACCGACGTCAGCAGCGAACTGCAGCCGCCCCTGACGACCATCACGGTCGATCATCGCGAGCTGGGTCAGCGTGCCGGTGCGATGCTGGCAAAACGGCTTCGTGGCGAGACGCTGGACCGCCGCATCGATGTGCTGGACCTGCAACTGATCCTGCGCGAAAGCACCTGAGTCAGGCGCGGCCTTGCGCCGTGTGCATCAGGCTACCCGGTGCAGATATCACCCCATCGGCTGAGCGTGGGTCTGCACGATCTTTTCATCGCCACCCATCGGCGCTTCCACCACCCGTCGCCAGGCTTCACGTCCATCGATGCTTGCATCGGCCTTCAAGGCCATGTAGCGCAAGCAACTGACGCGCAGGAAGGAACTGAAGTTGGTCGTCTCGCCGCGAAAGGCGTGCACTTCTTCGAACAGTTTGGCGATCAGTTGATTGGTGGTCATCCCGTTCTCGTTGGCGAGCTCGGTGAGCGTTTGCCAGAACAGGTTTTCCAGCTTGATGCTGGTGACCGCCTTCATGATGCGGATTGAGCGCGTGCGCGATTCGTACAGAATCGGGTCGGCATGGGAATAGATGCTGCACATGGGAGATTGTCTCCTTGAGCTTGGCGCCCGCCACCGGAATGTTCCGGCGGCCGGGCGTCTGGCTTTATCGCATAGTCGCGTGCGCCGGGGTTGGCGCGATCAGGCTTACAGCGTGATCTTGGTACCCAGCAGCGCCAGGAACTGTGCAATCCAGGCTGGGTGTGCCGGCCACGCCGGGGCAGTGACCAGATTGCCATCAGTGTAGGCGCCATCGATCGGCACCTGGACGAATTCGCCGCCGGACATCTGCACTTCCGGGGCGCAGGCCGGATAGGCCGAACTCTTGCGGCCTTTCAGCACACCGGCCGCGGCCAGCAATTGCGGACCGTGGCAGACGGCGGCAATCGGCTTGTTGGCATCGGCGAAATGCTTGACGATCTCCAGCACGCGGGCGTTCAGGCGGATGTATTCGGGAGCGCGGCCACCCGGAATCAGCAAGGCGTCATAAGCAGCCGGATCGACATCGGCGAAGCTCGCGTTCAGCGTGAAGTTGTGGCCACGCTTTTCGCTGTAGGTCTGGTCGCCTTCGAAATCATGGATGGCGGTGCGGATCTGATCGCCCTTGGCTTTGTCCGGGGCCACGACGTCGCAGTGGTGGCCGACGGCGGCGAGCGCCTGGAACGGGACCATCAGTTCGTAGTCTTCGACGTAGTCGCCGGCCAGGAAAAGAATGCGTTTGGCTGCCATGTCCAATCTCCGTCAATGCGTCCGCCTGGGGCGAACGTCAGGGTGGAGGCGCAAGAGCCTGCGCCCCGGGGGCGTGTCCCCCCGACGCGCAGTATCCGCCCGCAAGGGGTGAGGGCGGGTAGCACCGGGCTGCTACATGCACCGGCTGACAGCATTGACGATGGTCGAGCCAGCCCGTCAGCTCAGGCGTGCGTGCCGACCATTTCTCGCAGTTTTTCCGGCTGCTCGATGCGGATGTGGCGCTGGTTCACCGAGATCAGACCTTCTTCGGCAAACTTCGAGAAGGTCCGGCTGACAGTCTCGAGCTTGAGTCCCAGATAGCTGCCGATTTCTTCGCGCGTCATGCGCAACACCAGTTCGGTACCCGAGAACCCGCGTGCCCGCATGCGCGTCACCAGATTGAGCAGGAAAGCTGCCAGCCGTTCTTCGGCACGCATGCTGCCCAGCAGCAGCATCACGCCATGGTCGCGCACGATTTCGCGGCTCATCAGGCGATGGAAATGCTGTTGCAAGGACGTGCATTCGCGCGACAGTTCTTCCAGCCGGTCGTAGGGAATGACGCAGACTTCCGAATCTTCCAGGGCCAGGGCGTCGCAGGCGTGTTGCTCGCTGCCCATGCCGTCCAGGCCGACGATTTCGCCAGAGACGTGGAAGCCCGTTACCTGGTCACGGCCGTCGGCGGTGTTGATGCGTGTCTTGAAGGTACCGGAACGAATCGCGTAGATCGCGTTGAAGCGGTCGCCGTTGCTGAACAGCGGTTTGCCGCGCGCAATGCGCTTGCGACTGGCGATCAGGCGGTCAAGGACATCGAGTTCGTCCTCGCGCAGCCGAACCGGCATGCACAGTTCGCGCAGATTGCATTTGGAACAGCTGACCTGGACCTCTTTCAAAGCAGGTGGGTCCTGGCGCAGGGGTGAGGTAGTGGCATCTGACATGTGATCTCCTGCATGCAGTGTACGGGCGAAGGACCTGCACGCGGTTTGATCTGGATCAAGCTGCCCGTGCAGCCGCTGGGGCAAAGTTGCTGCATGGAACCGATCAGCAATCCCGATCCCACCCGCCAGACGTCCGCGCATCGGGGCGCGGGATTCGTCCCCGACGCCGCCCTGCTGGCGCGGCTCGACGCCCCTGGCCCTCGCTACACCTCGTATCCCACGGCCGATCGCTTCACCGAAGCGCACGACCTGGATGCCCATCGCCACGCGCTTGCCGTGCGCGGCATCGGCGGGTTGACGCGACCCTTGTCGCTCTACGTGCATGTGCCGTTCTGCGAGTCGATCTGCTATTACTGCGCCTGCAACAAGGTGGTGACGCGCGACAAGACCAAGGCGCGGCGTTATCTGGCCGCCTTGTTCCGCGAGGCCGAACTCACGCGCCAGGCCATGTCGCACACCTCGCCGGTCACGCAGTTGCATCTGGGGGGCGGTACGCCCACCTTCCTGGACGACGATCAGCTTCAGTCGCTGGTCGACAAGCTGGAAAGCCTGTTCCCGTTTTCCGCCAATGCCGAGCGCTCGATCGAAGTCGATCCGCGCACGGTCGACGCCGAGCGCCTGCACGCCCTGCGCCGCATGGGTTTCAACCGCATCAGCTTCGGTATCCAGGATTTCGACCGCGACGTGCAGGCGGCCGTGCACCGGGTGCAATCAGAAGAGGCCGTATTCAGCCTGATGGCGGCGGCGCGTGCGGAAGGCTTCGAGTCGATCAACGTCGACTTGATCTATGGCCTGCCCAAGCAGACGCCGGCGTCTTTCAATCGCACGCTGGATACGCTTGCCCGACTGGCGCCGGATCGTGTGGCGGTCTACGCCTACGCCCATTTGCCGGAACGCTTCAAGCCGCAACGCCGTATTCATGACTACGACTTGCCCAACGCCAGTGCGCGCGTGGCCATGCTGCACAGTGCCATCACCCGTCTGGAAGAAGCGGGTTGGGATTACATCGGCATGGACCATTTTGCGCGCCCGGATGACGCGTTGGCCATCGCCAAGCGGCAAGGCCGCATGCACCGCAACTTCCAGGGTTACACCACGCAGCCGGACTGCGATCTGATCGCGCTGGGCGTGTCCGCCATCAGCCGCGTCGGTGCCACCTATGCGCAAAATGTACGCACGCTGGACGAATATTACGACGCCATCGAAGGTAGGCGGCTGCCGGTGTTCCGCGGCCATGCGATGAGTGCGGACGACTTGCTGCGCCACGCCGTGATCATGGCGATCATGTGCCAGGGGGTGCTGAATTTCGAGGTGCTGGACATTGCCTATCTGATCGACTCGCGCCGTCACTTTGCCGACGAGCTGGCGATGATGGACAGCTACGTGGCGCAGGGCCTGGTCGAGATCGACGACGAAGGACTGCGTGTGACGGAAGCCGGCTGGTTCCTGGTGCGCGCCATTGCCCGCGTGTTCGACCGCTATGCGCAACGCGCCAGCGCACAGGTGCAATTTTCGCGGATTTTGTAATGCTCAACCTGTCGGTGGTGGCAGCGACTGCCATGCTGGGGCTGGCTGGAGGCGTACATTGCGTGGCAATGTGCGGCCCGGCGTCCGTCGCGGTGGCACGCACGCCTGCTGACGCAGCGCGGTTTCACCTGGGGCGTTTCATCGGCTACGGCACACTGGGTGGGCTCGCCTCTGCGGGGGCCGTTGGCATGGCACACGTAGCTGGCGCGGCGGCGTGGCTACACCCCATCTGGTTGCTCAGCCATGTGTTGCTGGCCGTCATGGGCGGGTTGATGCTGTTGACCGGCCGTCATCCACGTTGGGTACAGGAAGGCCTGATGCGGGCTGCACGCGGCGTACTGCACTCAGGTAGCAATGTCGATCAGGCGAACGTGGCTTATGCACAGCGCGTAGCGACTGCCGGTGCTGGTCTGGAAGTCCGCATTCCAGTCGCATCACTGGGACAACGTGCCTCCACAGGCAAACCCGTGAACCATCATGCATTGCTGGTCGGCATCGCATGGGCTCTGTGGCCGTGCGGCATCTTGTATTCGGCAATCGCGATCGCCTGGCTCACCCAGGATGTACTCACCGGGACCATTGCCATGCTGGCATTCGCTGCGGGATCGGGCGTGCAATTGTGGCTGGGCCAACGCGGCCTGCTTGCCTTGATGCGTGCAGGCAAGGAATCGCTGGGAATTCGGCTTGCCGGGGCGCTTACGTGCGGCATTGCCCTGGCAATGATCATCTGGGTTGCATTGGGCAACCTGCCTGCCGACTTCTGTCTGCCGGGCAGTTAGCCCGGCTGTGGATGCGCACCGACATACATCGGTGCGCATACCCACCAGGCTCAATGCATGGCGACGGTTTCAGGCTCGGTGGCAACGGCGTTCGGCGACACGTTGATCACACCGGGCAGCGCCTGGAATTGCGCCACGGCTTCCGGCACGCTCATGCCGGGCGGCAAGGCCACCAAGGCACCGCGCATGACCGGGAAGGCCTGGATGATCTTGGCGCCGATCTTCTGATTCGCCGCGCGGGCGGCTGCAGAGCGGTGACCATCCTGGTACATGACGATCAGTTGACCGTCCACGTAGTGGCGCCACGGCGTCATCAATTGGTCGCCCGCCGTTTCCTGGGCAACGGCCTCGACGGGTGATGCGACTTCGACCTTCACGGTTTGCGTCGGCTGAACTGGCGGCACCGGCGGCGCGTTGGTGGACTGAGCCACCAGGATGTCGTTATTTGTACCCGATGCCAGAGGTTCATCCGACATCGCGGTGCAAGCGGAACACGCGATCGCGCCAGCAGCAGCGATCAGCGTAAATGACGTGCGGAGGGTGGGATGCAATTGCATGGTAGGTCTCCGTCGAAAGATAGAAGACATTCAGCAATCGGCGTGCCCAAGCATTCCCGGTCAGTGTCGGGATGGCGCGAAAATGGCGCTATATCGGGGGATTTCGAGAGGAGTCCGGCAGGCAAGCAACTGCCTGCCGGTGTCGACCAAGGCAGGACGCCAAGGCCGATGCGGCTGCGTTGCCGACAGCGGCAAACGCAGCAATTTTCTGGAACGACTACCTGAACTTACTTGTCTTCTTCGCGGACGCGATAGACAAGCACGCCGATGGTCGCGAGCGACAAGACCTTGGCCGTGACACTGCCCAGCAGCAGGCGCGACAGGCCGCTGCGGCCGTGACTGCCGATGAAGATCAGGTCGGCGCCGGTTTCTTCCGCGGCCTGGACGATGCCGTCCGCGACATTGAAATTCGATACCGTCAGCGATTGCGCACCCACACCGGCGGTGTGCGCGCGATCGATCACGCCGGTCAGAAACTTCTTGGCCTGTTCGGCCGAGGCTTCTTCGTAGGCTTCGTCGGTGATTGCGTAGGCGGCGGCCATGCCATCGAAACCGATGGTGGCAGCAAAGGGTTGGGTCACGTGCAGGGCGACCACTTCAGCGCCGATCGAGCGCGCGAAAGTGACGCCGGCATTGGCGGCCTGGGCTGATAGCGGGGAGCCATCCGTGGGAAGCAGAATCTTTTTGAACATGGTTGTTTCCTCCTCGGGTAGGGCATGCCTGCGCAGAATAGCCGAGTTTTCTGCACGGCCGCCATGACCCGGATCAACGGAAACACCTGGGTAGATTCCTGAGCCCAGGTGCGTCGGTTCAGCGTCTTGGTTCAGCCACCTACGCCCGCCTCGCCCAGCGTGCGGCGCAGGAATGCAGCCACGTCAGCGAGTTCAGCAGGCGAGACCGAATGCGAGATCTGGTAGGTATGCCATTCCACGGGCTGGCCAACGCCTTGCAGCAAGGTGTGCGCGTGTTCGGCGCGTGCAAACGGCACCACCGGGTCGTGCACGCCGTGCGCCAGGAACACCGGCGTCTTGGCATTCACCGCGGCACGCTCGGATGCGAAGTCTGCCGGCAACACCACGTAGCCCGACAAGGCAACGATGCCTGCCAGGCGCCGCGGATGGCGCAGGCCGGTGTACAAGGCCATCGCGCAGCCCTGCGAGAAGCCGCCCAGCACGATGTGCTCGCTGGGGATGCCGCGGGCGTTTTCGCGGGCGATCAAGGCCTCGATCATGCCCTGCGACTCACGGATGCCGGCGGCGTCTTCCTGGCGCACCAGGTCCATCACCTTGATGTCGTACCAGGCACGCATCTTCATGCCGTTGTTCACGGTGATCGGGCGCACCGGGCCGTGCGGAAACACGAAGCGGGTGGCGGGCACACCCTTCAAGTCCAGTCCCGGCACGATCGGCGCGAAGTCATGGCCATCGGAACCCAGGCCATGGATCCAGATGACGGCCCGGGTCGGGTTGGGAGCGGTTTCGATCTCGACACAGTCGAGCAGGGCGGGAGTGCTCATGCTTGAACCTTGGCGCGCAGCGCGGTTTTGGGACGGAATGCCGCACATACGGCAGGGTCGGTCTCGATGTACGGACCGTCGATCAGCTGGATGCAGTACGGTACGGCCGCGAAGATGCCCGGCACCTGCAAGGCGCCGTCGGCATCGCGCAGGCCTTCCAGCGTTTCGCGGATGGCCTTGGGCTGGCCGGGCAGGTTCAGGATCAGCGTGGCGCCGTCGGCGCGCTCGCGGATCACACCAACCTGTCGCGACAGGATGGCCGTGGGCACGAAGCGCAGCGAGATCTGGCGCATCTGTTCGCCAAAACCCGGCATTTCCTTGGTCGCCACGTCCAGTGTGGCTTCGGGTGTCACGTCGCGGCGAGCCGGGCCGGTACCGCCGGTGGTCAGGATCAGGTCGCAGCCGACCTGATCCGCCAGCTCGATCAAGGTACTGGAGATGCCGGTGCGTTCGTCGGGGATCAGACGTTCGACGAAGTGTACGGGCGTGCTCAGCGCACGCCCGAGCCACTCACGCAGGGCTGGAATACCGGCGTCGTCATAGACGCCTTGCGAGGCGCGATCGCTGATCGAGACCAGGCCGCACACCAGTTCATCGGGATGGCTGCGCGGGGCGCGCAGGTCGGCAGTGGTCATCCACGAATCTCCTGGCAGGAATCAGTCTTGATCGTCGTCGTCCCGGGCCGAGCCGGGTTCTTCGTAATCATCGCCTTCGACCAGGCGTTTGATTTCCTGGAACAGCGAACGATAGGCCTTGCGCTGCGGCTCGTTGCCCTGCGGCAGCTCGCGGTTGAAAGCCTGCTCCTTGCGCGCCGAGCGGATCAGCGCGCGCAGTTGCTGCGCATCGCCGGCCGGGTTGGCGTTCATGAAGGCGGTGAAGTGCTCGTCGCTGTCGATCAGGCGATCGCGCCAGCGCTCCAGGCGGTGGTAGGCATCGACCGAAGACTGCGTCTCGCCGTCCCATTCGGCCATCTTGGCGCGAATCGGTTCGGCGTGCACATGGCGCATCAGCTTGCCGACGTATTGCACCTGGCGTCGCTTGCCTTCGTGCGCAGTGATGCGCTGCGCTTCCAGAATGGCTTCGAGAAGCAATTCCGGCAGGGGCAGTTGCACAAGTTTGCCGCGCGACAGTTTTATCAACCGTTCGCCTAGCTCTTGCAGGGCCGTCGCGTCGCGTTTTACCTGCGACTTGCTGGGCGGCAAGCCCGAGTAATCGATTTTCTCGGGCGGCTCGCCGTTGACGACGAACTGGGAGGACCGCTTGGATTTGGGCATGGAAACCATACATACTGGGGGTTGGCTATGATAACCGCCCCGGCACAGCGGGTGGCGCAGCGCCCCTTTTCGCTGGCACGAAACGTTGTACGCACATCGGCACCCGGTCCGATCTGCACGAACCCCATGGAACACGATGGTCAAGAAGTCCTCCTCCGCTCGTCCCCCGATCCTCGCCAACCAGGACCAGTTCCGCGAACTGGTCACCCGTGTCCTCGACGAATCCCGTCGGGTCGGCGCCTCGGATGCTGCGGCCGAAGTCTCGGAAAGCCAGGGCCTGTCGGTCAATGCGCGCGGTGGCGACGTGGAAACCGTCGAGCAGACGCGTGATCGCTCGCTTGACGTCACTGTCTACCTGGGTCGCCGTCGCGGCTCGGCATCGACCTCGGATTTCTCCGATCAGGCCTTGCGCGACACCGTGAAAGCGGCCTTCCACATCGCCAATCACACCGCAGAAGATCCGTGCGCAGAATTGCCGGATGCCTCGCTGCTGGCCACTGATGCCGATGTGCGAGACCTGAAGCTGCACTATGGCTGGGACGTCGACGCAGAAAAGGCCACGCAGTTGGCGATTCGTGCGGAACGCGCCGCCTACGATGTCGACAAACGCATCCGCAATTCGGATGGCGCGTCGGTGTCGAGCTTCGAAGGCCACTTCATCATGGGCAATACGCGGGGCTTCCTGAACGGCTACGCCTATTCGCGTCACAGCCTGTCGGTGGCGCCGATCGCCGGTCGCGGCAACGGCATGCAGCGTGACGACTGGTACACCAGTGCACGTGACCCGAAAAAACTTGCTGATCCGGAAGCCGTCGGCCGCTACGCCGCCGAGCGCGCCTTGTCGCGCCTGTCGGCCAAGCGCGTGCGCACCGGCAAGTTCCCGGTGCTGTTCGAGGCACCCCTGGCCGCCGGCCTGTTGGGCGCCTTCACACAGGCCGTCAGCGGCGGCGCGCTGTATCGCAAGTCCAGCTTCCTGATGGACAGCCTGGGCACGCAGGTCTTCCCGGACCACATCGACATCGGCGAAGACCCGCACGTGGTCGGCGGTCTGGGCAGCTCGCCTTTCGACGACGAAGGCGTGCGCACGCAGGCGCGCAAGGTGGTCGAGGCCGGTGTGGTCGAGGGCTACTTCCTGTCGTCCTACACCGCACGCAAGCTGGGCATGCAGACCACCGGCAATGCCGGCGGCTCGCACAACCTGACACTGCGTTCGCGCCTGACCCAGGACAGCGACGACTTCCGCGAAATGCTGCGCAAGCTGGGCACCGGCCTGCTGGTCACCGAGCTGATCGGCCAGGGCGTGAATTACGTGACCGGTGACTATTCGCGCGGCGCGTTCGGTTACTGGGTGAAGAACGGCGAGATCCAGCACGCGGTGCAGGAAATCACCATTGCGGGCAACCTGCGCGACATGTTCCGCGAGCTGGCTGCGATCGGCGCAGACCGCATCGTGCGCGGCACGAAATCGACCGGATCGATTCTGATTCCCGAAATGTCGATTGCCGGCCAGTAAGGCGTGATGCGGGTCTGATTCCTTCGTCAGACCCCGCGTTTACCGTACGGAAACCATTGACGATCTGTCATGCCAGGAGGCCAGTTCTTCCGGGCATGGCAAGTGCTTCGCTGCAAGATGGGAAGTTCAGCAAGCTTCGGGTAGTATCTAAGGGTAAACCCTGTGGTGAATCGCTGCCGGGAGCAAGCCTAAAGGAGATACATGAACACAGCTCAATCGCATCGCGTGGTGATCGTCGGCGGTGGCGCCGGTGGCCTGGAACTGGCCGCCCGGCTGGGCAGTCGATTCGGCCCCGGCCACATTACGCTGGTCGACGCCAACCCCTTCCACGTCTGGAAGCCGTCCTTGCACGAAGTGGCGGCGGGCACGCTCGACATCCACCAGGAAGGCCTGTCCTACCCGATGCTGGCGCGCGATCGTGGTTTCCGCTTCGTGATGGGTGCGCTGCGCAGCCTGGACAGCGAGCAGCGGGTGATTCACATCGCGCCGGTCACGACCCCCGAGGGTGAAGAAGTGCTGCCGGCACGCAAGCTGTCCTACGACACCTTGGTGATGGCAGTGGGGTGCAGCGCCAACTTCTTCAACACGCCCGGGGCTGCCGAGCATGCGATTGCACTCGATTCCACCGCCGCCGCCGAGCGCTTCCGCTTGTCGCTGCTGAAGCTGATCGCGCGGCGCGAACTCAGCTCCACAGGCGAAGCGACCGACCAGAGCCTTGACGAACGAGACGCTGCGGCACGCGCGCTGCACATTGTCATCGTGGGCGGTGGCGCCACCGGCGTCGAGCTTGCGGCAGAGCTGCACGAGTCGACCCAGAACATCTATTCCTACGGCCGCGCGCCGGATTCGGTGGCTGCCCAGGCGCAAATCGCCGTGATTGAAGGCGGGCCGCGCCTGCTGGTGCCGCTGCCCGATTCGGTTGGCGAAGCCGCGCGCAAATTGTTGATCGAACGTGGCGTGCAGGTGCACCTGAGCACCCGGGTGGCGGATGTCTCGGCAGAAGGCGTGCGCGATTCCAACGGCAACTTCTATCCGGCAGACCTGGTGGTGTGGGCGGCAGGCATCAAAGCGGCGCCGCTGTTGGCCACGCTGGGCCTGCCGGTGAACAAGCTGAACCAGATCGAAGTCGACAAGCGCCTGCGCACCGCCGACGCGCACATTTTTGCCATCGGCGACTGCGCTGCGGTTCCTTGGGGTGCCGAGGGCAAGACCTTGCCTGCACGTGCGCAGGTGGCCAATCAGCAGGCTTCGTGGCTGGCCAAGGTGATCGGTGCCCGCATCGAGGGCAAGCCGGAACCGGAAGGCGAGTTCGTCTACCGCGACCACGGCTCGCTGGTGTCGATCGGGCAGGGCGGTGGTGTGGGCTCGCTGATGGGCGGTCTGGCTGGGCGCAACATGTTCGTGCGCGGCATCATTGCGCGCCTGATGTACATGAGCCTGCACCTGATGCATCACGCGGCCATCCTGGGCGTGTTCCGCACGGGCACCCTGGCGCTGGGGCGTTTTCTGACGAAGCGCTCGCGACCCTTGGTGAAGCTGCACTGATTTTTTGAGGCCTCGGTCAGAGGCAGCTGCTGGCGATAAAAAAAAGCGGGCATGCAAACGGCGAATTACCGTTGCATGCCCGCTTTTCGTCTGGAGATGTCGCCTTGCGTGGCCTGATCCGCGGCGTGCGGATCAGGCTGGCTGATTGCGACCCAGGTTCAACCGAACAGATTCCGATAACGCGAGGGCTGCGAACGCAGGTACTGCGGCGGCGCCTTCACGGTTGCGCCCAGGTGCGCAGCCGCGTGCCAGGGCCAACGCGGGTCGTACAGAATGCCGCGCGCCAGGCCAATCATGTCGGCGTCGCCGGTGGCGACAATGGCCTCGGCCTGGTCGGCCTCGGTGATCAGACCGACGGCAATCGTCGGCACGCCGGTGGCTTGCTTCACGGCACGGGCAAACGGCACCTGGTAGTTGGGGCCGACCGGAATCGACTGGTTCGATGCCAGGCCACCGGTGGATACGTGGATGAAGGACACGCCGCGTGCCTTCAGCGCCTGCGAGAAGGCCAGTGTGCCTTCCAGGTCCAGACCACCTTCGGCCCAGTCGGTGGCCGACACCCGGATGCCCACGGGGCGTCCAGCCGGCGTGACGGCACGCACGGCGTCGAACACTTCCAGCGGGAAGCGCATGCGGTTCTCCAGGCTGCCGCCGTACTCGTCGGTGCGCTGGTTCGACAGCGGCGACAGGAACTGGTGCAGCAGGTAGCCGTGGGCGCCATGCAATTCGATCACGTCGATGCCCAGGCGGGCAGCGCGCACGGCGGCGTCGGCAAAGGCCTTGCGAACGCGGTCGAGCCCGGCCTTGTCCAGCGCGGTGGGCTTGCGTTGGTCATTGGTAAAGGGGATGTCGGACGGCGCAACGGTCTGCCAGCCGCGATTGTCCAGCGCCAGCTGCTTGCCCCCGCGCCAGGGTGCGTCGCTGGAAGCCTTGCGGCCGGCGTGGCCCAGCTGCATGCCGATCGGCATGTCCGAATACTTGCGCACGGCAGTCAGCACCCGGCTGAGCGCCTGTTCGTTCTCGTCGTTCCACAGGCCCAGGTCATCGGCGCTGATGCGGCCTTCCGGCTCGACGGCGGTGGCTTCCAGAATGAGCAGGGCGGCGCCCGACAAGGCCAACTGGCCCAGGTGCATTACGTGCCAGTCGGTGGCCGAGCCATTGTCGGCGGAGTACTGGCACATCGGTGCGATCACGATGCGGTTGTGAAGCGTGAGGTCGTCTAGCTGAAAGGGCTGGAAAAGCTGGCTTGTCATGGGAACCTGGTGAAAGTGTGCGACGCGCCGGGGCGTGCCCGGTGGACTGGATCAGAGATGTGTGTCTGGGGAGGCGGATCAGGGAAAACGATAGGGCAAGAATAAGCTCAGGCTTCGGGCGCAGTCCATACCCCCGACTTGCCGCCGCGCTTCTCGCGCAGGGACACGTCTGTGATGGTCATGCCGCGATCCACGGCCTTGCACATGTCATAGATGGTCAGCAGGCCGATGTTCACGGCGGTCAGGGCTTCCATCTCGACGCCGGTGCCGCCCACGGTTTCCGCGCGCACGGTGCAGTGCACCGCGCTGGCCGCTTCGTCGATCACAAAGTCACAGGCGACGTGGGTCAGCGGGATCGGGTGGCACAGCGGGATCAGCTCGGAAGTGCGCTTGGACGCCATGATGGCGGCGATGCGGGCAATGCCCAGCACGTCGCCCTTGCTGGCCTGGCCATCGCGGATCAGGGCCAGCGTGGTGTTCAGCATGCGGATGCTGCCGCGGGCGATCGCCACGCGGGCGGTGGGCGCCTTGGCGCCGACGTCGACCATGTGGGCTTGGCCCGTCTGGTCGAAATGGGTAAGTCCGGACATGGAATTCCTGCGAAAACGGGCAGGCAGGCGCGCGGTCGGCGGGCAGAAAACGCAGGCGCCGCAGGCTGCCGAAGAAGGTTTGCGGGCATCCTTGCAGATGATGCGGGAACCCGAAGCCCAGGCTGGCTATCATACCTGCATGCCCAGCCGCCAATCGCCCCCGCTTCGCCTGCGCCGCGCCGTCGCCGCAGCCCTCATTCCGCTTCTTCTGGCGGCGCCACTTGCGCCCGCATTCGCGCAGCCAGCCGGCCTGCCCGACCTGGGCGAGATGTCTGCCCAGGACTTGTCGCCGCTGCTCGAACAACGCCTGGGCCGCGCCATCATGGTGGAGTCGCGACGCGATCCGGCCTACATCGACGACCTGGACCTGCGCGCCTATTTGAACCGTATCGCGCAGAAACTGGTAGCACACGCGCCCGGCGGTGGCATCGACATCGAGGTGTTCCCGGTGCGCGACGGCTCGGTCAACGCGTTTGCGATGCCGGGCGGTTTCATTGGTGTCAACGCCGGCCTGGTGACGTCAACACGGACCGAGTCGGAACTCGCCGGTGTGGTGGCCCACGAAATCGGTCACGTGGTGCAGCGTCACATCGCCCGCGGACTGTCTGCGCAGAAGGACACCATGGTCATCATGCTGGCCAGCCTGCTGGCCGCGCTGGCGGCGTCCCAGGCGGGCGGGCAGGGGCCGGAAGCCGCGCTGGTGATCGGGCAGGCCATGGCCGTGGATTCGCAACTGACCTTCTCGCGCGCCGCCGAGCGCGAGGCCGACCGCACCGGTTTCGAGATGCTGAAAGGCGCCGGCTTCGACCCGTCCGGCATGGTGAGCTTCTTCGGCCGCATGGCGCAGATGTCCAGCCTGAACGAAGGCACCGGCCAGGTGTTCGCGCGCAGCCACCCCTTGTCGCTGGAACGCATGTCCGACATGCAGAACCGCGCACGCGAACTGAGCGCCTCGCACTACGCCGACAGCGTCGATTACCTGTACGTGCGTGCCAAGCTGCGCGTGCTGCAGGCCGATGGCGTCAATGCGCTGCTGGAAGCGATTCGCGCGCTGGGTTATCAGGGCGATGAAAACAAGGGCACGACGCGCAGCGCTGCCTACTACGGGGTATCAGTCGGTTGGGTGCTGCGCAAGGACGCCGCCCAGGCGCAGGCGGCCTACGTGAAGGCGACTGCAGGCGGTGTCGAGCACCCGATGCTGGCGCGTCTGGCGGTGGACATTGCGCTGTTGCAGGATCGTCCCGAAGACGCCGTGAAGCTGGCGCAAGCCGCGCACGCGCGCTGGCCCGATCAGCACAGCCTGGGCCTTGCAGTGGCGGAATCCTTGCAGCGCGCCAATCGCCATGAAGAGGCGATCGTCGAGCTGAACAAGCTGGCGACGGCGTGGAGCGACGAGCCGAAGATTTATCAGATGCTGGCGGACAGTCATGCGAAGCTGCGGCATCTGATTCCGGAGAAGCGCAATCTTGCCGAGTACTACCGACGCGTGGGGGCCTTGCCTGCGGCTGTCCAGGTCTTGCAACAGGCGCGCATTGCCTCGAAGGATTTCTATGAGCAGTCGTCGATCGATGCGGCGCTGGCTGATGTGAAGCGCGAGGCCGATGACGAGCGCGAGTTGTTGCAGCAGTTCAGGAAGAACTGACGCGAATCGGTTTGGTGGTGATGGTATCGATCTGCTGACGGAATAATGTCGCGATAAGTTTTCGCGACATTATTCGTGTCGCGAAAACTTATCGCGACATCAACGCGTCGTGCTCAGGGAACCGCAACAAACCTCAATCGTTCCGGCAGATCTTCCGACGACACTTCATTGAACGGCGCCAGGCTTTCTGCCAGCGGCTGATACCTCAGCTTCACCGGTGTTTCGCCATCAGCCATCGGCGTGGCGGCAGGCTCGCCCTTCTCGTTCACCAGGCCATCGAGCACCTTGCTCAAGTCACGGTCGATCACCACGCCCGGGCCCAGATCGGTGCTGGCCAGCAGCCGCCCGGTATCGTCCAGCCACCACGAATCGATACGACCCACCGGCTGTCCGGTATGCGTCTCCAGCGTGCGCGCATCGTCACCGGTGCGCAGCACCAGGGGTGCCGCATCGATCCGCACATAGACCCGCTGCGGACCATTCTGCACATACCAGCGACCATCCTCTTCATGCGCGTAATTGCGCGCAAAGAACTCCAGGATGCGCTCGTTGGTGATCGGTTCGCCTTGTCCCCCCGTGGACGCATCTCCTTGGGGATGCAGGCGCCAGTTGCCGCGCGGGTCGAGAGATAGCCAGCCGCAGACCGAAGGCACATCGGGCCAGCGTTTCATTGCGGCAAGAACGTCGTCATCCATTGAATTGCTCCGGATTGACCGGTGCTCAGACGCCGGCGTCGAAAAAGCGCGCCAGGCGTTGCGGCAACCAGCCGAGTTGCGATGGGAAACGCCCGCTGCTGAAGCCGGCATGCCCACCATTGTGTGGCTGATGCAGCAAAACCTGGGCCGAGGCTTCGTGGCGAAGCGGCAGGTGGCCGGCGGGCAGGAAAGGATCGTTGCGTGCGTTCAGCACCAGGGTCGGCACGGTCACGCTGCGCAGGAAGGGTTTGGACGAGGCATTCGTCCAGTAGTCGCGCACGTCCTTGAAGCCGTGCACCGGTGCGGTGTAGGCGTCGTCGAACTCGTACAGGTCGTGGGCGTGGGCAATGCGCGCCACGTCGAAGTAACCGGGGTAGAGCTGGGCCTTGGCCAATACCTTGGCTTTCAACGAGCGCAGGAACATGCGGGTGTAGATCGCATGGTTGATGCCCTTGCCCAGCGCCGTGCCGCCTGCGGTCAGATCCAGCGGCGCGGAAATCGCGGCGGCGGCGTGCAGCCAGTTGGCGGTGCTGCCGGCTTCGCCCAAATGCTTGAGCAAGGCGTTGCCGCCGAGTGAAACCCCTGACGCGTGCCAGGTGGCTTGCGGCAGGCGTGCGCGCAGCGTGTCCAGCACGAACGCGATTTCCTTGCTGTCGCCGGAATGGTAGGCGCGCGGCAGGCGGTTGGGCTCGCCCGAGCAACCACGGAAGTGCGGCACCACCACGGTCCAGCCGCGTGCGCGGAAGTACTGAGAGATCGACAGCACGTAGTGGCTGGCGCTGCTGCCTTCCAGCCCGTGGAAGAGCACCAATGCGCGTTGGCCGGGTTCGGTGCGCGGGCGGATCACAGGCAGGGGCGCACCCGACACCGCTGACGCGCCGTTGGGCGTCAGGCCGGGGCCGGTCCAGTCAAGGTCGATGAAGTCGCCGTCTGGGGTATCCAGGCGCTCGCGCAGGAAACCCAGCTGTGGGCGCCGGGCGTACAGCGCTGCAAAGACAGTCTGGCTGTGCCCTTCGGGCAACCAGACCGGGGTGGGGCAGTCGCTAAGGTCTAGACGGGCGAGCATGACCCGATATCAATGCAGCATGTCCGGGACGTCGTGCTCGTCGGCATCGATGTCGTCGGGCGCCTGCGAAGCGTGATGAAGGACCATGTGCCAGCCGGTTGCACCCTTGTGGAACACGTTGGTGGTGTAGCAGTTCACCACTTGTGTGCCCTCGCGCGTTTCCACCACCACCTGTTCGACCAGGGTGTGCACCGCCCCCATCATGCTTTGCAGCGTGTGGCGGCGGGTGGGACGGATGGAGACCGGACCGTTGCTGAGGATTTCGGCCCAGGCCTGCTTGACGGCGGCGTGGCCCACCAGGCGACTGCCGCCGGGGTGGATGCATGCAATGTCTTCGTCGTCCGACCACACGCCCATCAACAGCGCCAGGTCGGCATGTTCCAAGGCCTCGTAGAAGGCGTGTTCCGCCTCGTCGGGCGTGGCGTAGTTGGCGCTGGGAGTGGGCTTCGGCATGGGATCAGCGGAAAACAATGGTTTTGTGGGAGTTGAGCAAGATGCGATGCTCGACATGCCAGCGCACGGCGCGCGCCAGCACTTGCGATTCGACGTCGCGACCGACCTGCGTGATCATTTCCGGCGACATTGCGTGGTCGACCCGCGCGATGTCCTGTTCGATGATCGGACCTTCGTCCAGGTCGGCCGTCACGTAGTGGGCGGTCGCGCCGATCAGTTTCACGCCACGTTCGTGCGCCTGGTAGTACGGGCGCGCGCCCTTGAAGCTGGGCAGGAAACTGTGGTGGATATTGATCGCGCGGCCCGACAAGGCCTTGCACATGTCTTCCGACAGGATCTGCATGTAGCGCGCGAGCACCACCAGGTCGACGCGTTCGCGTTCGACGATCTGCAATACCTGGCGTTCCTGCTGGGCCTTGTCGCCTGCGGTCACCGGCAGGTGATAGAACGGAATGCCGTAGGACGCCGTCAGCAGCGCGAAGTCCGGGTGGTTGGACACCACGGCCGGGATCTCGATCGGCAACTGGCCCGACTTGGCGCGGAACAGCAGGTCGTTCAGACAGTGGCCGTGGCTGCTGACCATCAGCAGCACGCGGGCCTTCTTGCGGGCATCGCGGATCTGCCACTGCATCGAGAACTTCTCGGCCAGCGGGGCGAACTGGGCGCGCACGTCGGCTTCCGACGAGGTAGCCGGCAGATCGAAGTGGATGCGCAGGAAAAACAGGCCCGTGTCGTCGTCGCCGAATTGCTGCGAGTCGAGGATGTTGCAGCCGCGCTCGAACAGGAAACCGGACACGTTGAACACGATGCCGGTGGTGTCCGGGCAGGACAGGGTCAGGATGTAGTCGTTATGGGGCACGTCGATATAAAACCAAAACCCCGGCAAGCCGGGGTGGTGAGAACCAGACAGGGTGGCCAGGCCGCCCTGTCCATCGAAACGGGCGGCTGGGCCGCCCGATCAATGCGCGTGGACCTTGCTACCGGGCTTGAGCCGGTAGTCGGTGCCACAGTACGGGCACTTTGCCTGGCCGGTGCTCATGTCGAGGAAAACCTTGGGGTGCAGGCTCCACAACGGGGTTTGCGGCCCCGGGCACGAGACTGGCAGATCGTGGCCGTCCACTTCAACGACCGGGCCTTGTTCGACAGCGCTGCTCATGGCAGGACTCCTTGGGATCTACGCCGATTAGCCGGTGATTGTAGCAATCCATTGCGGCTTCGCGCCTACGCCAGTCCCCAGACTGTGCGTATTACGGAACTCAGGCCCACCACCATCGGGTCGCCAGCCCGCTCCGACGCGGTGATCAGCCCCAGCCGGGCGTCGGTTCGCGCATGGCCCCAGACCAGGAAATCGCCCCGCTCGGCGCCGCGCAAAGCGACTTCCTCCCGCAGCAGCGCGCAGCCCACGCCGGCCCGGACCAGGGCGTCCAGCGCCGCCACGTCGTCGCTGCGTGCTATCACCTGCGGGCTCAGGCCATGGCGTTCGAACAGATCGCGCAACAACACGTGGGGGTGCGCGCTGTCGGTGGTGTCGATCCAGGGCAGGGCAGCCAGTTCGCGCCAGCCGACGCCGGCAGCCGTGCTCGCCAGGGCGCTGGGAATCGCGATGCGGAAGCGCACGCTGCGCAGGTCGGACCACTGCACGTCCAGTGGCGGATTGGCGCTGATCGTCAGGGCCGCCGCCAGTTGCCCGGTGCGTACCTGTTCGGCCAGCGCCATCGAAGGCAGGGTGCGGGTGTGCAGGTCGACGCGGGGCAGGGTGCGCCCCATGGCGGCCACCAGTTCGCCCACGCGCAGGAAATCCGGGTGTTCGCTGGGGATGCCGAAATCCAGGTGGCCGCAGATTTCACCCTGGAGTTTCAGGGCCTGCGCCCGCAGTTCGGCACCGGCCGCCAGCAAGGCATCGGCGCTGGGCAGCAAAATCTCGCCTGCCTTGGCCAGCACCAGGCGCCCACCCTGGCGTTCGAACAAGGCCACGCCCAGCAATTGCTCCAAGGACTTGATCTGCGCGGTCACCGCAGGCTGGGTGACCGACAAGGCCTCGGCGGCACGGGTCAGGTTGCCCAGGCGGGCAACCATCACGAAGGCGCGGATCTGGTAGAGCTCCATCAGCGGAACTGTCCCACAGGCGCAGGCCTGCCGGGCGCCCCATCTGCAGAGCGCGACCAGAAGATGGACCGGAAGTCCCGGCGGCTCATGCCGCCAGCAACCTCACCTGCGAGGGATCGATGCCCACCGCCACCGACGCACCGGGCGGGAATTTCGACAAGCCTGCGTAGTGGGTCTGGTCGGCGGTCAGTTGCTGGCTGCCGATGCGGATCTGGTAGCGCGTGAATTCGCCCAGGAACTCGCTGGCCAGTATTTCCCCCGGCAGCCAGGTGTAGCGGGCGTCGCCGACCGCCCCGGCTGCTTCGACCACCACCGTGTGCGGGCGGAAGCTGGCGGCACAGCGACCGGTCGGCATGAGCTCGCTATCCACCGGCAGGCGCAGGTCACCCACGCCGTCCACGCCCAGCACGATGTCGCCACCGTTGCGCTCGCGCACATTGCCTTCCAGCACGTTCATGGTGCCGACGAAATCCGCGACAAACCGGTTGGTCGGGAAGTCGAACAAGGTGGCCGGGCTGCCCAGTTGCTGCACCACGCCGTGATCCAGCACCGCCATGCGGTCGGCGGTGGTCATGGCTTCTTCCTGGTCGTGGGTCACGAAGATGGTGGTGATGCCCAGCCGGCGCTGCAGGGACAGCAGCTCGCGCCGCATCTGCACGCGCAGCTTCTTGTCCAGGTTGGACAACGGCTCGTCCAGCAACAGCACCTGGGGTTCGATCACGATGGTGCGCGCCAGCGCCACGCGCTGCTGCTGCCCGCCCGACAAGTGGTTGGGACGGCGCTTGGCATAGTCGGCCAAGCCAACCAGTTCCAGCGCGGCCTGCACGCGCTCGCGCAGTTCGGCCTTGGGCACCTTGCGTTCGACCAGCCCGAAGGCCACGTTGTCCCATACCGTCATGTGCGGCCACAGCGCGTAGTTCTGGAACACCATGCCGATGTTGCGATCCCAGGGCGGCACGCCGCTGATGTCGCGGCCATCGACCAGCAACTGCCCGTGCTGATGCTGGTTGAAGCCCGCGATCAGCCGCAGCAGGGTCGACTTGCCCGAGCCCGACGGGCCAAGCAGCGCGAAGAACTCGCCCGGCGCAACCGAAATGTTGATCTCCTTCAACACCTCGGTGCTGCCGTAGGACAGGCGGATGTTGCGGCACTCGACGCCGACTTTCTTGATGTTGGGTTGCTTCACGATTCTTGTTCCTGTGCGCGGGTGGCGCGCAGCCGCGCCGCTGTGCGTTCGACCAGCAGATGAGAGGCGTAGGTGCCGGCGGCCACGGCCACCACGGCGAGCACGCCGAGTGCCGCACCGGGCCCGCGGCCCGCCACGCTTTGCATGTACAGATAGATGCCGTAGCTCATGGGCGCCTGGCTTTCGCGCGAGACCAGCATGATGGTGGCCGACAGTTCTACTGCCGCCGTGATGAAGCTGGTGACGAAGCCCGCCAGGATGCCGCCTGCCATCAGCGGCACGACGATGCGCCGGATGGTGCTGAGCTTGCCGGCGCCCAGGCTTTCCGCCGCTTCTTCCAGCGACACGTTCAACTGCTGCAAGGCGGCCATGCAGGCGCGCAAGGCGTAGGGCAGGCGCCGCACCGCATAGGCGATCACGATGATGATCCACGACGAGGTGACCAGCGTGTCGGTGAACGGGATCTCCATGCCCTTGAAGGTGCGCAGGAAGCCGATGGCCAGCACGATGCCGGGGATGGCGAGCGCGGCCGATGCCGCCCAGTCCAGCCACTGGCGCGCCGGCAGGCGGGTGCGCAGGATCAGGTAGGCGATGGCCGTGCCCAGCACCACGTCGATACCGGCGGCCAGGCCGCAGTACAGCAAGGTGTTGCCGATCATGCTGCTGGAGTCGCTGAACACGGTCTCGTAGTGGGCCAGCGTGTAGGCGTCCGGCAGCGGCGCAAAGCTCCACACCTTGGCAAAGGACAGCAGCAGCACACCGATGTGCGGGGACAGCGTCAGCAGCAGCACCAGCGCAATCCATCCGTAGGCCAGCATGCTTTCCACCGGCCGCAGACGCCGCCGCTGGATTGCGGTGCCGCCCTTTTGCGAGGTGGAGTAGTCCTTGCCCTTCAAGACCCGCGCCGACATGTACAGCGCCAGGATGGAGAACGCGATCATGATCACGCTGATCACATAGCCCATCGGGTCTTCCAGGCCCACTTGCGTGATCCGCAGGTAGGCCTGCGGCGCCAGCATGTTGGTCGTGCCCAGCACCAGCGGCGTGCCCAGGTCGTCGAACACCTTCACGAAGACCAGCGAGGTACCGGCGACGAAGCCAGGCAGCGCCAGCGGGAAGATCACGCGGGCAAACAGGCGCCAGCCACGTGCACCCATGTTCATCGCGGCTTCTTCCATCGCGCCGTCGATGTTGCGCAGCGCCACCGTCAGGTTCATCAGGATGAACGGGAAGTAGTGCAGCGACTCGACGAAGATCACGCCGTTCAGGCCGTCCATGATCGGAATCGACACGCCGAACCATTCATCCAGCAGCAGGTTGACGCTGCCCGATCGGCCGAAGATGAGCTGCAGGGCCACGGCGCCGACAAAGGGGGGCATGATCAGCGGCAACACGCCCAGGGTCTGGATCAGCAGTGCGCCGCGAAACTCGAAACGCACCGTGAAGTAGGCCAGCGGCACGGCGATGATCGCGGCGAACACCGAGGACATGACGGCCACGTACAAGCTGTTGATGAAGGACTCCTTCATCAGCGGCTGATCGAAGAAGGCCGAGAAATGCCCCAGTGTGAAGCTGCCGTCGTTGTTGACGAAGGCACTGTGGAACACGGTGCCGACCGGGAAGATCAGGAACAGGCCGAGGAAGGCAAGCACGACAAGTGCCGCCAGGCTGGGGCCCAGAGGGAAACGGGACATCACGCTGCGCGCTCGCTTCATCGCACCGGCCGCAAAGGCCCGCGCAATGCAAAAGAAGAGGGATCAGGAGGGCGGGTTGCGCCAGGAGAGCCAGGCGGAGTCTTGTTCAGGACCAAAGGCCCGAACGCGCCCCCGCCTTGCCAAGCCTCAACGCGCCAGCGCCGCCGCCTGCTGCGCGAGACTGACCGCGCGTTCGTAGTTGGCCTTCGCCTTGGTATTCCAGGTGCCTTCCAGGCCGGTGATTTCCTTGTTCACCGCCGCGTCTTTCTTGGACTTGGCAAACAATTCCAGGAAGCGCGGGTCCTTGGCCAGGTCGCTGCCGACGATCGGCGTGAAGGCCAGGCCACGGGCCTCTTTCAGCAGCTCGGCTGCTTGCGGCGAGGTCTTGCCGGCCAGCTTCTTCTCGGCCTCGAAGATGGCGCGTGCCGCACCCTGCAATTCCTTTAGGCGGAAGGTGATGGTCTGGTCAAACATCGACTGCACCACGTAATAGCGGGCTTCCGACAGGTTGGCGTCGAACTGCACCTTGCTGCGCTTGGCAATCTGTTCCGGGTCCGGGTAGCCCTCGGGAATCTTGCCCGCCAACTTGGCGTAGGGCAGCACCGGCAGGCGCGAGATCTTCGGGTCCAGCAGCAGTTGCTGGCCTTCGTCGCTGAGTGTGAAGGCGACGAATTGCTTGCCCTCGCTGGGGTTCTTGCTGCCATCGATCAACGCGATGTTGGCCGGCACGATGGAGGTCACGGTCGGGTAGACGAAGTCCACCGGGAAGCCGGAATAACGACCGGCCAGACCGAAGAAGTCGATCACCGGGCCTGCGCCGAACTGGCCGTTGTTCACGCCGTCAGGCACACCGAACGAGCGCTCGGTGACCGATGCGGCATTGGCCGACATGCGCAGCAAGGTGTTCCAGCCGGCGTCCCAGCCTTCGCCTTGCAGAATGGTTTCCACCGTCAAATGCATGGTGCCCGAGCGCGACGGCGAGGTGGTGCCGATGTGGCCGAACCACTCGTGGCCGAGCAGGTCCTTCCATTCCTTCGGGGCTGCCAGCTTGTTGGCCTTCAGATAGCGGGTGTTGTACATGATGCCGTAGCCCGCCAGCGCCTGGCCCTTGTAGAAGCCCTTGGGGTCGTTGATCGGGTAGCTGCCGATCTTCGCGGGGATGGCGGGGTTGTCCACTTCCGGTGCGGCCGACAGCAGCTTGTCGCGGCCCAGCACCTCGAACGCATCGGGGGCGCTTGCCCAGAAGACTTCCGGGCGCTGGCCGATGGCGGTTTCGCGCACGTAGGCGATGCCGGCCACGGTGTTCTTGTTGAGGATCTCGAGCTTGATGTCCGGGTGCTTCTTCTCGAAGGCCGTCTTGTAGGCCTGGGTCAGTTCCTTGGGGAAGGAGGTGATGACCGTGACGGTGCCGGCGAAGGCCGGCAAGCAGAGCGAGGCGAGGGCAGCGGCAAGCACTGCGGGGCGCAGGGTGGGCAGCATGGGTGATCTCCTGGACGTACTTGTAGGTGTTGTGCGGCCACCTTACCGAGCCCTCATGTGACATGTCCAATAACAAGTTTTGATGGGGCGGATCAGCCTCAGGCGTGCTCGGGTTTATGCGGATGCGACAAGGCTGGTGCCGTGGCTCGGTACAATTCCCCTCTCAGCTGCGCGGTGCCACCCGCGACGGCAGTATCGTGAACAACAAGAAACGTGGCAGGGGAGACAAGGCTCGTGAGCGGGACAGGCGAAGTATCGGGAGAGTCGTCAGGGCAGCTCGCAGAGTTGCCGCCGGGCGAAGTCAGGCGGGCGGCATTCTGGGACGGGGCGCGGGGCATTGCACCGCTGCTGGTCTCGTTGGGCGCGTGGGGCGTGGTGGCGGGGGTTGCCATGGCCAAGGTCGGGCTGGGCGTGTGGCTGTCGCTGGTGATGTCGATGCTGGTGTTTGCCGGCTCGGCGCAGCTGACCGTGTTGCCGCTGATGGCAGCGGGCGCGCCGATCTGGCTGATCTTCGGCGCCGCCTTCATCGTCAACCTGCGCTTCGTGATCTTCGGTGCGGTGCTGCATCCCTTCTTCCGGCATTACCCGCCGCTTCAGCGCTTCGGCATCGGCTTCTTCACCGCCGACGCCATCTTCATCAAGTTCATGGCCGTCTTCGGCCAGCACACCGGTCCGGCCACACGCACGCAGACCTGGTATTTCGTGGGTAGCGGCGTGGTGTGCTGGGTGGTGTGGCAGATCACCACCATCGTTGGCGCCTTGCTGGGCAGTGCGATTCCGTCGACGTGGTCGGTCGAGTTTGCGGCGGTGTTGGCACTGATCGCGATGCTGGTGCCGATGTGCGCCACCCGGCCGGCCTTGCTCGCGGTGGTCGTCACCTCGCTGACGTCCTGGGTCACCCAGCCGTTGCCCTTGCGTGCAGGCCTGCTGGTGGCAGTGATCGCCGGCATCGTTGCAGGCTACTGGGCCGATGTGCGCCTGGAGCGCCAGCAGCAACAGGAGCCGCAGACATGAGCGGAGAACTCGATATCTGGTATGCGGTATTGGTGATCGCCGCACTGACCTTGAGCACGGTGATCACGCGATGCAGCTACCTGCTGTTCGGCGACCGCATCCCCTTGTCGCCGGCCGTGCGGCGCGCGTTGAAGTACGCGCCGGTTGCGGCGTTGGCTGCGATCGTGGTGCCCGAGATGGCCCCGTGGACTGCCGCCGGCCCGCAGTGGGACTGGCGACTGCTGGCAGGCCTGTCGGCCATTCCGGTGTTCCTGCTCAGCCGCAGCATCACGCTGACCATGGTGGTCGGCATGATGGTGCTGTGGGGGTGCCGCTGGTTGTTTGGCTGAGCGAATTGCCGCAGAACAGGCGTCGGATGAGTACCGGCGCCCGCCTGCTACACGATTGGCGCGTAGTCCACCGAACGATCCGGCCACGGCGTCAGCACTTCGAAGCCGGTCTCGGTGACGGCCACCATGTGTTCCCACTGGGCTGACAGCGATCGGTCCCGGGTCACCACCGTCCAGCCGTCCGCCAACTGCCGAGTGTGGCGCTTGCCTGCATTGATCATGGGTTCCACCGTGAACACCATGCCTGGCGCCAGCACCAGGCCTTCGCCGCGCTCGCCAAAATTCAGCACCCGCGGGCTCTCGTGATATTTCCTGCCGATGCCGTGGCCGAAGTATTCCTGCACCACGCTGAAGCCGTCGCGATGCGCCACGCTTTCGATGGCGTGACCGACATCGCCCAGGGTGGCGCCCGGCCGCACTTCCAGAATGCCTGCGCACATGGCCTCGTAGGCCGTGCGCACCAGGCGCCGCCCAAGCGGCCCTGGCTGGCCCACCAGATACATGCGGCTGGTGTCGCCGTACCAGCCGTCCTTGATCACCGCCACATCGATATTCACGATGTCGCCGTCGGCCAGCACCCTGGCCGACGGAATGCCATGACAGATGACGTCGTTGATCGAGATACAGATGGTCTTCGGGAAGCCCCGATAGCCGATGTTGGCAGGCGTCGCCTTCAGCACGTCCACGATGTAGTCGTGGCAGCGCCGGTCCAGCGCTTCGGTGGTGACACCGGGCTGCACGAAGGGGCCGATCATGCCCAGGACGTCTGCCGCAAGCTGGCCGGCGACCCGCATCAACGCGAGGTCCGTCGTCGATTTGATGGATACCGATTCACTCATGCCTGACCACGTCCGCGCGTACCCAAAACGGCCTCCCACAAGGCAATGACTGTGTTGCGTTCGGCGACAAGGCGGTCGGCGGGCAGCCTGGCCTTGTCGATGCCTTGCAGGCGCAAGGCGTGTTGTTCGCGCCGCAGGCTGCGATAGGCGTCGCCTGCCGCTTCCGCCATGCCGGCCGGGATCAGCCCGGCTTGTTCCGCATGGCGCAGCAAGGCGATGTTGCCCAGATTCTTCAGCAGGGCCGGGTGTTCCCGGGCATGCAGCAGCACCAGGTATTGCGTGACGAACTCGATGTCGACCATGCCGCCTGCATCGTGCTTCAGGTCGAACTGGCCGCTGGTATTCGGGTGCCCGGCGTGGATCTTCTCACGCATGGCGCGCACTTCCTTGGCCAGGGCCTCGGCATCGCGCGGCATCAGCAGCACATCGCGGCGGATTTCCTCGAAGCGGGCACCGACCTCGGCATGTCCCGCGGCAAACCGCGCACGAGTAATCGCCTGGTGCTCCCAGGGCCAGGCCTTCTCGCGCTGATAGCGTTCGAGCGCCTCGGTCGAGATCACCGGCAGGCCGGCATCGCCATCCGGGCGCAGTCGCAGGTCGACTTCATACAGGCGGCCCGAGGAGGTCATCGAGCCCATCCAGGACATGACCCGGCGTACCAGGCGTGAATAGATTTCCAGCGCGTCTTCACGCGGGTCTTCGTAGACGAATACCAGGTCCAGGTCAGACGCATACCCCAGCTCCTTGCCGCCCAGCTTGCCGTAGGCAATGGCGGCAATGCGCGGCGGCACCGAGGGATCGGCACCTTTGATGTGCGGCCACACACGACGCAAGGTTTCGTTCAACAACACATCGGCCAGCATCGACAGGTGATCGCCCAGATGCTCGACGCTGAGCCTGCCTTCGAGGTCCTGGGCCAGCAGATGGAAGCTCAGCTGACGCTGCGCGTCGCGCATCTCGTTCATCTGGCTTTCGACGTCGGGCGTTGGCGGGTTGCCGGCAATCATGCTGGCGTCCAGCTCGGCCGACAGCTCGCTGGCAAACACCTCGAAGTCGGGTGCGGCCAACAAGGTGCGCCAGTCCAGCAACTCATCGAGCAGCAGCGGGTGGCGCATCAGGTATTGCGCGGCCCAGTCGCTGGCCGCCACGATGCGGGCCACCCGGGCAAGCGTTTCCGGATACTCGGCCAGCAAGGCCAGGTAGGCGCTGCGCTGTGCAATGGTTTCGATCAGGTCGAACAGGCGCGCCAGCGCAACGGCGGGCGCTTGCGTGGCGGCGGCCGCATCCACGGTTGCCGGCAGCAAGGCGCTGAGCCGGCGCTGGCTGGTCTCGGGCAGGCTGCGGATGCGCGAGCTGCGTGCCAGGGCTTCCAGCCGGGACTGCAATGCCGGTGCGTCCTTGCCGAAGCGCTGGGCGATGCGATCGGCCAGCGCGGCGTCCGGGTCCTCGGCAACGGTATCGGGCGCGGCGTCCTCGGCAGGCGTTTCCATGCCGGTCATGCGGAACACGTTGCGGAAGGTCGCCTCGACGAAGTTGCGGTGCTCGGCCAGGACCGCCTCGAACGCGGCGATGTCGGCAAAGCCAAGCACAGTGGCCAGCGCGGCGCGCTGTTCCGGGTCGGACGGCATCAAGTGGGTTTGTTGATCTTCACGGTATTGAAGCGTGTGCTCGACACGGCGCAGGAAGCGGTAGGCCGCTTCCAGGCGTTCGGCATCGGCCGGGGCAATCAGGCCGGCATCGCGTTCGGCGTGCAGCGCGCTCAGCAAACCGCGTGTCTGCAAGGCCTGCAGGCGGCCACCCCGCACCAGTTGCGACAGCTGCACCACGAATTCGATCTCGCGAATGCCGCCTTCGCCCAGCTTCACGTTGTCCTCGGCCTCGGTGCCGTTGCGGGCGCTGGCGCGACGGTTCCAGTCCTGGCGGATGCGTTCGCGCAGGGAGCGCAGCGCGGCCAGTGCGTCGAAGTCAAAATACTTGCGATAGACGAAGGGGCGGCGCAAGCCTTCCAGCTGCGCTTCCTGGCTTTCGGGTGCGCTGCCCTCGAAAGCGCGTGCCGGCAGTTGGCGACCCTTGAGCCATGCGTAGCGTTCCCACTCCCGACCCTGGCTCACCAGGTAGTTCTCGAAGGCGTCCAGGCTCCACGCGAGCGGGCCGGAATCGCCGTCGGGCCGCAGACGCAGGTCGGTACGGAATACATGGCCGTCGGCGTCGATCTCGGAAATCACCGGCATCATGCGCCGTGTCAATCGTCCGTAGAACTCGTGGTACGAGATCGGGCGCGGACCGTCGGTATCGCCTTCTTCGCCGTACAGCATCACCAGATCGATGTCCGAAGACACGTTCAGTTCCTGGCCACCGAGCTTGCCCATGCCGACGATCAGCATCTCTTGCGGCGCGCCGCTGGCGGTCTCGCGTGGCACGCCGTGGACCTCGGCCAGCTCGGTCGCAATGCTGCGATACGACTCGGCCACGGCGATTTCGGCCAGTTGGGTCATGGCGCCGACGACTTCTTCCAGTGGCGCGAGGCCCGCCAGGTCGCGCACCATCGCCACGCAGAACACGCGGTCGCGCAGCCGGCGCAAGACGGCCCGGCAATCCGCGCTGGGCATGGCGCGTCCCATGTTGTCGCCCGCTGTCGGGATGCGTGTTGCGCGCAGCTCGCTCAACCATTCGTTCAGGCGCAACTCGTCAAGCGGCCGGGTGGCGGCGTCGGCCAGCCAGTCGGCAAAGCCGGCTGCGTTCTGAAGCCGGCGGCGCAGGTGGCCAGACCAGGCCAGCGCAGGGGCGAGTAGGGAAGACTCGGACATCGACGGGACTCGCGAGTTGGAACAACACATGTGCCGTCAGGCACGGACAAGGCGCCTGCCCTATATTGCCGCGTTGATGATCGGCAGATACAGCGCAGAAAACGCCCGGCAAGGCAAACGCGATGAAAGCCGCGTTACCGATTGTCGCGGGCATTCGCGTCCAGGGGGCGAATGCCTGCGTAAATCAGGATGGGGGCATCATATCTGGGTAGACTGGCATCTTTGTAGCGGTCGATGCCCAGGTGCGCCCGTTTGCTGGTCTTCACTTCTATTTCTCGTTGTCGCCCCCGGTGTCGACGCTTTTGATTTCACGTGCGTATCGATTCCACATTCCGCCGCGTTCTGCGCTGGCTCGGCCTGGCTTTGTTGTCCCTCTACCTGGTGTGTGCGCTTGGCATTCTTGCCGTGCGTTACCTGGTACTGCCGGGCATCGACGACTATCGCCCGATGATCGAACGGGTGGTGTCACGCGCGTTGAAGGCGCCGGTCAGTATCGGCAGTGTGTCGGCCGATTGGCGCGGGCTCAATCCCGAACTTGCCCTGACCGACCTGAGTGTCAAAGGTCCTGACGGCCAGGTTGCGCTGCGCCTGCCGTCGGTGTCTGCCATGGTGTCCTGGCGCAGTGTGTTCAGTCTGGCGCCGCGGTTGCGGCAACTGGTCCTGACCGGACCGCTGCTCGATATCCAGCGCGATGCCAACGGGGCATTCTGGATTGCCGGTTTGCCGCTCGATGACGGCAAACCCGGCGATGGCGGCGAGCCTGCGCTGGTGCGCTGGCTGGTCGACCAGGACGAAATCGTGATCCGCGATGCGCGCCTGCGCTGGACCGACCTGCAGCGCGATGCGCCGCCGCTTGCCATCGAGGGCCTGCACGCGGTGCTGCGCAATCAGGGTCATCACCATCGTCTGGCCGTTCGCGCCACGCCGCCTACTGCGCTCGCGTCGCCGCTGGATCTTCGCGCCGACTTCACCCATGCCTGGTTTACCCCTAGCGTCGCCCGCGTGCGCGAATGGCGCGGTGAGGCCTACCTGGCCGTATCGAAAGTGGACCTGGCGGCTTGGCGGCCGTGGATTACCTTGCCGGCGGATGTTGGCGCCGGCCGCGCTGCGCTGACGGCCTGGGTCGGCATGGACCGCGGACGCGTGGTCGACCTGACGGCCGATCTGGGCGTGGAAAATCTGGATATCGGGCTGCGCAAGGACTTGCCGCGACTCGATGTGCAGCAGGCCGGCGGCCGGCTGCAGGCATCGCGCAGCGACTACGACGAACGCTATGCCTTGCAGAATCTGTCGGTTCGGTTGCGTGACGGCCTGGTGCTGGCGCCCGGCGAAGTCAGCTTGAAACGCGTCAAGGCGCAAGAGGCAACGCCCGCCTCGGGTGAAGTGCGGATTGCCCGCATCGATCTGGCTGCGATATCGGCCCTGGCGCGGCGCTTTCCGCTCGATGCGGCCTTGCAGACCCGGCTGACGCAGCTTGCCCCCAAGGGGACGGTGGACACGTTGGCCCTGAACTGGCCGGGCTGGACGCCGCAGACAGACACTTTGGCGGGCTCTGGACGTATCAACAACGTGGCGCTTGCTGCTGCCCCGGTCCCCACGGGCAAGCTGGCGGCAGAGCCGCAGCGCCCTGGCGTGGAGCGGCTGTCGGGCAGTTTTTCACTGGCTGCCCGCCGCGTCGATCTGCAAATAGACGCCAGTCAGCCCATCTTGAATTTCCCGGGTGTATTCGCCGACCCGATCGTGCCGCTGGAGTCGCTCAAGGGCAGCGTGAAGGTGCTGTGGCCGGCCAATGCGCCCTTGCGCGTGGAGTTCGACAAGGTGCAGGTCACGCATGCCCGCATGGCGGCACGTGGCGCGGGCGTTTGGCAAAGCGGCGGCAAAAGTCCGGGTGGCTTGATCGACCTGACCGGCGTATTGGAATCCGGCGATGCGCGCGATGTGCACCGCTTCATGCCGCTAGAGATCAATCCGGATGTGCGCAGCTGGCTCCGCCGCGCCCTGGTGGCGGGCCGGCTGCAGGACACGCAGTTCCGGGTGCGCGGCGATCTGCGCGATTTTCCGTTTCGCAAGCCCGACAGCGGCGAATTCAAGGTGTCCGGCAAGATCAGCGACGCGACGCTCGACTACGCGGCGCCGTCGGGCGGTGGCACCTCGCCCTGGCCACGTATCGAGGGCATCGCCGGCAACCTGACGTTTGATCGCAGCAGCATGCGCCTGGTGGCCGACCGCGGCAGCGCCCGGGTCGAAGGCGTCAGCGGCGGCGTGCAGCTTGGCCGTACGGTGGGCAGCATCGACAACATGGACGATCACGCCAAGCTGAAGCTCGAGGCCGCGCCAACCGCACCGGCTGCCGCCTTCCTGCGTTTTGTCGCGCAATCGCCGCTGCGCCAGATGATCGGCGGTTTCCTGGATGACGCGCGTATCGGCGGCGATGTGCGCATGCCGCTCGCGCTGACCTTGCCCCTGTCCAATCTGGAGGCGACACAGGTCGATGGCGCCGTCGAATTCAATGGCAACGATGTCTTCCTGTTGTCGCCTTTGCCGCCCCTGGAACGTGTCACCGGGCGCATGACCTTCAACAACGACGGCATTGCCATGCCGCGGGTCGATGCCACTTTCCTGGGTGGCCCGGTGGCGATCACCGGCAACACCGCCACCGGTCGCCGCAGTCTGCTGCGCGTCGACGGCACCGTAAACAGCTCCGGGATATCCCGCTGGGGCAGCCTGCCGGTGCTGAATCGCCTGAAGGGCGACAGCCGTTACCAGGGTACGGTGTCGTTCACGCAGGACGGCGAGGTCGACGTGGCGATCGATACCAGCCTGAGCGGCATGGCGGTCGACCTGCCTGCGCCGCTCGGCAAGCCCGCTGGCCAGGCGCTGCCCTTGCGGGTCGACTGGCAGCGGCGCGGCAAGGATGCCTCGGTGCGCGAGCAACTGGGCATCAAGCTTGGCGATGTGTTCGAAGGCTTGATGGAGCGTGGCCCCAAGGGCAAGAACATGCAGGTGCAGCGCGCGGCTTTGTCGCTGCGCGACGGTCCCGCCACAGGCATTGCGCTGGCCTTGCCGGCACGCGGCTTCGCCGCAAACATTGCGCTGGCCAAGGTCGATCAACCCGTCTGGCAGGCCTTGGCGGCTGAGCTGAACCCACCGTCCGCCAGTGCCTTGGCGAATGACTTGCCGCCCAAGCCGGTGGGGGGGCTGACGCCAGGGCAGTGCCTGGGCAACGGTGACGGCATTTCCCTCGACCGTGTCTCGGCGTCCTTGAAGACAGCTGAGTTGCATTACAACGGCAGGCGTCTGAAGCAGGTCGACCTCAGCGTGATGTGTGATGCCGCCAAGCCTTTCGTCTGGCAGATACAGATCGATGCCGACAAGGTGGCGGGCGATATCGCCTGGCAAATGGGGAAGGGCGGGGCAGCTGATCGGGTCACGGCACGCCTGTCCCGTTTTGTGGTCGAGGACGATCCGGCGGTGGCGTCCGAATCCGTGTTCGATCGCGACTCGGTGGCCGACATGCCCGACGTCGACCTGAAGGCCGCCCAATTCACCTTGTACGGACGCGATCTGGGCGCGCTCGAAGTGATTGCGTCGAGCCAGGCGCAGGGACGTGAATGGCATATGAGCAAGCTGCGCCTGAGCAATCCGGACGCCGATCTGGCGGGCACCGGCATCTGGCGTGTTGACCCGAATGCGCAAGGCTCGCGCCGCCGGCGCATGGAACTCGACGCCGCCTTGTCCTTGCACGATGCAGGCAAATTCCTCGACCGGCTGAAGCTCAAAGGCACCATGCGCGGCGGCAGCGGTACGTTGACCGGCCGGGTGTCCTGGGCGGGTCGGCCGTATTCTCTGGATATTCCCAGCCTGGACGGAAAATTGTCGCTGGCGCTGGAAAAAGGCCAGTTCCTGAAGGCCGAACCGGGCATTGCCAAGCTGCTGGGGGTAATGTCGCTGCAGGCCTTGCCGCGTCGCATCACGCTGGATTTCCGCGATGTGTTCAGTGATGGCTTTGCCTACGACAGCATCATTGCGAATGCCGGCATCGAGGACGGCATCATGCGTACCGAAGATTTCAAGATGCGTGGCGTCGCCGCTACTGTCGTGATGGGCGGCAAGGTGGACCTGGAACGCGAGACCCAGGACCTGCGCGTCGTCGTGGTGCCCGAGGTCAATGCGGGCGCGGCATCCATTCTGTATGCGCTGGCGGTCAACCCGGCCATCGGCCTGGGCACTTTCCTGGCGCAGTGGGTGTTGCGCGACCCCTTGAACAAGGCATTTACCTTCGAATACGCAGTCAAGGGCGGCTGGAGCGATCCGCAGGTCGACCGTGTGAAGAAAGAGCCGGGCCCGGCACCCGTGGTGCCGTGATGTCACCGGTCCCGTGATGCTCTGATATCGTGAGCCATCATTCCCGGACCCCGGGCGACCCTGCCAATGCCCCCGAGCGGGCAAGGGTTCCCGGGACCGCAACCCCGATCTGCGCGACAATATGCCCATGAATGCACCGACTGTTTCACCCGTGCCGTTTCAGGTAGCCGCCGTCCAGATGGTCTCGACGCCCAGCGTCGACGAGAACCTGGCTGCCGCGTCCGAACTCATCGCCACTGCCGCCGCCAAGGGCGCAAAACTGGTTTCCCTGCCCGAATACTTCTGCCTGATGGGCAATGCCGACGGCGACAAGCTGGCCATTGCCGAATACGCAGGCGAAGGCCCGATCCAGCAGTTCCTGTCCGATACCGCACGCCAGCACGGCATCTGGCTGGCCGGCGGCACGCTGCCGCTTGCCACCTTGTCGCCCGACCGGGTGTTCAACACCTCGATGGTCTATGGGCCCGACGGCGCGCGCGTGGCACGCTACGACAAGATTCACCTGTTCAACTTCCAGCGCGGCACCGAGTCCTACGACGAGGGACGCAGCATCCGGGCGGGCAAGCAGACGGTCGGCTTCGATACGCCCGCCGGGCGCGTCGGCCTCTCGATCTGCTACGACCTGCGTTTCCCCGAGCTGTATCGCGGTCTGGGCGAGGTCAGCTTGATTTTGGTGCCTTCCGCCTTCACCTATACGACTGGCAAGGCGCATTGGGAGACCCTGTTGCGGGCCCGCGCCATTGAAAACCAGTGCTACGTGCTGGCGGCTGCCCAAGGTGGCAAGCACCCGAATGGGCGCAGCACCTGGGGCCATTCCCTGTTCATCGATCCCTGGGGCGAGGTGCTCGACGTCCTGCCCGAGGGACCTGGCGTGGTCGGCGGCGCCGTCGATCCCGACCGACTTCTCGACGTGCGGGGCGCATTGCCCGCGCTGCGCCACCGCGTCCTGACCTGATAGCCGAGACACACACATGCTAGTTGTAGAACCCAACATCCAGGCCCTGGCCACCGCGAAGTCCCTGTTGCTCGATCCCTGGGGCCTGACGGAAACCGACCTGACGCGCGCGCTTGGCGAAATCTTCACCCACAAGGTGGACTACGCCGACCTGTATTTCCAGTACACCCGCAGCGAAGGCTGGAGCCTGGAAGAAGGCATCGTCAAGACCGGCAGCTTCTCGATCGAGCAAGGCGTGGGCGTGCGTGCGCTCAGCGGCGAAAAGACCGCGTTCGCCTACTCGGACATGCTGTCGCGCGATGCGCTGATGTCCTCGGCCCGTGCGGTGCGCAGCATTGCGAAACGCGGCGCTGGCAAGATCAAGGTGGCGGGCGGCTTTGCGCAGTCCGGCGCCCGTGCGCTGTACGGCGATCTCGATCCGGTTGCCTCGCTGGCCGCGCCGGAAAAAGTGGCCTTGCTGGAACGCGTCGAACGCATGGCGCGCGCCAAGGATTCGCGCGTGGCTCAGGTCATGGCCGGCATCGGCGCCGAATACGACGTCATCATGGTGGTCGGCAGCGACGGCCGCATGGCTGCCGACGTGCGCCCGCTGGTGCGCCTGTCCCTGACCGTGATCGCCGAACACAATGGCCGTCGCGAGATGGGCCATGCGGGTGGCGGTGGCCGTACCGGGTTCGAGTACTTCACCGACGACATCCTCAAGGGTTACGTCGACAATGCCGTGCACGAAGCCCTGGTCAACCTGGAAGCGCGTCCCGCGCCGGCTGGCGAGATGACGGTGGTGCTGGGTTCCGGCTGGCCAGGAATCCTGCTGCACGAAGCCGTCGGCCACGGCCTGGAAGGCGACTTCAACCGCAAGGGCTCCAGCGTGTTTTCGGACCGCATTGGTGAACAGGTCGCGTCCAAGGGCGTGACCATCGTTGATGACGGCACGATCCCGAATCGCCGCGGTTCGCTCAACGTCGACGACGAGGGCAATGCCACGCAGTGCACCACGTTGATCGAAGACGGCGTGTTGAAGGGCTACATGCAGGATTCGCTGAACGCGCGCCTGATGAAGACCGGCGTGACCGGCAACGGCCGACGCGAGTCCTACGCGCACTTGCCGATGCCGCGCATGACCAACACCTACATGCGCGCCGGTGACAAGGACCCCGAGGAAATCATCAAGTCGGTCAAGCGTGGCCTGTACGCGGTGAACTTCGGTGGCGGCCAGGTCGACATCACCAACGGCAAGTACGTGTTTTCGGCATCGGAAGCCTACATGATCGAGAACGGCAAGATCACGTATCCGGTCAAGGGCGCCACGCTGATCGGCAGCGGCCCGGAGTCGATGTCGCGCATCACCATGATCGGCAACGACCTGCGCCTGGATTCGGGTGTGGGCACTTGCGGCAAGGACGGCCAGAGCGTGCCGGTCGGCGTCGGACAGCCCACCCTGCGCATGGAAGGTCTGACGGTCGGCGGTACTGCGTAAGGCGTCAAATACCTCCAGCGTCTTGTTGCCATGAGTTCAACATCAGCGACCGGTGTCCCCGCTCAGGGGATGCCGTCCAGGGCCTTTCTGTTTCTGATCGGCGCCGGCTTCTTCATGCAGGGGCTGGACACCACCATCGTCAACACCGCGCTGCCGGCCATCGCCGCCGGCCTGGGCGAAAGCCCTTTGCAGATGCAGCCGGTAGTGGTGGCCTACACGCTGACCATGGCGATGCTGATTCCGGCATCGGGCTGGCTTGCCGATCGCTTCGGCACGCGGCAAATCTACTTCATGGCGATCTTGCTGTTTGCGCTGGGCTCGCTCTGCTGTGCCGGTGCGCAGACCTTGCCGCAGTTGATCGCGGCCCGCGTATTGCAAGGGGTGGGCGGCGCCATGTTGCTGCCCATCGGCAGATTGGCGCTGTTGCGCAGCGTCGCACCCGAGCAATACATCGCGGCGCTGGCAACCGTCACCATCGCGGGGCAGATCGGCCCCTTGCTGGGGCCACCGCTGGGTGGCCTGCTGGCGCAGTCGGCATCGTGGCCGTGGATCTTCCTGATCAACGTGCCGATCGCACTGGGTGGCCTGTGGGCGGTGCGGCGCTTCATGCCGGCAGGCAAGCTGGAGCAGGCGGCACCGTCGTTTGATGCCATCGGTTTCCTGCTGGTCGGGGCCTGCATGGTGGCCTTCTCGCTGGCACTGGACGTACCGGCGGGTGAGCATCACGACAAGTGGGCGACGATCCTTGCGGCAGTCAGTGTGGCCTCGGCCCTGCTCTACATCCTGCATGCACGCAGGCGTGCCAATCCCTTGTTCCGCCTGGGCCTGTTCCGTGACCGAAATTTTGGTGTCGGGCTGATCGGCAACCTGGTCTGCCGCATCGGGTCGAATGCCGTGCCTTTCATGCTGCCCTTGCTGCTGCAACTGCAGCTGGGCTTCACCCCGCTGAATTCCGGCCTGATGCTGGTGCCCGCTGCCGCAGGCGGCATGCTTGGCCGGCGCTTCGTCAGCGGCCTGGTAAAACGCTTCGGTTATCACACCTTCCTGAGCGTCAATACCGTCATCGTCGGCTTGTCGATCACGGCCTTCGGCCTGATCGAGCCAGGGGTGCCGCTGTGGCTGCAAGTGCTGACGATCACCATCTTCGGTGCATCGAACTCCATGCAGTTTGCGGTGATGAACAGCGCCACGCTGCGTGGTCTGGATGCGGCGGACGCCGGCAGCGGCAACAGCTTGTTCTCGATGGCGCAGATGCTGGCTACTGGCCTGGGCGTGACCATCGGTGCCACGCTGGTCAATGTGCTGGGCAGCAGTCTGGGGTCGACCGCGCACGGTTTCCGCTGGGCCTTCATCACGCTGGGACTGGTCACTGCGGTGTCGGCCTTGATCTTCCGCCGCATGCGCAGTCCGGGCAGCAAAATCGTCAGGAACTGACGGACACCGCCGGGTAGGCCGAGGCCAGCAAGGTACGCACGGCTTCTGTGGATGCCACCGTCGGTGTCACTTGTGCCCAGCGCACATAGGCCGCCAGGTTGGATGCGCCGATCCAGGAACTGGCCGGTTTGCTGTCGAGCGGGACGGCCGCTTCTATCAAGCCCTGCTGATGCCATTCGCTGTCGATCTCTTGCGCCAGCACCTGCTTGCGCAAGGCTTCGGCCTGCGGGCCGGCGGTCTTGAGCCAGCGTCGGACGTCACGCAAGGGACGAACGACATGGGTGCGCCAGGGGGCGCAGGCGGCATCTGCAGTAGCGATCATCGCCGGGGTGAGCGCCGTGCCGCGCGCGCCGGCATACAGGCACCACAAGAGCAGGTTCACATCGAGGCCAAGCTCGTCCTGCAAGTGCAGGCAGGCGGCCGGCACGTCATCGCCCGCATATAGCCAGCCGGAAAAAGCGGGGAGGGTATGAGTGGGAGTAGGAGTGTCCATGCCGACATGCTCGCACGATATGCGGCAGATTGGGCCTGCCCCAACCGCAGCGAAAAGCTTGCTTACGGCTTCATCCAGTCGGTCAGCTCGACCATTTCCTTGGCCACATCGCCCAGGCGGCGCTGGCTTTGCATCGCGCGTTCGCGCAGCATCTTGTAGGCCTCGTCTTCCGAGATGTTCTTCATCTTGGCGAGGATGCCCTTGGCACGGTCGATCCACTGGCGGTCAGCCAAGCGACGACGGGTCTCGGACAGTTCTTCGCGGCGTTCGCGTTCGACGGCAAAGCGTTCCATCGCGACTTCAAGCAGAGACTGGATGCGTGAAGCCGGCACTTCGCCCACCACGTAGGCGGCCACGCCTGCATGCAGCGCCGCACGAATGGTCTCGCGCGTGCTCTCGCCGGTGAACATCACCACCGGGCGGGCGCTGTGCTCGCTGGCCACACAGACGTCTTCCAGGGTGTCGCGGCCGGGCGCGTCGGTGTCGATCAGCACCAGGTCGGGGGCGACCTGACGAATGATGTCGGCCAGTCCTTTGGACGGCTCGACTTCGGCGACGATTTGCACGCCGGCTTCGGCCAGCACGCGGCGCAAGGACACCACGCGTCCTTCGCCGTCGTTGATCAACATGACTTTAAGCATTCGTCCTCCCCAATCGGCCGCCAATGCAAGGAGTGCGCCACACACGATGTGTGCTGCGGGCGATCCGCCGGGTTCCGAGCCCCCCTTCAAGCCCCGTATGGTATGCGCAGAAACGGCGCGAAGGGGGAGCCGAGCGCGGCATGTCTGTTTCCCGCATCGCTCATCACAGCAGCCTGAGCGCCGACCGTGCGCCACCGCGCAGCGTGAATGCGCACGGTCGTGGTGCGCTGCACCAGTCGGTCGCATCGCGGCAGTACGCAGACAGTGTCGGAAGACTGACTTGGCGAGGTTTTTGACCATGCCCCTTGTGTTCATCTTGTTGATCTGAAAGGGCTTTTTCTCAACAGCCTGCTAGCTGCTTAAAAATGGCATGGGATTTGCATTACCGGGTATGACGGCCAACGGCGGCTGTCATTCGCCGCACGATGCGGCCAGGAACAACGACGTTCCGCACAAGCTTGGGTCCACCCCCAGCTTGGCGGAGCGTTTTTTTTTGACTGGAGCCAATGCAATGAAGCCTGTGGATGTCGCGCCCCCGCTGTCCCCGTCCGTCGTCGAGCCCGTGGCCCAAGCCGCCGACCCCGCACGTCGCACTTTGCTGACTGGCTCCGCCAAGGTGCTCGCCGGCGCCGCCTTGTTCAACCTGGTCGATCCGCTGGTACGTGCCGGCGCGTGGGCGGCGGGTTCCGATGCGCCGGAAAAGAAGGAAGTGAAGATCGGCTTCATTCCGCTGACCGACTGTGCATCCGTGGTGATGGCCTCGGTGCTTGGCATCGACAAGAAGTACGGCGTGACCATCGTGCCCACCAAGGAAGCCTCGTGGCCCGGCGTACGCGACAAGCTCATCAACGGCGAACTCGATCTGGCACACGTGCTGTACGGCCTGATCTACGGCGTGCAGCTGGGCATTGGCGGCCCGAAGAAAGACATGGCCGTGCTGATGAACCTGAACCAGAACGGCCAGGCCATCACGCTCTCCAACAAGCTGCTGGAAGCCGGTGCGCGCGATGGTGCAGGCTTGGCCAAGCTGATCAAGACGGACAAGCGCGAATTCACCTTTGCGCAGACCTTCCCGACCGGGACCCACGCCATGTGGCTGTATTACTGGCTGGCCACCTACGGCATCAACCCGATGCAGGACGTGAAGGTCATCACCGTGCCGCCGCCGCAGATGGTGGCGAACATGAAGGTTGGCAACATGGACGGCTACTGCGTGGGCGAGCCCTGGGGCGCCCGTGCGATTGCCGACAAGATCGGTTTCACCGGCGTGACCACGCAAGACATCTGGCAAGACCACCCTGAAAAAGTGCTGGGCACCACCAGCGATTTCGTTGCGCAGAATCCGAACACTGCACGCGCGGTCACGGCCGCCATTCTGGAAGCCGGCAAGTGGATCGACGCGTCGGTCTCGAACCGCCGCCAGACCGCCGAGACCATCGCGGCCAAGTCCTACGTGAACACGGCCACGGATTCCATTCTGGACCGCATGCTTGGCCGCTATTCCGATGGCCTGGGCAAGACCTGGGACGACGCGCACCCGATGCGCTTCCACGGCGACGGCGCGGTCAACTTCCCCTACCTGTCCGACGGCATGTGGTTCCTGACTCAGCACAAGCGCTGGGGCCTGCTGAAGGATCACCCCGATTACCTGGCCGTGGCCAAGCAGATCAACCGCATCGGCCTCTACAAGGAAGCCGCCGCCGCTGCCAAGACCGCCTTGCCGCAAAGCGAATCGCGTACGTCCAAGCTCATCGATGGCATGGTCTGGGACGGCAGCAATCCCAAGGCATACGCCGATGGATTCAAGGTCAAGGTCTGAGCGTTCGCGCTTGCACCGAATCACGCACTGATTGGATATTTTCTGGAGATCGCCGTGGCAGCAGTTCCTTCCCCCGCCGGGTTCAGCGAGCGCAACGCGCGCTGGCGTGAGCGCAGCGAACCGCTGCTGCGCGCCGCTGGCGGTGCACTCATCGGTTTTGTGCTGTTCGTGGTGATCTGGCAGGTGATCGCCAATTTCATCCCCGCCATTCCCACCCCGGGCGTGACCTGGGCGGCAGCGCGCGAATTGTTCGCGCATCCTTTCTACGACAACGGTCCCAACGACAAGGGCATCGGCTGGAACCTGCTGGCTTCGCTGCAACGCGTGGCGCTGGGCTTCGGGCTGGCGGCGCTGATCGGCATTCCTGCCGGATTCGTGATCGGTCGCTTCAAGCCGATCAACACCATGGTGTCGCCGATCATCAGCCTGCTGCGTCCGGTGTCGCCGCTGGCCTGGCTGCCGATCGGCCTGCTGCTGTTCAAGGCGGCCAACCCGGCCGCCATCTGGGCGATCTTCATCTGCTCGATCTGGCCCATGATCATCAACACCGCCGCCGGCGTGCAGCGCGTGCCGCAGGACTACATGAACGTGGCGCGCGTGCTCGACTTGTCCGAGTGGAAAGTGCTGACCAAGGTCTTGCTGCCCGCAGTGCTGCCGCATGTGCTGACCGGCGTGCGCCTGTCCATCGGCACCGCCTGGCTGGTGATCGTTGCCGCCGAGATGTTGACGGGTGGAACCGGCATCGGTTTCTGGCTGTGGGACGAGTGGAACAACGCCAAGATCGAACACATCATCATCGCGATTTTCCTGATCGGCATCGTGGGCCTGCTGCTGGAACTGGCCTTGATGCAGCTGGCCAAGAAATTCACCTACGCCGAGGAATGAAGCCATGAAAAGATTCGTACAGATCGAAGGCGTCGGCCAGACCTTCCAGACCCGCAAGGGCCCCTTCGTCGCCTTGCGCGACATCGACCTGACGGTCGAGAAGGGCGAATTCATCACCTTGATTGGCCACTCGGGCTGCGGCAAGTCGACGCTGCTCAATCTGGTGGCCGGCCTGACCCGGCCGACGACCGGCGTGCTGATCTGCGACGGTCGCGAAATCGCCGGCCCGGGCCCGGATCGCGCCGTGGTGTTCCAGAACCATTCTTTGTTGCCCTGGCTGAGTTGCGCCCAGAACGTGCATCTGGCCGTGGAGCGGGTGTTCGGCAAGACGGAAAATCGCACGCAGCTGGACGAACGTGTCCAGGCGGCCCTGGATCTGGTGGGCTTGTCACACGCCGCGAACAAGCTGCCGCGCGAGATTTCCGGCGGCATGAAACAGCGTGTCGGCATTGCGCGTGCGCTGGCCATTGAACCTAAAGTTCTGCTGATGGACGAGCCCTTCGGCGCGCTGGATGCGCTGACCCGCGCGCATCTGCAGGACGAGCTGCTGAAGATCGTGGCGCATACGCGCAGCACCACCATCATGGTGACGCACGATGTCGACGAGGCGGTGCTGTTGTCCGATCGCATCGTGATGCTGAGCAACGGGCCGGCTGCCACCATCGGCCAGATCCAGCAGGTGAACCTGCCGCGTCCGCGCGATCGCGTCGACCTGGCGAACGATCCGACCTACCTGGCTTGCCGGGCGGCGGTGGTCGACTTCCTGCATCGTCGGCACAGCAATCCGGCTGGGGCGGCGCGCGAGACCAAGGCGGTCGCGGTGGCTGTCGGGGCGGCCCCCGCACCTGCTGCGCCCATTGAAGCCGTGCTTGCTGCGCCTGCCGTGGCCCCTGTCACCAGCCCGGTCGGCGCTTCAATCGGCAGCCTGCCTGTCACTGCGACACCGATCCCGGAATCGAACGCGGTGACCCCCGCGACAAGCCCTGTTGGTGGCTTCCTGACCGGCAGCGACCGTCCCGAAAAAGACGTGGTGCGCGTCGGTTTCATCCCCTTGCTCGACTGCGCCATCGTCGCGATGGCCCACGAACTGGGCTTCGACCGCAAGTACGGCATCCGCATCGAACCGCAGAAACAGGCGTCCTGGGCCATGGTGCGCGACGGCCTGGCAAGCGGGTCGCTGGACGCCTCGCACGCCTTGTACTCGATGGTCTACGGCACCCACCTGGGCATCGGCGGCGAAGCCACGCCGACCTCCATCCTGATGGGCCTGAATCACAACGGGCAGGGCATCACGCTGGCACGCAGCCTGTCCGAACGCGGCGTGCGCGACGGCTGGGGCCTGGCCCGTGCCGTGCGCGGTGGCGAAAGCCTGACGCTGGCGCATACCTTCGCCACCGGCACCCACGCGATGTGGCTGGCCTATTGGCTGGCCGCGCATGGCATCGACCCCGCGCGTGACGTCGACCGGGTGGTGGTGCCGCCGCCGCGCACGGTTGGCGCCTTGCAGGACGGACTGGTGCACGGCTTCTGCGTGGGTGAGCCCTGGCAGTCGCTGGCCATCGAAGCGGGCGCGGGGTTCTCTGCCGCCACCACGCAATCCATGTGGCCGGACCATCCTGAAAAGGTCCTGGCCTGCTCGGCAGACTGGGCCAATCGTTATCCCAACACCGCCCGCGCCTTGATCGCCGCACTGATCGACACCGCGCGCTATCTGGACGAAGCCGGCCAGCAGGCATCGGTCGCGCGTCGCCTGTCGCAGTCCGACATCATCGGCCAGCCGGCCGGTGTGCTCGAGGCCACCTTGCTCGGTCGCGGCCAGGATGGGCTGGGCCACACCTGGCAGGAGACGCATCCGCTGCGCTTCTTCAACGAAGGCCGCGTGACCTATCCCTACGAGTCCGACGGCATGTGGTTCCTGACGCAGTTCACCCGTTGGGGGTTGCTGCGCCAGGCGCCGGCTTACCGCGACGTGGTGCGCGAGGTGCATCGCACCGATCTGTACCTGCAGGGCGCTGCGATGGCAGGGGCTGCCGTGCCGGACTCGCCGGATCGCGCTGCGGTCCTGTTCGATGGCAGCCGTTGGGAGGCAAAGCACGCCGCGCAGTACGCCACCAGCTTCGATATCGGCGTCAAGCCTACCGCCGCAGACACCTTGGAGGTGCGTTCATGAATTCACCTGTCTCCGATTCCATCATGGCTTCCCCTGGCCGTGTCTGGCTCGTCGGTGCCGGCCCCGGCGACCCGGAACTGCTGACCCGCAAGGCCGAACGCGTGCTGCGTTCCTGTGATGTCTGGCTGGTCGACGATCTGGTAGGCGAGGGCATTCTGGCGCTCGCCACCCCCGGGACGCGTTTCGTCCACGTCGGCAAGCGCGGCGGATGTCGGTCCACGCCACAGGACTTCATCCTGCGCTTAATGACGCGCTATGCCCGCCACGGGCACACGGTGGCCCGTGTGAAAGGCGGGGACCCCTTCATCTTCGGGCGAGGCGGTGAAGAAATGGCCTGGCTGGCCGAGCGCGGCATTGCGGTCGAAGCCGTCGGCGGCCTGACGGCTGGCCTGGCCGTCGGACCGGCGCTGGGCTTGCCGCTGACGCATCGCGGTGTGGCCCGTGGCGTGGCGCTCGTCACCGCCCACACCATGGACGGCAGTCGCCCGGACTGGCGCGCGCTGGCGGCCAGCGGCCTGACGGTCGTCTGTTATATGGGCATGGGTGATCCTGTCCGGCTGACTGACGAACTGGTGCTGGCCGGCTTTTCCACCGAGCTGCCGGTAGCGGTGGTCCAGCGCGTGAGCTGTCCCGATCAGCGCAGCACCGTCACCACCTTGGTCGAGATGGCGGCGACGATTGCGCGGGAGGGGCTCGCAAGTCCGGCCGTGGTGGTGTTGGGTGAAGCGGTCGCATATCGGACCGATACCTTGCCGGTCGAGCTGGCCAGTGTGGCGGGTGCATCGGTGCCGCGGGCGGCCACCAAGCGGGCAGCGGCGTAGGCAAAGGGTTGGTCAAGCGCGACAGGAATGGGGGCTACAGGGCAAATCAAGGCCAAATCGCGGCATTTACCGGCCAAACCTGCCCCCGGCCGTTGGCGCGACGGCCGCGTGTGGAGTAGCATTCCCGGTCCCCGATGTGATGAAAAAAAATGGCAACGATCCTTCAGCACCTTCCCGCCGGCCAAAAAGTCGGCATAGCCTTTTCTGGCGGCCTGGACACCAGTGCCGCGCTCCACTGGATGCGCGAGAAAGGAGCGGTGCCTTACGCGTACACGGCCAATCTTGGCCAGCCGGATGAGCCCGACTACGAAGAAATCCCGCGCAAGGCCATGGCCTACGGCGCCGAGAACGCCCGCCTGGTGGATTGCCGCCAGCAACTCGCTTCTGAGGGTATCGCCGCCCTGCAGGCCGGCGCCTTCCACATCTCGACCGGTGGACTGACTTACTTCAACACCACGCCGCTGGGCCGTGCCGTCACGGGCACCATGCTGGTCGCGGCGATGAAGGAAGACGACGTCAACATCTGGGGCGATGGCAGCACCTACAAGGGCAACGACATCGAGCGGTTCTACCGCTACGGTCTGCTGGCCAACCCCGACCTGAAGATCTACAAGCCCTGGCTCGACCAGCTGTTCATCGACGAACTCGGCGGTCGCGCCGAAATGTCGGCCTACATGAGCGCGGCCGGCTTCGCCTACAAGATGAGCTCGGAAAAGGCATATTCGACCGACTCGAACATGCTGGGCGCAACCCACGAAGCCAAAGATCTGGAATTCCTGAACAGCGGCATCAAGATCGTGCAGCCCATCATGGGCGTGGCGTTCTGGCGCGACGAAGTCGAAGTCAAGCGTGAAGAAGTCACGGTGCGCTTCGAGCAAGGCGTGCCGGTGGCGCTGAACGGCGTCGAATATCCCGACCTGGTCGAACTGCTGCTGGAAGCCAATCGCATTGGCGGCCGTCACGGCCTGGGCATGAGCGATCAGATCGAAAACCGCATCATCGAGGCCAAGAGCCGGGGCATCTACGAAGCCCCGGGCCTGGCGCTGCTGTTCATCGCCTACGAGCGCCTGATCACCGGCATCCACAACGAAGACACCATCATGCAATACCGTGACAACGGCCGCATGCTGGGTCGTCTGCTGTATCAGGGCCGCTGGTTCGACCCGCAAGCCCTGATGCTGCGCGAAACTGCACAGCGCTGGGTGGCGCGCGCGATCACCGGTGAAGTGACCGTGGAACTGCGTCGCGGCAACGACTATTCGATTCTGAATACCGTGTCGGAAAACCTGACCTACAAGCCCGAACGCCTGACCATGGAAAAGGGCGAGTCGACCTTCTCGCCGGCCGACCGTATCGGCCAGCTGACGATGCGCAATCTGGACATCGTCGACACCCGCGAAAAGCTGATCGTCTATTTCAAGACCGGTCTGTTGTCGATGGGCAGCGGTGCGGGTTTGCCGCAATTGAAAGGTCCTGAAGAGAAGTAAATCCAGCAGCAATGCGCCCCGGACAGATGCTTGTCCGGGTCTGGATGAAAAAACCCATGCCGGTTTCGCGCATGGGTTTTTTTTGCCTGCGATTCATTGGTGGTCGAATTTATCGGCGGTGTGCATAATCGGCAGCGTGCACCGGTGAGCACGTCAGTGCTCGCCTGTCGAAAGATATTCCCAGCAAAAGATTTTCTTATTATCAAATATCGGTCGTGCCGCCTGGCAGGCGGACGTGTGCGTTCACGCGACACAGCGCTTGCCATCCCTGGTTACTGCCACCCGTTCACTTACTTCGTTCAGGAAGTCCGCGTGATGCCGATCAAGTCGAAATCCCTTCGTGCCTTTTCCGTGACGTCTTTGCGTGCTGCACTCGCCATCGGGGCGCTCGCGTGGGGCGCCGGGGCTGGGGCACAAACCATTACCGCCGTGATGCAGTCGGGTTTGCGGGTGGTGGACCCTATCCTGAGCACCGCCTTCATTACCCGAAATCATGGCTACATGATTTACGACACCTTGTTCGGCACGGATTCGAATTACAAGATCCAGCCGCAGATGGTCGATAAATGGGACGTGTCGGCAGACAAGAAGACCTATGTGTTCACGCTGCGCGATGGCTTGAAATGGCATGACGGCGCTGCGGTGGAAGCCGAAGACTGCGTGGCATCCATCAAGCGCTGGGCGAAGAACGATGCCGCCGGCCAGTTGCTGATGCCCATGGTGGCCGAGATCAAGGCCATTGATGCCAAGAGCTTCCAGGTTGTCCTGACCGAGCCCACCGGCCTGTTGATGGAAGGACTGTCGAAGCTCAGCTCCAGCCCTGCCTTCATGATGCCCAAGCGCATTGCCGAAACGCCGTCGTCAGAGGCCGTGAAAGAATTCATCGGCTCGGGACCGTTCAAGTTCGTGGCCTCGGAATTCAAGCCGGGCCTGAACGTGGTCTATGAGAAGAACCGCGATTATGTGCCCCGCAGCGAGCCGTCGAGCTGGACGGCAGGCGGCAAGGTGGTGAACGTCGACAAGGTTCAGTGGGTCAGCATGCCGGACCAGATGACGGCTGTTAACGCCTTGATGAACGGCGAGGTCGACTACATGGAGCAGGTGCCTTTCGATCTGCTTCCGCTGGTCCAGGGCAGTGACAAGGTCAAGGTCGACACGCTGGATCGCCTGGGCAGCTGGACCTATTACCGCTTCAACCACCTGCAGCCACCCTTCAACAACAAGAAGGTCCGTCAGGCAGCATTGCATGCGGTCAGCCAGGAGCGTGTGCTGAAGGCGCTGGTGGGCGACGCCAAGTTCTACAAGACCTGCGCGGCGGTGTTCGGCTGCGGCAATCCGTACGGCAGCAACTATGGCGAAGATATCGTCGTCCCCGGCAATATCGAAAAGGCCAAGGAGCTGCTGAAGGAATCGGGTTACGACGGCACGCCGGTGGTCATCCTGCACCCGACGGACATCGCGATTTCCGCCGCCCAGCCGGTGGTGATCGCCGACGCGTTGCGCAAGGCCGGTTTCAATGTGGACCTGAAGGCCATGGACTGGCAGACGGTGGTGACGCTGCGGTCCAACCAGAAGCCGGTGTCCGAAGGCGGCTGGAGCATTTTCTCGACCTACAGCAACCTGGCGACCAGCGGTGATCCGGTGGGCAATTCGACGATTGCCTCGGCCGGCAAGAAGTCGTGGGCGGGTTGGCCCGACGTGCCGGAAATCGAAGCGCTGCGCCTGCAGTTCACCAAGGCTACCGACGTTGCCGAGCGCAAGGAAATCACGGCCAAGATCCAGAAGCTGGCCATCGACGAAGGCATCGTCGGCCCCCTGGGACAATTCGTCATCCCGGCGGCCTACAGCACCAAGCTTTCCGGCGTGCTGGATTCGCCGGTGACCTTGTTCTGGAACATCAAGAAGGCGCCGTAAACGATGCTGGCGTACATTGCGCGGCGATTGCTCGCCACGCTGCCGGTCATGGCCATGGTCGCGGTGGTGGTATTTGCGATCCTGCGCCTGACACCGGGTGACCCGGCGGCCATCATCGCCGGCGACGACGCCACCAACGACAAGCTGGCGCTGATCCGCAGCAGCATGGGCCTGGACCTGCCGATCCACGAGCAGTTCGTCCACTGGGTCGGCCAGCTGCTTCGGGGCGACCTGGGCGTGTCCTTGCTGTCGGGCACGCCGGTGCTCGGCATGATCGCGGACCGGGTCGGTCCGTCGCTTGCGCTGGGCATCGGCACCATCGTGCTGACGGTGATGATCGCGATTCCGCTTGGTGTGATCGCCGCCTGGAAGCAGGGCAGGTTGCTCGACCGCACGATCATGGTGTTTTCGGTCTTCGGATTCTCCGTGCCGACCTTCGTGATCGCCTACCTGCTGATCTACCTGCTCGCCATCCAGCTGGGCTGGTTCCCGGTGCAAGGCTATCGGCCGCTGGGCGGTGGGTTCTGGCCTTTCATCCACCGCCTGTGGCTGCCCATCCTGGCGCTGAGCGCGGTCTACGTGGCCTTGATCGCCCGCATCACGCGCAGCAGCGTGATCGAGGTCTTGAACGAAGACTTCATCCGCACCGCGCGCGCCAAGGGTGCCCGTGAAAGCGTGGTCTTGATGAAGCACGCGCTGCGCAATGCTGCCGTGCCCATTCTGACCGTGATCGGCATTGGCGTAGCCTCGCTGATCAGCGGCGTGGTGGTGACCGAGACCGTGTTCAACCTGCCGGGCCTGGGACGGCTGGTGGTCGAAGCGGTGCTGGCGCGTGACTACCCGGTGATCCAGGGATTGATCCTGCTGTTTTCCTTCATCTACATTTTCATCAACCTGACGGTCGACGTGCTGTATTCCGTCTTCGATCCGCGCATTCGCTATTGAGAATTCCGTGCACGCCATCGACGAAACTGCGCCTGGCAGTCCCGTACCGGCGCATCGCCTGAGCGCATTGGCCAGCGGGCTCAAGCAGGCGCTATCCAGCGTTCCCGTCGCCATTGCCTTCTCTGTGCTGTGCATCGTGGCGCTGGTGGCCATGCTTGCCCCGTGGCTGGGCACCACCGACCCGACCGCCATCGACCCGGCATCGCGCCTGCGCAGCATGTCGGCCGAACACTGGCTGGGCACCGACGCCTTCGGACGCGACACCTGGTCGCGGGTGCTGTACGGCGCGCGCGTGTCCTTGCTGGTCGGTCTGGGCGCCAGCATCGCCAGCATTGCGCTGGGCCTGCTCATCGGCGTGATTGCGGGATATTTCCGATCCGTCGACGGCATCATCATGCGGCTGATGGACGGCATCATGTCGATTCCCAGCATCCTGCTGGCGATCGCCTTGGTGGCGCTGACCGGCGGCACCTTGTTCACCGTGCTGGTGGCGATCACCGTGCCCGAAGTCCCGCGGGTGGTGCGCCTGGTGCGCGGCGTGATCATGTCGGTACGCGGCGAGTCCTACGTGGAGGCCGCCATTTCGCTGGGCACGCGCACGCCCAGGCTGCTGCTGCGCCACATGGTGCCCAACACGGTTGCCCCGCTGATCGTGCAGGGCACACACATCTTTGCGGCCGCCATCCTGATCGAATCCACGCTGAGCTTTCTGGGTGCCGGCCTGCCGCCCGCGATTCCGTCCTGGGGCAACATGATGTCCGAGGGCCGCATGTACTTTCAGTTGAAGCCGGGGCTGATCGCCTATCCCGGCATCGTGCTGGGCCTGACGCTGCTGAGCGTGAACATCCTGGGCGACGTGCTGCGTGACGTGCTCGACCCCCGCATGGCGAAACGCGCATGAGCCGGGCGATGCAAGACCATGTACCGGATTCGGTTCCTGATCAGGAAGCACGTCCCGCCACCCAGGAGTGGGTGCTGGAGATCGACGGCCTGTCCGTGCGCGCAGATGGGCCGAGCGGACGCGAGCTGATTCGCGACGTGAACCTGAAGATCGCGCCGGGCGAGACCCTGTGCGTGGTGGGCGAATCGGGCTCGGGCAAGTCGGTGACCTCGCTGGCATCGATGGGGCTGCTGCCCAAGAGCCTGCTGGCCACCGGCGGCCGTATCTTGCTCGACGGCGAAGACATCTTGCAGGCCAGCGAGAAACGCCTGCGCGCCTTGCGCGCCACGCGCATGGCGATGATCTTCCAGGAGCCGATGACCGCGCTGAATCCGGTCGAAACCATCGGCGAGCAGATCGACGAAGTGCTGCGCATTCACAGCAAGCTGGGCAAGCGCGCGCGCCGCGAACGCGTGATGGACATGCTGGCCTCGGTGCATATTGCCGAGGTGCGGCGGGTCTACGATTCCTACCCGTATCAGTTGTCGGGCGGGCAGCGGCAGCGGGTGGTGATCTCGATGGCGCTGATTCTGGAACCGCGCCTGCTGATCGCCGACGAGCCGACCACCGCGCTGGATGTGACCACGCAAAAGCAGATTTTGCTGTTGATCCGCGAGCTGCAGGAAAAGTACGGCACGGCCGTGCTGTTCATCACGCACGATTTCGGCGTGGTCTCGGACATCGCCGACCGCATCGTGGTGATGAACCAGGGAAGCGTGGTCGAGGTCGGCACGCGCGACCGGATTCTTGCTGCGCCCACCATGCCGTACACGCGCATGCTGGTGTCGTCCGTGCCCAGCCTGATTCCACGCCCGCCGCGCAAGCAGCACGACGAGGTGGTGCTGGAGGTCACTGCGCTGGAAAAGATCTACGAAACGCGACGCCTGTTCCAGGCCACCACCTCGGTGCACGCCGCGCAGGACGTGAGCTTCAACCTGCGCCGCGGCGAGATCCTGGGCATCGTGGGCGAGTCGGGATCGGGCAAATCCACGGTGGCACGCTGCGTGGTGCGTTTGCTCGAGCCCAGCGGCGGCGCCATCCGCATCCAGGGGCGGGACATCGCCGGCTTGTCGGGCCCGCGCCTGCACCCGCTGCGCAAGCATTTCCAGATCGTGTTCCAGGACCCGTACCGCTCGCTGAACCCGCGCCTGAGCATTGCCGACTCGCTGGTCGAAGGGCCGATGAACTTCGGCGTGCCTCGGCGCGAAGCCGAAGCACGTGCGCATGAACTGATGGAAGTGGTCGGTCTGGATGCGAACGCCATGCGCCGTTATCCCCACCAGTTCTCGGGCGGCCAGCGCCAGCGCATCTGCATTGCGCGCGCGCTGGCGCTGCAGCCGGACATCCTGGTGGCCGACGAGGCTGTATCGGCGCTCGACGTGTCGGTGCAGGCACAGGTGTTGAAACTGCTCGACGACATTCGCGAGCGCACCGGCATTGCCGTGCTGTTCATCACCCACGACCTGCGCGTGGCCGCCCAGGTCTGCGACACCATCGTGGTGATGCAGCAGGGGCGTATCGTGGAGGCCGGTCCGTCGCACCAGGTGCTGACGGTGCCGAAGCGCGATTACACGCGCGCCCTGATTGCCGCCGCCCCCGGGCGCAACTGGGACTTCCAGAACTTCCGGCCGCTGCAGCCGGTTTCCGTCCAACCCGACTAGAAGCGAACGATGACCTCTCATTACGACGTGCTGATCCGCCATGCCTCGATCGTCGATGGCACCCGCGCCCCGCGTTTCGATGGCGACATCGCCATCCTCAAGGACCGCATTGTCCGCGTCGGTGATCTGGCTGATGCGACCGCCGATCTGGTCATCGATGCCACCGGCATGGTGGTGGCGCCGGGCTTCATCGATGCCCATACGCACGACGACCGCCTGATGCTGTCCGATGGCGACATGACACCCAAGGTCAGCCAGGGCATCACCACCATCGTGGGCGGCAACTGCGGCATTTCGCTGGCGCCGATGCCGCGCCCGATTCCCGATCCGGTCACACCGCCGCTGAGCCTGCTCGACAACCAGGGCGACTGGTTCCGCTTCCCGCGTTTCGCCGACTACATCGCTGCGCTCGAAAAAACGCCCGCCGCCACCAACTGCGCCATGCTGGTCGGCCACGCCACCTTGCGGGTCGCCACCATGGACGACCTGAACCGCCCGGCCACGCCAGCCGAGATTGGCGCGATGCAGGCCCTGGTCACCGAGGCGCTGGATGCCGGCGCGATCGGCATCTCCACCGGCCTGTCCTACCCGCCGGCACGTGCCGCGACGACCGAGGAAGTCATCGAGATCTGCGCACCGTTGACAGCGCGCGGTGCGCTGTACTGCACCCACATGCGCGACGAGAGCGACCACGTGGTCGAGGCGCTGGACGAAGCCTTCCGCATCGGCCGCGAAGTGGGCGTGCCGGTGGTGATTTCGCACCACAAGGTCACGGGCACGCCGAACTACGGTCGCTCGGTCGAGACGCTGGCGCTGATCGAACGCCACATGAAAACCCAGCCGATCTGCCTGGATTGTTATCCTTACAATGCCTCGTCCACGGTGCTGACCGCCGACCTGATCGCCAGTTCTGCGCGCATCACGGTCACCTGGTCCACCACGCTGCCGCAATACGCCGGCCGCGATCTGGTCGACGTGGCTGCGGAACTGGGCGTCAGCCAGGAAGAGGCCGTGGCGAAGCTGCTGCCGGCAGGCGCCATCTACCATCGCATCGATGATGCCGACGTGCAGCGCATTCTGAAGTTCGACGAGACCATGATCGGTTCGGACGGCCTGCCGCACGACGAGAAACCGCATCCGCGCCTGTGGGGCAGCTTCCCGCGTGTGCTGGGGCACTACGGTCGATCGCTGGGCCTGTTCCCGCTGGAAACCGCGGTCTACAAGATGACCGGGCTGACGGCGAAGAACTTCGGCTTGGCTGACCGGGGCGTGATCCGTGAAGGGGCGTTTGCCGACCTGACGGTGTTCAATGCCGAGACCGTCGACGAAGGCTCCACATTTGCCCGACCGATGGTGCCGGCGATCGGCATCGAGACGGTGTTGGTCAATGGGGTGGTGGTCTGGCAGGACGGAGAGGCCAGCGGCAATCGTCCTGGTCGTGTGCTGCGACGCGAGGCTGCGGCACAGGTCTGAACAAGGCGTCGAGCCAGAGGCTTTGAGCGGGCACGTTGGACGGGCGTTTTGGTCGAACATTCAGTCCGAGCGTTGGACCGAATGTTCGTGCAAAAGCGTCTGACCAAATGTTCGAACCAAGCTTTTGCTCCAGTAGTGCGAGCCATGTGATTGAAGCCAGCGCTCGATCCTTCAGGCTGCCTCTTCCACCACGGTTTCCGCGATCAATTTCTTGATCTCCGGCACACAAGACCCGCAGTTGCCGCCCGCTTTCACGCAGGCGGTGACTGCCGACGGGGTCGCAAGCTTGTGCTGGCGGATGGCGTCGCAGATGGTGTTGCGGCCGACGCCAAAGCAGGAACACACGGTCGGTCCGGTGTCGGCACCTTTCTTCATGGGTTGGCCGACCAGCATGCCGATGCGGTCGGTTTCCTCCAGTGCATCCTTGTCGAACAGGCTGGCCAGCCAGCTGCGCGAGGGCAGCTCGGGGCGCGCGGACACGAAGACGCAGGCGACGACCTTGCCGTCGACCACCTGCGCGGCGCGGTACACGCCTGCGGTGTTGTCCTCGTAATCCAGCCAGTCCAGGTGGGCGGCATCTACGCCCAACAGTTCTCGGGCCCACGCGCTGCGGTCTGCCACCGCGCCACGGCCGGCGAATTCCACGCGGGTGAACTGGCGTCCGGGGACGCGTGTCCAGTGGGCGAGCTTGTCCACATCGACCTGTTGGCGGCTCAACACGAAACCGTACCAGTCGGCACGGAATTCATCCACGCGCGCAGGGGTGTGCTTGAATTCCGGTTCGCCCGACACCGGGTCGACCACCGGGTTGACCAGTGCGCCTACCCGGGCGTCGGACGCGAATTGCGCAGTCCAGTGAATCGGTACGAACAACTGCCCGCGCGCGATGCCGCCGCCATGGCGCACACGCGCCACCATGGCGCCCCACTTGGTGGATATGCGCGCCAGGCCGCCTTCGCGCACGCCGTGCAGCAGCGCATCTTGCGGGTGCATGTCGACGAAGCATTCGGCGATGTGTTCCGACAGCCGCGCCGTCTTGCCGGTGCGCGTCATGGTGTGCCACTGGTCGCGCACCCGGCCGGTGTTGAGCAGCAGCGGGAAATCTTCATCGACAGCGTTGACGGGTGCGCGCGGGGAGGTTGGGACAAAGCGCGCACGAGCGTCGGGGTGGGAGAAACGGCCGTCGGAGAACAGGCGCACAGGCACGTGATCGGCCGATGCGGGCAGTGGCCACTGCACGGGTTTCAATGCGTCGAATTCGGCAGGGGACATGCCTGCCAGCGTGCCTATGTCGAAGCGTCGGGCGACGCCGCTTGGGGCGCTGGCGCCTGTACCTTCGCAGTCAGGGTAGCCTTGCGTGCCATCTGCATTGTTGGCCGAGCTCTTGTTGTCAGTGCTGCGCTTGCTGTTCATCACGTTCGGCATATTCGTGCCGGGCTTGCTCTCTGTCCCATACACGCTGCCATAAGCGCTGTTCGCATGCGCACTCAGCCGCGCGTGCTCATCAAAGATATCCGCCGGGCCGGCGAAATCGAAGCCGGCATAGCCCATGAGTTGCGCCACGTCGCTGATGATGCGCCAGTCGGCACGTGCCTCGCCCGGCGCCGGCAGAAAGGCGCGCTGGCGCGATATGCGGCGTTCGGAATTGGTGACGGTGCCGTCCTTCTCGCCCCAGCCCAGCGCGGGCAGCAGAATGTGCGCAAAGGCGTTGGTGTCGGTGTGCTCGACGATGTCCGAGGACACCACCAGTTCGCACTTGGACAGCGCGCGCTTGATGCGATCGGCGTCTGGCATGCTGACCACCGGATTGGTGGCCATGATCCACACGGCTTTCACGCGTCCGGCCTCGATCGCCTCGAACAGGTCCACGGCTTTCAAGCCGGGCTTGTCGGCTATCGCGGGCGATTGCCAGAAGCCTTGCACCAGATCGCGGTGCGCGGGTTTGTCCAGGTCCATGTGAGCGGCCAGCATGTTCGCCAGGCCGCCGACTTCGCGTCCGCCCATGGCATTGGGCTGGCCGGTGATCGAAAACGGCCCCATGCCATCTCGGCCGATGCGGCCGGTCAGCAAATGGCAATTGATGATGCTGTTGACTTTGTCGGTGCCGGCCGATGACTGGTTCACGCCTTGCGAGAAGGCGGTGATCACGCGTTCGGTCTTCGCGAACAGGCGATAGAAATCCAGCAATACCTGGTGCTCAATGCCGCAGCGCCGCGCCACGTCCATGCTGTCGGCTTCGCCCGCTGCTGCGATCAAGGTTTCTTCCAGGCCCTGCGTGTGCTGGTCGACGAAGCTTGCATCGGTCATGCCCTCGCGCGCCAGGAAACGCAGCAGTCCGTTGAACAGCCACACGTCGGTGCCGGGCTTGACCGGCAGGTGCAGGTCGGCCATCTCGCAGGTGGCGGTGCGGCGCGGGTCGATCACCACCAGCTTCATGTCGGGTCGCGCTTCGCGCGCCGCCGTCATGCGCTGGAACAGAATCGGATGGCACCAGGCGGTATTCGAGCCCACCAGCACGATCAGGTCTGCCTTTTCCAGGTCGGCATAGTCGACCGGCACCAGGTCTTCGCCGAAGGCGCGCTTGTGACCGGCGACCGCGGAGGACATGCACAGGCGGGAATTGGTGTCGATGTTGGCGCTGCCGACGTAGCCCTTCATCAACTTGTTGGCGACGTAGTAGTCCTCGGTCAGCAACTGACCGGATACATAGAGCGCAACCGCATCCGGGCCATGGGTGTCGATGATGCGGCGAAAGCCGTCGGCGGTCGCGTTCAGCGCTTCATCCCAGGACACATCGCGCAGTGCGCTGCCCGGTTCTGCGTCACGGCGCTTCGGCGACAGCAAGCGGCCGTCGAGCGCCAGGGTCTCGCCCAACGCCGAGCCTTTCACGCACAGGCGACCCAGGTTGGCCGGGTGTGTGTCATCGCCGGCGATGTCGACGCGTCCATTGGCATGCGTGGTGGCGCGCACGCCGCAGCCCACGCCGCAGTAAGGACAGGTGGTACGGGTGCTGCGCGGCTGGACGGGGTGGATGGCGATGACGTTCACGGCAGAGTCCGGGGTTAGGGCAAGAAGCGCGGGCAGAACAGGTAGAACAGACAGGGCAGCGCAAACAGTGCAGAACAAGCAAAGCGATCAGGGCAAGACAAGCACGATCAAATCAGGCCGCTTGCGCAGTGTCCGAGGCAAGCGCAGCAATCACGGGTTTTGCTGCAGGCTTGGGCGCGAGGACTGGCGTGTCGCTGCTGTCCTTGTCCGCCTCGCAAAAGGCCTGGCCGAAGAGCAGGCGGTCGCGAATGCCAGCGACGCTTAGCCGGCGCTGGATCAGGTCGAAGTACCAGTTGCCGTCGCGCACGTCGCCGTACAGCACCGCGCCGACCAGACGCCCGTCCTTTAGCACCAGGCGTTTGTAGGTATCGCGCGCCGGGTCGCGCAGCACCAAGTCTTCGGTACCGGCTTCGCCGATGATGTCGCCAGCGGAGTACAGATCGATGCCGGTGACCTTAAGCTTGGTGGCAGTGGCTTGCTGCACGTAGCGGCGGTGGCCGGCGCCCGCCAGGTGGGCGGCGCAGACGCGCGCCTGGTCCCAGATCGGGGCCACCAGGCCGAACAGCGCACGGCGATGCTGCACGCATTCGCCGACGGCATACACACGCGGGTCGTAGGTCTGCAAGGTGTCGTCGACCACGATAGCCTGATCGCAATGCAGGCCAGCCTCGCGCGCCAGTTCTGCATTAGGTCGCACACCGATGGTCATCACCACCAGGTCGGCATCGATCACGGTGCCGTCGGCCAGTTGCACGCCGCTGACTCGTTCGTCACCCAGAATGGCAGCCGTGCTGGCGCCCAGCAAGAAGCGCAGTCCACGGGCTTCCAGCGCCTGCTTCAGCAGCGCGGCAGCGGGTTTGTCCAGCTGGCGGTTGAGCAGGGCGTCGGCCACATGCAGCACGGTCACGTCCATGCCCTGGCGCAGCAATCCATTGGCCGCTTCCAGGCCCAGCAGGCCACCGCCGATCACTACCGCATGGCGATGGTCGCGCGCGGCCACCATCATGCTTTCGACGTCCTGGATGTCGCGGAACGCAATCACGCCGGGCAAGGTGTTGCCGGGCACCGGCAGCATGAAAGGCTTGGAACCGGTGGCGATCAGCAGGCGGTCGTAGGGCACCGCGATGCCGTCGCGCGAGTGCACCACGCGGCGGGCGCGGTCGATGCGCGTGACGGGGTCACCGGCGTGCAAGGTGATGCCATTGGCCGCATACCATTCGCGCGGGTGCAGCATGATGTCGGCAATCTGTTTTTCACCCGCCAATACCGGGGACAGCAGAATGCGGTTGTAGTTGCCGTGGGGTTCCGCGCCGAACACCGTGATGTCGTACAGGTCCGGCGCAAGCGTCAACAGCTCATCGATGGTGCGCATGCCGGCCATGCCATTGCCGATGACGACCAGACGCGGTTTCATGCTTCTACCCCAGCATTCACCCAAACTCGGCCGCCCTCGACGCGCACAGCATAGGCGCGCACCGAATGTTCCGGCGATTCCACACATTCACCCGTCTTCAGATCGAAGTGCTGTTTGTAGATCGGCGAGGCGACCACCACGCGCTCGCCGATGCTGCCCACCAGTCCGCGCGACAGCACGGCCGCTTGCGAGGCCGGGTCGTAGTTGCCGATGGCGTAAAGTTTCTCTGCTGCGTGCTGCACATGGAAGATGGCGATTTGTTCACCACCCACCAGCGCGCAGACGCCAGTGTCGGGCACGATGTCGGCCAGGTCGCAGACGGCCAGCCAGGGGGCGGCGAGAGACATGGCGCTTCCTTTTTTCACAGGCGTTCCGGTGGTGGCTTGCACCGAGGCTTCGGCAAAATCGTCGATCAGGTCGATGGTGGCGTGATGCGTCATGATGATTGCCTTATGCCGCTTTGACGACGATCGGAATGGATATCTTGCGCAGGCGCGCGTCGCGCTCGATGGGCGTGGCCGGCCGGATCTGCCCGCGCACTTCTTCGAACACCACCGTCTTGTCGGTCTGGTCGCTGTTCACGAAATGGCGGAAGCGCTTGCGGGTTTCCGGGTCTTCCACCGCCAGTTTCCACTCGCATTCGTAGGTGTCGACCACGTGCTGCATCTCGGCTTCCAGCTCGGACGCCAAACCCAGCGAATCGTCGATCACCACGCGCTTCAGGTAGTCCAGCCCGCCTTCCAGGTTGTCGCGCCAGGTGCTGGTGCGTTGCAGGCGGTCGGCAGTGCGCACGTAGAACATCAGGAAACGGTCGATGTAGCGCACCAGCGTTTCGCGGTCCAGGTCGACCGCCAGCAGTTCGGCGTGGCGCGGCTTCATGCCGCCGTTGCCGCACACGTACAGGTTCCAGCCGCGCTCGGTGGCGATGATGCCCACGTCTTTGCCCTGGGCCTCGGCGCATTCGCGGGTGCAGCCCGACACGCCGAACTTGATCTTGTGTGGCGAGCGCAAGCCCTTGTAGCGGTTCTCCAGGTCGATCGCCAAACCTACGCTGTCGTCCACGCCATAACGGCACCAGGTCGAGCCCACGCAGGACTTCACCGTGCGCAGCGACTTGCCGTAGGCATGGCCGGTCTCGAAGCCGGCGGCGATCAAGGCTTCCCAGATCTCGGGCAACTGGTCCACACGCGCACCGAACAAGTCCACCCGCTGGCCGCCGGTGATCTTGGTGTACAGGCCGTATCGCTTGGCAACCTGGCCCACCGCGATCAAGCCGTCGGGCGTGACCTCGCCGCCTGGCATGCGCGGCACGACCGAGTAGGTGCCGTCCTTCTGGATGTTGCCCAGGAAGTAGTCGTTCGAATCCTGCAGGCTGGCGTGTTCCTTCTTCAGCACGAAGTCGTTCCAGCACGAGGCCAGGATGTTGGCCGCCACCGGCTTGCACACGTCGCAGCCCAGGCCTTTGCCGTGTTTTTCAAGCAGTTCGCCGAAGCTGCGGATGTTGCCCACGCGCACCAGGTGGTAGATCTCCTGGCGCGAATAATGAAAGTGTTCGCACAGGTGGTTGTCGACCGCCATGCCCTGCTTCTTCATCTCGGCTTTCATGATCTGCGTGACCAGCGACACGCAGCCGCCACAGGCCGTGCCGGCCTTGGTGCAGGTCTTGACCGCACCGATGCTGGTCGCACCGTCACACACGGCCTGGGCGATCTGGCCCTTGGCTACGTTGTTGCACGAGCAGATCTGCGCGCCATCGGGCAGGGCGTCCACGCCCAGGCCTGGTTTGGCCTTGCCGTCGGACTGCGGCAGGATCAGGAATTCCGGCGACTCGGGCAGTTCGATCTTGTTCAGCATCATCTGCAGCAAGGTGCCGTACTCGGCCGCATCGCCAATCATCACGCCGCCCAGCAGGAACTTGCCGCACTCGGACACCACCAGCTTCTTGTAGATCTGCTTGCGTTCATCGGTGAACTGGTAGGACCGGCTGCCGGGCGTGACTGCGTGCGGGTCGCCCAGGCTGGCCACGTCCACGCCCATCAGCTTCAGCTTGGTGCTCATGTCGGCGCCACGGAAGCTGCCGGCTTCGCCGCGCAGGCCGGCCGCAACGATGCGCGCCATGTCGTAGCCCGGCGCCACCAGGCCGAAGATCTTGCCGTCCCACAGCGCACACTCGCCAATGGCGTAGATGTCGGGGTCAGACGTCAGGCAGTTGTCGTCGATCTGGATGCCGCCACGTGCGCCAATGGCCAGTCCGCTTTCTCGTGCCAACTCGTCGCGCGGGCGAATGCCGGCCGAGAACACGATCATGTCGGTGTCCAGGTGGCTGCCGTCGGCAAACACCATGCGGTGCGTGCCGGTCTCGCCGTCGATGATTTCCTGCGTGTTCTTCTGCGTGTGCACCGTCACGCCCAGTGCCTCGATCTTGCTTCGCAAGACCCGGCCACCGCCATCGTCCACCTGCACGGCCATCAAGCGCGGCGCGAACTCCACCACATGCGTCTGCAGGCCCAGGTCGACCAGCGCCTTGGCGCATTCCAGACCCAGCAGGCCGCCACCGATCACCACGCCGGTCTTGCCGCGCGATCCGCATTCGCGCATGGCTTCCAGATCTTCGATGGTGCGATAGACGAAGCAGTCCTTGCGGTCCTTGCCGGGCAGCGGCGGCACGAAGGGGTAAGAGCCGGTGGCGATCACCAGCTTGTCGTAGGACAGGGTCTCGCCGGTGGACACCGTCACGGTGCGGGCCACGCGGTCGATGGCGGTGGCGCGGGCATTCAGGCGCAGCAGCAGGTTGTCGCGCTCGAAGAAACCGGCCTGTACCAGTGACAGGTCGTCGGCGGTCTTGCCGGCAAAGAATTCCGACAGATGCACGCGGTCGTAGGCGGCGCGCGGTTCTTCGCACAGCACGGTGATGTCCAGGTGATCCGTGCCCGACTCGGCCAGGGATTCCAGCAGCTTGTGGCCGACCATGCCGTGGCCGATGACGATGAGTTTCATGACGATCTCTCTTTAGGCGTGGATGCTGGTCGAACCAGCCAGGCTGGTTTCGCGCGAGACGTGGGCAGGGCCGAAGCGGATGGCCAGGGCGCACAGGGCCGACACCGCCACCAGCACGCCAAGCAGGCTGAGCGTCTGCTGCACGTCGCCGACGCCTTTCATCAGGAAGCCGGCAGCCAGGGCGCCGACATTGCCGCCTGCGCCAACGATGCCCGCCACGCCGCCGAGTGCCTGACGGTCGATGAAGGGCACCAGTGCGTAGGTCGCGCCGCAGGCCATGTGGGTGAACAGACCGAAGACCAGCATGGCGATGACAGCCATCACGGCGCCGTCGGCCTGGGCGAACCACAGCAGGCCCAGGCCTTCGCCCAGCATCAGCGCGAACAGCAGTTTGGCGCGGACATTGAGCTTGCCGCCGCGGGCCAGGCGGTCCGACAGCAGGCCGCCGAGTGCGCGGGCAAACAAGGCCAGCAGGCCGAAGCTGGCCGCGGCCATGCCGGCGCTTTTCAGCGAGAAACCGAAGTGCTCGACATAGTGAATGGCCGCAATGTTGTGGATGAAGATCTCGACGCCGAAGCACGCGCCGTAGGTCACGAACAGCAGCCACACGCGGTAGTTGCCGCAGGCTGCCTTGAAGCTGGCCATGCCGCCTTTCTTGCCGCCTTCGATGGCAATGCCTTGCGCGCGCAGGTCCGCATAGTTGCCGGCCGGGCAGTCCTGCGTGAAGCGCCAGTACACCACCGCCATCACCAGCATCAGCAGGCCCGGCACGACCAAGGCCATGCGCCAGCCGAAGGCTTCGTCCACGCCGATCATCAGCAGGGCGGCCAGCAACAGCGGCATCAGGGCCTGCGCGGCACCACCGCCGGCATTGCCCCAGCCAGCAGTCGCCGCGTTGGCGGTACCGACCACGTTCGGCGCGAACATCACCGAGGTGTGGTACTGCGTGATCACGAAGCTTGCGCCCACCGCACCGATGCACAGGCGGAAGAACAGAAAGGTTTCGTAGCTCTGTGCGAAGGCCACGCCGATGACGGGAATGGCACCCACGGCCAGCAGCGCTGTATAGGTCTTGCGCGGACCGTAGCGGTCGCACAGTGGGCCGATCAGCAGGCGCACCAGGATGGTCACGGCAACCGCAGCAATGTTGATGTTGGCGATCTGGCCGGGCGTCAGGTCGAATTCGCCCTTCAATACCGGCATCAGCGGCGCACAGGCGAACCAGGCGAAGAAGCACACGAAGAACGCGAGCCAGGTGAGGTGGAACGCGCGCATCTGCGGCGTGCGGAGGGTGAAGAGCTCGATGCGGCTTGCTTTGTCGGTCATGGCTGTGCGCGTCCGGAAAAACAAAAAGCGTCCCGAGAAATCGATCTGTGAAGATCGTTTCAGGGGACGCCGTTGTCCGTGAAGCCCTTTAGCAGGACTCCGAATGAATATGTCGAATCGCCGTTGACTCGTGCAGCAATCAATGCAAAAGCTGTGCCACTTTCTGCAGGACTCAGAAAGCCTGCCAAATCAATGGGTTGACGCGAAAGCGGCGCAGCGGGCCGGCTGCGCCGCAACGGGGCGCGGCACAGCGGCGGTGCGCACACTGCCGCATTCCGGTGCATCGCACCATAAAAAAGGCCGGGTTTATGAGGAGATGTCCCCCAGAAACCCGGCCCAACGGTAGTAGTCGTCCGCCCATGCAGGCGGACCCTTCAGCCAATCAAGCTGCTGGCGTTTCCTCGGTGCGCTTGCTCAGGCGCCGATAGACCATCGGACCGATGACGACGGCAATCGCCAATACCCACAGGACGATGGTCACGCCACTGCCCCACAGAATCGACAACTCGCCATTGGTGATCGACAGCGCGCGGCGCAGGTTCTGCTCCATCATGTCGCCCAGCACCACGCCGAGCACCATTGGCGCCATCGGTACATCGAGCTTGCGCAGCAGATAGCCGATGGCGCCGATGATTGCCACCGCCACCAGATCGAAGGTGGTGCCACTGATCGCATACACGCCGATGAAGCTGATCGACAACACGCCCGGCACCAGCAGCCACGCAGGAATGCGCAGCATCGCGGCAAAGACGCGCACCATCGGCACGTTCATGATGAACAGCATCACGTTGGCGACGAACAGCGAGGCGATCAGACCCCATACCAGTGCCGGTTGCTGCTCGAACAGCACCGGGCCGGGGGTGACGTTGTAGAGCGTGAGCGCGCCCATCATCACCGCGGTGGTGCCGGAACCCGGCACACCCAGCGTCAGCATCGGAATGAAGGAACCGGTTGCCGCACTGTTGTTGGCCGCTTCCGGTGCCGCCAAGCCCCGCATGTCGCCGCGACCGAACTTCGAGTCGTTGTTCGGACGGCGTTCGACATAGCGCTTCTCGTTGGCGTAGGCCACCGCCGAGGCCACGCTTGCACCGGCGCCCGGCAGCACGCCGATGACGAAGCCCAGCACCGAGCCGCGCACCGTCGCCCACCAGGTAAACGCCAATTCCTTCAGGTTGAAGAGCTTGCGCTTGCTGGGCGGGACCTCGACATCCCTGCCCGACAGTTTGCTGTCGAGCATCTGCAGCAGTTCGGCCACCGCAAACAAGCCGATCACCACCACCACGAAGTCCAGGCCATCTGCCAGGTGCGGCATGTCGAAGGTGTAGCGATAGACACCGCTGTTGGCATCGACGCCGACCGTGGCAATTGCCAGGCCGATGGCTGCCGCCAGCACGCCCTTGACGGGTTGTTCGCCCAGCAGACTGGTCAACGCGCAGAACGCGAACACCATCAGCACGAAGTATTCGGCAGGGCCGAAGGCAAGTGCCCAGTTGGCCAGGAAAGGCGCAAAGATCACGATGCCGGTGATGGCCACCAGCGAGCCGAAGAAGGAGGACCAGGCCGA
>Ga0308163_10000169_pt1 | contig 178925 bp, 108 predicted proteins | sample PhyTR1_FD_201037 | JGI IMG/M metagenome (GOLD analysis project Ga0308163, IMG submission 201037) | Phyllosphere microbial communities from UC Gill Tract Community Farm, Albany, California, United States - DLSLT.R1 | ecosystem: Host-associated > Plants > Phyllosphere > Unclassified | place... | reverse complement strand
ACTCGGAAAAAATAATAGCCCCTGAAAAATCAGAGGCTACACATGATAAAATTCCAGAAGGAAGATTTCACTAAACAAATTTATTAAAAAATATCAACTTTAATTTGGTTTTGAAGACAGTACCTATTCGTTCCAGCCGATGAAGAATCGGCGTCCACTGCTATCGGGTTTATAATGAAAGCTTTGTTCTCCTAATATACCTGGCAAGCCAATCTTTGGGCCAATTTATTATATGAACAAATAATGTAAATTATATAATTGATTGATTTTTAGCTATTTAATAGGCTCAACGGTGGCGGAAATTTATTTCATAAAAATCAATATGATTCACAGCGAGATTTTAGCGAATTGATATGCTGCGAAGAACCGTCATTGCTGAAGTTTTTTTGGATATGTTAATGGTAACACAGCTAAGAATCTGTTCCACAATACCACCATTCTTTATCAGCGGAAATTATGAGTTTATGTCGTTTTATTGTTACCTTACAGATCCATTAACCAAACCAAATATTTTTTCGATTAAAATGCGTTTTAAAATCATCCCGATCTTATTGCTGATCTGTAATTTTGCTTATGCACAGCAAACGCAACTGCAATTTTCGAGACTTGATCTTTCCAACGGACTTTCCAACAATCAGGTAAACGCCATTTACAAAGATACGCAAGGTTATATGTGGTTTGGTACCATGGCCGGCCTTAATCGTTACGATGGTTATCAGTTTAAAGTTTTTAAGCACAATGCCAGAGATCCGAAATCACTAAGCGATGATTTTATCAATGGCATAAGCGAACTTCCAGACGGAAAACTCTTGATTGATACACGGGCGGGTTTAAACATTTTTGATCTCGAAAAACAGCAGTTTTCTCATGATATTAACGCTCATTTTAAAAGTCTCGGTATACCGACTACAAAAATAACAGGTACTAAAAAAGATAAACTTGGTAATTTCTGGTTTAATGCAGGTGCTGATGGTGTATTTATTTACAATGGCCTAAAAAAAACAACAGTTCATCTAAAATGTGCAGACGGTATTCCAAATGCACTGGGCTCAGCGCCAGTTACCCATATCCAAAGCGGTGCAGATGGCGATATGTATGTTTTACATACAGACAAGTCATTCGAACGTTTAGCGATCACCACCGTAAAAATCAAAGCCCGCTATTATGGGATTAAACTGAAAGATAAAGCTGATTTTAAGCCCCTGCGCTTTTTTATCGATAATAAAGGAGTGGTTTTTATCTGGAGTTTTAATGATCAGGAAGGGTTAACTTATTATCAGCCAGAACTTAATGTGGTGAAATACCTCAGCCAAAAAGCAGGAGGCTTAAATAATAACCTGGTAACCGGGGTAATTCAGGATGAAAATGGCACAATATGGATCAGTACCGATCATGGTGGCATCAATATTTTAAATAAAGAAACGCTTAAGGTAAATTATGTGCAGAACAGGGAAGACGATCCGAAAACCTTAAGCCAGAATAGCATTGTGAGTCTTTATCAGGATAATGTTGGCATTATCTGGGTGGGTACTTTTAAAAAAGGCATCAGTTATTACCATAAAAACATCATCAAATTCCCGCTATTCAGGCATTTGGCGTCTGATAACCGGAGTTTACCTTATGATGATGTAAACCGCTTCGTGGAAGATGAAAATGGCAATATATGGATTGGCACCAACGGGCAAGGGCTGATTTATTATAACAGAAAAACACAAAGTTTTAAAAGTTACAGGCATCAGGCCAATAATCCCAACAGCATCAGCAACGATATTGTGGTCAGCTTATTTATTGATGATGAAAAAAAACTCTGGATCGGGACTTATTTTGGCGGCTTAGACTGTTTTGACGGGCAGAATTTTAAAAATTACCGTCACAGCACTGGTAATGCCAATAGCATTGGAGATGACCGGATCTGGGATATTATTGAGGGCGACGACCGGAAACTCTGGATCGCTACCCTGGGCGGAGGTGTTGATGTACTCGATCGTTCAAAAGGTATTTTTTCGCATTATAAGGCTTATTCATCTGCAAATAGTGTGGGCTCTAACTTTATTACAGCGCTATTAAAAGATAAATATGGTAATGCTTATATCGGCACCTCATCCGGTTTAGATTTTTGGGAGAAAAAAACCGGTAAATTCAAACATTTTATTGCAGATCCTCACCTTAAAAACTCACTCAGTAACGGCAATGTGTACGACATTTTAGCCGATAGTTATGGTTTCATCTGGGTAACCACCAGAGATGGACTGAACCGCTATAATCCAGTAAATAATCAGTTTGAGGTGTTCAGGGTTGATAAAGGACTTTCTGATAACAACACCTTAAATATTCTTGAAGATAAAAACAAAAACCTCTGGGTAAGTACTACCAGGGGTTTGACGTTTATCAAAGTAAAAAAAACGGCTAAAGGTTTTGCTTATACTTTTAGAAATTACGATCAGCAGGATGGTTTACAGGGGAGGGAGTTCAATGTAAATTCGGCATATATGACCAAAAGTGGCGAACTGATATTTGGAGGAGCCAACGGCTTTAACCTTTTTAAGCCAGAAGACATCAGAACCGATCATACGAAACCGGAAATTGCCCTTTCTGACTTGCAGATTGCCAATAAAAGTATTGCTGTAGGTGAAGAAGTAGATGGTGAGGTAATTTTGGATAAAACCTTAAACAGTACGCCAAACCTATCTTTAAACCATAAAAACAATGTTATTTCGATTGAATTTACGGCATTAAACTACTTTAATCCCGATAAAATCAGGTACAGGTACATGCTGGAGGGTTTTGATAAAACCTGGCAGGAACCTTCAGGCAATTTACGAAGGGCAACCTACACCAACCTCGATCCAGGCTCGTATGTGTTTAGGGTTTCTTCTACCAATTCGGCAGGCGATTGGGTTCCGAACGAAAAAAGAATTTCTATCAAAATATTACCACCCTTTTGGAAAACGCCATTGGCCTATCTGCTTTATTTTGCATTTGCCGGGGCTGTACTTTTCCTGATCAGGCGCCGTGGTATCCAAAAATTGAAACGCGAATTTGCATTGGAGCAGGAGCGCCACGAAGCCAAACGCATGCACGACCTCGATCTGATGAAAATCAGGTTTTTTACCAACGTAAGTCACGAGTTTCGTACGCCTTTATCGCTGATCATTACTCCAATGGAGAAACTGATCAAACAAACGGACGATGAAGGGAAAAAACAGCAGCTGCAGATGATTCATAGAAACGGACGGCGTTTGTTGAACATGGTTAACCAGTTGCTGGATTTTAGGAGAATGGAAGTGCAGCAGCTAAAACTGGATTATAAACTCGGTGATGTGGTCGATTTTATCAAAGACTTAACTTATTCCTTTACCGATATAGCCGAAAAGAAAAATATTAAATTCCATTTCGAATCGGAGCTTACCAGTTTGATTACCGCTTTTGATTATGATAAGATAGAGCGTATACTGTTTAATCTGCTTTCTAACGCATTTAAATTTACACCCGAAAGTGGGGCGGTTAATGTTTTATTAAGTTCAGCCCTAAACGAATCTAATCAAACCTGTCTTTTAATCAGCGTTAGTGATAACGGGATCGGTATTGAGGCAGATAAACTAAACCGGATATTCGACCGTTTTTTTCAGAGCGACATCCCAGGTTCACTTGTTAACCAGGGCAGTGGAATAGGTTTGTCCATTACCAAAGAGTTTGTACGCTTGCATGGTGGCGAGGTTTGGGCCGAAAGCAAAGTAGGTGAGGGATCTACCTTTACCGTTAAAATTCCTTTTGATGAGGCAGACGTAACCATTGTAGAAAACAGTAAGCTAAGTTTTACGGTTAAACCGCCTTTAAAGGAAATAACCGAAGAAAATAATCCTGTTACCCTTTCCGGATTCGATAAAAAACCAGTGCTGTTGCTGATAGAAGATAATGATGATTTCAGGTTCTACCTGAAAGATAATTTGAGCGAATTTTATCAGATTTACGAAGCAGCGAACGGGAAAGAAGGGTGGCAAAAGGTTTTGTCGGTTCATCCCGATCTGGTGGTGAGCGATATCAGTATGCCCGAAATGAATGGTATTGATTTATGTAAAAAAATTAAAGGTGATGTGCGCACGGCAGATACCCCTGTAATATTGCTCACCGCGCTTACAGGCGAAGAAGTGCAGCTTTCTGGCCTCGAAACCGGTGCCAACGATTATGTAATGAAACCTTTTAACTTCGAAATCCTGCTCTTCAAAATCAAAAACCAGTTAAAGCAGTTAGCGTCTTCGAAAATCAAATATAAAAAGCAGGTTGATATTAGTCCTAAAGCAGATGAAATTGAATCTGTTGATGAAAAATTTATGAGGCAACTTTCGGCACTGATCGAAACCAATGTTTCCAATGCCGATTATTCAGTAGATCAGCTCAGCCAGGAAATGAACATGAGCCGGGTAAGCCTTTATAAAAAAGTATTGCTGTTAACCGGAAAATCTCCGGTAGAATATATCCGTTTTTACCGCCTCAGAAAAGCGACCCAGCTTTTAAAAAAATCGCAGTTAACCATTTCCGAAATTGCTTACGAGGTGGGTTTCAACAACCCAAAATACTTCACCAAGTATTTTAAGCAGGAGTTTAACATGTTGCCATCGGTATACATTGCTCAAAAATCCATCAAAAAGTAATTTCTGTATTCTTGTAAAGTGCTGTTTTGTAGGGTGTTTTATGTTGGGTTAACATTTGCATACCTATTCTTAAACATTTGCATACCACGCTTATTTCGGTAGCCCTTTACCTTTAGCTTATTAAATAACCAAATATTCTGCGGCACCATTTAACACTGGTTGCCTTATAAGCTTTATGAGAAAATATTATTCCTTCCTAAGTACAGTTGTATTTTTATTTGCCTTTCCTGTGTGCGCTTTTTCGCAAACCATTCATTATCAAAAAACCGATAATGGAATCATTGTGCGTCCAGGTATTAATAACATTGCCATTGGTAAACAGATTAAAATAGAAGTCATCACCGATCAGATTATCCATGCCGTAATTACACCAGGTGATCAATTTTCGCTTGAACCCAGTTTGATGGTTCTTCCGGTAAAATCTAAACCAGAGTGGACAGTTACTGAAAATGCAGACGGAATCAGGCTGACCACAAAATCACTATTGGTAAAGGTTGATATTCACTCAGGTCAGATTCAATACCAGGATTTAAACGGAAAAAATATACTCGAAGAGAAAATACAAAATGCAAGATCTTTCAAAGCCGTTTCTAACGATGGAGAAGCAGGCTATCAGATTACGCAGGTTTTTAATTCGCCAAATGATGAGGCGCTTTATGGCTTAGGACAACATCAGGACGACATGATGAACTACAAAGGCAAGCAGGTTCTGCTTCTTCAGAACAATACCGATGTAGCGATTCCTTTTCTACTGAGCAGTAAAAACTACGGTATCCTTTGGGATAATTACTCCATCACCAAAGTGGGCGATGTACGGGATTACCAACCACTATCAAGTTTGCGACTATTTTCTAAAGATGGCGACCAGTGTTGGTTAACCGCTACCTACAGCGATCAGAAAAAAAATGCGGCAAGCATTACAAGAGCTGAATCGGATATCGATTATTCTTTTTTAAGTGATATGAAAAAATTCCCCGACAGCTTTAAAATGGCCAACGGAAAAGTACTTTGGGAAGGCAAAATATCATCTGGATATACAGGCTTGCAACACTTTCATGTTAAATATGCCGGTTACATTAAAATCTGGATTAATGGAGAGCTGTTGGTAGATAAGTGGAGACAGGCATGGAATCCGGGTACTGCTGTTGTAGAAACAGAAATGCAGAAAGATAAAAAGTACGACATTAAAATAGAGTGGATTCCTGATGGTTCAGAATCTTACCTGGCGATAAAATGTTTAACCCCAATACCAGAAGGTGAAAAAAATCAGTATGCTTTTTCTTCAGAGGCCGGAGATGAAATTAACTATTACTTTGTTTCGGGAGCCAATGCCGATGAAGTGATTAGCGGTTATAGAACCCTTACCGGTAAAGCAGTGCTGATGCCAAAGTGGGCCATGGGCTTTTGGCAGAGCAGAGAAAGGTATAAAACCCAGGAAGAGCTTTTGGGCGTGGTGAAAGAATTTAGGGACCGTAAAATCCCGATTGATAATATTGTGCTCGATTGGCAGTATTGGAAACCCGATAGCTGGGGAACGCATGAATTTGATAAAAGCCGTTTCCCCGATCCTGATGCGATGATTAAAACCCTGCATGAAACCTACAATACCCGTTTGATGATTTCGGTTTGGCCAAAATTTTATTCCGGCAATGCCAATTACGACCTGATGAACAAAAATGGCTTTTTGTATAAACGCAATATTGCCGATGGAAGAAAAGATTGGTTAGGCTATCCATCTACTTTTTACGATGCCTTTAACCCGGAAGCCCGTGGCTTGTTTTGGGACCTGATGAACAAAAACCTTTACAAAAAAGGAATAGATGCCTGGTGGATGGATGCTACCGAACCGGATATCCATTCTAACCTGCCTATCGAAGAAAGAAAACAGCTGATGACGCCAACATTTTTAGGTTCTGCTACGAAATATTTCAATGCTTTTCCACTTCAGAATTCGAAAGGCGTTTACGAAGGGCAACGGAAAGCTAATGCGAACGATAGGGTATTTATTTTAACAAGGTCTGCTTATGGTGGTCTGCAAAGGTATGCAGCAGCCACCTGGAGCGGCGATATTGCCTCCCGTTGGGAAGATATGAAATCGCAGATTTCGGCAGGAATCAATTTTTCATTGTCCGGCCTTCCTTACTGGACCATGGACATCGGTGGTTTTTCAGTAGAACGCAGGTATGAAAAACCAGATGCAGCAGATCTGGCCGAATGGAGAGAACTCAATACCCGCTGGTACCAGTTTGGTGCATTTGTTCCCTTGTTTAGGGGGCACGGCCAGTTTCCGTTTCGCGAGGTTTACAATATTGCACCAGCCGATCATCCGGCTTACAAAAGCATTTTATTTTACAATAAACTGCGCTACCGTTTAATGCCCTACATCTATTCATTAGCAGGAAATACCTACCAAAAAGATTATACCATTATGCGTGGCCTGATTATGGATTATGGAGCAGACGAACAGGTTAAAAACATTGCCGATCAGTATATGTTCGGTCCTTCGCTGCTGATTAATCCGGTGTATAAATATGGCGCCACCAGTAGAAAAGTGTATTTACCAAAATTAAATGGCTGGTATGATTTATACACGGGCGCTTATGTTAAGGGTGGACAGACCATCAACGCTAAAGCGCCTTACGGCCAGATGCCTGTTTATGTAAAAGAGGGTGCTATTATTCCTTATGGACCTGAAATTCAGTATACAGCCGAAAAACCTGCCGATCCGATTACGCTTTATGTGTATACAGGAAAAGATGGAACATTTACACTTTATGAAGATGAAGGTTTAAACTACAACTACGAAAAAGGTGCTTTTTCTACCATTGAGTTTACCTACAGTGAAAGTGCTAAAACCTTAACCATTGCCGATCGTAAAGGGACATTTAAAGGCATGTTAGAAAACAGAACATTCAATATTATACGCATTACGCCTAAAAAGGCAAAAGCTTTAAATTTTAATCAAACACCGGATAAAACCATACACTACACCGGCAAACAAACAATAACCAAATTTTAACTAACCAGATTTATGAGACAATTATTTACAAAACTAAAAAGATGAGGCGTACATTAAACAAAACAGGAATTGTATTGCTGATGTTTCTTTTCACGCTTATCCATTTCAGTTCTGCTGTTTTTGGGCAAGCGGTTCAAAAAACAGTACGTGGTAAAGTAACCAGTAGCGACAATATTAAAGATGCTATTCCAGGGGTAAGCATCTCCCTAAAAGGAAAAAAAACACAATTGGCCATTACCGATGGGGCAGGTAATTTTGTGGTAAAAGTGACCACGGGCGATGTACTCGTATTTAGTTACATCGGTGCAGAAGCAAAAGAAGTTACCATTGGCAATCAGGATGTAATTAACGTGAGCCTGGTTACCACCATCAATAAACTTGATGAAGTGGTAGTGGTAGGTTACGGAACGTCTTTACGTAAAGACCTTACCGGTTCGGTATCATCCATACGGGCAGATGATATTGCTAAATCGGCAGCAACTACTTTCGACCAGGCTTTGCAGGGGCGTGTAGCCGGAGTGGTCATCAATACCAATTCTGGTCAGCCTGGTGGTGGTATTTCGGTACAAATCAGGGGAGTTTCTACCTTAGGTGGTAATCAGGAACCTTTATATGTAGTTGATGGTGTATTTTACGGTGGTGATGTTAACGGTGCCATTTATACAGGCGGTAGCCCGGGAACCAATCCGCTGGCCACCATTTCACCCTCAGATATAGAAAGTATCGATATTTTAAAAGATGCTTCTGCAACGGCTATTTACGGTAGTCAGGCCAGTAACGGTGTAGTAATTGTAACCACCAAAAAAGGAAAATCAGGTCCGCCGAAGGTGAGTATCGATGCTTCTTATGGCATACAGCAATTGCCAAAATATTTACCGGTAATGGAACTTCCTGAATATGCTGCATTTAGAAATGTAAGGGATGTATTGAACGGGGCAGTACCAAATCCTCTATTTGCCGATCCCTCTGTATTAGGGCCGGGCACAAACTGGCAAAAAGCCATTTTTGGTACGGCACCTGTAGAAAATTATAACCTTTCGGTAAACGGTGGAGACGGAAGAACAACCTACATTTTGAATGCAGGTTACCTTTCGCAGGATGGTATTGCAGTAAAATCTGATTTTAAAAGATATAATGTAAGGCTAAATGTGGAAACCAAAGCAACTACCTGGTTAAAACTTTCTGCCAACATCTCCGGAAACCGCATTAACGAAAACATCAATAACCAGGATGGTAATTTAGTGCAACTGGCTATCAGACAGTCGCCTGATATTGCTGTTGTAAACCCTGATGGTTCTTATGGTGGGCCATCAAGTCCGCTTTTTACCTTAACCAATCCATTTGCGTTAACGGAGATCAACACCAATACCCGAACAAGGAGCGAAGTTTACGGGAGTGCTTTTGCAGACATTACTTTCCTGAAAGATTTTGTATTAAGGAACGAGATTGCCGTAAACTACAATTTCGGACAGATTGAACAGTTTGAGCCAGCTTATCAATTCGGTCAGTTCCCTAAAACCAATAGTTTTGGCCGGAGGGGTACTACAGCTTATAACAACAATACCTTTCGTACTTATTTAACCTATAACCACACTTTTGCTTCGAAATATAAACTTAACGGTACTTTAGGACACGAATCGCGTTTAAATACCAGCAGTTTTGTTGATGCTACCGCAACCGGTTACTTTCAGTCTGTAAATTCTGAACTGAACCTGGGCGATCCGGCAAAAGCAACTTCAACCAGCGGTAAAAGCCAGCAAGCCATCGATTCTTACTATGGCAGGTTCAACTTTACTTATGATGATAAATATACCTTAACCTCTACCGTGAGGTACGATGGTTCATCGAAATTCTCCCCAGATAATCGGTGGAATTTTACTTATGCCGTAGCATTGGCCTATCGTTTAAAACAGGAAAATTTCCTGAAATCGGTTGATTTTATCAGCGATCTTAAGCTCCGTGTGGGTTATGGTCTGGTAAACAACCAAAACATTGCCGATTATGTTTATGGGACCTCTTATCGCACCACACAAACGGCTTTAGGACTTGGTGTACTCTTGGATAATGTACCTAACCCGGATGCCAAATGGGAAACCACTAAATCATCAAACGTAGGTATTGATGCCAGTTTCTTTAAAGACAGGTTGCAGTTTACGGTAGATGCTTATTATAAAAATACCAATAACCTGCTAAACAGCTTGTCGTTACCACTTTATTCGGGTACTACACCACAGGATCAGTTTACGGTTGCAAAATTAAATGCACCGACCAAAAATATTGGCTCTATTGTAAATAAAGGGATCGAATTCAGCGTAAATTCTACCAATATCAAAACAAAAAATTTTAGCTGGACCACCAATATTACTTTATCGAGAAATTTAAACAAAGTAACCAGTTTAATTACCGAAAACACCAATTTGCCTCAATACCTGGGTACCGATATCGTTCAGCAGGTTGCGGTAGGCAGGTCAATCGGTGAGTTTTATGGCTACATCGCCGATGGCGTATTTAAAGATGGCGCCGATTTAACCAATAGCGCTAATCAAGGTGCCATCGGTGTAAACGGGGTTTGGGTTGGCGATATTAAATTCAGGGATTTAAACGGAGATAAAGTAATCGACAGTAAAGATTTAACTTATCTGGGTTCACCGCTGCCGAAATTCCAGTATGGCTTCACCAATACTTTCAAATATAAAGCATTCGACCTGACCGTATTTTTCAACGGAAATTATGGCAACAAAATCTTTAACCAGTTAAAACGTACAAACGAAGATCTTCAAAGTGGTTTCGGATTGTTGCAATCGGTTAACGATTATGCCCGTATTGGCCTAAAGGATCCAAATGGAAGTGCCACCGATATTAATAATGTATATGTCACCAATCCAAATACCACTGTTCCACGGATTTCAACTTCGACGTTAAACGGTAACAACAGGGTTTCTTCGAGGTATATCGAAAACGGATCTTACCTGCGTCTTAAAAATTTAGTACTGGGTTACAGTGTGCCGTCTAAAATAGTCCAAAAAGTAAAGCTCAGCTACCTAAGGGTTTATGGCAACGTAACCAATCTGTTTACCATAACCGATTATACAGGTTACGACCCTGAAGTAGGTTCGAGGTTCCAGAACGCGCAGTCGGCAGGAGTTGATAATGGAAGATATCCATCATCACGTACCTACACCTTTGGTATTTATGCCGGTTTTTAACATTAATATTTATAAAGATGAAAAATAAAATATATTTCACAATAGCCCTGTTAACCGGCTTAACATCATTTTTAGGATGTAAAAAAAGCTTTTTAGACAGAACGCCACAGGATAAAGTTACCCTGGAAAGCTTCTTTAAATCAGAAGGCGACCTGCGCCTGGCCACTGGTGCCCTGTACGGAACACCCTGGTTTGATTTTAACGATAAATCAATCCTGGTTTTAGGCGATGCCATGGCAGGCAATTTGTCGCGCACCAATTTTGTTTCTTATTCTACCTTCGCGGTAAACAGTTCGGATGCAAGGATTAACGAAGCCTGGCGCTCGTTATACAAAATTATAGCCTATTGCAACCTGAATATCATTTACATTACCCAGAATACTGATCCATCGGTGAGCGCAATAGCGAAAAATAATGCCATAGGAGAGCTGCGTTTTTTAAGGGGTACATCCTATTTCTACCTGGTACAGTATTTCGGCGAAGTACCCATCATTACTGATAACCGTACCCTTGCCGAACAGCCTCAGGTGAACAAACACCTGGTTAAGGATGTTTACCGCTTCATTATCGAAGATTTAAAATTCGCTTCTCAAAATCTACGTACGGTAATTGATAAAGGAAGGGTAAACAAATGGTCGGCAGAAGGCATGCTGGCTAAAATTTACCTTACCCGTTCGGGCCTGAAAGATGATGGGACTGGTACACGAACCGGACAGCGTGACGTGGCCTTGTTGGATAGCGCAAAGAAATATGCCGGCGATGTTTGTAACAACAGTGGTTTAAAATTGCTTCCAAGTTATGCTGATCTTTTTAAGATAGAAAACAACAATAACGAGGAAAGTTTATTTGCCCTTCAGTTTATTGCCAGTCCGAACAATTATGGCCTCGGCAATAGTACGCAAGGTTATTATGCAGCAGAAGGCAAACTCACCAACGCAGGTGATGGATATGGCGCTGCCAACACCCCAAGTATCGATATTTACAATAAATATGATGTAAAAGACCTGCGCCGTAAAGCCACGTTTATGCAGAATGGCGATTTCTATCCCGAATTATTAAAAAAAGATGGTGGTTACAGGGTTACTGATGAAAGGCCACATGTGAAAAAATATGTGGTGGGTACCAATGATGATAACCCCGGACAGGTATACTCGCTTTCTACCAGTTCTGCAGCATATATGCTCAGGTTGGCTGATGTTTACCTGATTTATGCTGAAGCCATATTAGGCAATTCGCCCACCACTACGGATGCCGATGCTTTAAAGTATTATAATCTGGTGCGTACAAGGGCAGGTTTAGATGCTAAAACTTCACCTGTTTCAAAAGCAGATGTTTTAGTGGATAGACAATTGGAACTGGCTATTGAAGGTCAGTATTGGTTCGATCTGCTCCGCGAGCATGATATTAATCCGGCACAAACCATTTCTAAAATTGCTGCACAGAACCGTGGTCGCTTAACTTTTAATTCGGCTACAAATGTAAGGGTAAACGAAGATCAGTTTTCTACACCAAGCGATGCATCTTTTAAGTTGCCTTATCCGCTGGCCGATCTTACCACCAATCCATTGCTAAGTCAGCCTGCAGTACCATATTATAAATAACAGCTATAAGTTTAATTTTAAATTAAATCATAATGAAAAAGCTTATAAAAAGCAGATCTGGAATTATTGTCATCCTATTGATGATGGTATTGGCCATGCAAACTGCATGTAAAAAAAGTGACAACGAAAAACCACCTGTAATAACCAGAATAAGGGCAATTTCAGCTGCTCCTAACGATTCTACGCTAACTAAAGTAGGTTCGGGGCAAAATATTGTAATCCAGGGTGAAAACCTCAAAACGGTTTCGGCTGTGTATTTTAGCGGTTTTGCAGCAACTTTTAATTCGGCCCTGGTTGGAGATGATAATTTCGTAGTCACCGTTCCTTCCATTTTATTTTCTAATATTCCTAAAGGGCAGGAAAACACGATCCGTTTAGTAACCAAATATGGCGAAACAACCTTTACTTTTCCGGTATCACCACCACCACCAGTAGTAAGTAGTGTGAGTAATGAGTATACCCCTCAGGGGCAAACCATCACTTTATATGGTCAATATCTTTATCTGATCAAGAGCATTACTTTTCCGGGTGGGGCAGATGGTACCAATGTGGTTTCTAAACCCGATGGCACTTCGTGCACCGTAACCATTCCATTATCGGCCACCTCAGGCGAGATTGTGGTGAAAACACAAGGCGGAACAAGTACCTACAGTTCTTACAATGATCAGGTAACCGGCATGTTATGCAATTTTGATAATGTAAATAATTACAGCTATGGCGCTTCAATAACGAATAGTCAGGCTTTATTTCCGGGTGCACAGGGTAATTATGCAAGGATGTTTACTGGCAGCATATCGGCCTTTAATTATGCATGGTATGATGCCAACCGGTCTATAAACCTTAACCAGGTACAATGGGTGCCACAGGCCAATCTCGCCGATCCGGTTTCGAGTTATGTACTCAAATTCGAGATTTCGGTTAAGGAACCCTGGGGTGGCGGAGGACTGATGATCCGCCGTAACGAAGGGTCGTGGCTATACCTGGCCCGTTACGAACCTTGGAAAGCTGAGGCTACGAGAATTTTTAAATCAAATACCTGGTATACCGTAACCATTCCTTTAACCCAGTTTAAAACCAAAACAGGTAATGGAGAGGGTACAGGAACTTCTGCGCCAACTTTAAATGACCTGATTACCTCATCGAGCAGTGTGACCAATACGGGCAAAGGCGCCATTGTTTTTATGTACATCAACGATACCGCAACCCCGGTAACCACCAAGTTTGATGTGGGGATTGACAATATCCGGATCGTAAAATTGAAAAAATAGTTTTCCGGTTGGTACCGGATAAATGTGTCCGGTACCAACTTTTAACAAAACCTTTTTGACCTGCTTTAAATGAAAACTTCTGTAAACCATAAACATCAAGTGATTGGCGTTTGCATGCTTTTGAGCATTTTGGCCATCACTTCCTGTAAAAAGAATAATAATGAGCCCATTCAGGAACCACCTGTAGTAACGCCACCCAATACCGGGACCATTATTCCACCTAAAGAGGTAACTACCGCAACAACTGTTGGTTTTTTTATGGATAATTGGGAAGGCAAAACCTTTGTGGCACCATCTTTTGTTGATGCCGCTAAACCAACCGGAACTGTTGCAGTAACCATTAATGCTGATTACAGCGAAACCGTTGGTAAAGTTTCCAAATATCTTTTCGGCAACAACAGCAATCCTTACATCGGCCAATTGGGTGCCGAGGCCACTTTGATTAACCATGTAAAAAACCTTTCGCCAAATATTATCCGTTTCCCTGGAGGCAACATTGCCAGTGTTTTTTTCTTTAATGCCAATCCCGGACAAAAACCTGATGATGCACCTGCCACCTTGTACAATACTTCTGGTGCTCCGGTTAATGCAGGTTACTGGTATGGTAAAAACACCGCCAGCTGGACATTTTCTGTAGACAGTTATTATAGCTTTTTACAGCAAACGAATAGCACAGGTATAATCACCGTTAATTACAGCTATGCCCGCTACGGGACCAGTGCACATCCTGATCAGGTGGCTGCTCATTTGGCTGCCGATTGGGTGCGTTTTGATAAAGGAAAAACCAAGTACTGGGAAATTGGAAATGAAGATGCCGGACCATGGCAGGCTGGTTACAAAATCAATACCGCTACCAATAAAGACGGACAGCCAGAAATTATCAACGGCGCATTATACGGTAAACATTTTAAAGTTTTCGCAGATTCTATGCGCAAGGCTGCGGCTGAAATCGGTTCAGTGATTAAAATTGGTGGTCAGCTGATCCAGTACGATGCCTCAATAGGTAATAGCAATGTTGTAGATAAAACCTGGAATTCCGGTTTTCTTTCGGCAGCGGGCAATGCGGCCGATTTTTATATCGTGCATACCTATTATACGCCTTATGCCCAAAATTCTTCTGCTTCAGTGATTTTAAATACAGCCGTTACCGAATCAAAAATGATTATGGATTACATGAAAAAAACAACCCAGGAAAACGGTGTTGCTTTAAAACCGATCGCCATGACCGAGTGGAATATTTTTGCAGAAGGGTCTAAACAGCAGGTATCGCACATTGCTGGCATGCATGCTACAATGGTATTGGGCGAACTGATTAAAAATAATTATGGCATGGCCAGCCGATGGGATTTGGCCAACGGTTATGCCGGAGGCAATGATCACGGCATGTTCAGTTTGGGCGATGAAGGTAACGGAACCACTAAATGGACGCCAAGGCCTGCATTTTACCACATGTACTATTTTCAGAAAATTTTCGGTGATAGAATGCTTAGTTCTAGTGTTTCCGGATCAACCGATGTGGTGAGTTATGCCTCAGGTTATGCTTCTGGTGCAGCCGGAATAGTGGTGGTGAATAAAGGTACAACAAGCCAGGTGGCCACCATTAACATCACAAATTTCGCGCCGGGCGCAAGGTATTATTATTATACCCTAACCGGTGGAGATGACAACGGCGAATTCTCTCAAAAGGTATTTGTAAATGATAATGGCCCAACAGGTGTTTCAGGCGGACCTGCCAATTACCAAACTTTAACCGCAAAATCGGCTTTGGTTGATGGAGGTATAAAAGTTTCTTTACCGGCTAGGTCAGTTGTGTTTATAGCGGTAGATAAAAAGTAGTTATTCATGTTACGAAAAACATTCCTTTACCTACTATTACCATTTTCAGTTTTAATGACACATAGTGATGTGTTTGGACAAAACCCTCAATCGTTTTTTTTACAGGATATACAGCGTAAAAAGGTTGATAAACCTGCCTATATCAAACATTCAATTCCTTTAAAACCTGCTTCGGTGAATATTAAAGTTGATTATAAGGCCGAAGCAGGCCTGGTTTCCAATTACCTGTACGGAAACAATTCTAATCCCTACATGAGCCAGATTGTAGATCAGCCGGTGCTGATGGATCATATTAAAACACTTTCTCCAAATATCATCCGCTTTCCCGGGGGCAACCTCAGCAATGTGTATTTCTGGAACACCTCGAAAGAAAACAGGCCAAAAGATGTCCCCGAGGTTATTTTATATGGCGATCAGCGGAAGCAAAAGCCCGAAAGGTTATGGTATGGCATTACCGATAATCCTCCCTCATTATCACTATCGAACTATTATCAATTACTTAAAGAAACCAAAAGTACAGGCATTATCTGCGTAAATTACAGTTACGCCCGTTATGGTACTGGCAATAAACCCGTGCAAAATGCGGCGCACCTGGCAGCCGATTGGGTGCGTTTTGATAAAGGGAAAACCAAATTCTGGGAAATCGGTAATGAAAACTACGGTACCTGGCAGGCTGGTTATAAAATAGATACTGCTAAAAACAAAGATCACCAACCAGAACTGATTTCGGGTAAGCTGTATGGAGAACATTTAAAGGTTTTTGCCGATTCGATGAAAGCTGCCGCAAATGAAATCAATAGCCAGATTTTTATCGGTGCAGTGGTGATTGAAACTGCCAAAGAAAAATCGTGGGAGGGCGGCATTACCAAAAACTGGAATGATGGATTGCTTAAGGCAGCAGGTTCTGTGATAGATTATTACGTGCTGCACAGTTATTATACCCCTTACGAACAAGATTCTTCACCAGAAATTATTTTAAATACGGCAAAAACAGAAACCCATAAAATGGCGGCTTACATGAAAGAGCTGTCCAGAATTTACCAGCTTCCCGAAAGGCCTTTGGCACTTACCGAATGGAATATTTTTGCCACAGGTTCCAAACAATCCTGTTCTTTTATCAATGGCATGCACGCAGCCATTGTTTTGGGCGAACTGGCTAATTTAAAATTTGGTATGGCCAGCAGATGGGATCTCGCCAATGGATATGCTCATGGCAATGATCATGGCATGTTCAATAAAGGCGACGAACCTGGCGTTCCGCTGTGGAATCCCAGGCCGGTATTTTACTACATGTATTACTTTCAGCGGTTTTTTGGTGATCAACACCTCACCACCAAGGTAAGTGATAACAAAGACATACTGGCTTATGCCGCTAAGTTTAAAAATGGAGAACTGGGAGCTGTTATTGTAAACAAAGGCAATGTACCACAGGTTATTGATCTTGATATCACCGGATTTAAATCCACAAAAAAATATTACCTATACAGTTTAACGGGTGGAGATGATAATGGCGCTTTCTCTCAAAAAGTTTTGGTTAACGGACAAACCACAAAATTTGCAGCCGGCGGGCCTGAAAATCCTAAAAAGGTAAAAGCCTTATCGGCCACTGTTACCGGAAAGATAAAGTTCGAATCTCAGCCATTTTCAGTCCAATACCTATTAACAGAATAAACACACAACACACAGATGAAACTATCTAAAATATGGGCTTTACTGCTTTTGCTTAAACTGATTCAGCCAGTCCTGTCATTCGCCCAAAACCATAACCCGGTAAAACGCGAACATCTATTGATCGATACCGGTTGGCGTTTTGCGCTGGGTCACCCGTACGATGTTAAAAAAGATTTTTACAATGGAACAGGTTATTTTTCTTATCTGGCCAAAACAGGCTATGGTGATGGTGCCGCAGATCCCAACTTTGACGACCGCACCTGGAGAAAACTCAACCTGCCACACGATTGGGCTGTAGAACAGGGATTTGATCCAAAAGCAAGTTTGAGCCACGGCTTTAAAGCGATTGGCCGAAATTTTCCGGACGCCAGCGTGGGTTGGTATCGTAAATCTGTTTTTATCCCAGCCAAAGATCTGGGCCGCAAGATCAGCATTGCTTTTGATGGTGTATTCAGAAATTCTATCGTTTGGGTAAACGGCCATTACCTGGGTACCGAACCTAGCGGTTATCATGGTTTTGAGTATGATATTACCGATTATTTAAACTATGGCGGCGAAAATGTAATCGCCGTACGTGCAGATGTAACAATAGAAGAAGGATGGTTTTATGAAGGTGCTGGCATTTATCGTCATGTATGGCTGAATAAAACAGATCCCTTGCATGTAGTGCCTAACGGTACCTTCGTGCGCAGTAAGCTCGAAAATAATCAGGCTGTTGTTACCGCCAGCGTTACCTTAAAAAATGACGCCCTGGACAACCAAAAATTTAACATTAAACAAAGCATAACCGATGCTGATGGCAAGGTGGTGGCTTCAGGAGAACTTCAAAACCTTGAACTAAATGTATTAACCGAAAAAGAATTTACTTTAACCGTTCCAATGGTTAAGCCACGGTTATGGGATCTTGAAAATCCCTATTTGTATCAATTGTTAACCACCATTAGCAAAAATGGAGAAGTAATAGATGAATATAAAACCACTTTTGGGATCAGGACGATCAGGTTCGATGCCGATAAAGGTTTCTTTTTAAATGGAAAACGGATAGAAATTAAAGGAACAAATAATCATCAGGACCATGCAGGAGTAGGCGTGGCCCTGCCAGATGAATTACAGTATTTTAGAATCAGTAAATTAAAAGAAATGGGCAGTAATGCTTACCGTTGCTCACATCACCCACCAACGCCAGAGTTATTGGATGCCTGCGATAAACTGGGCATGCTGGTAATCGACGAAAACCGATTGATGGGCATCACCGATCAGAACCTGGCTTACCTTAAAAAACTGATCATCCGCGACCGTAACCACCCCAGTATCATCAGCTGGTCTATCGGTAACGAAGAATGGAATATCGAAGGCAATATTACCGGTGCTCGCATTGCCAAAACCATGCAGGCCTTTGCCAAAACCATCGATACTACCCGGGCAATTACTGCTGCGGTGAGTGGGGGCATAGGAAATGGAATTTCTACAACCATCGATCTTTTAGGTTATAATTATGTAGCAACGAAAAATACAGATGAACAGCATAAAAAGTATCCTGCGCAGTTTAGCTGGGGTACCGAGGAAGGCTCTACCGTAGCCAGCAGGGGTTTATATGTTACTGATATGGATAAACATGAAATTGCAGCCTACGATACCAGGCAGAATGAGAATTTTTTAAGCCTGGAAGATGGTTGGAAACATTATGCCTCACGCCCTTACCTAGCCGGTATGTTTATATGGACAGGCTTCGATTATCGCGGAGAACCAACACCATTTGGATGGCCATCGGTACTTTCTTATTTCGGCATGGTTGATTTATGCGGTTTTCCCAAAGATAATACCTGGTATTTAAAATCATGGTGGACCGATAAACCCACTTTGCACCTCTTACCGCACTGGAATTGGAAAGGTAAAGAAGGTACACCGATTGATGTTAAGGCATACAGCAATTGTGATGAAGTTGAACTTTTCCTCAACAAAAAAAGTATGGGTAAAAAACGCATGGAACCTAACGGCCATTTAAGCTGGACGGTAAACTATGCACCTGGTACGCTAGAAGCTGTTGGCTTTAAAAACGGCAAAAAAATATTAACCGATGTGGTAAAAACCACTTCAGATCCTGTTCAGGTGGCCATTACACAAGAAACCATTCCGGTAGAAAATTCTAATATTGCCATCCTCACCGTTGATGTTCGTGATGTGGCAGGCAAGAGGGTACCAACGGCAGTGAACGATATCGATTTCAAAATCATTGGCCCTGCAAAGATTATTGGTGTGGGCAATGGTAATCCCACTTCTTTAGAGCCCGATCAGTTTATAGCGCAGCTTAGTGTTATCCGCATTAACAACCTCAAAGAAAAAGCAATTTCAACTATTGATGATCTAACAGAACTAGCTACGCCAACAACAGATTGGGATTACGCTTTTAAGCAGGAAAGAACCCAGGAATTTGGCAAAAAAGTAAAAGCATTGATCTATCGGGGAGATTTCGATTTAGCGGAGTGGAGCGAACAGACCAAAATCACATTTTTTTATAAAAGCCTGGGCAAAGAACAGTCCATTTACATTAACGGCAAAAAAATCTGTGGTCAACTGCCGGCCGATAAAAAAGGAAATGTTTTTGTGCTCGACCGATCTGTGTTAAAAACCGGAAAAAACAGTATTGCCATATTGGCTACGCCAATTTTGAAAGTGCAGAGCTGGGATAATATCAATACCGATCCCGGAGCAATTCAGGTATTAAAACCGGCAGCAGGCTGGAAAAGAAAACTATTTAGTGGCTTGGCTCAGGTGATTGTACAATCAACAGGAGGTAAAGGAGAAGTAAGCTTAACAGCTTCATCTAATGGTTTAAAGCCAGCCACAATAAAGGTTAAATTATAAATTGATAAACCGCAAAATTTCATTCTGCCACAGGAATAGATTAAAAAAAATATGATAAAAAAACTCTTTTTGATAGTTGCTATTACTTTTCTTACACAAAGTATCCATGCACAGGAAACACAGTACCAATATTTATCGGGAAAAGATAAGGACCATACCGTCGCCTGGGATTTCTTCATAAATACTGGGATGAAAAGTGGGCATTGGGATAAAATACAGGTGCCATCCAACTGGGAACAACAGGGTTTCGGTACCTATAACTATTATCAGGATACCAAAAATCCTGGAGAAACCGGGCGGTACAGATATAAATTTAATATATCAAAAAACAATGTAGGCAAAACGGTTTTTATCGTATTTGAAGCCGCTATGACCGAGGCAGAGGTAAAAATTAACGGAAAATTGGCTGGACCGGTGCATCAGGGCGGATTTTATACATTTCAATACAATATTACCCCACTATTAAATTTTGGAGGAGATAACCTGTTAGAAGTGAAGGTTAGCAAACAATCAACAGATCAATCCATCAATAAAGCAGAGCGGAAAGCAGATTTTTGGCTTTTCGGAGGGATATTCAGACCTGTTTACCTCAAAATTTTACCAAAGGCCAATATTGATAGGATCGCAATTGATGCCAAAGCAAGTGGAACATTAAGTCTGGATGCTTATACTGCAAATGCAGAAATAGGATCGGTTTTAAAAGCCCGGGTGCAAAAACTGAACGGTGAGAACATTGGTGCCGAATTTTCAACAAAAATATTATTAACAGATAAAGCAACAGCACTTCGTAGCCAATTCAAAAATATAGCACTTTGGAATCCGGAATCGCCTAATTTATATCAGGTGGTGGTTTCTTTAAATGATCGTAAAGGCCGATTGATTCACCGCACCAAACATAAATTTGGTTTTAGAACGGCAGAACTCCGTCCACAGGATGGTTTTTATCTCAATAATACAAAAGTCATTTTTAAAGGCGTTAACAGGCATAGCGAATGGCCCGAATCGGGTAGGACACTAAGTAAAGAACTAAATATCCAGGATGTAAAACTGATTAAGGAGATGAATATGAATGCCGTCCGCATGTCCCATTATCCGCCCGATCCTAATTTTTTAGATGCCTGCGATTCTTTGGGACTTTTTGTAATTAATGAACTTACCGGATGGCAGGCCAAATATGATACAGAAATAGGCGCTAAACTGGTAAAGGAATTGGTTGTACGAGATGTAAATCACCCCTCTATTGTAATGTGGGCGAACGGAAATGAGGGTGGATTTAATTTCGCACTAGATAGCCTTTATGCTAGATATGACAACCAAAAACGGTTGGTTATTCATCCTTGGGAGAAGTTTAATGGTACCGATACCAAACATTATCCGGATTATAATTACGTAACAAATGCAACTTTATATGGCCGCGAAGTATTCTTCCCAACAGAGTTTATGCATGGGCTGCATGATGGTGGGCATGGTGCAGGCCTGGATGATTTTTGGTCGATGATGATGAAACATCCTTATGCTGCAGGTGGTTTTTTATGGTCTTTTGCCGATGAAGGTGTTACCCGCTTAGACAGGAACGGTGAAATGGATATCCAGGGGAATTCGGCACCAGATGGTATTTTGGGGCCGCACCGCGAAAAGGAAGGGAGTTTTTATACGATCAAAGAAATCTGGTCGCCTGTGCAGATCAGTTTAAAAGATTTACCTGTCAATTTTGACGGAAAGATTCCTATAGCCAATCAATACCATTTTACCAACCTTAACCAATGTAGTTTCGAATGGCATTTGGCCAAACTTCCTGCTCCGGGAGATCAAAATAAACCCACAGTAACTGAATCAGGCAAATTGAAGGGAAACAATTTACTGCCTGGCGAAAGTGGTTTTTTAAGCCTTCCACTTCCGGTAAACTGGAAAAATAATGATGTATTGTATTTAACTGCATTCGATCAGTATCAGCAGGAGCTGTTTACCTGGAGTTGGCCAATTAAAATTCCGACAGCCCCTTTAGTTGCCCGAAACGTTGAAAAATCGAAGATTCAGGTGGCTGAAACCAATAAAGTACTCACTTTAAATGTTGATGGAATTACCTACAATTTTGATAAAAATACTGGTTACATTCAGGATGTTATCAACCAAAAATCGAAAATTTCTATTTCAGGCGGACCGGCATTGGCAGGTGTTAAATGCAGCTTGAAAGATTTAAAACACTATGCCATCGGAGATGATTATGTGGTAGAACCGGTTTACAATAGCGAGGCTAAATTTAAAGTAAAATGGATTTTTACTTCGGGTAAGCCTGTAAAACTAGATTATGAGTATTCGATCAACGGAGAAGTAGATTTTATGGGCATCACCTTTAATTATCCCGAAGAAAACATTACGGGGATGAAATGGGAAGGCAACGGACCTTACAGGGTTTGGAAAAACAGGTTGAAAGGAACAAAATTCGGTATTTGGGATAACGATTTCAATAATACCATCACTGGCGAAAGCTGGCATTATCCCGAATTTAAAGGTTATTATGCAAATGTTTACTGGGTAACCATTAAAAATAAGCAGTCGCCTTTTACCGTGTATACCAACAACAAAGGCACTTTTTTTCAGATGTTGAAACCGCAAAAGGCTGTGGGCGCAACGAACGATAATACCCATCCGCCTTTTCCGGATGGCGACCTGGGCTTTTTAGATGCGATAAGTCCGATCGGAACAAAATTTCAATCCGCAGATAAACTTGGTCCGCAAAGCCAGAAAAATATGCAGCTAAATTATACCTGGAACAAAGGCAGTCTTTGGTTCGATTTTAAATAAACAGAATTTTATAGATACAATGAATAAAAAAGTAATCGGTTTCGCCGGAAGTATTTTAAGCAGTATTTTATGGCTTTCGGTATTAACAGCCCAGGCACAGAACCTCGTTAATCCCAAAACAGAAGCAAAAATAAACGCATTAATTAAAAAAATGACGCTCGAAGAAAAAGTAGGTATGCTGCATGCAAACTCTTCTTTTACTTCTGCAGGCGTAAAACGGTTAGGCATTCCGGAACTGGTAACTTCAGATGGGCCACATGGGGTTCGCCTGGAGCATGGCCGCGGATGGACACCCTTAAAAAATGTAAATGATGCAGGAACTTATTTACCTACCGGAAATGCACTTGCTGCCACCTGGAATCCCAAATTGGGCTACGATTTTGGTGCCGTTTTAGGTAGTGAAGCCAAATTCAGGGGTAAAGATGTAATCCTTGGACCCGGCATTAATATTATTCGTTCGCCACTAAACGGCCGGAATTTCGAGTACCATAGCGAAGACCCTTACCTGGTTGCGCAAATGGCGGTGGGTTATATCAAAGGGGTACAAGATCAGGGTGTTTCTGCGTCGTTAAAACACTTTGCAGCCAATAACGAAGAGGTAGACAGGGGAACGGTAAACGTAGAAATGAGCGAACGGGCCCTGCGCGAAATTTATTTGCCTGGTTTTGAGGCAGCTGTTAAAAAAGGGCAGGTAAATACCGTAATGGGTGCCTACAATAAATTTAGAGGGCAATATGCAACCGAAAATAAATACCTGATCAACGATATCCTTAAAGGAGAATGGGGATTTAAAGGTTTGGTGATGAGCGATTGGGGAGCCGTACACAATACCATGGAAGCCCTCGAAAACGGAACCGATTTAGAAATGGGCTCCGATCTGGGAACGCCACCATTAAAATACAGTCAGTTTTTTCTGGGTGATACGGTAATTACACTGGTGAAAAACGGGAAGGTTCCTGTATCGCTGATCGATGATAAAGTGCGCCGCATTTTGAGGGTGATGTTTAAAACCAATATGATCGGTGCTAAACGTACCGTAGGTGCATATAATACCAAAGCGCATCAACAAACTGCTTTAAAAGTTGCCGAAGAAGGTATTGTACTGCTAAAAAATGAGGATAATGTACTTCCGTTAGCTAAAGAAAAAATTAAAAGTATAGCCATTATTGGTCAAAATGCCGATCGGGAAAATGCGATGGGCGGCGGAAGCTCGCAGGTTAAGGCCAAATATGAAATTACCCCTTTACATGGAATTAAAAATTTGTTGGGCAATGGTGTGAATGTACAATATGCGCAAGGGTATAAAATTGCACGCAACGGGCAGGCCGATTCAGCTTTGATTAACGAAGCAGTTAAAATTGCCACTAAAGCAGATGCAACTGTAATTTTCTGCGGATGGACACATGGTTACGATTACAACAAATGGGACGATAACGCTTACGATGCCGAAGGGGTAGATAAACCGGATATGAATATGCCTTTTGGTCAGAATGAATTGATAAAAGCCGTTTTAAAGGCTAATCCGAATACTATTATTGTTTTAATGGGCGGTGGACCAATAGATGTGCGCGAATGGGTTGGAAAAAGTAAAGCCATTATAGAAGGCTGGTACCCGGGCATGGAAGGTGGCACAGCCCTGGCCAAAATTATTTTTGGAGAAGTAAATCCATCGGGTAAGCTGCCGATGACTTTTCCTAAAAAATTAGAAGATTCTCCTGCACACAAACTTGGTGAGTTTCCTGGTGTAAATGGCGTTGTACATTACAAGGAAGATATTTTTGTGGGTTACCGTTATTTCGATACCTATAAAGTTGAGCCCCAGTTTCCGTTTGGCCATGGATTATCTTACACCACCTTTTATTACGAAAATGCAGCTATTCAAAGAACGGGAGATAAACAGGTTACCGCCTCGGTTACCCTTAAAAATACAGGGAAAAGAGATGGTGCCGAAGTGGTACAGTTTTATGTAGAACCCATCAATCCACGAGTATCCAGACCTCGAAAAGAATTGAAAGGGTTTCAAAAAGTGTTCTTAAAGGCTGGTGAAACCAAAACCATAAAGGTTGTACTGAATAAGGATGCTTTTTCTTATTACGATGAGAAAAAGAAAACCTGGGTTGCTGATAATGGTAAATATCTGATTGCGATCGGTAATTCATCAAAAGATATCCAGGTAAGCAAAGAACTTGTATTGTAATTAATTTTATGCTGCTGAAAATGAAAAGATACCTGCCGGTTTTTTACTTTTTTGCCTTGCTGATGCCATTTATTGGCTTTTCACAAGAGAATCTGTCTGTAAAATCTATTTCGCTTAATGGAAAGTGGGAAATGGGCTTCGGGCGAAAATATACTTCAACAGTAATTGTGCCCGGGATCCATAACGATCCGGCAAAAATTTCAAACGAAGTTTTATGGTATAAAAAGGAAATTAAACTTCCCTTAGGTAAATGGACCGGCGCTACACTAAAACTAAATGGCGCACGTTTTAGGCCACAAATTTACATAAATGGCACTTTGGTTGGAGAACAGGAAGGCGGAATGGCACCTGTTTTTTTTCAGCTAAAGCATCCAGATATCAAGCCTGGCCAAACAATAAAGTTGGAAATCGCCCTCGCATCGCTCAAAAATGTTCCACAAACGGATGCCTCTTACACACCGGGTTCAGATCAGTGGCGTTCCGACGTGTCGTCAGGTTTATGGGATGAAGTATCACTCCACTTACATGGTAAAATAAATATAGAACGGATCATTCCATTTATTAACTATGATGCGCAAAAAGTAAGTTTTAAGTTTGATCTGAACGGGAAAATAGATTTTAGAGGAACAGCTGAAATAAAAATCTTCGATCATAAAGGGAAAATTTTACTCACCGGAACCAAAACCATTTCAGGTGCGCAAGATTCCATAAATGTTTTAACAAAAGGCATCTTAAAAAACTGGACGCCAAAAAATCCTAACCTCTATCAGGTTCAGCTAAAGGTATTTGATGATCAAGCCCGATTAATGGATAAATCTTCCATTCCCTTTGAACTTAAAAAGTTCGAAATCAGAAACAAAAAATTCTACTTAAATAACCAGCCTTTTGTAGCTAAAGGAGGTACCATTGTTTGGCACCGCTGGGTGCGGAGTAAAGAGGGGCGAGACCTTGGATACGATTCTGCCTGGTTTCAAAAGAATATTATTCAATTATCTAAAGATCATGGTGCAAATTACCTGCGGTTTCATTTAGGGCTGCCGCCAGAGAAATTTCTGGATATGTGCGACAAAAATGGACTGGTGGTGCAATACGAATGGAATTTTTTTCATGGCATGCCAGCATCAAAAGAAAGTTTGTTGATCCAATATAAAAGCTGGCTCGATTTAGCCATGAGGCATCCCTCCGTTTGTTTGATCCACCCTTATAATGAAACGGTGGGCGACCAGTTAAAGACCGTCTGGACTGCACTTGATCAATTATTGCCTGCCTACCCGGCACTGATTTAGAAGATAGAGATGTAATTCATATCCATAAATACTGGTGGAGTATGTTCGAAAACGTTGGTCTGTATTATGATGATGCCAATGTTTTTCCCAGGGCCATTATGGCTGATGAGTTTGGCGGTAATTATTTAGATGAAAATGGAGATTTAGGGGGCTATCCATCTCTAAAAGAAAGTTACCTGCGCTTTTTGGGCCGTAAACATACCAAGGAAGAACGGCTCGAATTTCAGGCTGCATCCAATGCAAGAATTGCCGAATACTGGAGGCGCATCGGGGCTGCTGGTTTTGCTCCCTTCTGTGCATTAGGGAGTAATGAAGATGGTAATACCTGGTTTTTAGGCCCTTTAAAAGAGGCTAAGCCAAAACCAGTTTGGGATGCCTTAACCGCTTCTTTTTCGCCAAGAAGTGTGAGTATTGATTTATGGGATAAGAATTTTGAGCCTGCACAAACAATAAAATTACCAGTTTATCTGTTTAACGATGAAAGCGATCAGGCTACGTTATCTGTGTTGGTTACTGTAGCAGATACTACCGGAAAAGTTTTAGTGAAACAAAATTTCAGTTCTCAGGTAAAGCCATTCAGTCAGAGCGTAGAGCAGGTTTCCTTAAACCTGCCGGGTGTTACTGGCCGATACCTGATCAAAGCCGAGTTGCTTAACCTACCAAAAGAAGTTAAATATCCTGTAGTATCTAAATGGGCCATCCATATTTTTAAGGCAAAAGTTCCTGATCATATTCAAAATATTAGGGTAGGGATTTCTTCCAGTCAAAAAGAGTTAAGCCAGTTTTTAGATCATTTTGGCATTAAAAAAGTTGCGCTAAATGATCCGTCTGCCGACATGATATTAACTTCCAAAACAGATTGGAGCGAATTGGCGAATGGAGACTCCCTTATGTTAAAAACTTTGGCGAATGCAATTGCTAAAGGAAAATCTGTAGTAATGCTCGATGTTGGAGACCGTCCCTTAGGTCAGGGCTATCCTAAAAAATCAGGAGATCTTGGTCCTTTGCAAGGCGTTGCCAGCATATATAACCCTAAAGTAAATACTTATCAGCTTTTTAACGGCATTTCGCTAAAATTCACAGAAACAGCAGAACCTGAAAGTTATATTCATCCCGATCGGGAGAATAGCGAACTTTGGTACAACCTTCCTGCTGATTATACCAGGATTTGGAACGGTTTACGTGGAGGACTTATCGTTCCGGCTTCAAATATGGAATTTAAAGGATTAAGCGCCAATGCATTTATAACCCAATGGCAGGCAAGAGGAGCGGAAGAAGAAAAAATCAAAAACGGATCATATTATGCTTACGAGCTGCAAGGGTTTTATAGTTTTTCTGCTTTGCCAAATGATGAAGCAACGAAGAAAAAACTAAAAGATAAAGTTTATTTTTTAGTTCAGGATGCACCATCACTTTCAAATTCTATTAATTTAAATACTCCGGTTTTAATCACCGATTTAAGCAAAACTTACCAGGACTCGAAAAGTGGTCTTGCCGATAAATTTATCTCATTGGCCAGTTCGGCTAAAAACTTAACCCAAACGCCAATTGCCTTAATTGGTTTTGGTACAGTTAAGGGTAAATTGATTGTTTCTCAGTTGCTTACCTCTGGGCGATTGGCAAAAGGTTTTGGTGAGGAAGGTCTGTACGGAATAAGATATGATGAAGCTACAGTGCAATATGTATTAAACATGATGAGCTTAGTAATCAAATAATGCATTAATCAAACTGATTACATCTATAGGCAGATTGCTGATTCAACTCCTGCATAAAATGATCATAAAAATCAGAATATGTATCTTTATGATCAAAATGTACATTTTAAAATCGCCATATCAGGGCTAGATTTATTGTTCTACACTAATGCTGATTAGTTGATAACCAAATAGAACGATTTATGAATATCCTGATGTCCACTTTTCTTTCAAGAAAGAGCCAGTCTTTCTTTGATGGCGAATGCTCCAAAGTATCCGATCTAACCCATTCCATTGTAAGTTTTGCGGTAAATCGCTTTAATTGGATTGGATATGGAATTTGGAAAAGAAACAGATCGCTCAACCTTAATCAGGGTAAGGGAAGGACATGCGACTGCTTTTCGCCTCGTTTATGATACCTGCAGTGCCCAATTGTACAACTTTGCTTATCGGTTTCTTAAAAACAAAGAACTGAGCAAAGAAATTGTGCCGGAAACCCGCTATACCTTACCAAATGATCCTGATTTATGCTATTTACAGGCAGAATATACCAATAAATATAGGCAGGTAATTAAAAATAAAACTTCTTTATTGATCCCTATCTAACAAACACACAATGAACAAAACCTTTTACTCAGCTGTTTCCCTACTATTCAGCTTCTTTTTTCTGGTCGGAAACAGCTTCGCCCAGATCAAAGCAGAAACCGATCCCGAAAAGGTTTTTCTCAACCCACCCGAAAGTGCCAAACCGGGGGTATTGTGGATGTGGATGGGTGCCAATTTAAGCAAGGCCGGCATAACCAAAGATTTAGAGGCGCTAAAAAAAGAAGGTTTTAACCGCACAACCATGTTCAGCTTGGCTGACGTGACCACACCCTGGGCAGGAGAAATCGGGAAAAGCCCAACACCAGAAATCGTTTCTTGGACAGAACCCTGGTGGGCACTGGTACGTCATGCCGCACAGGAATCAAAACGGCTCGGTATGGATTTCGGGATGTTCAACGGCCCTTCGTATGAATCAAGCGGCGGTCCCTGGATTACACCTGAACTTTCGATGCAGGAAATCTGTTGGAACGAAGTAAAGGCAACCGGCGGTAAACATATCAGCATCAATATAGGCAGGCCAAAGGTAAACCCGAGGGGCAAATCACCTTTTCCGATGTACAATCCCGAAACAGGTCTTATAGAAAAGCCGGAAATTGCTGCCCGAAATACCTATTATAAAGATATTGCCCTGTTGGCGCTGCCTGCAAGCGGTGCTGTTCCGAAGGAAAAAGTAATCGACCTGACTGCCAAAATGCAGGACAACGGACAGTTGGAATGGGATGCACCCGCAGGAGAGTGGACAATTTACAGGTTCGGTCATACCACCAGCGGAACATTAATGCAGCCTGCACAATGGAAAGCAACGGGGTTGGAATGCGATAAAATGAGTGAAGAGGCAGTTACTTTTCATATAGACCATGTAGTTGGGGAGATTAAAAAACACATTGGCGATTATATTGGCAGCAGTTTTACCCATGTCCACTTTGATAGCTACGAAGCCGGGGAGCCAAACTGGACCCCAAAAATGAGGACAGAATTTTCTTCGAGAAGAGGATACGATCTGCTTCCCTACCTGGCTACATTTGCCAAACGTAGCGTTGGAAGCAAGCAGGATTCATTGAAATTCAGGGAAGATTTTAGCGCAACCATTAAAGATCTGTATCGCGATGTATATTTTGCAACTATAGCCAAAAAGCTCAAAGAAGCTAACCTCATCTTTTTGGCAGAACCTTATGGCGGACCATGGAGACAGGATGATGTAATGCCTTATGTTGGCAAGGTAATGACGGAATTTTGGACACACAAAGGTAAATATTCGCCTTACGAATTAGATCCAACCGTAACGGCTTTAAGAAAATCTGGTCAGAATATTATCGAAGCCGAAGCTTTTACCGGAGATCCTTCCGATAGTAAATGGGATGAAACACCTGCCTGGCTAAAATCAATGGGCGACGCCTCTTTTTGTGCAGGCGTAAACCGGATGATCTTACACCGTTTTGTACAACAGCCATGGGATGACCAATATAAACCAGGCGCAACCATGGGGCAATGGGGAACGCATTTCGACCGCACCCAAACCTGGTGGGAACCCGCTAAAGCCATGGTTGAATATTGGAAACGCTGCCAGGCCTTATTGCAATGGGGCGGTATCAATAATACTGAAGGCGATTTTGCAATAAGTGAGACGACGGGGAAAGCAGATATAAAACACATTCACAGGACCCTGGCAGATGTTGATATTTATTTTGTAGCCAATGTAAACCGCGCAAAAGGAAACGCAAAATGCAGCTTTAAAGTTTCGGGTAAACAACCTGAATTGTGGGATGCCGTAACAGGTAGCAGAAAAGACCTGCAGGAATTTGAACAGGCAAACGGTATGATTACCATTCCGCTTGAATTCGATGATTCGCAGAGCTGGTTTGTGGTATTCAGAAAGCCGCTTATTGAAAAAAAAGGAGAAGTTAATTTTCCTGTTGCCAAACCGTTGAGCATACTTGAAGGTACGTGGTTGGTTAAATTTGATGCCGCATGGGGCGGGCCAAAAAATCCGGTGAAGTTCGAAAACTTGCAAGACTGGACAAAAAATGAGGATAAAGGAATAAAGTATTATAGCGGAACAGCATTATACACCAAATTTTTCGAAATGCCGGAACAGGCAGAAAACAATAATGATCTGCTGCTGGATCTTGGTACAGTTAAACACATTGCCAGGGTAAAAATTAACAATGTAGATCTTGGTGTGGTATGGACGGCACCCTGGAGCGTTAAAATTCCGGCAAAATTATTAAAAGCCAAAAACAACAAATTAGAGATTGAAGTGACCAATGTTTGGGCCAACCGCTTAATTGGCGATGAGCAGGAACCCGCTGATATGGAATGGCTTCCTGGCCACATGAACAGCGGTTCATTTTTAAAAGAATTTCCCGATTGGTTTTTAAACAAAACCGCACGTCCTTCAAAAGGCAGATACACTTTTACCACCTGGAACTATTTTACAAAGGATAGTAAATTAATTTCTTCAGGTTTAATTGGCCCTGTACAGCTCATGACTACAAAATAACGATACCCATATTCATAAGAATTTATAAATTATATGAAGTTTAAAAAATACATCTTCCTAAGTTTTGCGCTCTTTTTAACCCTCAGCCTCCATGCCCGGCAAACCAATTGGGTGGAGGTTGAACCTGGGATCTGGAAAGCTGTTATTGGCAAACCAGAACCCTACAACCTGTTAACTGCATCGGGTGTTGGCCCATATCATGAAGGACTCACCAAACTAAAACCAGCTGAATTTCCACTTTCAAAAAACGAGATTACCGCAAAGATTATAGATGGCAAAACTTACCTGAGATTTCCTTTAGATCGTGGGGAGCAGCTATTTGGTTTCGGCCTTAACTTTAAAACGGTAAATCAGCGTGGGAGGATTTTAGAACTCCATGTAGATCATTACAATGGCAGCGACAATGGGCGCACCCATTCGCCAACGCCTTTTTATGTGTCTTCAAAAGGTTACGGCATATTCATCAACAGCACCCGCTACCTAAAGGTTTATGCGGGGGCAGCGGTACGCCGCGATAGTAAAAATCCCCCTGTGGTTCAGGACCGGAATACCGATCCGGACTGGAATCCCCACCCATATTCCGATGGTGTAGAAATATTGGTCCCGGCAGAAGGAGTTGAATTTTATGTGATTGGCGGTCCGACAGCGATGAATGCTGTTCAGCGTTTTAATCTGTTTAATGGGGGAGGTTGCTTACCGCCACGTTGGGGACTTGGATTTACCCAACGCCTGGAACGGATGACAGACGCGAGTGGAGTAGCAGCCGAAGCAAAATCTTTTGAAGATAAAGGTTATCCACTTGATTTTATTGGGTTAGAACCTGGCTGGCAGAGCAAATCGTACCCCAATACATTTGAATGGGATGCTAAACGTTTTCCGGAACCGGAAAAACTGGTGAAAGAAATGCTTCATAAAAACATCAGGCTAAATTTATGGATCAATCCTTATATTTCGCCGGATGCACCGATCTATAAAAAAATACTGCCTTACACTGCATCGCATACCGTTTGGGCAGGCCTGGTACCAGATCTGAAAACCGATAGTGCACGGAAATTTTTATTCGGAGCCCTGGAGAAAAATAAAATTGATATTGGCATCAGTGGTTACAAAATAGATGAAGTGGATGGTGGCGATAGCTACCTTTGGCCAGATTTGGCAACTTTTCCATCAGGTATCCCTGCTGAGCAGATGCGCCAGACTTATGGACTGCTGATGCAGCGTTACACCACCGAGCTCTATCAAAAAAGGAATTTAAGAACCTATGGCCTGGTACGTGCCTCTAATGCCGGGGGCGTATCTTTTCCTTATGTAATTTACAATGATTATTACAATCATCAGGATTTTATAACTGCCCTGATCAACAGTGGCTTTTCGGGTGTATTATGGACCCCCGAAGTAAGGGCATCCAATCTGCCTGAAGAGTGGGTACGCCGTTTTCAATCAAATGTATTTTCGCCCATGGCGATGATCAATGCCTGGGCAAGTGGTACCAAACCATGGACTTTTCCGGAGGTTGCACCCATTATCAAACGGTTTGCTTTGTTGCGTATGCAGATGATGCCTTACTGGTACAGTGAATTTGCCAGGTATCATTTTGAAGGTATTCCACCCTTCAGGGCCATGAATCTGGAACCCGGTTTTCAGGATCTGGTTTCGGTAAAAGAGACCAAAAACTTAAACCTGGAGGAAAATCCTTATGCTAAAGCAATTACAAGTGAAATCAAAGATCAGTATATGGCTGGCGAGAATTTACTCGTGGCCCCGATGTTTACCGGACAGAAAAGCAGAACGGTGATTTTACCCGCCGGGAAATGGTTCGATTTCTACACCGGAAAATATGCAGGTGGTAGCGAGGTGATCAACATCACCCCAGGGCTAGATCAGATTCCGGTTTATGTTAAAGATGGTGGAATTATCCCAGTGGGCTTGCCACTTTTGCACGCCCCGAAAGCAGGTGAAAAGGTCGATCTGGAAATCAGGTATTATGGAGCAAAGCCAGGAGAATATAAATTGTATGATGATGATGGAGAAACTTTTAATTACCAAAAAGGCGACTTTAGTTTCAGGACCATTAAGGTGTCTAAAGGAAATGGAAAATTGTTGGGAAGTATCAGTAAAGCTGAGAAAAATAAGCCTAATTCTGTTGGTAAAATAACCTATAAAATGATGACGCTATAATTTCCAAAAAGTGCATTTTACTTACTGTTGAGGGGCTTTTTTATATGTAAATATTACTTAAACGTTTACGTAAAAAACCTAAATAAATGTTATTATAACGTTTATTTATTCTGAAATTTAGACTGTTAACCAAGCATTAATTTTACGGCTTCCATCTGTGTGTTTTACGCACATCACATCCCAAGTTTATTGCTAACCAATCTAACCAAATTATTATGATGAGTAAATCAAAACTTTATTATTTGCATCGCTGCAAAACTACATTAATTGTATTGTTGCAGATGCTATTATTATTCGGTTACACTTTCGCCCAAACCAGTGTTAGGGGAACGGTAACTGATGTTAAAGGAGGCGTTCTGCCCGGGGTATCCGTGAAGATAAAAGGAACCCAGCTGGCAACCTCTACAGATGGAAACGGAAAATATTCCATCGCTGCATCACCTTCGTCGGTTCTGGTATTTTCATTCATCGGTTCCGATCCTAAAGAGGTAACCGTAGGCAACCAAAGCACCATAAATGTAACCCTGGCCGAAAGCCAGAATTCGCTGACCGATGTTGTGGTGATCGGTTATGGTACTAAGAAAAAGATCGATCTAACCGGTACCGTAAATTCTCTTCAATCTGATGAAATTACGCGTGCCCGCGCAACCGGGGCGCAAGAAGCTATGCAGGGCAAACTGCCTGGTGTCGACATTAAACGAAGTTCTGGCAAGCCCGGTGCCGATTTTAGTATCGAAATCAGGGGGGCTAACTCCATTACCGGAAACACACAGCCTTTATATGTTGTAGATGGAATTCCGGTTGGCCAGAATGGTAGTGCGACCAATCCCATAAACGATATCAATCCTTCAGATATAGAACGGATTGATGTACTTAAAGATGCATCATCAACAGCAATTTATGGTTCCAGAGGCTCAAATGGAGTAATTTTGATTACCACTAAACGAGGTTCAAAAGGTGCTGCCAAAATTACTTACGATGCTTATGTAGGAATTGTAAACCCTTATAACCTGCCTCCGGTTATGGATGGCCCCACCTTTGTCAATTATGTACGCGATTATTTTTATGAATTGCCCAGGGCTACCGCAATCCGCAATAATCAGCCCATTCCAACAACGCCAATCGCCGATAATACCATATTTTCTGCTACAGAGTTAAGCAATATTGCAAACGGTACTTACACTGATTGGATCGATTTGATTAAACGGAACGGTATTTCTGCCAACCAGAATCTGGCGATAAACGGTGGCGACGATAAAACCAATTATTTTGTCGCCGCAGGCTATCAGCTTTACCAGGGTACCATGAAGGCCGAAAGCACAAAAAAATACACTTTAAAAGCTGGTCTTGATAAAACATTAAACAAGACTTTCAAAGCAGGTGCATCGGTATATGCTACTTTTGCCGATATCCATCCAAGCAGTGGTGAGGCCTTCCGGAGCGCCTACAGGCTCCGCCCTACAGGTAGTGCCTACAATGCCGATGGATCGGAAAGGTTTTTTGCATACGAATCTGAAGCGCAGATTACCAATCCTTTATTTGAGTTCAGGAACGAAATCAGGCAACAACAATACCTGCATGTGCTGCCCAATGTTTATGCTGAGGCAAACATCATAAAAGGACTTAAAATCAGGAGCTCTTTTAGTCCGGACATTACCTTTCAAAAGCAAGGACAGTATAACGATACTTTCTCCAAATCAAGATTGGGTACCTTGCCCAACAGTGCTTCCACAGCAGCCAACCAATGGGTTAATTATACCTGGGACAATCTTTTAGTATATAATAGAGAAATTGGCAAACATAAATTTGATGTTACTCTCGGTAATAGCTTTGAGTACCATCAGCAGGATTTTACTTCAAATGCGGCCACCGGACTTCCATTTAACTCTTTGTGGTATAACCTGCAATCGGCTACAACCGTTAACGGCATTGCGCCTATAATTACGGTAAGCAGTGGTTACAGCAAACAAAACATTACTTCTTACTACGGTAGGGCTAATTATACTTTTAACGATAAGTATTTATTTACCGCTACCATCCGTGCCGATGGCAACTCAATATTTGCGCCGGGCCGTAAATGGGGTTATTTTCCATCAGGTGCATTTGCCTGGATCGTTAATAAAGAAAGTTTTTTAAGTGAGGTAAAAGCGATTGACCTGCTAAAACTGAGGTTATCCTACGGTAAATCGGGTAATGCGGCATTAAGTAGTTATATCCAGCCTTACTTTACCCAATCATTGCTTAATCAAACGTTATACGATTTTAACGGAATTGGTGCTAACGGATTTGCTCCTGCTTTTGGAAATCAGAACACGACCTGGGAGAAAACAGACGAATACAATTTAGGTTTAGACATGTCAATGTTTAAGAATAGAGTTGGTTTACAATTTGACTTGTATCGTAAAACAACAGATGGATCTCTCCTGAATCAACAAATTCCGCTCGCAAATGGTTATCCCAGTACGCGTGCTAACTTGGGTACAATTCGTAATCAAGGCGTTGAAGTTGGTCTTAATACTGTTAACATTAAGTCAGACAAATTTAGCTGGAACACCAGTTTCAACTTTGCTTTTAACAAGAACAAAATCCTCGAATTATATGGAGATGGAAGAGACGATCCGGGCAATGGGTTTTTTATCGGTCAGAAATCAAGGGTGGTGTACCGTTATAAAATAATTGGTGTTTGGCAAAACGAAGAACTGGTTGCAGCCAAGAGTTATGGAAGAATCCCCGGCCAGTATAAAATCGAAGATATTAGTGGTCCTAATGGCGTTCCGGACGGGAAAATCGATCCTAATGACAGACAGATTATTGGCAGCGATATGCCAAAGTGGTTTGGTGGCCTGACCAGTACAATGAATTATGCCAACTTTGATTTCAGTGTAACGCTTTACACCCGTCAGGGTACTTTCGAAAACAGTGTGTTTTTGGAGCAGGCCATGAACGGCGATCAGGCCAGGGCGCGTTTTGGTGCTTTTGACAGGGACTACTGGACCCCGACAAATCCAAGCACTACCTGGGCAAATACTGCAATTGAGCAAGATGGAGATGCCAGAACAGTGGCTCAGTTCCAGAACAGTTCGTACACCAAAATCAGCAACATAACTTTGGGTTATACCTTGCCTAAAACCATGCTGAGCAAAGTTGGGATTCAAAGTCTGCGTATTTATGCCAATGCATTTAATCCCTTCATATTTACCAAATTTATAGGCTGGGACCCTGAAAATCCGAGTGGAAACTCCTTCCTGAACCAGGATTTCAGAACCCGCACTTTCATGTTCGGTTTAACATTAACCTTATAAACGGCAGTGATTATTTAACAATAGATATGATGAAAAATACCAACATAAAACACATACTAATCAGTTTATCAGCTTTGCTGCTTACCGTAGCGGGCTGTAAAAAATTTACAGATGAATACAATCCTGCAAATCGAACTGCTGAAGGTTATTATGATAAATTTTCAGGTTTCGAAGATTTATCCAAGTCTAATTATGCTACTCTAAGGGGGATAATTAACTTTCCTACATTTTTTAATTTAGGTACCGATACATATAGCACGCCTAATGTTAGTGATAACAACGGAGAAAATTTATATAATGTAAATCTCAATTCGCAAAATCCGAATTCATTATCTCTCTACGGGCAAATGTATGCTGCAATCAATATAGCGAATAATACAATATACTGGGCTACGCAAGTAACTGATGGTAATGCCACAACTTTAAACATACGAGCTGCTGAAGCAAAAGCACTCCGGGCATTTTATTATTATTATCTAGCAGAAACTTTTGGCGATATTCCTTTAGTTATTACACGTACAACTGTCCCAACACTCTCATATACCAGAGCGCCAGAAAAAGATATATATGGGCAGGTAATCAAAGACCTCAATGAAGCCATTGCCGTTTTGCCCGCAACCACAACTGATTTTGGAAGGGTAACCAAAGGTTTTGCACAACATTTGCTGGCTAAGGTTTACCTTACCAGGGGATATAAATCATACGGAGAGGGCAATGCCGATTTTACTCAGGCAGCTAACCTGGCAGAAACAGTAATTACTTCAGGAACCTATTCCCTAAAAACAAAATTTTCAGATCTGTTCGATCCAACAGTGGCAAACTATCAGAGCAGCAACGAAATTATATTTTCTGTTCAGTACAGTACAAATCCCCTTTTTAACGGCAGTGGAAACAGTTTGCAACAATGGTTTCTCTGGGATGTGCAAAATACTGCACTACTGGGAAGGAGTGTTTTTTATGGGAAAACAAACAATGCCATTGCGCCGGATCCCTATTTTTTTAGTCTATTTAACAAAACAAGCGATAGCCGATACTTAGCTACTGTATACGATGCCGTAATTACGCAGGTTGCCGGAAAATACAACAACAAAGATTTTGCAGTGGGCGATACACTCATCTATTATCCGGTGGTACCGTTCACCGCGGCACAAAAAGCTTTACGGAAATATATTGTAATTAATCCTGATGAGTATCGAAGTTCTCCATTTATTAACGGAGTGCGCAATTATCCACAGTTTAAAAAGTTCCGCGATCCTTTTGTAAGCGGTTATGTAGATAATGGCGGGGCAAGGGATACCTATGTGTTTAGGCTCGCCGAAACCTATCTGATTGCTGCCGAGGCTTATGTGAAATTGAATAACCAGGGCAAAGCGCTTACTTATATGAATGTATTGAGAACCAGAGCAGCCAAAACAGGGATTAATCCGGTATCGAATGTACTTTATGCCACAGAATTACAATACACCGGAACCGTTACACTCGATGCCATTTTAGAAGAGCGCGCTCGCGAACTGGTTGGGGAAGAATTTAGGTGGTACGAGTTAAAACGGATGTACGAAACAGTTGGCAACGTAGCTACAAATAAGCTCCTTACACGTTCTGTTTTATACAACGACGAATTAAAGGCTGCGCAGGCTGGCAAAACTGTACTGGATGCCAAATATCTTTTACGACCAATACCTCAATCACAAATCGATTTAAACAGAGGACCATTTCCACAAAACCCTGGTTATTAATCATATTTATGGAAACCTTAGGCCATTGAAGGATGAGGTTTCCGTAGTTTGCTTTACCATTATATTTTAACCTTAAAATTGCATTTTATGTATAGATTTTGTTTTTTAAGCCTCTTTCTCTTCGTTTTAAACTTTAATCAAATCTTTGCCCAAAAACAAAAACTTTGGTACAAAAAGCCTGCAACCGAATGGACGGAAGCTTTGCCCATTGGTAACGGACGCCTGGGCGCCATGGTTTATGGGGGGATAAAGGAAGAACTGCTCCAACTGAACGAAGCCACTCTATGGTCGGGCGGCCCGGTAAAAGAAAATGTAAACCCAACAGCCTATACTTATCTGCCACAGGTTCGCGAAGCTTTGTTTAAAGAAGATTTTGCCGCTGCACGAAAACTTGCTCAACAAATGCAGGGCGTTTATTCGGAAAGTTACCTGCCGCTTGGCAATCTAAAAATTAAGCAGGATTTTGGCAAAAGTGAGGCGTCGGCTTATACACGCGAATTGAATATTGAACGTGCAGTTGCCACAACCAGTTTTACAGTAGATGGGGTGAAGTACAAACGCGAAATTTTTTCGAGTGCTCCGGATCAGGTGATGGTGATGCGGATTTCGGCCAGCAAACCGCAAATGCTTAATTTTTTGATTAGTACCCAAACACAATTGCGTGCGAAAGCTAGTGTTTTATCAGCTGATATTTTATCATTAAAAGGAAGGGCGCCAGCCCACGTAGATCCAAATTATGTAAAAAACACCAAAGATCCCATCAGGTATGGAACTGATCAGGATTGCGCCGGAATGCCTTTCGACCTGCTTGCCAGGGCGGTAAGTAAAGACGGTAAAATCACTGTAGATACTTCAGGGATTACCGTAAGTGGTGCTACCGAGGTATTGGTATACATTGCTGCGGCAACAGGCTTTAATGGTTTTAACCATTGTCCTGATTTAAATCCAACCGATCTGGCCAGAAAGAAACTTGATGCTGCAACCCAAAAAACATGGTCTGTTTTATTGAATGCACATTTAAAAGATTTTCAAAATTACTTTAACAGGGTATTTTTTGAACTGAATCCACATGAACAATCAAAAACCAACCTGCCAACAGATGAGAGGCTGGAGGCTTATACTAAAGGGGCAACCGATCCCGAACTGGAAGCCATGTATTTTCAATATGGCCGGTATCTGTTAATCAGCAGTTCGAGGGTTACGGGGGTACCCGCCAATTTGCAGGGCATCTGGAACAAAGAGATGCGCCCGGCATGGAGCTCTAATTATACCACCAATATTAATGTACAGATGAATTATTGGATGGCAGAAAGCTGTAACCTGTCTGAAATGCATACGCCACTTTTTGGATTGATCAAGAACCTTTCGGTAACCGGCGCAAAAATATCTTCCTCATTTTATCAAACAAAGGGCTGGGTTACCCACCACAATAGCGATATCTGGGCATTGGCAAATCCGGTAGGCAATTTAGGTGCAGGCGACCCAAAATGGGCCAACTGGCCAATGGGAGGCGATTGGCTCAGCCGTCATTTGTGGGAACATTACGAATTTACCCAGGATAAAGCATTTCTGGTCAGCACAGCCTATCCTTTAATGAAAGGAGCTGCCGAATTTACATTAGGCTGGCTGGTTCCCGATCAAACCGGGCATCTGGTAACTGCACCTTCCTTTTCTCCTGAAAATGATTTTTTTTATGGCAACAAAAAGGTTGGGCAGGTATCGGTTGCCACTACAATGGATATCGGCATCATCAGGGATTTGTTTGATAACCTGATTGCCGCCAGCAAAATTTTAAATACCGATAAAGCCTTCAGGGATACACTTGTTGCAACAAAAGCCAAGCTATTGCCTTTCCAGATCGGGAGCAAAGGCCAGTTGCAGGAGTGGAATAAGGATTACGAATCTCCTGATCCGCACCACAGGCATGTTTCTCATTTATATGCATTATATCCCGCCAATCAGATTTCGGCAATAAATACGCCAGAACTTGCTGATGCGGCAAAAAAAACACTCCAACTGCGTGGTGATGACGGTACCGGCTGGAGTTTAGCCTGGAAGGTAAATTTATGGGCAAGGCTTTTAGATGGTGACCATGCCTACCAGCTTTACCGCAACTTGTTCAGGATCACCCGACAAAACGGTACAAATTACAGTGGAGGTGGTGGTATCTATCCCAATATGTTCGATGCACATCCACCTTTTCAGATCGACGGGAATTTTGGCGGTACATCAGGCGTAGCCGAAATGTTATTACAGAGTCAGGATGAGTATATTCATTTGCTTCCTGCAATACCAAAAGTTTGGGCAGCCGGAAAAATAACCGGATTAGTGGCCAGGGGAGCTTACACCGTAGATGTGACCTGGGCTGGTGGCAAACTCACTACAGCTACAATTACGCCGAAAAAAACAGGAATGTGCAAGGTTTTATCTGCGCAGAAATTACAAATCAAGAATATAGGACAGATTAAAACTACGAAAGTGGCAAAAGGATATATGCTTCAGTTTAAAGCAACGGCAGGCCGCATATATATATTGTCTGCATTATAAATCACAGCATTAGTGCATGAAATTAGAAACAAAAAAAATGAAAAAAATAACATTCACTTTAATGGCACTGGCATTTTTAATTCAGGCTTATGCCCAAAATACAGCCCCTGAAGTACAGGATGAAAAAAAGATGGAGTGGTGGAAAGAAGCCAAATTCGGGATGTTTATCCACTGGGGTATTTATTCGGTTCCGGCAGGGGTATACCAGGATAAACCTGTAAAAGGAATTGGAGAATGGATCATGAATACGGCCAAAATTCCGGTGGCCGAATACCGCAAATATGCGCCACAGTTTAATCCTGATCGCTACGATCCCGAAGCCTGGGTTAAAATGGCTAAAGATGCAGGTATGAAATACATTATCATTACCTCCAAACACCATGATGGTTTCGCCCTGTTCGATTCAAAAGTGACCACATGGGATATTATGGATGCCTCGCCATATAAAAAAGACATACTAAAGCCCCTGGTTGACGCCTGCAGAAAAGCCGGCATAAAAATCGGGTTTTATTATTCGCAGGCCCAGGATTGGACACACCCGGGAGGTGCTGTAAGCGGTGGTGCATGGGATGAGGTGCAAAAGGGCAGTTTCGATACCTATCTCGACAACGTATCTATTCCACAGGTGAAAGAAATTTTGTCTAATTATGGTGAACCTGATATTTTATGGTGGGATACCCCGCAGAACATGACGCCTGAAAGTGCGGCTAAATTTGAAGTCATCCTAAAAGATCATCCCAACCTGATTACCAACAATAGATTGGGTGGCGGTTACAATGGTGATACCGAAACACCAGAACAATTTGTACCATCAACAGGTTTTCCGGGGCGCAATTGGGAGGCCTGCATGACGATTAACGATACCTGGGGCTTTAAATCAACCGATCAGGATTGGAAAAGTACCAAAACTATTATCCGTAACTTAACTGATATTGTAAGTAAGGGCGGTAACTTTCTGTTAAACGTTGGCCCCGATGCCCATGGAGAAATACCATCAGCCAGTATAGAACGTTTGGCCGAAATAGGTAAATGGATCAGGCTAAACCAGGAAGCTGTTTATGGCACAACAGCAAGTCCTTTTCCTTACCTGTCGTGGGGGAGGGCAACGCGTAAGCAGCAAAAACTTTACCTCCATGTTTTCGACAATCCGAAAGATGTTAAGCTAAAAGTACCCATGTTAAATAAAGTAAAAAAGGCTTACCTTTTAAGTGATGCTGCAAAAGTATTAAAAACCAAAAGATCGGGTAAAAATCTGGAAATTATGCTGCCAAAGCAATTGCCTGATACCATTAATACAGTTGTGGTAGTCGAGTTTATCGGCGAACCTGATGTAGCACCATCGCCTGTTGCAGGCAAAAAAATAACCGCTTCATCAGAACAGTCGGGAGCAGGTGCAAAAAATCTTTTGGACGGCAACAGGTTAACCAAATGGGAAGCCGCTAAGGGCCTGAAAGATGCCGTTTTAGAAATAGACCTGGCTATTGATTTTAACATATCAACCCTTATTGTTGATGAACCATGGCATCCATGGGAAAATAAAAAACAGGAAATTAAGCTGGAATACAAAAAAGGTGAGACCTGGTTGCCGGTTATGAAAACGACTACCGGAGGGATTGGACTTACTAAAAATTTTGCGCCCGTTTCCGCCCGATATTTCAGGCTTACTGTGCATAATGCGCAAACACAGCCAACGCTTTTAGAGTGGCAGCTGTATGGTAACGAATAATAATCGCCGCAAAACGGGTTTGATATAAGCCTTTGGAAAATTTAAATGACCAAAGAAATAATATGAATGAAGATGATGGATTACAGAATAACGATAAACGAAGAAGATAAAGTTACAAAGGTGCAGCAGATTGCAAACCAGATGATTCAGGATATAGAAAAAGGTATACTGAAAAGAAATGCGCAGGTGGCTTCTATAAATGAATTTAGCAGGGCCCATCATGTAGCCCGTGAAACTGTGGAGAAAGCTTACAAAATCCTTCGCAAAGATGGGTACCTGGTTTCAGTTCCCGGTAAAGGGAACTTTGTGGAAAAGGGGCCTGGCAGCATGGTAAAGATATTAATGATCCTCAATAAAATGAGCCCTTATAAAAAAGAGGTTTATGAGGCATTTATAGAAGAATTAGGCGATAGGGCACAGGTACACCTCGAAATACACCATTATAACCCGAAAATATTCCGAGATATTATCCACGATAACCAGGGTAAATATCATTATTATGTGATTATGCCACATTTTTATTCCGGTACTGATGAAAATGAATATTTAGATGTTTTAAAAAGCATCTCTCCCAATGAACTCGTCATTCTGGATAAAGAGATCAATCTTAAAGGTGCCTTTATTTCAGTGTTTCAGGATTTTGAAATGGATATTTTTGAAGCCATGGATAAAAATGCAGGCCTATTTGCGAAATATAAAAGCATTTCGGTTATTTTTCCGGAAAACAACCACCATCCGTTTGAGATTACCTCTGGTGTGAAGAAATTTTGCGACCATTTTGAAAAAGACTTTGATGTTTTATCGGATATCAACCAGGTCGAAATTTCGAAGGGCAAGTGTTTCATTACGCTTACAGAAATAGATCTTGCAGCACTAATTAAGAAGTTGAGGGCAACCAATTTTATCCAGGGTATCGATGTAGGTATTGTTTCGTTCAATGAAACTGTTTTTAAAGAATTACTCGAAATAACCGTAGTATCTACCGATTTCTCGGCTATGGGGAGGCGTGCAGCAAAAATGATTATCGACAAAAAGTTTAAACAGGTTCGCAATTCTTTTAATTTTATTAAACGGGCATCGCTTTGATTTTTTTAAATCTTTTGTTTGATTATGCTACAGCTATTTAGGATCATATCTCTTTGGATCATCCTGGGCCTGTCAGCACAGTATGTTCTGGCTCAGGAAGGCAATCAAAATGTAAAATGGGGAAACTGGCAGAAATGGGGCGATCAGGGCAATGGCACCTATAGAAATCCAATACTGCCAGGCGATTATAGTGATATCGACTGTATCAGGGTTGGTAATGACTATTATGCAATTTCTTCTACCTTTCAATTTTCGCCCGGAATGGTCATCCTGCATTCTAAAGATCTGGTAAACTGGACCATTGCCGGCCATGCTGTAAATGATGTGTCTAAGATCTCCCCAAAATTGAACTGGGACAGGATGGATAGCTATGGAAAAGGGATCTGGGCAGGATCAATAAGACATCACGCCGGAAAATTCTGGATTTATTTTGGAACTCCTGACGAGGGTTATTTCATGACCTCTTCGAAAAACATCAAAGGACCCTGGTCGCCTTTGGTTACCGTATTGGCCGAAAAAGGTTGGGATGATTGCTGTCCTTTTTGGGATGACGATGGTCAGGCTTATCTGGTGGGAACTAATTTTGCCGATGATTATAAAATCCACTTATTTAAGCTGAGCCAGAACGGAGAAAAAATGATCAAAGGGTCAGATCAGGTGATCTATCAATCCAAAGGAAGTGAGGCCAGTAAGCTTTATAAAATTAATGGCCTGTACTATCATTTTTTTAGTGAGGTAAAAGCAGATGGTCGGGTAGTAATGATCAGGAAGGCGAAAAAAATATCGGGTCCGTATAGCCCGGCAAAACAAATTGGACATGCACAGAAAAATTTTCATGAACCCAACCAGGGTGGAATTATAAATGCCGTAAATGGAAAATGGTATTTCCTTACACACCACGGCTCTTCCGGAGATTGGTCTGGCCGTAATATGAGCCTGTTGCCCGTTAATTGGGTAAATGGCTGGCCCATATTGGGTAATGTAGGGACAGATACTATAGGAAACATGGTTTGGACTTGGAAAAAACCGATGGCAGGCAGGAAAATCTTACCACAATCCAGTGATGAATTTAACCTGGGCCAGATGCAGCAGCAATGGGAATGGAACTATCAGCCCCGGGCAGAAAAATTCTCACTAAAAGCAAGAAAAGGGTGGTTAAGGTTATGGGCTTTCACGCCTTTAGAAAAAGATAATCTGCTAAAAGCCGGAAATACTTTAACGCAGCGTAGTATGCGTACACTTAAAAGTGAGGCAATTGTAAAACTCGATCTTAGTGGGATAACAAATGGACAGAAATGTGGGATAACACATTTTGGCGCACCTGAATATGCTTCGTTTGGCGTCGAAAATAGAGATAATAAGCAATTTATAGTGTTAAACCTGAAAGATAAGGTTATAACCGGGCCAAAAATTGAAAATAAAATGATATGGCTAAAGTCTACATGGGGGCTTGATGGTCTTAGCCAATATTACTATAGTACAAATGGATCGGATTTTATTGCTTTTGGAGATCAGTACCAATTGAAATGGGGAAGCTACCGTGGAGATCGTATTGGTATTTTCAACTATAATAATGATAAAGAATCGGGATATGTAGATGTCGATTATTTCAGATATAACTACTAATTTAAAATAACCATTAGTACAAAATTTTCATTTTGCCAATATAATTTGTTTACCAGCTGGCTTTAAAAGGACATAACAAAAAGCATCTAAATCCTTCTCCTGATTATATTCTTTTATACTAAGCGATCTATTCTCATTTTCTCTGAAAGAGGTTGCAGACCACCATTAATTGATAAAAAAAATCAATATGGATATGGTAATGCTCACTTTATGCATTTTTTGAGCATGCTTCTGAGGCTAATTTTACTAAAGTTAACCAATCATCATTAGTTGCTAACCAAATAACAGATTATGAGAATTTTTACATTAATCTACCACAAAACAAAAGGTAGGCCCAACTATTTAATAGCGCTTTTTGCAATGGCAATCAGCCTGTTTATTGCCCATCCATCATGGGCCCAAAACCCGTCGTTAACCGTTTCGGGGAAGATCACTTCTACCTCAGGCGAAACACTTCCGGGTGTAAGTGTGAGTGTAAAGGGTGGGCAAAACGTAACCTCGTCAGATGGAAATGGCGTTTATAAAATTACGCTTGCTAACCCAACAGCAACGCTGGTGTTCTCATTTGTAGGTTTCAAAACCCTCGAAGTACCTGTTAACAATAGAACAAGCCTTAATGTGAAGTTAACTGAAGATAATCAATCATTAGATGAGGTAGTGGTGGTAGCCTATGGCAGTACCACGCAAAGAAGCTCAACAGGTTCATTACAAACAGTAAACGCAAAAGAACTTCAGGATATCCCGGCGGCACAGATTACACAAAAACTCCAGGGAAAACTTGCCGGTGTGCAAATCAACCAGGCGTCAGGAAAACCAGGTCAGGGCTTACAGGTACGTGTTCGTGGCAGTGCATCCCTTTCTACCGGTTCAACACCTTTATATGTGGTAGATGGTTTTCCCATAGCTGGCGATATCAGTAACATCAACCCCGATGAGATCGAAAATATTACGGTGTTAAAAGATGCAGCCTCAACTGCGCTTTATGGCTCTCGGGCCGCTTTTGGTGTGGTGGTAGTCACTACTAAAGGAGCTAAATCCGGGCAAACAAATGTTTCTGCAAATGTTTATACCGGTATACAGCAAGTGCCCCAAAAAGGCCGTCCGGATATGATGAACGGTACAGAATGGGCACAGTTCAAAAAAGAATATTATGAAGATTTAGGTCAGCCTGTACCTGCTGCGCTTCAAAACCCTGCACAATATGGCGAAGGGTACGATTGGTACGATGCCATGTTGCGTACCGCACCTTTAACAAATTATAGTGTTTCAATAAATACCAATAAAGAAAATTTTAGCAGTGCCGTTGTTGCAGGCTATTTTAAACAGGAAGGTGTTCTTTTAAATTCAGATTATGAACGTTTTTCAGTTCGTCTCAACTCGGTTTTCAAAGTAAACGATCAGGTAAAGGTAGGTTTCAATCTTGCGCCTACGCATACTGTAAATAATTCTCCATCTACCGATGGGATGTTTTTTGGTGGTGGCGGTTTAATTAACAACGCGCTTTTAACTCCGCCTGTTCTTAACTACCAAAACCCTGATGGCTCTTATCCGGTTACGGTTACCACAGCTGGCATTACGGCTTTTCCTACACCCAACTGGGTAAGATCCATTCAGGATATTACCAATAAAAGCAAAGACAATAGGATCCTGTCAAACGGATACATCGAATATGAACCGATTAGCAAACTGGTACTTAAATCAAGCATAAATGTTGATTTTGGTCAGTCATTGTTTCATTCTTTTCAGCCCTCAACAGCTTCAAGGGCATTTGCTTCTACACCAAGTGCGCTTTCTGCAGGGTTATTCGATTCTAACTACCAATATCAATCGTGGTTATCAGAAAATACCGTAAGCTATTCAAAACAGATTAAAGACCACGGATTTGATGTTTTGGCGGGTTTTACCAAACAGAAATACCGCAGTGATTACAGTGCCATCAGCGGCTCAAACTACCCTGACGATCGGATTGAAACCATTGCCGGGGCATTGATTAAAAATAATCCTTCTTCAGATATTGTAGAATGGGGTCTGACCTCTTTTTTAGCACGTCTTAATTACAATTACAAAGGGAAATATTTAGTGGCAGCCAGCATCCGCAGGGATGGTTCTTCGAGATTTGGTTCGGCCAATAAATGGGGAAATTTCCCTTCGGTATCTGCAGGATGGGTATTAAGCCAGGAATCGTTCTTGAGTGATTCGAAAATCATCTCGTTTTTAAAATTACGCGGTAGTTATGGTGTAATAGGCAACAATAATATTGGTGATTACCGGCAATATGCTACCGTATCAAGCGGCATAAATAGTCCTTTCGGCTCTACAACAGCTAGTGGGGTAGCCGTAACCAATTTAGGAAATGATGAATTAGGATGGGAAAATACCAAACAGTTAGACTTTGGAATTGACCTTTCTATATTAAATAACCGCATCAGTTTTACTTACGATTACTACACCAAGAAAACCTCTAATCTCTTGTTCTCGCTGGCTGTACCACGCGAATCCGGATTTTCAAGTTTTACCGGGAATGTTGGCGAAATAAAATTCTGGGGACATGAATTTGCCATTAATTCGAATAACCTGATTGGAAAATTTAAGTGGAACACCAATTTTAACATTGCTTTTAGTGATAATAAAGTATTGGCGCTATCATCGCTGAGCGACCATTTGTACACGGGTAACGGTACAGCAAGATCAATCACACAGGTTGGACAAAGGATTGGGCAGTTTTGGGGGCTTATACAGGACGGGGTATATACCGATCAGGCCGATTTTGACCGGTCTCCGAAAAGTGTTAACTCGCAGGTGGGGACCATAAAATTCCGCGACCTAAACGGCGATGGTGTGATTAAATACGGTGATGAAGAAGGCGACAGAACAGTGATCGGAAACCCGTTTCCAAAATTTGTTTTCGGATTAACCAATAGTTTCACGTACAAAAATTTCGATTTTGCGGTGGTAGCAAGCGGATCTTATGGCAATGACATCGCCAGGATGATGGATGAAGGTACAACCAACTTAGATGGTGTATTTAATGTACTTAAAGAAGTGAAAGACCGCTGGCGTTCGCCACAAAACCCGGGTGCAGGTAAGTATGGAAAAACAACAGCATCAACAGGAGATGACCGTGCCCAGTTCCATACCCGCTTTGTTCAGGATGGAAGTTATTTAACCATTAAGAACATCACCCTTGGTTATACCGTTCCGGTAGCGAAAATAAAAGCACTCAAAAGTGTTAGGGTTTATGCAAGTGTGCAACAGGCCTTTGTTTTTACCAATTACGGGGGGGTAAATCCAGAAATTGGAACCGATTTAAATGGAAATGCACCAAATTCCCTGTCTCAGGGCCTTGATTTTTCTGCCTACCCGGTTCCAAGAACATTCACTTTTGGGTTAAACGTAAATTTTAAATAATCATCTGACTATTAAATCTGACGATCATGAATAAAAATATTTTTTTGGTTATCCTGCTGCTGACTTCATTAGGGGCCTGCAAAAAGGGTTTTTTAGAAACACCTTCTAAAACATCATTAAGTACCGCCATTTTCTTTAAAACAGAAAGTGATTTTCAACAGGCCATTAACGGTGCTTATGCGCCCCTTCGGGGCCTTTACGGCGGACAGAATGGTGCATGGGCAATGGCTGAGCAGCGTTCTGATAATACTACCTATAAATACAATCCAAACGACAGGGGAAGTAACCAGTCTGAATATATTAAAGATTTTACCGATGATGCCAACAATCCGGTTTCGGCAAATAAATATTTTACCGATTATTCCATCATTGCCCGTGTAAACCAGGTGCTCGAACCGATTGATGGTATTGATTTTAATGCGGCTTCAAAGAATAATATTAAAGGACAGGCCTATTTTTTAAGGGCATTTGCCTATTTCGATCTGGTTCAATACTTTGGTAAAGTGCCTTTACACCTTAAACCGGCCAAAACGCTTGATGAAACCTCACTTCCGTTAAGCAGTGTAGAAAATGTATATGCGCAGATTATTGCCGATGCAAAACAGGCTGCAACGTTGCTGCCGAATAAGGCTACGCAAGAGGCAGGTAGGGCAACCTCGGGCGCTGCTAAAACATTGCTTGGCAATGTTTATATGGTTTTAAAAAGATGGGCAGAGGCAGAAACAATCCTGAAAGAAGTTACCGGATATAACCTGGTATCAGATTACAGTGAAGTGTTTAATCCGGCAACCAAAAATAATATTGAATCTGTTTTCGAAATACAATATAAAGAAGGAAATGAAGGACTTTCGAGCAACTTCTTTTATACATTTTTAATTCAACCTATTTCGGCAGAAGAGATCAAGGCTGTAACCGGCATAGCAGAAGTGCCAAGAACCATACAGGGGTTTAATCTTCCAACACCTGATATCATTGCCGCTTATGAAGCAAACGATAAACGTAAAGATGCATCAATCGGTTACCTCACTGCTGGTGGTGTAACTTATCCATACATCAAAAAATACAGCCATCCGCATGCGGTTACCAATAATACTAACGATAACTGGCCTGTTTACCGCTATGCAGAAGTGCTATTGTTTTTAGCTGAGGCTGTAAACGAGCAAAACAGACCAGGAGAGGCCTTAACCTATTTAAATATGGTGAGGGCAAATCCAAGAACAGGATTAACAGCAAGTACAGCATCAGGGCAAACCGCTGTCAGGGATGCCATACTAAATGAAAGGAGGGTAGAGCTGGCTTTCGAAAATAAAAGATGGCCCGATCTGGTAAGAACAGGTAAAGCTGATGAGGTGATGAAAGCTTTTGGGACCAGATTTAAAGCAAATCCGCTTAATTATTATTTCCCGGCTGGCATTACACCATCGCCATCATCTTATACCAATATCAGGATATTATTTCCAATACCGGCATCAGAAGTGGCCTTAAATCCTTATTTTTAAATTATTCAGAAGGAAACGACCAGCGTGTTGTTTCCTTCCTTGTATTATCCCAATATCATGTTCCATTCCAAAAGATATTTTATCGTTTTCCTCTTATTGCTCAGCAGTTCTTTCTGCTTTGCTACACCAGCTGCACTAAAGCCGGTAGATTTAAAGTGCGAATTGTTCTATAATCCGCTGGGCATAGATGTTGCCCATCCAGGCCTCAGTTACACACTGAGTGCTGAAAATAGTAAACGCGGATTAAAACAGCTTGCCTATCAGGTATTGGTTGCAGATACTGAATTATCACTGAAAAACGATAAAGGCAATCTATGGAATTCGGGAAAGGTGGCCTCCAGTCAGATGGCATACATCAGTTATATGGGCCAACCGCTAAAATCAGGAAAAAAGTATTGGTGGAAGGTATGTGTATGGGATAACAATGGAGCGGTTTCCGGATGGAGTAATGCCGCAACCTTTACGATGGGGTTACTAACGGCTAAAGATTGGGTAGCCAATTGGATTACTGCGGCAGGGGCCGAAAAATTTTCACTTAGTCCGTTTGGATATCGGGCCAAAAGTGCTGCCTCACAAACAATCATCAAGTGGGTACAGGTTGACCTAAAAAAAATATCGCCGATTTCTTCCATCAGGATCACTCCTATGTTTTTTGAAGATCGAGCTGGTTATGGCTTCCCATCCAACTTTAAAGTCGAAATAGCTGATGAAGAAGATTTTAAAAAGGCTACAATAGTTGCCGATTACAGCAAAAGGGCGTTCAATAACCCCGGGTGGAAACCAGTATCGTTCAGTATTAAAAATGCAACCGGAAGATTTGTAAGGATAACGGCCAATAAATTATGGGGTTGGGAGAAGAATTATCAGTTTGCCCTGAGGCAGGTTGAAGTGTTCTCAAATGGCAAAAATATCGCTTCAGGAAGTCCTGTGCAAGCACTGGATAGCAATGAAGCCAATGGATGGGATAAACAAAACTTAACTGATGAGCCCTTAGATAGATCAGCTTTACCTAACTACTCGTCGATGGCCTTGCGGAAAGATTTCTCGATAAATAAAGGCCTGTCGCGTGCTGTGATCTTTGTGAGTGGTATGTCTGAATTTGAACTTTCCATCAATGGCCAAAAAGTAGGAGAAGATTTACTAAACCCAGGGTGGACGGATTATAAAAAGACCATTTTGTACAGTACTTATGATGTTACAGCAAAACTAAAGGCCGGTAACAATGCCATCGGCATTATTTTAGGAAATGGCATGTACAATATCCAGCCAGATTCGGTACGCTATGTTAAATTCCTTAACTCTTTCGGACCACTAAAAGCAATTGCACAACTGCGTTTAGAATATGCTGATGGAACGGTGAAAACAATCGGCACCGATAAAACCTGGCAGGTGGCACCTGGCCCAATCACTTATTCGAACATGTTTGGCGGAGAAGATTATGATGCCAACCTGGAAGCTTTAGGTTGGAACAAAAGCGGATTCAAAGCCGGTAAAAACTGGAAATCGGCTGCCCTATCTTCAGGTCCTGGGGGGAGGTTGAGCGGATTATCTTCTGCTGCTCCGGCGGTTAAGGTTATCGAAACCAAACCATTTGTTAAGGTAACAAAAATTAAAGATAACCTGTTTATTTACGATTTCGGACAAAATGCTTCCATGATGCCAAAACTTACGGTTAGTGGTCAAAAAGGAGCTTATGTGCGGATGATCCCGTCGGAACTTTTAGGCGCCGATGGCCTGGTTGATCGTAAATCGGCTACCCAGGATGGTGCACGACCAGCCTGGTGGCAATATAGGCTTGTTGGCAGCGGGACAGAGCGTTGGCAACCTAAATTCTTCTATCAGGGTGCCAGGTACGTACAGGTAGAGTTATTTGCGGCCAAACCAAACGGACAACTCCCAAAGGTAATGGATATAGAAGACCTCATTGTACATTCATCATCTACGCCTGTAGGTAAATTTTCTACCTCAAATCCTCTCTTTAATCAAATTTACGAATTGGTAAGGTGGGCACAGCGGAGCAACATGCAGAGCCTGATGACCGATTGCCCGCACCGTGAAAAAATGGGCTGGCTGGAAGAAAACCAATTGAACGGACCAGCGCTCAGGTACAATTTCGATATGTCGCCGCTTTTCCGCAAAACGATGAGCGATATGGCAGATGCACAGCTGGAAAATGGATTTATCCCCAATATTGCACCTGAATATTTTATAGCAGGTTCTCCGGAGCTGACTAATGGTTTCCGTAATTCTACCGAATGGGGAAGTTCATTTATTATCGTTCCATGGCAACAATACCTGTTTTCGGGCGATATTTCCCTGCTCGAAAGATATTATGAACGGATGAAGAAGTATGTCGCTTTTTTATCTTCAACAGCTAAAGATAATATCATTGTTACGGGGCTTGGCGATTGGTACGATATCGGTCCGAAGCCGGCATGGGGTTCTCAGCTCACTCCGGTATCTTTTACCGGAACGGCAATATATTACTACGATAACCTGATTATGTACAACATTGCCAGGCAACTCGGTAAACAGGCCGATGCAGATGCGTACCTTGCTTCGAGCGAACAGATCCGTAAATCATTTAACAATAAATTTTACAACGCTACATCTGGATTATATGCCACAGGCTCGAACACCACCTGCGCTTTACCTTTATTTCTCAATATTGTAGAACCGCAAAACAAACCTAAATTGTTAAATGCATTGGTGGATAGTATCAGAAAAAATAACAATAGTTTTAATTCTGGTGAAGTGGGATACCGTTTTTTACTGAGGGCTTTGGCGGATGGTGGATATTCGGATGTGGTTTACGACATGAACAACCAGTCTGATAAGCCTGGTTATGGTTACCAGATTAAAAAGGGTGCCACCAGTTTAACCGAAAAATGGGATGCCGGTGTGGGCGATTTCGGCTCTCAGAACCATTTTATGTCCGGGCAGATTAACGAATGGTTTTTTAACGACTTAATTGGCATTAGCCCTGACGAATCTGGCGCTGGTTTTCGTAAAATCATCATCAAACCAGCTTTCGTTTCAGATCTTAAATGGGTAAAGGGCTCTTTTAAATCCATTAGCGGCGACATTTCCTGCAGCTGGAAAAGAACAGATAATGCTGTAGAACTGGATATTTCGGTTCCGGTAAATACCTCGGCAACGATTTACCTTCCATCCACCAGGCCCGAACTGGTAAAAGAAGGTGGCTTAGCTGTAAATAAAGCTGATGGTTTAAGTTTTTTAAGGGCCGAAGCTGATAAATTCGTATATCGAGCCGAATCCGGGAATTATCACTTTGTGATTAAGGACAAGTAGTGGGGAAAGTGAGGTTTTTAAGAATTAATTACAACAACAGATTCGAATATAGCAGTTGTCCAATAAAACGGTCGTCCAATAAAGCGGTCGTCCAATAAAACGGTCGTTTAATAAAGCGGTCGTCTTTCCCGCGCAGGCGGGAATCTTAAAGCACTTGCATTAGGATTCCCAATCAAGTTGGGAATGACGTAACGTGCTATATCAGATTTCAATATAGTTGTTGTTCAATAAAGCGATTGTCCAATAAAGTAATCGTCTAATAAAGCGGTCGTCTTTCCCGCGCAGGCGGGAATCTTAATGAATGTAACCCAAAAAGGCCCTGCTAATGCATTAGGATTCCCAATCAGGTTGGGAATGACGTAACGTGCTATATCAGATTCCAATATAGTTGTTGTTCAATAAAGCGATTGTCCAATAAAGTAATCGTCTAATAAAGCGGTCGTTCAATAAATCGGTCGTCTTTCCCGCGCAGGCGGGAATCTTAATGAAGGGACCTATAAGGCCATACCCAGGTATTAGGGTTCCCAATCAAGTTGGGAATGACGTAACGTGCTATATCAGATTCCAATATAGTTGTTGTTCAATAAAGCGATTGTCCAATAAAGTAATCGTCTAATAAAGCGGTCGTCTTTCCCGCGCATGCGGGAATCTTAATGAAGGGACCTATAAGGCCATACCCAGGTATTAGGATTTCAAATCAAGTTGGGAATGACGTAACGTGCTATATCAGATTCCAATATAACGGTTGTCTAATACAAAACCACTTATTTTTTTATCGGATGATCTTCCAAATAGAAAATAATCTTCCCACCATTGGTAAGGGTTTGATGTGAAAGCTGATTTTTATCAAAAACTTTTCCATTTAAGCTGATTTTTGAGATATAAATGGACTTATTGCTCTTTTTAATTGCCTGAATCGTTAATTTTTTACCATTATCGAATGAAATTGTGGTTTGTTTAAACAATGGGCTGGTCAGCTGGTAATTTCCTGAAACAGGATCAACCGGATAAAAACCCATCGCTGCAAATACATACCATGCCGACATTTGTCCGGCATCATCATTGCCACTTAAACCGCCCGCACCTTCATCGTATTCTTCAGCTAAAATGCGAGATACCTGCAACTGTGTTTTCCATGGCGAGGCCGTATAATTGTATAAAAACGGAATCTGGTGGCCAGGCTCGTTGCCATGCCAGTATTCTTTTTTGGCAAAGAGCGAATCGAGTTCGTTTTCGAGCTTCTTGCTTCCACCCATTAATTTGATCAATCCGGGCATATCATGTGGAGCATAAAAAGTATACTGCCTTGGAGTACCTTCGGTTATATAAGGTTCGCGGTGATCGGGATAAAAAGGCTGGTACCAATTACCGTTGGCATAACGCCCTCTCACCATTCCAACCTTTGGATCAAAAACATGCTGGTAATTTAGCGCCCGTTTAGCTAGTTCCCGGTAATCGCTTTGTTTGCCCAAATCTTTGGCAATAGTTGCCAATGCATAATCATCATAAGCATATTCCAAAGTCCTGCTTACCTGTTCCTTTTTATGAAAAGCATTTGGTATACTATCTTCCAATGGAATATAGCCAAATTTTAGGTAACTGTTAATGCCACGCCGGCCTTTTCCGTTTAAATAATCGGCCGAATCGGGCATTTGGAATGCATTTTGCCTCATTAAGCGGTAGCCTTCATTGATGTCGTAATTGCGGATCCCTTTGTTATATGCAGAAGCGATAAAAGCAGTGGCATGGTCGCCGATCATGGCGGCGGTATAACTGTTCCAGCAGGGGAAAATAGGCATCCAACCGCCTTGCTGACCTTTCAATACCATGGAATTTACAAAGCTATTGGCCAGATCGGGTTGCAGCAGCTCAATTAATGGCAATTGTGCACGGTAAATGTCCCACATCGAAAAATCATCATAATAACTTCCCTTGTCAATTGTTTTGTTCTGGTATTTCCCTGCAAACTGGGGGTATTTTCCATCCACATCATTATATAATCTGGGGTGTTGCATGGCATGGTAAAGGGCTGTGTAAAAGATTTTTTTCCCTTTTTCATTGCTGTCGCTAATACGCACCTGCGATAAAGCTTTTTCCCAGCTTTGATTGGTTTGTGCCAGAACAGCATCAAAACCGTTGTTTTTAATTTCGCTTTCGAGGTTGGCTTTTGCTGCGGCGATACTGGTAAAGGAGGTGCCGGAATAAATAAGCAGTTGTTCTCCTTTTTGCAGTTTGAAGCCGACATAAGCACCAATATCTTTTTTATTACTGATGCTTTGTTGATGGGAAGTATGTCCTTCGCTGTAAACACCTGCTGTAGTAAAGGCTTTTTTAATACGGATGAAAAAATAACCGCTAAAACCGGCCGGTTCTCCCCAGCCCTGGTAAATGCGGTGAACAGGGTTATAACCTGAAATTTCACCTTTTTTTGCATCAATTTGGATAAAGCCCATATTCTGATCGCTGTTTGGGCCTACCAGGATGTAAACGCTATCGCTTTTTAGTGCAGTAATGCGCATTACACCACTTCTAAGTGTGGCGGTTATTTCTGTTAAAAGTTGATGTTTAGGTAATTTTAGCTTGTAATAGGATGGGGTAGAAACTTCGTTTTCATGCACATAATCTTCCGCGTATCGATTGGCTTCGGTTTCAAGGCGACCAGAAACGGGCATGATGGTAAAACTTCCATAATCCTGGGTGCAGGAGCCACTGATCCAATGTGTGGCCCTAAATCCATAAAACTTTTTATTATTGTAATAATAGGGCGCTAGGCATTTTTTTTCGGTAAGCTGGGTCTGTGGCGTCCACTGCGTCATGCTAAAAGGAGGGGCAACCGCCGGAATGGTATTGGCCAGGCGCTCGGTTTTATCTTCAATGTGCTGACTGGCCAATGTGGTGCTGGCCGAAGTGCCGGAAAATGGCTGAACGTAGGGGATTAACTGCTGTTGCTGCGCAGAAACGGTATTGATATGCATGATTAAAAGGAGCATTACACATTGCAGCGTTTTCAAAGCATTTTTGTATTTTAAATCAATTAACAACATATTGATGCTTGTTATAAATTAGGGGATTTCTTTTATTGCTTCTCTATTTAAGTGCAATTTGGTGTTTTTAATAGAAACCTGACCTGTTTTTTTTAAGATGACCTGATGAGGATTTTCTCCTTTTTCTAACTGTAACCCGTCAATATTGATTGAATTTACATCATCAAAAACTACAGCAGGCCTGAAATCGGATGTTTTAACATTCAATGTGATGTTTTTAAAAGTGATACCTTTTGCATGGCGAACATAAAAGCCCCAGGCAGGCAACTCGCCAAACATGCTAAATTCAGGATAGCCGGCTTCATTTTCGAATACACTATCCAGTTTATCGATGGGGATGTTTGCTATTTTCTCAGATCCACCACCGCCATAAGTAATTTCGATATCTTCGAGTAACACATTTTCAACCAAATGACCAGGAATACCGGTAATGGATGCCGGAAGTAAGTTATGTGGTGCTACTTTAGGCAGAGGTCCTTCAAGCGGGTAACCTGCATCGGGCTTGAAGTTGGGGATATCGGCTTTTACCTTTGCAATGCGGATATTTTTTATGCTGCTGTACTGGTCAGTTTTGTTTCTGTGCCCTAAACGGATGAAAATGGCATTGCCGGTGTATTTAGCGTTAACACCTTCAATATCTACGCTATCTATAAATCCACCATCAACAGCTTCTAAAGCAATGGCAGAACGATAAGTATTGTAAACGGTAATATTGCGTACTTTAATGTTTTTGAAACCGCCGTAAGAGCCCGTGCCAAGTTTAAAACCACTGGCACTGGAGCGGATGGTACAATTGGCCACGTAAACATTTTCGCAGATGCCCGGACTTCCTTCAGATTTTAAGCAAATGCCATCATCGGCTGCATCGATATTGCAATTGGTGATTCGCACATTTTTGCTGTTTACAATATCGATACCATCGTTGTTCCAATAAGCAGTACTTTCTACTGTAATGCTATCGATATTGAGTTTATTGCAGTTTACGAAATCCTGAACCCAACCCGCACTGTTTTTAACGGTGATATTTTTCAGTGTAATATTCTCACAGTTAGAAAAAGCAATTAAACGTGGTCTGTTACTTTCTGATGGTCTTTTAACCTGCCAGGTTTCATCTTGCAATATACCCTGATGCAGGAGCAATAACAGATTTTTAACCACTTCGGCACCGCGGCCATTAATGGTTCCTTTGCCCAAAATGCTTATGTTTTGCTGTTTTTTTGCGGAAATCAGCGGCTGGGCATCTTGTTTACCATAATCTAAGCGGTTAATACTGCCCAGTAGTTCTGCGCCCTCCGCAAGGTAAAGCGTCACATTCGATTTCATTTCAATAGGGCCGGTAACGAACTGTCCGGATGGAACAATAACACGTCCCCCTGCTTTTGCAGCCGCATTAATGGCCTGCTGAATGGACTTGCTGTTGGTATATTGTAAACCAGGTTTTGCCCCAAAATCGACAATGTTGAATGATTGCTGTTGTGCGCTGGCATTTGAAACGAACAAAAATAGAATAAATAGATAGGGAAGGGCTTTCATCACTTTGAGTAAAAATTTCTTAGTTTACTGATGTACTTTTTGCAGTAAGCTGCGGTACTTTTTATGCATTTGAATTGCTGTACTTACAGGATTTCCAATGGTATTAAGCGGATAATCTTTTCTTCGGTTTACCCAGCTCCATTCCCAGGCACTTACCTTTTGGTTAAATTGTTTCATATCCAGTGCTTTTTCCTGTTGCATAGCCTGTGTTGCCTGTTCGAAAAAAAGTACCCATCGCGGTTTATAAAAATCACTTAACAACCCGCTCCATTGCCGGCAGGCATATTCGTTTAAAGGACTTTTTGCATCGCCCCATAAAGTAATCAGATCTTTTGCGTTCATTTCGTAAAGCGCTTTTTCGGCATCATTATTTCCCCAGGCCCTGGCCTGTTTAACCCATGGCCCAAGCATAAAATCTTTTCGGGTAGCCAGTAATCTGTCCATGTCATCAATCAGCTGAAGGAATTTTTGACTTTCTGTTTGAAAAGTAGCCATGTCATTTTTTTCATAAGCAGCCACAAAGCGGCGCTGCAGGGGCAGGGCATAGTTGGCCATCACCTGGCGGGTTACATCAACTACATCATATTGAAAACCATCACTATTGCCACAGGTTGGGGCAGCTTTTATCAGTTCATCCCAGGCCGGTAACAGCTCAGCTTCCCGGTAATTTAGGGTTGTTTTGGCCCATCGGGTCAGCGAATCGAAGGTTGGGCGGGCCTGAATAATGGATTCTGCACCATCCCTGATGTATTTATCGGCAGGCACATTGTAAACTGTTTTTCTCAGAATTTCCCAGGCATTTTGGGCATTGGGGTTGTTTTTGCCATATCTGTTCAATACAAAATTGGGTAGCCATGTATTAAGGTCTATCGGTTTAGCTTGCCAAACATTGGCCATCATCAATTCGTACAATACCGGATTTTGTTCTATTCCTTCCATGGTGAGGCCAATGCCTTTCATTTTTCCACTTTGTGGGTGATTTAAAGCTTCGGCGGGTGCATTTGCAATAACATCCATACGCCCGAAAAGATTAGTGTTTCCGCCAAAATTGTGCAGCATGTTCCATATCCACGGTTTGCCATAAAAACCTGAGGTGCGTTTCCATACAGGTTCTATTTCTGTGGCCAGATCCAATAAAATCATTTTATCATTGGGTACAGCTTTTAAAAGGGCTTCTGTTTGTGGCTCCTTCCAAAATTTTCGATCACTGTAAAATAACCAGCCCTGCATTACCCATACAGCCTTGGGGTCGGCCTGGCTCATGCCATCATAAACCCTTGCGCTCAGCTTTCCTAAAAATTCGGGATCGGCTGATGGCGGTTCGTTTTCGTTAAAGGTATCGGCAGAGTACAGGTGGTCGGTACCCAATAACTCAGTTTGTTTCTGTAAGAATTTTTTTCCGATTTCCGCAAACATCGGGTCTTCTGAATCTAAGATATAAGTATCGGCAAAACCATTGGTCCAATTGGTTGCTTTGAGTTTAGCCTTAGGGAATTTCTTTTTAAATGCGGCAGGTACATGGCCCGTAAAGGCTGGGAGAACAGGTTTCATGCCAAGCGAACGCTGTCTGGCCAGGATTTTCTTCTGCAGTTCGAAATGACTTTTCATCCAGTCGAGTGGTAGCGGGCCGCCCCAGCCATCGATGTTGCCCATCCAGAACCAGGAAAAATAAGCTGGGCCTGTAAAGAAATCCTTAAGGTCGTTATCGCTGAAGCCCATTTCTTTGTATAACAGGTACCAGGTATATTCTTCCCCGGTAATGGCGAGCGGCATATTAATGCCATGAAGTGCCATCCAGTCTATTTCTTTTTCCCATCTCGTCCAGTCCCACCAGCTCATGCTGTAGTTAAAAGTGCAATAGTTAAGGTAATAACGGTATTCGTAAGGGGTATTTTTCCTAATTTTGTTTTTAACTTCCGGTAAATTTTGAGGCAATTTAAGGTTAACCCCGTTCCAGGTTACCTGGCAATGGGCATATTCCGTTAAATAATAATAAAAAGCTGATGCGATGGCCACCCCACTGCTACCCCTCAATACAATCGTATTTTTTTTACTTTCGATTTCAAAAACATCCAGGCCGTTTTCAGCAGCAATGCTTTCGGTTAAAAAAAACTGATGCTGTTTTGGTAAAATCCTTTTAATCAGTTCATTTGAAGAGGAAAGATAAGCCTGCGCTTTTGCCTGGGCTGAGGCCAGGACAAAAAATGCAGCAAAAATGTATATTTTATGTTTCATCTATGTGTTTTTTTTTAATGGTTTTTACTGCTCTGGCTTATACTTTTAAAAACCATTTTTTATCATACAGGAATTTTAATATTCCAAGCTGGATCAGCAGCACACCTAGCCATAAGGCCGCCGATTGCCAATCAGACGGTATTTTGGCTATTATACCACCAAAAAGAAAATGCGAGCTTGATTCGAAATTAAAGAGCCCGTGCGCACAAACGTAAATCAAAATAGAATTTGTACCGATCCAGATAAAGGGCAAGCTCCATTTTTGATAAGCTTTAACATCAATAATATAATAGAAGAAGGAGAATAACACCAGACTGAATCCACCGGCAACCAGAACAAAAGAACTGGTCCACATATTTTTGTTGACCGGAAAAAATGGGTTCCATAGTAAACCAATCGAAACCAGTATAATACCAGCGATAAAGAGATATAAAGCTTTCCGCGCCAAACTGAAGCGACTGTTTTTTGTATTTAGGAATGTCCCGGTAAATACCCCTAAAAGTGCTGTTGCAATGGCTGGGATGGTGCTCAGCAAACCTTCGGGATCATAAACCATACGGTGGAGTTTACCTGGCAAATATAAACGGTCTATATAGGCAGCCAGGTTACCTTCAGGCGTTAAAACGTTACTTCCGAAGCCAGGAACAGGTATGGCAATCATGATGATGTAATAGCCCAATAAGATGCCTATTAGCCAGATGAGCTGTTTGCGCAAAGAAAAATTGAGGTAAATTAAAGCTGCAAAAAATGTGGATAATGCAATGCGGCCAAGTACGCTGGCAAACCGGGTGTTTTCGTAACCTTCCCATCTGAACAGGCCATTTACCACCATACCGAGGAAGATTAAAATTAATGTTCTCCTGATCAGTGCGTAATAAATGGCTTTTGCCGATTTTTTTTTATCATTTCCGGCATTTAAATGTTTTTCATAAGAAAAAGGCATCGAAACGCCAGAGATAAAGATGAAAAGCGGGAAAATCAGGTCGTAAAAGGTAAAACCATTCCAGGGGGAGTGGTGCAGCTGATTGCTGAGACCAACAAAAATCCTTTCGAAAAAGGATAAATGACCATTGCCGGCGATGGTCCAATCATTGGGATTCCTGATCAAAGCGTGTTTTTTCATTACACCATCGGCCAAACCATGGAAAATACCTTCTCCGCTAACAATCCAGAACATGTCGAAACCGCGTAAGGCATCTAAAGAAAGTAGTCTTTTCTTTTTTGGTAACAAAGCCTGTGGTGCAGATTCGGTAATGGCCATAATATCTTTAAGCTAAGGATGGGTGATTTTGGTTTTCTAAAAATAAGCGCTGCAGAGAGAAAAATGCGATTTATTTTTTGATAATGGTATTAAAAATAATTTCTCCTTCATCATTAATGGTTTGTACGCGGATCAAATCTTTACTGACCGAAAATAGCATAAAACCATAAACTGAAGCCACCATCTGGGCATTATCAATGAGTTTTACAGGTGTTTTTTCTGAAGCCGCCCCTGAAATGAAATGATGCGTTTTGCCTTCGGGTTTAATGTATTGCAAGCTGTGTTCATGCCCGGTGAGGTACACATCTACGCCATAACGGTCGAGAATGGGTTTTAAGGAGCTTCGGATGGCTTTGGTATCATATCCGTCTGTCCGGCTTCCTCCGGTATACATAGGATGGTGACCCACCACAATTTTCCAACGGATGCTCGGGTCATTATCGCTTAAAACCTTGGTGAGCCAGTGTTTTTGTTGTGTGGTATCCTGACCTTTTACATTGGGACCATATTCAGCATTTTTGTAAAACTCGGGAATTAGGGGATTGGTATCAATAAAAGCAATCAATACCTGATTATTCAGATCGCCATTGATCGGGAATTTTTTTGCATAATAACGCGCAGGCATTTTCCACCTTCTGCTGATTTTAGAGTAGGCCACCTGGGCATCCGGATTGGATTTATAATCGTGGTTACCCAGCACCGGATACCAGTCCCATTGCAAAGAAAATGCCGTGTAAATATCTTCAAACGAATATTTAAAAAGCGGATCATGTTCGCTGATTACACCGCTAGGATAAAAGTTATCGCCGGTAGAGATGATAAACTGTGCTTTCACATCCGCTGCGGTAATGCCCATTTGCTGTGCTACCTGTTTCTGATGGTCGGCTCCATTACGGCCCCAATCGCCCATGGCAATAAAATTAAGTGCGGAAGATTCTTTCGTCAGGCTTTTGGTTGGTTGATTGCTTTCTGAAGGATTTTTTAACAAAACCTGCGCCTGTACAGAACCATATATAAATAGGGAAATAAAAAAAAGTAAATGTTTACTCATGAAGTTGATTTTATTTTGAAAAAACTTTGGAAAGCGTGGGTTTGGACAGGAGCAAATAAAATTTCTCTGGCTGTTGGCACAGGTGAAAATAATTTAACCACCACTTGTCCCGATCTTTCGCGAGATAAAAAGGATACACACAGATATAAAAATCTGTGTGTATCTGTGGTTAAAAACCTTAGCTTAATGATATTGGGCCTAGTTGTATCCCGGATTTTGCACCAGGGTATTATTTGTTGCAATTGCCGTGCTTGGTATAGGGAAAATACGGCGATAAGTATCGGCATTGGTTTTCGATAAACCATAACTGTTTTCGAATTTACCAAACCTGATCATATCATTACGATGCCAGCATTCCCAAGCAAATTCTTTCGAACGTTCGTTGTAAATAACATCTAAAGTTAAGCTTCCCAAAGCGGGAGAAGTAGTACGGTTGCTTCTTACGCTATTTACCAGGCCAATTGCAGTAGCTCCCAATGTTGGCGTTCCACCTCTGAATATGGCCTCTGCTTTCATCAGGATAATATCCGAATAACGGAATAAAGGCATATCATTATTTTGGTTACGGTTAGTTGGGTTCGTATAATCGGCAATAAATTTAATGTTGCGGTAACCGGTATTCCAGGCAATTTCGTCTTTACCCAGGTCATAAGAACCTGCAGCCAAACGCGAGGCAGTAAGAGGAGTTAAGTTTAACGCGTAGGTGTACGCTGTAGCAGGACTTCCTCCGGTATAAAACTGATCGTAACCTAAGTTGGTGGTGCTTACCATAATAGGGCTACCATCTGGCCAATATTGCGGGCCTGTAAGCCATTGTTTATTGCGGATATCGTTTGCATCGTTAAAATTTGCATAAAATTCAGTTGTTGTCATTCTCGGGCCACTTGGTTTATTGTTTGACAGGCCACCACCGCTGCTTTGGTTCATTACCGGATTGGTAAAAGAACCTGCCGTAGAACCTGAATACTGATAACGGATTCCCAGGTTTCGGTTAAGATCATACCGGGCCATAAACATATTGCCGGAAGAGGTAGACGCATCAAACGGGATCGCAAAAATAAATTCCTTTTGCGATGGTCCGTTTGTAGGATAAAACATCTGCAGGTAGCTCGACATGGGTTCTATACTGTACAAGCCCGAACTGATCACCTGGTCGCAGGCTGCGATACAATCATCGTAACGTGCCGTACCGGTGTAAACAGCCGCGTTCAGGTACATTTTTGCCAGTATAGAATATGCAAGGTATTTGGTTGGTAAACCATAAGTTGAAACACCCGTTGTCGATTTTAAATAGGGGATAGCTGCTTTAAGTTCGCTTTCTACATAGTTGAATACCTGTACGCGGGTCGAATTCGTTTTTAATGCGGTAGCACCATACAAAGTATCTAAAGGTACATTGCCGTACATATCCATCATCATAAAATAAGATAGTGCACGCATGGTTTTTAATTCTGCGAGGTTGGTGTTTTTTGCTGCACCTGCCGGGGCCGATGCGTTAATAATAGAAATGGTTTGGTTAGCCGTTCCAATAATATTGGTTAAGTAACTCCAGCCTGCTGCAACCCAGGCATTATCTTTATTCCAGGTATGGCGGTGCAGCTCCAGGTATTTATTTCCATCAATCCAGTCCGAAGCAAAGATAGGCAGTACCGATTCATCTGTAGATGAACTTTGCAAAAAGAAATAGGTAGTCGCGTAATCGCTTCTTAAATTGATGTATACCGGACCTGATGCCGAGGTTAACTGGGCAGCTGTTTGCGGATAAGACTCCGGTGTAAGTTCGGATGTAATGGGAATTTCGAGTTTTTGGCAGGAAGTAAATATTAATGCCCCTGTTAGTGCGCACAATATTCCAAATAATATCTTTTTCATGTCTTTAAAATTTATCTTTTAAAATGATGCGTTAAGGCCTAATAAAAAGGTACGTGTTTTAGGGTAGAAGTTGTTATAATCTATACCCGGGGCAACACCACCCTGGTTAATTTCCGGATCGATGCCTTTGTAGCCTGTAATGGTAAACAAGTTGTTGGTTGACAGGTAAAGCCTAACTGTATTTACATATTTGACCGGGTTTTTGAAATTATAGCCCAATGTGGCATTATCCAGGCGCACGTAAGATCCACTTTCAATGTATCGGTCTGAATAGAAGGAGTTTCTGGTATCGGATATCTTATCATCTGCTGCACTGTTCAGGATATTATTTACAGCTGCACCGGCCGTATATGATAAATCTGCACGGGTTGCGTTAAATATTTTGTTCCCAAATGTTCCCCTTAAAAAGATGTTTAGCTCTAATGCTTTATATTTAAAGGTATTGCTCCAGCCCATTAATACTTTTGGCTGCGCATTGCCCAGATAAAAATAATCGGTACCTATACTTGGGGTAGTGGTAGTAGAACCATCATGTTTGTAAAATAGTGAATTGCCACTGGCATCCTTACCCGCATATTTAAGTGAGAAAAACTGACCAAGTGGATAACCCACTTTAAGGATCTGTAAGGTTGCATTGGTTTGTCCCGGACCTTCAGGATCGGAGTAACGTACCGAATCGCCGTTAGAATACGGACCTTTTAAACTGGTGATTTTATTCTTGTTATAAGCCATGTTAATGGTACTCGCCCATGAAAAACTTTTGGTATTTACAGGAGAGGCTGTTAAGCTCACCTCAATCCCTTTATTGTTAATGCTGCCACCGTTCGCCCATATAGCTCCACCCGGAACCAATGAGGCCGAAACATTGTATTTGAAAAGCATATCGGTTGTGTTTTTATCGTACACATCTACACTTCCCGTAATTTTATTGTTTAGGATACCAAAATCAACACCAAGGTTTTTGGTTGCTGTTCTTTCCCATTTAAGATCAGGATTTGAACCCTGAATTGGAGCATAAGCTGCTGCCTGAACGCCATTGTTGTAATAAGTACCGCTTATGCCATAAATTAATTGTCCGGTATAGGCACCAATACCCGATGAATTTCCGGTTACTCCATAACTGGCACGGATTTTTAAATCGCTGATCACAGATTGACCTTTCATAAATTCTTCTTCACTCACTCTCCAGGCTAAACCAGCTGAAGGGAAATAACCCCATTGATTATTTTTTCCGAAAACAGAACTTCCGTCGCGTCGGATCGATCCCTGAAACAGGTATTTGTTTTTGTAGTTATAGTTTACCCTAAAAAAGTCAGAAATCATCAATATTCTGCCGTAGGTTAAGTCATTACCTAAATTAATACGGTAGGAAGAAATGGCGTAAGGATTACCCAGTGCAAGGTTCGAAAAGCCAATGTAATCCGTTGGGAAATTGGTACTGGAGGTTTGGAAACCATCTCCGTAAACGTTATCCTGGTAAGTGTAACCCAATACCGCATTGATGCTATGGTCGCCGAGTTTCTTATCCCAGGTTAAAAATGTTTCAAGCGTTTTGTTGGTGTTTTCGTAATTGCTGCGCAAAGCCGATCCGTTGGTGCCAAATAAACCGCCAATAAGTGTATGTGCTATCCCAATCCCCGGATCAGGGTTGTTATAAAAATTTGAAGTTGGATATTTGCCAAAATAACTGCTGTAAAATTCACCATGTGCAGCGGTAGTTTTCTGGTAAGATAAATTAATGTTATAAGTAAAGCCGAAAGGCAGTTTAACCTCTGTATTAAAACCTCCCAGTAATACATTGTATTTGGTTTCATCCTGTGCATTATCAGCAATGGCAACCGGATTAAAATAACCCGAGTTATTCAGGTTTTCGAAGTAGCTTCCATCTGCATTGTATATAGGCGATACCGGCAAACGTTTAGCCGCCTGTAATAAAACAATGTTCTGCAAAGGTTCGTTGATCGATTTGCTACTCGAGTTGGATAGGTTTAAACTGAATTTTACCTTATCGTTAAAGGCATATTGATCAATATTCAATCGGCCGATAATACGATTTAATGAACTTTTACTTAAAATACCTTCCTTATTAAAGTAGTTTAAACTGGCACTATAGTTACTGTGCTCTGCACCTCCGCTAAAAGAAAGGTTGTGGTTTTGAGAAAAAGCTGTAGAACGTTCAATCGATTTCATCCAGTCCGTATTTGCGCCCAGGTCATCATTTGGCGAAAATGCGGCTTTATTGGCTGCAAGGAATGACCTTAATTGGTCAGCATTCATCAGGTCGAGCTGGTTACTCACTTTTTCAACTGCACCATAGCCGCTGTAGTTTAATTGTGGCTTGCCCGATTTACCACGTTTAGTGGTCACCATAATTACCCCGCTCGCTGCACGGTTACCATAAATTGCAGTTGCTGCAGCATCTTTTAATACATCGATTGATTCGATATCGGCAGGTGCAATGGCTGCAATATCTGCACCTGGTATACCATCAATCACATAATATGGTGCCCCGGGACTGTTAACTGTTGATGCACCACGTAATATTACGGCTGCTGGTTTGTTAGGATCGCCACTGGCACTGATATTCATACCGGCAACCTTACCTTGCAACAACTGCCCAACATCAGCAATGGCCCCTTTGTTAAGCTCCTCAGGCTTAACTGAAGTAATAGCACTTGATAAAGTTTTACGTGAGCTCTTACCATAACCCACTACCACTACATCGGTTAATGAAGCAGTGGCTTCTTTAATGGTTACTTTATAGTTGGAGGCTGTGCCAATGGTAATTTCTTTGGCCTCATAACCCATAAAGGTAAATACGAGTTTATCGCCATTTTTAGCAGTAATGCTAAATGCACCTTTGTCTCCGGTAACCGTCACTTTGCTGGTGCCCTTTACCGCAACAGAAGCACCAATGATGGGCATGTTGTCGGTATCCATCAAATTTCCGGTGATTTTTCGTTCCTCCTGCGCAAAAGCAGGATTAAAAGCCTGGCTAATGAGTAAGAACAGCAAAAAGATGCCGCCATACTTTAAGCTTGTACATGTAAATCTCATGATTTTTGTAAATTTAGGTTCATAAATGGTTTGTTTAATTTGGTTATGTATGATTTTGAGATAGAATGTTAAAATTTAATGGTAGCTGGTAAGTATTTAGCCACAAGTGCCTTATAATAAGGCTCCAGTTCGGCCCAGCTTTTTTGATTGGGATTTTTAGAATACAGATCGTAAGGATTAAACAAGTTTACCCATTTAAACATTTCATGGTCTTTTTCATTCATCAGGTGATCGTAAGCGTTTTCGCGGTGCTGCGAATAAAAAGAGTGGTAACGTAACATATACAATCCTGGCTCAGGAATATAGGGTTTCATCATGTGGTACACATATTCATCGTGCCCCCACGACATGTCTACGTTATCCAAACCGCAGTTTTGTGTATATACCCCTAACTTTGTTTGGTAGATTTCGTTGTTGAAATCCGGATTTTGACTAAAAAATTCCGGATAAACAATTTTATCCGAATAGGCACAGCCTACCGGAAAAGTATCGCCTACCACAGCCCACTGTGGCTCTCCGAACAAACATAATACTTTACCCATATCGTGGATGAGGCCTACCAGCACCATCCAATCAGGGTGACCGTCATTTCTAATGGCTTCTGATGTTTGCAAAAGGTGCTGCATCTGGTCTAAATCTGTATCAGGATCAGAATCATCCACCAATTTGTTGAGGAAATCAAAAGCACTCCAGATCGGCATTTCCTGTTTGTCGAACTTTAAATAATCTGCTTTTTTCTGTTTTACGAAATCGTAGGTTTGATAAGTATGGTTAAGCCTGTAAAATTCCTTTACACTGTCTTTTTCTGTTTCTTCGTAATTTCTGAACTGTTCTTCTGTTTTTTCAGCATTGATATTTTTAGGGTCGGGATAACGGATCAAAATATCCTCTTCCCATTGATCAAGGTTTTGTAACGGATTTTGGTCATCCTTCGAAGCTGCGCTTTGGTTTCTCATAAGGCTAGAAATTGATTTGGTTAAAAATTTTCGTTGGTTCGTAAGTTAAAGTTGAGTTTTTGAAAGCTTAAACTTTTATATTTTGCCAATTTTATTTACTTAAACGATTACGTAAAATCTTATTTTGGTCTTTATAATCCGACTTAATTTGTTTAAATTTAGTGGGTTATGGCAATTCTTGATTTTACAGGTGCCATTTTCTGCCTGAAGCACCTGGACTGGAAATATGCGAAAGAAAAAAAATAAACGTTCTTGTTACGATTATTTTATATTTTCGTTTGTAAACAAATGCCTTTTCCTGTTAAAGGAGGTGTTTGAATGCTGTAACCAAATAACTTATTATGAACATCAATTCGCCTGGAGCCATACCAATGTGGCCGGGCTACTGTTTGTTTTTGATGAAGATACTGGTGAAGAAGAGGATAAACCGTTGTTACGGCGATAAACTGCCAACGATGGAAAATAATCCTCAAAGAAACTAACAAATACACTATTTATCATGGCGGAAGCAGTAAATATTAAGCGTTTGGCTCAGGAGTTGAATATTTCCATAGCCACCGTTTCCAAAGCCCTTAACGACAGTTATGAAATCAGTTTAAAAACAAAGAACAGGGTATGGGACCTTGCCAAGCAACTTAACTATACCCCAAACCCGGCAGCAAGTAATTTAAGGAGCCATAAAACCAAAACTATAGCCGTGGTAATTCCCTGTGTAGCCAATAACTTTTTTTCTTTAGCGATAAAAGGAATTGAAGAAATTGCACGCCAGTATGGTTACCACGTACTCATTTATCAAACCCACGAAAATATAGAGGCAGAAGTAACCTTTACCAATAGTTTGCTCAGTGGCCGCGTTGATGGAATCCTTACATCAGTATCGAGCAGTGAATACAACAGTGAATATTATGCTAACCTGGTTAAAAAAATTCCTTTAGTATTTTTCGACCGCGTGTACGAAAACCTGGATGCGGTTAGGGTAACCACCGACGATTATGATATTGCTTATGAGGCCACCAAACACTTAATTGAGTGTGGCTGTACCAAGATTGCACATTTATACGGCTTAGACAATCTTCCGGCAGGCAAGGCCAGGTTTGCAGGTTATGTTGATGCCTTAAAAGCCCACGAGTTGGATGTAAATGAACAATTTGTGGTTAAATATCATGATGATGAAGCTAAGAATCTGGAAAATATTAAGGCCTTACTGGCCCAACACAAGCCTGATGCACTTTTCTCTTCCATCGAAGAATTTATCATTCCCGCTTATACTGCCTGTAGAGCATTGGGCCTGCGGATCCCTTTTGATGTGAAAATGCTGAGTTTTTCGAACCTGAGTACAGCGCCGCTTTTGGCTCCCTCGCTCACCACCATTACGCAGCCGGCCTTCGAAATAGGCCGTGAAGCCGCAAAGTGCCTGTTTAAAATCCTTAACAATAAACAATTGGATGATGAACAGAATATTGTGTTAAAATCAATGCTGATCAAACGCGAATCTACGGGCTGTTAACCGATATAAAATCTGGCCATTTAAGCTGGCCACGCGAAAACGTTTACGTAATTAAATACCAGGATTAAGCTTCCAACTTTGGGATTTTTTCTGATTTTTAAAAAAAACCAAATATAAAAACACGCTATGAACCACCTGTCTGCATTCGATTATGCCGTTTTCCTGATGTATTTTATTATTGTTTCGGTGTATGGCTATTGGGTTTATCGGAGCAAAAAGAAACAGCGTACAGATACGAAAGATTATTTTCTGGCCGAAGGTTCGCTAACCTGGTGGGCAATAGGGGCGTCTATTATCGCATCGAATATTTCAGCCGAGCATTTTATTGGCATGTCGGGTTCGGGTTTTGCCATGGGGCTTGCCATTGCCAGTTACGAATGGATGGCGGCCGCTACTTTAATTATTGTGGCCATCTTTTTTCTGCCCATTTATATCAAAAACAAAATTTACACCATGCCCCAGTTTCTGTCTAACCGTTATAACAATACGGTAAGTACACTGATGGCTGTTTTTTGGTTACTCGTTTATGTATTTGTAAACCTGACTTCTATTTTTTTCCTTGGCGCAATTGCCATCGAGACCATTACAGGTGTTCCATTTAATATATGTATCATTTTTCTGGCCATCTTTTCGGCCATTATTACCCTCGGTGGGATGAAGGTAATCGGGTATACAGATGTAATTCAGGTGTTTGTGCTGGTTGCAGGCGGGTTAATTACCTGTTATATGGCGCTAAAGCTTGTTTCCGAAAAACTGGATGCCCCAAGTGTGTTTGCTGCGCTGCCTTTACTCAAGAGTGAAGCTTCCGATCACTTCCACATGATTTTTTCGAAAGGAGATAAATTTTACCACGAACTGCCCGGTATTGCGGTATTGGTTGGTGGTTTGTGGATCAATAATTTAAACTATTGGGGCTGTAACCAATACATTGTACAACGGGCATTGGGTGCCGATTTAAAAACCGGGCGCAGTGGATTAATATTTGCCGCATTTTTAAAATTGCTGATTCCGGTAATTGTTGTAATCCCGGGTATTGCGGCTTATGTGCTTTATCAGCGTGGTTATTTTCACTCCGAAATGTTGGATGCAGCAGGAACGGTAAAACCCGACCATGCCTACCCGGTACTGATGAATTTATTGCCTGCAGGGATAAAAGGACTTGCTTTCGCCGCCCTTACGGCAGCTATCGTTGCTTCGCTCGCCGGAAAATGCAACAGTATTGCCACCATTTTTACCCTTGATATTTATAAAAAATTCATCAAACCCGAAGCTTCAGAAACGCGTTTGGTTTCGGTAGGAAGATGGTCGGTGGTGATTGCTTCTTTAATTGCCATCGTTATTGCACCTGCACTGCGTAGTTTCGATCAGGTTTATCAGTTTATCCAGGAGTATGTTGGTTTTATTTCGCCAGGGGTTTTTGCCATCTTTTTATTGGGTTTTTTCTGGAAGAAAACCACCTCACGTGCGGCACTTACCGCGGCATTGTTAACCATCCCTTTATCTACCTTATTTAAATTTCTGCCTGCACTCACCGGTGGTGCTATCGCCGAAATCCCTTTTTTAAACCGGATGTCGTGGGTGTTCCTCATCATTCTTGTGCTGATGGTGCTGGTTACGCTAACCGATCCGAAAAGCAAGGATAATCCGCAGGGGCTCGAAATCGATAGCAGCATGTTTAAGGTTACACCTGCATTTACCATCGCTTCGGTGATTATATGTGGCATTCTTGCAGCACTTTACACCGTTTTCTGGTAAGCTAAAACTAATTTGAAAGCCAACGCGCACATCAATATCTCTAACAAATAAAAATGAAAAATAAGATCCTGCTTGTTTTTGCGCTCCTGATATCTTTCGGGGCAGCAGCTCAAAATAAATTATACAATATTAAAAACTATGGTGCGGTTGGCGATGGTAAAACGAATGATGCCATTGCGATTCAGAAAGCCATAGATGCCTGTGCAGCAGCTGGTGGCGGACAGGTAATTGTACCTGCCGGACATGTATTTTTAACTGGTCCGTTTAATTTAAAATCGTTTATAGATTTAAGGGTGGAAGGTGGTGCAAAACTTCTGGCCAGCCCCGACGAAAAATTATATACCCAAAGTGCGTTTAGAGAAAATAAAGGTGAAGGTACCATCTGGATTGGTGGAGAAAAACTCGAACAGGTAAGCATTAGCGGAACAGGAGTAATTGATGGCAACGGGATTTCGTTTATGGGTGAAGAATTGAGCGACTCCTATGTACTGAAACCTTTTAATGTGGTAGATCCTCGTCCGCATTTACTTACCTTGATTGGTTGTAATAAACTGAATATAGATGGGGTAACTTTTCAGAATTCGGCCTATTGGACGGTTCATCTGGTAGGCTGTAACGATGTATCTATATCGAATATTACCTTGCTCAATAGCATTAAGATACGAAACAGCGATGGCATCGATCTTGATCACAGTAAAAACGTGAGGATCAACAACTGTTATATCGAATCAGGTGATGATTGTATCTGCCTGAAAAACAGGCGGGAATATGAAGAATATGGTGCTTGCGAAAATATTGTGATCAGCAATTGTACCATGACATCCAGTTCCTGCGCCATTAAAATTGGTTCAGAAAATATGGATCGCATCAGCAATGTGTTGATTAATAACTGTAATATTAGAAAGAGCAACCGGGGTATAGGCATCCAGAACCGCGACGAGGGGACGGTAAGCAATGTTATTTTCTCCAATTTGCTGATCGAATCTAAACTTTTTTCGGATGTATGGTGGGGCAAGGCCGAACCCATTTATATTACCGCTTATCCAAGGGCAACCAGCAACAACAAAGATGCGGGCTGGCGTTTACCTAAAGGACAAACTAAGGGGAAAGTAGGAGCGGTAAAGAATATCTATTTCAGCAATATCCGTTGCACCGGAGAAAGTGGTGTGTACATCAGTGGCGAAAGTCAGGATAAAATTGCGGATATCTATTTCGATCAGGTAACGGTACATCTTGATAAAACCACAAAAGAGGCCGGTGGCGTGTACGACCGCAGACCGAGTAACGTAGAAGGCCTTGTTAAAAGCGCCATTGCAGGGTTTTACTTCGAAAATACCGGATACATTAGTGTACTAAATAGCAATGTGGTATGGGGCACCAATAAACCTGATTATGCAGGCAAAGCGATGGAACAAAAGAATGTAAGTAAACTCAAAATGGTAAATTTTAGCGAAACTACCATAGGTAAGTAAATAATCGTAATGCAGGCGCTTTAAGATTCCCGCCTGCGCGGGAAAGACGACCGTTTTAAGGATTGAGCTAAGCAATTTGCCACGGAGACTCTGATAATACCGAAATTTTCCTGCGATTGTCATCCTGAGCGTAGTCGAAGGATCTTCATAGGTAAAATAAATGTTCACTATGATTGTAATTAAACCCTTTAGGCTGTCTGTTTTTCAGCCCTGTTTTGCTATGTCAAAATCTTCCGTTTTACTTAAACGTTTACGCAAATAAATACCTCAAAAATCATTTAAAGGCCTTCTTTTTTTAACAACTTCGCTATACCATATTCGGTACACGAAGCTCAAAAGCATCTGATCGATAATTTAAAACTAACCAAATTTTTATCATGAACTATTGGTTTATGGTGTCTGCAGGAGCAGGAATGTAATTATTAAATAAATTAAAGTGAGAGAAAAAAGGTTATCCATAACTGATATTGCCAGGCAATTGGGAACTTCAACTACAACGGTTTCATTTGTGATTAACGGGAAGGCAAGGGAGAAAAATATCAGTCAGGTACTGATTGATAGGGTAGAACACCTGGTTTCAGAATTGAATTATCAGCCCAATGCCTTAGCCAAAAGTTTCCGCACCGGTAAAACCATGACGATTGGTTTTATTGTTGACGAAATCTCTCAGCCTTTTTTCTCGGGCATTGCAAAATATATCGATGAGAAGGCATCTGCTCACGGTTATAATATCCTCTTCAGTAGTACCAAAAACAGTAAAAAAAGAGGAGGAGAGGTATTGCAGGTTTTTAATGAAAGGCATGTGGATGCTTTTATCATTGCCCTGCCTAACGGACTTGAAAATGAAGTAAAGGAAGTGATTGGCGGTGATGTACCTGTAGTGTTGTTTGACCGGTATATTTCAGGTTTTGAAAGCGATTACGTATTAATCGATAATGAAAGTAGCGCAGCCGAAGCCACTCAGCACCTGATTGACAGCGGTTATAAAGAAATTGCCTTTGTAACGATAGAAACCGATCAATCGCAGATGTTAGACCGCACAAAAGGTTATGAGAGAGCCATTGTTACCGCAGGACTAAACCCGATCGTTAAACGTATCAATTATGAGGGAAAACCGGAAAGTGTGGCCGAAATTGCCGCCTTCCTGCAGCATAACAATCAAATTGATGCCGTTGTTTTTGCCTGTAATTACCTAAGTATGGATGGTTTAGACGCGATGCGGCAGCTCAACCTTAAAATAGGTGAAAATATAGCCATGGTTTCGTTCGATGACCTGGAGGTCTTTAAATATTTTATGCCATCTATAACAGCAATAGCACAGCCACTTGAAGAAATTGCCGGTCAGATTATGGAGATTTTGATGTACCGGTTAACCGATAACACCAATAAAAATAAAATAAAAGCGGTACTGACTACCCAGCTGGAAATACGCGATTCGTCGCAGTTTAAAAAAACATCAGATGAGGTTCGGCTAGAAACCACAACGGCCAGCAAATAAGCTTAAAAGGATAGCAATGGTAAGCGGGAAAGAAAATATGGTAAAAGAGGTAAATGTATTGGTTGATCTGCCTGATTTCGGCATTGTAACGTTACCATTAGCTTATACGTGGCGTGTTGATGGTAACAGGCGCGGCGTTTATGTGGCAAGCTGTAAAATCATGTTCAGTGCAGAAAACCTGCCTGAGTGGATTTTTAAGTCAACATTTAATATTACTTATGGCCAAAATGATGATAGTAACGCCAGTATGGTTTCGGTATGTACGGATCAGGAAAGCACAAACCGCTACCATGAAATGATGCTGAGTATTGTATCTTCTTACATTAAACTCCGGGAAGATAGCCTGTGTTTAACTCAGCAAAAGCTTAGTGTAACCACATTATCAGAGTAATCCCTCTATCGTTGTAGTCATATAAATCTGTGTAATCATACATTTATGAAAAAATTAGAACAAACCTGGCGTTGGTATGGGCCAAACGATCCGGTAAGCCTGCAAGATGTTAAACAGGCAGGTGCTACAGGAATTGTTACTGCATTGCACCATATCCAACATGGCGAAGTTTGGCCCCTGGAAGATATTAAAGAAAGAAAAGCCATTATTGAAGCTGCTGGATTAACCTGGTCGGTGGTAGAAAGTGTGCCGGTACACGAGGCTATTAAAACGCATAGGGCAGATGCAGGTAAATTTATTGAAAACTATAAAACCTCTTTGCGCAATTTGTCTGCCTGCGGAATTAAGATTGTATGCTACAATTTTATGCCGGTACTCGATTGGACACGTACACAATTAGATCTCGAAATGACCGATGGATCGAAAGCGCTTTATTTCAACTGGATCGACCTGGCCATTTTTGATCTTTACATCCTGAAAAGGGACGATGCAGAAGCCGATTATTCAGATGCTATCTTGCAAAGAGCCAAAGATAAACATGCTACTTTATCAGAGCAGGATTTGGTTGATCTGCGTATCAATGTGCTGATGGGAATTCCTAATGAAAAGGAGATTGAGCTCGAAACCTTACGCAATAGCATTAACGAATACAAGGCTATCGGCACGCAGGGCTTAAAAGAAAACTTAAAGTATTTCTTGTCTTCAATTGCTGAGGTTTGTACAGAAGAAGGCATTAAAATGACCATTCATCCGGATGATCCGCCTTATGCTATTTTGGGTTTACCCCGGATTGCAAGTACATTGGAAGATTTTAACTACATTATTAAAGTGGTGGATCAACCTTTTAACGGCGTTTGCTTCTGCACAGGCTCATTAGGCGCCGGAATGGATAATAATGCGTTAGAAATCTTTAATGCGGTTAAAGAGCGCGTTTATTTTACACACTTACGTAATGTGAAGAAGGACGAAGATGGCAGCTTCTACGAAGCCGACCATTTAGGTGGAGATGTAAACATGTACGAGATCATGAAAGCGCTAACTGCAGAAAATGCATTACGCAATATACCCATTCCTTTCAGGCCAGACCATGGTCACCAGATGTTGGATGATTTGGCTAAAGTAACCAATCCTGGTTATTCTGCTATTGGCCGTTTGCGTGGGCTGGCAGAGTTGCGTGGCCTCGAAATTGGTGTTACAGGAAATTATTAGTGTATTTTAATATGTCGAAGCTCAAACCTATTTAAATTAGCAAACTAAACATTGTTTTTAATTTTGCATATTTTGGAATTTTTGATGCACTTTTTGATATAATTTATCAAAACTGATTGTGCTTGCCGGAGTTTTGTTTAGCTTAGATATTCTGAATAACTAACCAAATTATGGACACTTTCCGCAAATACATCACCCCGGGTACCGAAGCTGATGCAAAACAGCCTGATTGGGGAATTTCTATATTAAACGTGGGCCATTATATCCATCCGGCAGGGAAAAAATATCCGGATGCCGTGCATCCCGATGCTTACTTTTTTGATTACTCCAAAGGCAGGGTACTTTCAGAGTATCAGCTAGTTTATATCGCATCAGGTACAGGTACTTTTGAAGCCGAATTTATAGGTAAGGTAGATGTGCAGCCTGGAACCATTTTTTTCCTGTATCCAGGTATCTGGCACCGTTTTAAACCAGATGAAAAAAATGGATGGAGCGAGTATTGGGTAGGGTTTGGCGGAAGTTATGCCAACCACCTCATGAAACAGGATTGTTTTAGTGCAGAACACCCATTAATTTACATGGGTTTTAATGCCGAATTTATTAATATTTTTATCCAGTTGATTGATACAATTAAGTTTGATGGAATGGGGAGCAACCAATTGGCAGGCTGTTTAACCATTCAGCTTTTAGGGCTTGTATATGCATCTGCACTTTTAAAATTACAATCGAGCAGCCGCAAGGCACAAATTATCAATAACATTAAATACAGCATTCACGAAAACCTGAATAGTGATATTTCTCCCGAAAAACTTGCCGAAAAACATAATGTAAGTTATGCCTGGTTTAGAAAATCATTTAAAGAAATTACGGGTCAGTCGCCCGGCCAGTATCAATTGAACCTCAAAATACAAAAAGCGGCAAAAATGCTGCTCGAAACTGATCTCGGTATTTCTGATATTGCCTACCAAAATGGCTTTGAATCTGAATATTATTTTTCCAGGTTATTCAAATCAAAGATGAGCCTTTCGCCGTCAAGATATAGAAAGGAATTTTTAAACAGGCAGGTCAATAATTCCATTTGAATGGATTTATAAAATTGATTTTAAATAAAGGAAAAATTTAAGCCCGATAATAAAAATCAAAATATGAATCTCAATGATCAAAAAGTGTATTTATTCATATCGGGCCAAGCAGTAGATTTAGCAGAAAATAATTCCAGGATTTTACCTAACCAGATAAATAAAAATTGCAGGATCTTTTTACGTTAAAACATTTATTAAAAATGTTTCCGGTTGTTTAATCATTAACGGGAAGCCACGGTATCGGTAAAATTTCAGATAAACATCATTCTGTCCATAAAAAATAGAAACAAAAAATAAAGATGCGCAAAAATACATTGAAGATTGGTCTGTTCGGTATCGGCCTGGATACTTATTGGGATCAATTTGAGGGCTTGGAGACCAGATTAAAAAACTACCTTTCTATTATTGAAGAAAAAATTGCAGCTTTTCATCCTAACATAGTTAACCTTGGGATTGTAGATAATATTGATAAAGCTTTTGATGCCGGCGACCGTTTCAGGAGCGAAAGCGTAGATCTTATATTTCTTTATGTAAGCACCTACGCACTTTCATCAACGGTTTTACCTGTAGTGCAAAAGGCAAAAGTTCCTGTAATCATTTTGAATATTTCACCGGAGGCCGCTATTGATTACGAAAAATTTAATCAAATGGGCGATAGTGTAAAAATGACAGGAGAGTGGCTGGCATTTTGTTCTGCCTGCCCGGTTCCCGAAATTGCAAACGTTTTCAATCGCACCGGTATAAAATTCCACCAGATCACAGGTATGCTCCACGGCGATGAAGAATTATGGAATGAGGTAGCCCAATGGGTGGAGGCCGCAAAAGTCAAAAATATTATGTCTTACAACCGGATGGGCTGTTTGGGGCATTATTATAGCGGTATGCTCGATATTTACACAGATATAACCAAACAGTATGCTTATTTTGGAGGGCATATCGAAATGCTTGAGGTGGAGGAATTGGCCTCTCTGAGGAAAACGGTAACAACAGAACAGGTTGCCGAAAGAATTGAACATTTCAAAGATCAGTTTGATGTACAGGCCGATTGTTCTCCCGAAGATCTTCAAGAATCTTCAAGAACCTCAGTTGCCATGGACTTACTGGCAGAGAAGTATAAACTTGGATCATTTGCCTACTATTATAAGGGAACCGGTAACAAGGATAACGAAGATACAATCAGTTCTATCATTTTGGGTAATTCATTACTTACAGCGCGTGGAATTCCGGTAGCTGGAGAATATGAAATTAAGAATGTTCAGGCCATGAAAATAATGGACAGTTTTGGGGCTGGCGGTTCCTTTACAGAATATTATGCTATGGATTTTAAAGATGATGTAGTTTTAATGGGGCATGATGGCCCTGGTCATATTGCCATAGCCGAAGGAAAAACAAAAGTGAAGCCACTTAAGGTGTACCATGGAAAAGTTGGCAGGGGTTTATCAGTAGAAATGTCGGTGAAGAATGGTCCGGTTACCTTATTGTCTGTGGCCGAAACCAAAGATGGCAAGCTTATGCTTTTAGTAGCGGAAGGAGAATCAGTGAAGGGACCTATTCTCCAGATTGGAAATACCAATAGCCGTTATAGATTTAGTATTGGTGCACGGAGGTTCGTAGATGCCTGGAACCTTAACGGGCCGGCCCACCACTGTGCTGTGGGCATAGGACACATTGCCGATAAGATAGATAAGCTTGGCGAACTGTTGGATATGGCTGTAATCAGGGTGTGTTAATATACTGGAATGAGGTTACAAACAGCCAAATCAGGAGATAAATAAAAACAGGCCGCATTCATCAGTTTGAGCTGGATGTATTCCTGTACTGATTTTCCGGCATCTTTTTTAATAGATCGCTAAAATAGTCGGATGTAAAATATCCGTTGATCATTTAGTTTATTTGTTTGATAGTCATTATAAAAATAACAAATCCTACCTGGCTTTCGGGGTGGGGTTTGTTATTTACTGTTTTTTCTTCGCATTAGAGATGTTTTAGGGTAAAATCGTATCAGGTGGTAATGGTGCATCACGGTTGTAAACCATGATATCGGCCACTTCCTTTGCAATTTTAGCACCATCTAATTTTTCGATAAGGTAAAGTGCGCCATCGATCCCTGAAGTAACACCGCCAGTTGTTACGTAATTGCCATCTGCTACATACCGCTCATTTTTGATAAAATTGATATCAGGATATTCCTTCTGGATATCTTCAATTGCAGCCCAGTGGGTGGTTGCATTCTTTTTGCTGAGCAGTCCTGTTTTTGCCAGAATATAAACACCAATACAAACTGACATGATCACAATCTCCGGATGTTTGGCTTTCCCGATAATCCATTTGATCAGTTTATCCGAGCCACTGCCAAAAGATAAGGTACTACCTTCGGGCATTATCTGGCCTGGAATAACGATAATGTCGGGCTGAGGACAATTTTTTAACGTAAAGTCGGGTGTAATGCTGACAACCAAACGTTCACTTTTGATTTTTTTAGCAGATTCTGCAACGGTGAATACGCGGTATCTATCCTGGTTATAACGGTTTGTTTTTACAAATACGTCGAGCGGGCCGTTCATATCGATCAGTTCAACACCCGGATATATTAGGACAGCCACATTTATTTTTTTATCCATTGTGGTCATATTTATGAAATTAAAGCTTTAATAAAAAAGCTGCCGGAAATGGAGGCAGCTTTTTATCATTCATTTGATTTATGAAACCTGCATATTGAAGGCCGAACTGTTCATCAACATGGGTGCCTCTGCTACCAATCCTTTTCCAAGGCTATCAGCCATCAGCATCATATTACCGGGTGCACGTGCAGTGAGCAATTTGTTGGCGTTTGCCTGGTTGGCAACGGTAAACTTGGCAAATTCCGTTTCATTGCCCGATCTTCCGTTGATCTGTACATCAAAAATAGCCCTGGCAATTTCATCTTCCGTAAACTGGTAGAGCGTAAACGATGCAGATACTTCGAGGTGTGTTAAACAGTTTTTGCAGGCCACAACGCGCCACCTGCTCAGCACTGGTTCAGCGCCCAGGAAATGTCGAACGCCATCTATGGTAGCGTATGCAGAAAGTACGAATGAACCATTTATTTTAGCCCGGTTGATGCCATTTATGGTTAGCACCTTATCGCTTTTGTGTACTTCCTCTGGTGCAGATGCTTGCAGTTTCAAAGCACTTGCCTGGTCAGTATCATCAAGTGAGAGGCTCTCGTAAGTAAAGCCCAGCTGGTTCTCTATGTCGAAAACATCGCTCGAGCGGAAGTAGCGTTCTTGCCCGTTCTCCACCATTTTAAAAGGGAAAAGTGGCGAATCCATGGTTAGCTGCTCGCTCGGTTCATAGCCTACAGGTGGTTGCTGCCCTTCGTTATTGGTCCCAGGATATTGCTGATCGGCAGGGAAGCCCGGTACCGAAAGGTCGATGTTGGTGGTTGAATTGTGTTTTTTCTGCCACATCCAGAATATGCGGTCTACATTGCAATGGTGGAAGAAGAAAATCGGGTCAAGCCCTGCAGTTTCGTTTTCGCCCATATCGCCGTTGGCGTTTGATGGTACATTGGGATTGGGAGAGTTGGGGTTGGCATCCTGGCCGGGCATATTAACGCCGCCTACCGAAAGGTGGATACTGCCATGCGGCGATTCAAGCGATTGTGCATTAATATTATTGTATTTGGGATCGTTCCACTCGCTGCGGGAAGTATTGTTAGAGAATACCGTATAGCAAGGTGCATCGAGGCTTTTTTTATAACTGTCGTACACACCACCCCTGAACTTGCCTACGGGTGTGAGTGGATTGTTGGGGTTAAACTGACCTGGTATTTCTACTGTACCGCTCAGCCAGCCGATCACATTATCGTTCAATAATTGAGTGGTCAGCTTTACGTTGATGGTATTGGTGCCCGGTATATAATAGGCACTGTTATTAAGTTCGGCTGCCGCGCGGTCGGTAGGTCGGCCCACCAGGCCTGATAGCGGGTACCTTACGGTTTCGTAACCCTGAGGTTTGGAATAAGAACTTACTTCCACATAATCATGCAAAGCCACGGGCAATACAAAAGATTTTAAAGGATTAGGGATGGTTACATTATTCGAAAAAGTGAAATATTCATCGGTAAGAACGGGCGGTACACCTAAAAACTCTTTGCTGCCATCCGGCTTGGTAATTTTATAGGTTTGGTCCCAGTAAGGGAGCATTACGCTTTCGCAGCCGGGAACGCTTTGTAGCGCTTTTTCCAGTTTATGCAGGTACACCCGGTGCCAGGTAGGGAAAAGTATATTGCCATGGTTGCAATAACCTCCCCAATAGCTGCCATCGTAAGCGCCGCGGCCTACAAAAGGCTCCCCGTGGAAACCACCTAGCGTCATAAATGAATTGGGATGATCAGCTGGCAATGCCTTGATAAACTGCCAGGCTACTATAAGCTTTTCCAGCTCTTCGGGCTTGCCGTTATTAAAATCGTTGTAAATGTTTTGAATCGACCTGCGTACTTTTAGTGTTGGTTTCATTGGTTAGGTTTTTTTATTTGAATGGATATGTTTATGATTGGGTAATTTGCTGTTTGCCAAATGCAAAGCGTAACCGGCCAGCTGAGAGGCTGTTGAGCAGTGAGCCGCCGATGATGAAAGCCATGCCAATCATTAGCAGACTTTGTTCAGAAGGAAAAAGCACACGGGCCGCGATTAGCGATAGCGCGCCCAGCAGACTGATGGAAAATGGAAGATAGCCAACCCGCGGCGCCCTGCGGAACAACAGGAACATGTGTACGCCCAGCATTATAAATAGTACCGGGAGCAGCCAGCCCATGTAGGGCAGCCTCGCAATACTGAGGGAGCCGAACATGCTCATGTATGCTGCCCAGCACATCGGGCATTTTGGAAAAAAGGCAATGAGTACACTCAGCAATGTCGAAAAGAAAGATTGCAGTACTGTTTTGGTTTTAGCAGGTACCGGAGGTGGTACAACTGCCTGTTTCTCTGCCGGAGCGTTGCAGCAGCATTTTGGCGTTAAATCTAGATGGTTCATATAGGGTGTTTTTTCTTGTTTAGTCAACCAGTTTCTGATATTCGGCAAAGAAGAATACGGCTACACCAACCGGGCTTGTGCCGGTAGTAAACAGGAGTACAGCTATTGTAAATAGTATGGTTCACGGTGGAGCGGTAATTTTCTATTGCGTTGATTTATAAAGCGTAACCTAAAGATAGAGCCTGGAGGAGTTAGAAAAAACCGTTTTAATACTGTTTTTTATATGGATTATTTTTTTATATTATCGTTTTAACCTGAAAATAGTTCGTCGGAATAGTATTCCGTAACTTCTGACATGGAGGCTAAAGAAGGGGGGGAGAGACGACGCAGGCGTGGCCAACAAAAAAGCACAGCGGATGACATGTGGTTTTTATAAACTAAAGTTTAGTATAAGTTAACTATTATATAAATATTTGTTTACTTTAGCTAAACATTAATATTGCATTTTTGCTCTAATACCAATGATATAAAAGGGTATATTAAGCAAAGTTTTTAAAATAATTATGAGTTTAAAAGGGATAAGCAAAACCACAGTGGCCAATATGATTGGTCTGCTTGATCAGTTGGAAGAGCTTGAAGGAATAATTGGAAGTGATCCTAAAGCTTGCGATCAGATTAGGGACTTTAGGGTAGACTTAATTGAAACATACCATAAATATGAATGTATGGTGCGCGAAATAACTGAGCAGATCGGCGTTTATCAAGATCTTTATGGTAAGATCAGGTTTAGGTTTGTACCTGAAAAACTGAAATCGTTAAGGCGCATTATTCCACAGGACAGTTATGAATTTGTGCTGCTTAAAGATAGCATCCATAAAAGCCACCTTATTTAATACCGGATCATCAGATTCAAATCAGGAAATTTAACCGGATGATCTATTAAATTTCCATTTATTCCGTTTCAGGGAGGTATTAATCTTATTATTGGCTGAAATACCCGTATCACATCTATTCGAACGCAAATCTGCTACGTTTTCTAAGCAGCTGTCTGCTTCAGTATTCTGCTATAATATAATGTTGTAAATGCTCCTGGTATTTACGCTAAAACTGTAAAAACTTATTAAATGTATTTGGTAATCTATTTGTTCAATAGATACGTGTTTTTGTGTTTTTATTGTTTAGTAATACTTAACATTTGGTAATAAATATTAAATTATCATTTTCTTTACATAGGATAGTACTTTACTGCTATTTAACATGTTTTTTTAATAAAAAATTGATCGTTTCATGTTATGCGCTAAACATTCTCATAATGTGCTGCTTCTAATTTTGCGCAGCTAATCATTAAAGTACGCTTCATGAAAAAAAACTTACTAATTTTATTCAGGGCCTGCCTTTTGTTTGCGTTATTGACGCATACTTCAGGTTTATTTGCCCAACGCATGCAATACAAGGGTATTGTTAAAGATGAGACCCAGGTCATTGTACCGGGTGTCAGTATTATGATCAAAGGTAGCAGAGTGGGTACCTCCAGTGCTGCTGATGGAAATTTTTCCATTCCGGCAGAAAAAGGACAGGTACTTATTATCTCTTCAATCGGTTTTACTACGCAACAGATTTTACTTGGCGATCAGTCAATAATAAACGTCAGCCTGAAAAATGATGCAAATGTGTTATCTGATGTTGTTGTTACCGCACTTGGTATTAAAAAGGAAGCCAAAAAAATCGGGTATGCTACGCAGGAGGTTAAAGGTGCCGATCTTGTAAAAGCACGAGAGCCAAATGCCATCAACTCATTGGTGGGAAAGGTTGCAGGATTAACGGTTGGCGGCAGTGCCGAAATGCTTGGCCGCCCGCAACTGGTGCTGCGCGGAAGTACCGATCTTTTATTTGTGGTTGATGGGGTACCTGTAAATTCAGATACCTGGAACATCAGCGCTGACGACATTGAAACCTATACCGTTTTAAAGGGTCCTAATGCGGCTGCGCTTTATGGATCGAGGGGGCAGAACGGTGCAATTTTGGTAACAACTAAAAAAGGCTCAAAAGATGGCCGCGGATTTACCGTTGATTTTAACAGCAGCACCATGATAGAAAGTGGTTTTGTGGCTTTACCCGAAAACCAGACTCAATATGGCTATGGTAATGACTATAAGTATGCTTATGGATCGGATTTATACGACCTGGACGGTAGTTACAGAAGAACCAACATCTGGGGGCCAAAATTTGACGGGCAAGGGGTAGCCCAGTATAATAGTCCGTTGGATGCTAACGGCAAAAGAACATTAACACCATGGACGGCAAAGGGTGTAAACAATTTTGAGAATTTTATGGAAACCGGATTGCTATCTACCAACAATGTTTCGGTTGGTGCCTCTGGCGATAAATATGATTTAAGGGCATCGGTTACGCATACTTATCAAAAAGGGATGGCTCCAAATACCAAACTCAATATCGACAACTTTGCACTTTCTGCCGGGTACAAGTTCAGCGATAAATTACGCGTGGATGGAAGTTTGAATTTTAATTCACAGTACACACCAAATATTCCGGATGTATCTTACGGACCGAACAGTTATGTGTACCAGTTTAAGGTATATGGTTCGGCCAACTGGGATGTTGCCGAAGTTGAAGATTACTGGGGCGGCGAGCGTGGCAGAAAAGGACTTGTTCAGAATTTTGTTGAATACGGAAGACACAATAACCCTTATTTTACCGCTTACGAATGGCTGCACAGTCATAATAAAACCGATATTAACGGTTATGCAAAACTGAGTTACAAAGTTGACGAGCATTTAAATTTTCTTGCCCGTACACAGATTACCACATGGAATCAGTTAAGAACGGAGAAAGTGCCACCATCTACCAACTTAAACCAGTATGTTAACGATTATGAGTTTAATAAAACCGGTGGTATATACAATATCTGGTATGGTGATTACCGCGAAGATCAACGTAGATTGATGGAGCACAACCATGATGTACTGGCAAATTATAATAATAAAATAAGCGATTGGCTTGATCTCGGTGTATCGGTAGGTGGAAACCTGCGAACTTTCGAATACAGTTCTAACTGGGAAACAACCTTTGCGATGAATATCCCGAACGTGTATAATTTCGCCAACTCTAAAGGTCCGATAAAGGGGTATACATTTGGTTCAAAAATGCAGGTGTATAGCGGTTACTACTCCGTAGATCTTGAAGTTAAAAACTGGTTGAATATTAATACCACTGGTCGTGTAGATGATCTTTCTACATTGCCAAAAGGACAAAGTACTTTCTTTTATCCATCGGTTTCGTTAAGCAGTGTAATTTCTGATTATGCAAAGCTTCCTTCCTTCATGTCGTTTTTAAAAGTAAGGGCTTCATTTGCCGATGTAAAAGGTGCACTTACCAATCCAACAATCGGTACCGCTTACCAGGCCTTAACGGGAAATACGGTAGGCTCGTTATTAGGCGGCGGACTTTATGGTGGTTATGGAACCGAACTGATCTCATCGTATGATGGACCATCTTATGATAATCAGAATTCTTACAGTTCTACTACGTATTACAACAATACACCATCGGTAGATTACTCTAAAAATATTGCAAATCCATCCATCAAACCTTTTAACGTAAAATCGTACGAAGCCGGTGTGGATGTGAAATTCTTAAAAAACAGATTGGGTGCCGAATTCACTTATTTTACATCGATAAACGGACCACTGATTTATCAGCTGGCCGTGGCACCCTCAACCAGTTATGCTACCAGGAGTGTAAATGCCATCACCTCGCAAAAGAAAGGCTGGGAACTTTCGGTTAACGGAACGCCTGTTAAAACCTCGGGTGGCTTTTCATGGGATGTAATGGCGAATGTATCTACTTACAAGGAAACCTTAAAGGAAATTTATGGGGGTGTAGATGCTTTACCAATTAATGGACACAATTATAAAGTGGGTGAGCGTTTGGATGCTTTTTATGGACGTGCTTATGTCCGTTCTGCTGATGGACAGATAATCCACGATGCAAGTGGTTTGCCTTTGGCACAACAGGCAGGTATCAACAACAACCAGCTTTTAGGTTATGCCAATCCCGATTTTGTATTTGGCTTAAACAACAGGTTTACCTATAAAAATTTAAGCTTCAGTTTCCAATTGGATGGGCGCTCGGGCGGAAAAATATTCGATTATGTGTATGCACAGATGATGAATGCCGGAAACGCCATCGAACTGGTAGAAGGCCAGTATGGTGATGCCCGTTTAAAAGAGTGGCAAAGCACAAACGGTGGGGTAGCCAATGCTACTGCAGCCATGGTGGGGAGCGGTGTTGTAATTACATCGGGTACACCGCATTATACAAATGGAAAAATCGACAACTATAATGAATTAACTTTTGCACCTAACACCAAAGCGGTAACCTTAAGAAGTTATATCCAGAATGGTGTTTATGGCCAGTTCGATGAGCCATTTATGGTTAACCGTTCTTATATTAAACTGCGTGAGGTGGTAATTGGCTATACTTTACCAAAGAAATGGCTGGAAAAATCGTTCATCCGTTCGGCTTCATTCTCATTGGTGGGCAGAAACCTGCTTTACTTCGCAGAACGTAAGGATATTGACCTTGATCAGTATGCTTCAGGATTTAATTTAACCAGCAGAAGTTTGGGTGGAAAACAATCAGATTTGCAGAGTTCTACTGCCCGTCGCTACGGTTTTAATATCAATATAGGCTTCTAACGCTCAAAAATTTAAAATATGAAATCTAATATATTCAAAATATCAGCAGTTGCGATGTTGCTTATCAGCACAGTGGGCTGCCAAAAAGGAGATTTATTGCCCAACCCAAATGTTGCCAATGAAAATTCTACCATTCCTGCCTCTTTATTATTAAACCACATTACCTGGAGTTTTTATAAGGGTGGAGGTTTTGTTGATAAGGTTGCAAATGCCGTTGAGGAAGATCCATTCGGGCAGGTAATGCGCTGGAACCAGTTTACCACTTCTTCTAATGCATATTACCGTGGTGCAAATGCCTATGCATTTAGCAATACCGCCACTACTTACGACATTATCAGGTATGTGTCTAAAATGGAAAGTCAGGCAGCTGCCCAGTTTAACTCATCAAGTACCATATACGCTGCTCTTGGCAAATTCTTCAGGGCTTATAGCTTTATCTGGCTAACCCAAAGGCTTGGCGATATCCCGATGACAGAGGCGGGCAATACAGACATCTTTCAGCCAAAATTTGATACACAGCACGATGTGTACAAAAATTCGTTACAGCTGCTGGAAGATGCAAATAACATCATGTCGACATTGTTAACGCCCTTAAATTCTTCAACTGCAGTTGGTGGCGATATTTTTGGACTTACTTACCTGCAATGGCAAAAGGTAATCAACGCTTATAAACTCAGGGTACTGATCTCGCTGAGCAAAAGAGCTGATGATAATGCCGACCTGAATATTAAAACGCAGTTTGTGGCCATCATCGCTAACCCTACAAAATATCCAATCTTAAGTGGGAATACCGATAACCTGACTTTCAAATTTAATGCTACGGTAAACAAGTACATCTATAATCCTGACGAAACCTATAACCTTTTTGGTAACGTAAGTAAAACTTACCTAAATATTACCACAGCCAATAAAGATCCAAGGACTTTTATCGTTGCTACGCCGGCACCAGCTCAGCTTACGGCAGGTAAAACCGTATCCGATTTCTCCGCTTACGTTGGCTCTGATATTGCCCTTACACAGGCGGGTTTGGCTGCAAATGATGCATTGGGCATGTATTCTTATGTAAACTTTAAAAGGTATTATGCATCGTTCGCAGGGCCGGAAAGCCTGATTTTGGTTGGTTATCCCGAAATGTGTTTCAATATTGCTGAGGCCATTAACAGGGGCTGGCTAACAGGATCTGCTTCAACATGGTATAACAATGGAATTAATGCTTCGCTAAGTTTTTATGGAGTGGTTAACGGACAGAGTTATACGGTTGGGAATCGCGAAGGTTTAACCCTCGGAACTGTTGTTTTAAATACATCAGATTTTCTGAACAATTCCAATGTAGTGTATAAAGGCGATAACGCCGATGGTTTAAAACAGATTCTAGAACAGAAATATGTGGCTTTTTGGCAAAACTCAGGTTGGGAGGCATTTTATAACTGGAGAAGAACCGGTGTACCTGCATTTTCGAACAACGGACCCGGAATCAACCCTTCTCAAAAAATCCCGGTTCGCTGGCAATACCCTATTGATGAGCAGAACAATAACAATGCAAACTACAAAGCGGCTGTTGCCAGTCAGTATGGAGGCAATGATGACGTAAACCAACTGATGTGGTTGCTTAAATAGTATAATTAGTCAAATTAAGGAGCACCTCATTTTTAAGGCTGCTCCTTTTTTACCATTTAAACATTAGATATGAAAAAGAACATTATCCTGTTTTTAAGCCTGGCATTTACTGCACAGTTTGCCTTTGCCTCTGTTATTGATAGTACAAGGGCTGTCGCGGTTAAAGGTGCCACAAATTTTAGAGATTTGGGCGGTTATGAAACCAAACAGGGCACTCATGTAAAGTGGGGGAAAGTATTCCGCTCGGGAGAAATCAGCAAACTTACCGATGCAGATCTTTTACTTCTTGATCAAAAGCACATCCGTTTTGTGGTCGATTTTAGAAGTAATGATGAAGTGGCAAAAGCAAACGACCGTTTGCCTAAAAATGCTGGTTATCTGCAATTGCCTGCCGGGAGTGAAAATCTGGGCAGTTGGATGATGCAGATCACTAAATTGAATGCTGCCGATTCGCTGATGGAATCTTTTTATGGGCAAACTTCACACCTTAAAGATAAATATCAGCCATTTTTTAGAGCCCTGTTAAAACAGCCAGATTCTTCGGCGTTGCTTTTTCATTGTACCGCAGGAAAAGATAGGACCGGTGTTGGTGCAGCATTATTGCTTTACGCTTTGGGTGTTCCGGAAGAAACCATTTTGGAAGATTATTTACTGAGCAATGAATTCCGTAAAGAAGAAAATGAAAAAATGGTAAAAGGAATGCTGCAGATGGGGGTTAAAGAACAGGTAGCCAAAGATCTGGCAGGTGTAAAAAAAGAATACCTTATGGCAACCTACAATGCTATTATTTCTAAGTATGGCAGTGTTGACGAATTTCTTAAAACTGAAATGGAGCTGAGCAATGAGGATTTAGCAACATTGCGACAAAAGTATACAAATTAGTATATCGATAAGAGACTGACTAACAACTAACTTATGATGGTGCCAATGGTTTAATATAACTATTGGTGCCATTTTTTTTACAGGCCATTTGCATGCCTTCAGGTTATGCTGCTGTAGTTAGATTTTTGCCTGTGTGACTTTTAAAATACTGAAAAATGAGTATAAAAAATAGCAGGTTTATTGTTTAGTTTTGGTGTAGCCTAAACCAATTAGGAATATTTTTCAAGACTCCATACGTTAAATTAATCTCTCATGTATAAGCTCATCCCACCAACATTCCTGCTGCTTTAAGTGTAATCCATCTCGGCAATGCAGTTGAATAATTCAATTGCTGAATCGTTATAATATACCTCACAGGAGGAGAAACAGATATCTGGCAATGGGCCTTGGTATCGTCTCTTTACCTGTCCCAAACAACCAAACCAAACAAACAAAATTTATGAAAACAGAAAACTACGATGTAATCGTTATTGGCGGAGGCGCCATAGGCTTAGCTACGGCCTGTCAGCTCGGCAAACGAAAGGCTTCCACACTGGTACTCGAACAATTTACTTTCGTAAACCAGTTGGGCAGCTCAGCAGGAGTATCGCGCCAGTTCCGGATTCCTTACCCGGATGAATATATGGTGCAGATGGCTTTAGATGCACAACCCTACTGGGACGAACTGGAAAAGGAAACCGGCACTTCCTTATTGGATAAAGTAGGGACACTCTGGTTTGGAGATCCTGCAGTACACTCAACCGAAGGCAATATTGCTGAGGCAGAAGCCGCGCTAAAAGCTTTAAATGTTCCATACACTACGCTTACGGCAAAAGAAATTGAAGAAAAATACCACTTTAAAAATTTACCCGAAACCTATACCGGACTGTTCCAGCCAGATGGCGCCAGCATCAATTTCAAAGCCACCATCGAAGCGCTTTTGAACCTTTGCAAAAAAGAAGAAACCGTTCAGTTAGAAGAAAATTCACCGGTGCTTAAGATCAACCAGATTGGTGAACTTTTCGAAATTGAAACCCCGAACGGCATTTACATCACTAAAAAACTGTCGATTATCCCCGGTCCTTACATTAACAGTGTAATCAACCTGCTCGATTTCAAAATAGAAGCAACTTATTGGAACATGTCGTCCGCTTATTTTAAAAAAACTGATCCCAATATACAATACCCAACCTGGTTTGTATTCCAAAATGCAATAGGCGAAAATGGCAATCAATTTTATGGCTTTCCTTCGGTAGACTGGGACCATCCTGAATACATCCGCGTGGCACCCGATTTCGTGATCGAACCCATTGAAGAACCCAGCGACAGAACCTTGATTCCAAATCCGCAAGAATTGGGTTATACAGCTGAATGGGTAAAAGAACACATGACAGGTTTGAGTACCGAACCAGAATATACTTCAACCTGTTTAATTGCCCTAAGCAAAATCCCGAACAAAGAACTGCTGATCGATTTTGCGCCCAAATATGTGCCGAACTACCAAAACATTGTGTTGTACGCAACAGGATGGGCAGCGAAATTTACCCCTTTCTTAGGGAAAGTCATGGCCGATCTGGTATTAGACGGACACACCGATTTTGATATCAGTCCTTTCCAGTTAGGTTATAAATATTTTAAAGTATTCTAAAAACATCTCAAAATGAATAAAAACACACCTTTAAATACAGGGAAACAACCTGATTTAGAATTAGAAGTAGCTATTATCGGCGCCGGAACCTCTGGCTTATATACTGCTTACCGTTTGGTAACGGATAAAAAATATGCCGCCAGCGACGTACAGATCTTTGACATGAACGATAAGCTGGGCGGAAGATTAGAATCGGTAATTATGCCAGGCATGAATTTCTGGGGCGAGCTGGGTGGCATGCGTTACCTCACTTCGCAGGAAATTGTAACCACTTTAATTGAAGGTTATCCACTTTCGGAGCCAGATTTATCGAAACGCATACCGGTATTGAAAGATAAAATGACACCTGTACCATTTCCTATGGGCAGTCCGGCAGAGCTGATTATGTACCTTAGGAAAGAGCATTTTAAACAGGATGCCTGGACGGTTGCGCAGGCAGCAGGTGAAAAACTCAGTACCCGCTATTACCTCAACGACGACGATTTCGGTTTCAGTTCAGATCAGTTGTTCAACAAAATTATATATGAAGTTTTAATGGCCGATCCTTATGTGGCAGAAACTTATGGTAAAAAAATAATTAAAGGAGCCTCGATCTACGATTATTCTTTTGAATTAACGAGCAGAGACTGGGACGATATTAAACCTAAACTGGTATATAATTTTCCTAATTCGCCTTATGATCAGCGTAAAGTAAATGATCTGGGTTTCTGGAATTTAATTAAAGATCAGGTTTCGCAGGAAGGTTATGAGTTTTTAGCCAATGCGGGTGGCTATTATTCGAATACCATCAACTGGAACTCCGCAGAAGCTTTTCCTTATATGGTGGGCGATTTCACTGCCGGAACGATTTACAAAACCATAGAAGAAGGTTATGATAGCATTGCTTATGCGGTAGCCAATGCCTATACCGATTATGAAGGCAGCTGCATCTGGTCGAAAAATAAACTGCTTACTTTCACCAAAACGCATCCTTTAACAGAAACGCATAAATACCAGCTTACTTTTTTAAACCTCGAAACCAATACCACCTGGAATGTGTATGCGAATACACTGGTATTGGCGATGCCGAGAAAATCGCTGGAGTTGCTGGATCAGGAGAATTTCTTTTTCAATGTGAACGAAAATTCTTACCTCAATTACAATATCCGTTCGGTAATTATGGAGCCTGCTTTTAAAATATTAATGGGCTTCCAATACCCTTGGTGGAAGGATCTGGGCATCGATTCAGGTCATTCGATTACCGATTTACCGATGAGGCAGTGTTATTATTTCGGTACCGATCCGGAAACTAACAATTCGATGCTCCTAGGTAGTTATGGCGATATGGAAACAGAAACTTTCTGGAAGGCACTTACCGATGATAAATTGCTTTTCGAAGTAAAACCTGCTAAGTCGGCTTCTTTAAAAGAACTACACCAACTGGATAGCGTACAGGCCACTAAACTAATGGTGGATGAATTAATGACCCAGCTGCGCGAACTGCACGGGCAGGAGGTAACCATCCCCGAACCTTATGTAACCTATTTCAGGGATTGGACAGATGAACCTTTTGGCGCAGGGTACCATGCATGGAAGGCAGGTTATTCGGTAGAAAGTGTAATGCCTTACATGCGTAAACCAGTAGAAGATGAGCAGATCCACATCATCGGCGAGGCGTATTCTGATCAGCAGGGCTGGGTAGAAGGTGCATTCTGCGTCGCGGAAAGAATGTTGCAGGATTATTTTGGACTGGACAGGCCGGTGTGGCTGGATCCAAAATATTATTTAGGTTGGTAGAGAAGGAAGTGATAAAAATTATCGCATAAAGCAAAGGGTATTCAATTATTTGGATACCCTTTTTTGTGAAATTCTTACATACTTTTCCTACGAAAATTTCATAGGCCAGTAGTAAGATATTCACGTTAATTAAACTGCGATAAATCGTCATTTCGACCGTAGTGGAGAAATCTTTATACTACCTTTTGAAAATATTTATAAAGCGTTAGTCATCCGATAGCTATCGGATCCCGCGCAGGCAGGAACCTTAATGCATCTAATATACTTTTGTGTTGCCCCATGCTCGGGCTTGCCTCGGTTCGCCGCCACCGAAGGGCTCTTACCTTTTTCTTGATAAAAAGGTAACCAAAAATCAAGGCTTGCATCCTTCCTTGTAAAAAGCTACGAAAATCTTGATTGCTGCAGTATCGAGGCTCTTACCCTTGCTTATCCCTGCGCGCACGCTTGATCCTGCCTTGGGCTGTGGGGTATGAAAAAGGAGTGCAAAGATTTTCGTGCTTTTTCCAGCGGAAATCTGCCAGGCCGGTAGCAGGGCTTACAGGATTGTCCGTATTAATGACGGCGATAAATCGTCATTTCGACCGTAGCGGAGAAATCTTTATAGTTTACCTTTTGGAAATATTTATAATTCGATCTTCATCCGATAGCTATCGGATCCCGCGCAGGCGGGAACCTTAATGCTTTCGCTATTAAGGTTTAATTTAAACTTATGTTTCTTATTGCACTTGGTCTTATATTTTCTTATCTGTCTTATATGGTGAAAAATGTAGTCTAAGTTTTTAAGCTCTCTTATTTAATGTCTTATTTTTCATCAGTGTATTGCACCAGCAAGTTAATAATGGCAGTTTTATCTTCGAGGTATTTATTACACATAAAAATTCCACCGAGCCCTGTTTTTGGATTAAAAAATAAAAAAGAACTCACACCAGGGTCGTCGCCATCGTGGCCAATGGTACCATTAGTGTACAGGTTCCAAAAAATGCCTTTGTTGCGTTTTGCTAAACTGATTCCTTTGGGTGGTGCCTTTGCAGAAAACTGCGGGCTAAACATAGCTGTGTAAGATGAATTTTTTAACAAAGATTCATCTCCATGGTAGCCTTTAATCATGGCCATTATGTATTTACTAAGTTCGAGCGTATTGGTACGCAAGCCTCCTTCAGGATAGGTAATAAAATGATAATAAGGAAATGCGGCATTGCGCTTATAATATGGGCGTGCATAATCTTTTAAATCTGCTTTCTTCAGTTTCCAGGCCGAATGTTTCATGCCAAGCGGTTTTAAAATGTATTTGGTAACAAAATCTGCATAAGGCATACCAGATTTAATTTCGATTAAATAAGCCGCCAATGCAGAAGCAATGTTGCTGTAACTGGATGAAAGGCCCGGAGCATCCTTTCCGAAGTTTTCCTGATGGTAATATTTTCCTTTAGTGGATAGATAGTCATACATAAATGTACCTAGCGCACTATCGCTAACCTGTTGCCGGTAACCCAGTTCCTGTAATACCTTATAAGCAGAACTATCAAAAGGGGCTAAATCGGTATCAAAATGATATACATTGGGGAAAACAGAAGGATTATCTACAATGCCGGAGCTGTGGTTGCTAAGGTGGCGGATGGTAATGATTCCATTGGGGGCATTCGGGTTAGTAATTTTAAATGGAAGTATGGTGTTGATATCAGCATCGAGGTTAAAGTAACCCAGTTCTACCGCTTTCATCAGGGCTACAGCAATAAAGGTTTTACTTACCGAACCGATATTCTGTATACTATGGCTGCTGTATTTTGTATGTTGCTCCATGTTGGCATAACCAAAATTATGCTGGTAGACGATTTTATGGGCATCAACCAATATCACCGACATACCGGGCAAACTATCTTTCTCATACAAACCCTGCAGTGAGTTGCTTAGCAATTGTGCTTTGCTTTGACTCCATGCAATATTATTACAGGTTAATATAAGCAAACCTATCCATATAAACTTCCATTTTTTCATGTAATCATATTTTAATCTGCAGCAAATTTACAGATCGGCCAGCTGAGAAGATTGTAAAAAACCGAAATGCCCCGATGCAGGTAAAATGTAACCACTCTGATCAAAGAGGGAAGGTACTTCGTTCATAATGCGCTGATAAGACCTGATAAAGTGAGACTGGTCGTAATAACCATGGCGGTGGGCAAGCGCACTTAAATAACCACGTGATTGAAACTGATCAAGTTCATCGATAAGTTTCCTGAACTGCAAAATCTGCTGAATCTCTTTTGCAGTAGGCCCAACAAGTTCTTTGAATTTCTGTTCGATACGGCGTTGGGTATATCCTGATGGAAATACCAGGTTGGCAACGCGCTGTTCCTGAGCAGGTAGCTTTTCGAGCTGGTTAAAAGCCCATTGAATGAGCGAAGTATCTGCATTTCTTTGCAGATAAATTTGCAGGTTTTTACAGAGTTCTGCTGCTACAAACTCTGGTGCAGCCTGGTTTACATTCAACAGCCTGTTATACAGTTTTAGATTAAGGTATTCCAAACTGATTACATTGTTGACGAGCTCTTTCATCGGTAAATTGGTAATGAGTGCAGGCAGCCATGGTTTTACCTGAGCCATTATGGCCCTTGTATGCGGTAATAAGGTAATGCCAATGCGCCTGGTCATCTGCCCTGCAAGATAAATGCCTGCCTGTAAGTTAATTAACTGATCTCCGGTTTTTAAAGAAACACCATTCCCGTCAATAAAAACGATTGTACAGTAACCATTCGGAAGCGCATATTTAACTGACGTATAAAAGGGATTCGGAATATTGTTGAGTGTCCAGAATTTTTGGATATAGCCGTGATAACGGTCTGGAACAGAAAGCTCGCTGTAATAGGTGCTCATTTTTTATTGCTGATCGGTCAACTTGCAATCATATCATACTAATATCTTAATTTAAAAATTGATATCAAATTTGATCAGCTATAAATACAGTTTCTTCAAAATTATTATGAATGCAAAAGTACCGACGGTGCCATCCCAAATGCTTTTTTAAAGGCAAAAGAAAAGTGCGAAAGGTCTTCGAAACCTACCTGGAGGTAAACCTCTGTGGGTTTCTGTTTTTTCTTCTGGATCAGGAAATGCGCTTCCTGTAAACGTTTTTGGATCAGCCAGCGCCTAGGCGCTTCTTTAAAAGTTTTTTCAAAATCGCGTTTAAAACCCGAAATACTTCTCCCCGTAAGATAGGCAAAACGCTCTATACTTACATTAAATTTGAAGTTCCTGTTCATAAAAGATTCCAGGTCGATTTTTCCGGGCTCGCTAAAATCGAAGATCACATTCCGAAGTTCCGGGTTGGTTTTAAGCAAGAGCAGTACCAGCTCTTTTTTCTTCAGGAACATCAGTTCGATGCTTTCGGTATCGGTGCTTTGGATATAAGGACTTACCGACTGTACATAATTTGCAAATAGCGGATTGGGCTCGAGTGGGATAATTGCACTGTTTATGGAAGAAACTTCTTCATGATAACCGTATTCTTTTTGAAAAGCTTTTAAAAAATCCTGGTTTAAAAAGGTAGAAACCGTTTTAAATTCACCACCCTCCGGGCCTTTTTTAAAATACCTGGCTAAACTGTTTCTTTTCGCAAAACAATAATCACCATCTTTTAAATGGTATTCTTTATTCCCATCATAAAATGAAATGGAACCTGCAACGATATAAATAAAGATATGCTCCGGAATAAACTGCTCGGCCGAAATGGTAGGCTGGTAGTGGCAGGAGCTGGCCATTGATTCGTTCATATTGTTGTATTTTGTAAATCGATCGTCATCTCGACCGGAGCATGGCGGAGAGATCTATCTAAATAGATTTCTCGACTTCGTTGCACCCGATAGCTATCGGGTTCGCCCGAAATGACGATCACGCGTTGAATTTCTCAGAATGACAGATTTTTTATTAAAGATACTTTTTATAACTCTCTTTAATCGTATTTACATAATCCTGATCAGACAATGTTTGCCTGTTTGCCATGCGTTTTTTAAAATCATCGTTTCCTACCACATACCTTAAGGTATCTTTCTCATCTGTGGCAGCTTCGTAAATTGCAGCTGCAACTTCTTCGGCGGTAGCCAGTTGCAGGCCAGATAAACTGGCGAAAAGCTGTCCGGCTGCCCCAATAAAATGATTGTAATCTTCGATTACCGGTTTGCCTGAGAATTTTTCGCCGCTTACTGCACTAAAGTTAGTAGTAGTACCACCAGGCTCTACAATTTTTACCCCGATGTTAAGGTCGGCAAGTTCGAATGATAAAGATTCTGAAAAACCTTCTAATGCAAATTTTGAAGCAGCATACAGCGAAATTAATGGCAGTGTAAATTTACCTGCTCCAGAGCTGATGTTGATAATGGTACCCGATTTTTTCTCCCTAAAATGGGGAAGAATAACCCGGATGGTGTCCATCACGCCAAAAACATTAATGTCGAATTGTGTTCTTACCTGTTCTTCGGGCGTTGCCTCAAAAATCCCGAATTCTCCATAACCTGCATTGTTTACCAGTACATCTATACCGCCAAATTTTTCTATTCCCTGCTGTATTGCAAATTTAATGGTTTCTTGTTTTTGTACATCAAGTTTAGTAATGAAGATACTTTCATTATGGATTAAATCCTGCTCTTTTTCAGGATTGCGCATGGTGGCAATGACATTCCAGCCCTGTGCAGCGAAATGTTTAGCGCTTGTTTTTCCGATACCTGATGATGCTCCGGTAATTAATATGGTCTTTTTCATGTTCTTTATTTTATATCACAAAGTTGATGATTAATTAACGTTGCTGTTTTGTTGTACGGTCCAATATGTTTTGTTGTACAGCTCGAAAAATGTAAAATGGATGATGTTAGATGGATGATAGAGAGACTCAAATAGCATACCCTGCGCATTCCGCTTTGCATGCTTTGCGTTTAAAATTTCCACTTTGCCATGGGCGCCATACTAACTAATGACCAATTAACTAATGACCAATGACGAATAGACCAATGACCAATAAACATTTTCATAACGTAAAATTCCCTTTTTGTAATAGATAGTTTTTAATTATTTTCGTCCTGCAAGCTTAAACCAAACCATGCCTTATATCCTTAACGTTCCCTTTGCTGATAAAGACGAGGCCAAAGCGCTCGGGGCTTACTGGCTCATTGAAATCAAAAAGTGGGTTATTCCCGATCACATTGCAGATATCAATCGTTTTGCAAAATGGATCCCTGCAGGGCGTTTAGATTGCATTGTAAGGAAACCTTATTTATTGGCTAAAGCCACCAGGATCTGCTGGAAATGCGGACAAAAAACACCAGTAATGGCTCCGGCTGCCGTAAATTACTATTATTTAGAACAAGTAGACGAAGATGATCCTGATGGTGGTGAGGTTGCCTGGGTTAAGGGCGAAAATCCAACCTTGTTTAGTTATCTCCAAAGTGCAGATCTTCCTGCTATGGAACACTTAAAGAAAGTTCACCCACAGTTTAAATATAGTTTTTCAAAAGCCATTCAATTTTCCTATTGGGCAAATACCTGCAAACATTGCGGCATATTACAGGGTGATTTTGAACTGCATGATGAACCAGGCGGACCATTTTTTCCAATTGTTTACGATCCCGACGATATCGGGATTACCTCCTTTGAACTGGAATTTGATTATGCCATTGAAGGCGAATATGGCGGACAGCAGTTTGAAGAAATGGATTTTTCTGAGTTTTTGTAATGTTATTTTAAAAAGCTTCGCCAAGGCTGATATAAAAACCACTCTGTCTTTCTTCGCTTTTTACTTTTGTACCTATGCCATAGTCCATGCGCACGCTTAATCCTTTTGCCGGATCGAAAAAGTACCTTAAACCCGCACCTACATCGGGCTTAAAGTTATTCAATGCGAAACTGGTACGGCCCCAAACGGTGCCCGTGCCTGCAAACAGCACTGCACCAAAACGGTTGTTAAATCTATAGCGTAGTTCGCTCTGTATGGCCAGCAAATTACGGTCGCGGTACCTGCCAGAATAATAACCACGCATCATTTCGTCATTTCCCAATTGCGGAAGGATATAAAAAGGATAATGCTCGCTTTGTAAGCCCTGATAAATACCCTGTGCACCCAGTACAAATTTTCCGCCCAGGTTCCAGAAGTTGCGTACGTTTGCCCCGAGCTGGCTCCCTGTAAAATTTGTACCGCCAAAAAAGTCGGGTGCATACTGATAGGTAAGCCTGCCAAAAAAGCCTTTGGTAGGGTAGTTGTTCGAGTTTCGGGTATCATAACTTTGCGAAAGCCCTATAAAGATTACTTTTCCGCCGCGTTTCCCCTGTATTTCGGGCCGTTGGGTAAAAATTTTATCAGGTGACCGATCATCAAAAACATAATTTTCATATCCTAAAGAAACGCCGGAATAAAAATTCTTGATAAAGGTTCGTTCCAGGTCGAGTTTTACCTTAAACTGTTGTTGCTGTAATTTATCTTCATCCGCTTTTTTAGTTCGGTTGCCAATCCCATAAAAATTAAAGGGCATTTTCCTGAATCGGATTTCGGCGATGGCATGGTAAATATTGCCTTTGCTCCAGGCATCGCCCAAAATGCTGAAATTGTAGGTTTTTTTGGTAGAGTAGGAGGCTGTACCCGAAAAATTGGAGCTTCGGTTGGTGGTATCGTTACGGTCGGCATAAAAAGAAAATAAGGCACCTGTTCCAAATTCAAAACCGGTTTCCTGCGTGTAACCGAGCACCGGAATGGGCATAAAACTTGATTTCCGTGTGGTATCTTTCTCGTTTGATAACAACTTCTTAATCAGTTTGATCTGGGCCTGACACTGGAACATGATAAGTAGACCCATTGCCAACAGCAGCATCTTTTTCATGGCGCAAATAAAGTAAATTATTTCAGGATTTTTATGAACTGTAAATGAAGACAGACCTGTTTTATTGCTTTCTGTAACTTATTTTTTTTCTTAGTCTGTTAATTCATTAAAATGTTCCTATTTTTAGACATAACTAATTATTGATTAATTTTTACAACAGGCATTTTGCTTATTCGTTATAGAATAGTAAACAGCTATATTTTTATGCATAAAGCAAAGTCTTTTCTTTCCAACCTGGTCTACAATAAATTTTTCTGGCAATTTTTCCTTGCTGTTTTCATGCTCGGTATGGCTGTATTCTTTATCCGGAACCAGCATGTGGAAGTGATACAGATTAGCAGGCAACTGGATACTGCCGTGCCATTATATGTGGTATTGGGTATTTTGCTTACCGTTGTTTATATTTTAGCGCAAGGGCAGATGTATGTACACAGTTTTAAAGCCCTTAATGTTCATATTTCGCTAGGGAATGCCATAAAACTTTTTTTAAAGCGTAACCTCATCAGTGTTTTTTTACCTGCCGGAGGTTTTTCGTCGCTTATATTTTTTACAAGGGAAATTGAAGAGAAAGGGATTTCAAAATCCAAAATCCACTTATCATCCACCTTATTTGCATTTTGCGGTATTCTTTCCGTTGTAGTGGTGGCCATTCCGGTATTGGGTATCGCGCTATTGTCTACCCGATTAGGACAGGTAGAAATCATCAGTTTTATATTCCTGTTGCTTTTAACCGCATTTCTTTTTGTCACCATTTATTCCATTTCTAAAAAAGGCTGGGCTTATCAGTACATTTCGAAGATCAGGCCTTCATTGGTTACCGTTTTTGATGATATGATCGAAGAACACATCAACAGGAAACAGTTTTGGTTAACGCTGCTGGTTTCTATCATCATTGAGTTTATCGGCATCCTGCATTTATACATCTGTATGCTGGCGCTAGGTTTTCAGGCCAGTATCCCGGCGGCAATTGTAGGTTATATCGTGATGGTGATTTTGCTTATTGCCTCACCGTTTTTAAGAGGATTAGGGACTATTGAGGTCTCGCTTACTTTTATACTCGGGCAGTTTGGGTTTCCGCTTATTGCTGCGGCAACCATCACGCTAATGTTCCGCTTTTTCGAATTCTGGTTACCGTTAATTGGCGGCATCATCAGTTTTATACTCAAAAAGGATAGCATTATCTTACGCGTACTGCCTGCCTTTATCATTTTAATCTTGGGCGTGGTGAATATCATTTCTTCGATAACCCCGTCCATCCCAACCAGGCTTAGACTGGTAAGGGACATCTTGCCTGAAGACTTGATTGTAACCAGTAATGCGCTGGTGCTAATTTTTGGGCTCATACTGGTGATGGTGAGTATATTTTTGCTACAGGGATCGAAACGCGCCTGGTATGTGGCTTTGTCTCTTACCTTGTTTTCCATCCTTGGCCACTTATTAAAGGCTGCGGATTATGAAGAGGCCATATTGGCTTTAATTGCAGGATCGACGCTGTTTTATACCCGCGATAATTATAAACTTAAACCGCATCCAAAATTTGTAAGAGTAAGTTACTGGGTATTTTTATACGCCATTGCCGCAGTGTTTGCCTATGGTGTGCTTGGTTTCTATTTTATGGAAAAAAGGCATTTTGGGGTAGAATTCAAATTTGTTGATTCGGTAAAAGCCGTTTTAAAGGTAATTTTCTTTATTGATGATAAAGCGCTTAACCCGCTTACCAAATTTGGCACCCATTTCGAGCAATCGATTTATGCGGCCAGTGGTTTAGTAATTCTTTTTATCATTTTTAGTTTGCTAAAACCATACTTTTTTAAACCTTACAACAGTCCTGAAGATTTTGTTGAGGCAGATACTTTGTTAGGTGAGAAAGGAAATTCGGCACTCGATTATTTTAAAACCTATCCTGATAAGTTTATCTATTTTAACGAGAGCCGTACCGCATTTATCAGTTTTAAGATTACCCGACATTTTGCTCTTGTACTGGAAGATCCTGTCGCAGACAATGCAGAAGAAAAAATTGCCATGATCAAAAAATTTGAGGAAAGGTGTAAGGAGACCGGATTTATAGCGGCTTACTACAGGGTACCCCACGAATCGTTATGTTTATATAAATCAATTGGTAAAAAGTTCATTCCGATAGGTGAGGAGGCTGTTTTAGATCTTACTTCCTTTACTATCGACGGCGGTAAAATGAAAACCACCCGGAGCGCCATCAATAGATTGAGTAGTGAAGGATTTATTTTTAAGGTGTACAAAGGACTACAGAAAGAAGGATTGCTCCAAAAACTTCAAACTGTTTCGGATAACTGGCTGAGGGATTTAAACCAGAAGGAAGTGGCTTTTACGCAAGGTGTTTTTGATAAAACGATATTGAAAAACCAAACCATTTTGACCATTGAAGATGCAGAAGAAAAGGTTTATGCTTTCTTAAACCTTGTACCTGATTATGCACCGGGAGAAGCCACTTACGACCTCATCAGAAAAGAGACCGACGCACCAAACGGCGTGTTGGATATGCTGCTGGCCAAAACATTTTTATACCTTAAAGAAGAAGGTTTTAAAAGTGTAAACATGGGCCTGGCGCCGTTATCGGGAATAAATGGCGAAGATTTTACGCAAAAAACGATTAAATATGCTTACGATAACCTGAAGGCTTTTGCACAGTTTAAAGGCTTGAGGAAATATAAAGAAAAATTCTACCCATCATGGAATAAAAAATACCTGATATACAGCCATCATTATCATTTGTTACAGGTGCCAAATGCCTTAAAACGGATTTCGGAAGGCAGTTAACTATAGGCCGTTTTGGATGGCAGCAACTACTTTTTTGGTATCGTTATCAAATTTGTGCGATCCGGGTATCAGGCTTTTGGTGATGTTTTTCTTATCCGGAATGGCTTTGTAGACATCACTGTCTTCATCTTCACCAAAAATAAACAAGAGTTTTCCGTTGATTTTATTGATTTCGGGCAAAACCTTGTATTTGGCATTTTTACTGCCGAAACCCATCATATCGGATATGTGGATCACAAAATCAGTTGAATTTGACGGAGAAAGCAAAATGGTGGATTTCAATTTAGGCTGTATGTCCTTTGCTAAACGTGGTATTAAAAACAAGGCAGCATCAGCACCGAAAGAATAACCCAGAATCGAAAATTCATCCTTATCCCAGTTTTTTAAGTAAGATTCTATTACGGCATTCAGGTCTTGGGCCAATTTATCAGGTGTTTTCTGATCCCAGAAATACTTTCTGCTGTCTAAAGCAACCACTGCATAGTTTTTATCATGGAGCGATTGTACAAGGTCTTGCGAAAAACTGTTCATGCCACCATCGCCGCTAAGGTAAAAAATAATGCTTTTTGCCGTTGGTTTTGCTTTTGCTGTTAAGGGGAGTTTTGATGTATCCTGCGCCCGGGTAAAAAGTGCACAAAACAATAAGGTGTAAGCAATGGAAATTCTATAAATCATTTGATATTTATTTCAATACGGCTACTATTTTATTGTAAGCAGCCGTTTGGTAACGGTGGCTACCGGGAATACTATCGATGACCACATTTTTTTGATTGATATTTTTTAGAGGTTTATCGGTTTCCTCTTCTCCATAAAAACAGAATATGGGAATGTTTATTTTTTTGATTTCTAGATCTACCTTATAGGGATAATTATCGCCTGAGAGATTGGCAAGGTCACCAAAACGCACTTTAAAAGCACTGGTAGCATAAGGCGAAAGCATTTGTAAAGCTTTAACATGCCTTTTGGCACGGTAAGGGAGTCTGCTGTAAATAAACGGTATCACATCGGCACCAAAAGAATAACCACATAAATAAATCTGGCGGGTTTTATACTTAAAAGCATATTTGCGGATCAGTTGAACAACATCACGCTCGGTCTGTTCTGGTGTTTTCTGTTCCCAGAAATAATCCCGCGAATTTATCCCGATAGTATAAAAGCCGTTTTCGGCAAACTTTAAAGAGAGCTCATCTTCAAATTTTATCCAGCCGCCATCGCCTGACAGGAAAATAAGCAGTTTTTTTGCCTGCGTATCTTTAGCTGGATATAAAAAAACAGGAAGATTAAATTCTTTACCTTCAATGGCATTGTTTTCGTGCACCCTGGCGCGCTTAAACAATGCGCAACCACTTAATGTGGCTGCCAATAAAAGTAAAAAACCTATTTTTCTCATCTTTATAAAAATGTAAAACCCAGCATAAATGAGAGTCCGTGCGGATTGATATCCAGATCATTCGTGCTCATTTTGTAACCTTTTAATCCAACTGCCAAAAAAGTATTTAATTTAGGCGTAATACTGTATTTAGCGCCTAAACCGGTATATACGTAAAAACCTTCTTCGCTTACCTTACTTTTAATATCAGGTGTAGGATCTTCAGCAATGTCGTATTTATTAAAAGAGATACCCAGCGAAGTTTCTACATAAGGCCTGATCTTTTTGGTGGTTTTAAAGTTATATTTTAAGTTACCGTATATGGGCAAAAACTTTAATTTGTACAATACGTAACCATTATCGTGGTGGATAGGGGTGGTGGCATATTCAATCCCAAAACCAGGCTCCAAACCATTGGCAAACAAGTAATTTACTTTTAACGAAGGAGCATAAAAAAGATTACTATGGGTAGACCTCAACAGCTCAAAAGCAGGCGAAACCGAAAATGTTCCGGTGTTGGTTTTGTCTTGTGCAAAGGAAAGAAAGGGAAGAATGAGCAATAAATTGCCAAAGAGTATTTTTTTGAGTGTCATTGTTTCTAAAATGTTACGGTAAACATAATAAAAAGCTTTGATTGGTCAATAGTTGATTGTTTGGTTAAGCGGTTATCGTTTAAATTGGTTAATCGACTAAATTGGTTAATCTATGCTCATAGACAGATTTTAGTAAGATAGGTCGTCATTCCCGCGCAGGCGGAAACCTTAAAGCTATCACTATTACTTAAATGTAAAACTAAAATGCCCTTTAACTCCGCTCAGGGTAGCATTTCGTTTGAAAAATCGACTTTATTTATTAATCGTATAATAGACTCAGGACTCAAGACTCCAGACTAAAACTAAACAGGTAGCGTAAAACAAAAAGTACTTCCCTGGTCAGTGCTTTGCTCAACCCAAATTTTTCCACCATGCCTTTCAATAATTTCACGGCAAACATATAAGCCTATACCAAAACCTGCAATGAGGTTATTGTTCTGTCCGCGGTAGAATCGGTCAAAAAGTTTTGAAATTTCTTCCTGTGGAATACCTGTACCTTCATCGGTAACACTAATTTTTAACTGATCGGCTTCAATTATTGTCGATATCTTAACCTGACTGCCCAGGTTCGAATATTTTACGGCATTGCCAATCAGGTTATTAATTACCTGTGCAAGCTTACCCATATCACCATTAATGTTTACAGGGGCTGATTCGGGAAATACAAACCGGTGCTGGCTGTACAGCATCCGGGTTTCTTCTGCAATTTCCTGTAAAAATGTGGCAAAATCAAAAGGCTCTTTCTCGATAAACATTTTTCCCGATTCCAATCGGGCAAGATTTAAAAAGCCGTTGATCATGTTTGTCATCCGGCGGCTCTGTTTAATCGATTGTCCCAATATCTTTTTTGTCATTGGGTCTTCTTGAGCCGGATTGCTTTTTTCCATTAATTGGAGATAAGCCGTTAAAGAGGTGAGCGGTGTTTTAAGTTCGTGACTTACCATGCCGATAAAATCATTTTTACGCTGCTCATTTTGTTTGATTTCGGTAATGTCGCGGGTGGTACCTGCTACGGCTTCAACTTCGCCTTTATCATTCAGTATCGGGGTGAAAATATAGTCGTAAACCCGTTTTCCAAGTAATGCATGAGGAAATGAAACTTCACCGCGAATGGCTGTTTTAGTGGTACGCACATGATCTATCTCCCGCTCGTGCATTTCGGCATGCCAGGGTTCATATCCATTTTGGAGCAGACCTTTTCCAATGGCATCATCCCAGCTTTTGCCCCACATCGAAAGGAGCGCCTCGTTGGCATAAATAAAATTATATTGAAGATCAAAAACATACATCAGGTCGGGCGTGCTGTTTGCAATGGTTTCATAAACCCGTTTTTGCTGGTCGGTACGTTTCTTAGCCAGTTTAAGCGCCTCTTCGGCACGTTTGGTTTCGGTAATGTCGCTGGCGGCACCAAACCACTCGCGCACATTTCCTTTATGATCCAGAATCGGTACCGCGCGTGATAGTGTCCAGCCAATGCTGCCATCGGCCCGGAGCACCCGGTGTTCGAGCTGAAAAATTTTATTTTCCCTTCTTGCTTCTTCAACAGCTGTTTTAACCTGATCATGATCAAGCGGATGGATGTATTTAGCGATCCAGTCTGCCAACGGTTCGTTGGTATCTGCTAAAAAATCCCTTCCTTCCAATTGTTTCATCTCGCGCCAATCGGCACTCATAATATACACGATATCCGAAGTGGCCGTTATTAGCGCCCTAAAACGTTCTTCGTTTGCAGCTATTGCTTTTTTACTGATATACTTATCTTCAGTTGCACTGTTCATATTATTGGAAGGGAATTAATCTCAACACTAAATTACTTTTAAAAGCTGATTTTCAAAAAACTTATCCGTGAATGGCAATTATTTCCATTAACAGACGAATGCGCTAAAAATAAATATTTTAAGAAGTTATCGTACTGGATAACAATATTTCATAATTAGCTATTTAATAGGCTTAAACGTGATTTTTTGACTATTTGTTTGATTAGATTTACTTCATTTTTATTTTTTTTAGATTTTTTTGGAAAAAGGATGCAACACTATTGTACATGCTGCGACTAGAGAATAGAAACGTATTAGAAAGATAAATTAAACGCTCAACATTGCGCACTGCTGAACAGATAACCGATCAGGAATTAATTGTACTCTGCCTTGAGGGCAGTGATGCTGGCTACACCGGACTTTATAACCGGTATGCCAGAAAGATCTATAACTCGATCAGCCGGATTGTGAGTCATACGGGGGAGGCCGAGGATATCCTGCAGGATATTTTTTGTACCGTGTTCAGCGATATAAGCAAATTAAAAGGGGTGCTCAGTTTCGAGGCCTGGGTACGGCGGATGGCCATTAACCGCTCTATTTCCCACTTAAGGAAAAGAAAAATAATGTTTTCTGATCTTGGTGACATGGATGTGGAAGATGCGGGAGGAAACGATAGCGATAATATGGAGATTTTTGATTGCAGGGTAGAGGATGTGAAAAAAAGCATCGAAGACCTTTCATCAGGTTATAAGACGATTTTAAACCTGTATGTTTTTGAAAAAATGACACATGAAGAAATTGCGGTAATGCTCGGACTTTCGGCCAGTACGGTGAGGACGCAGTACCACCGGGCAAAAAAACGTGTTTTATTATCACTAAAAGACAAATGTTATTATGAATGATCAGATAAAGGATTTTGTGGAACAGCACCGGGAGGAATTCGATCATCTCGATGCACCAGCCTTTGATATGGACCGCTTTAAGCGGATGCAGGCTCAGCCTGAACAGCCAAAGGCAAAAACGGTCAGGTTATTTAACAGCAAATGGCTGGTTGCGGCATCTGTGGTGCTGGTAGCGGCTACTGCATGGCTTTTTTTTTACCCGCAAACGCAAGTAGAAAGAACTTCATACTCGAAAGGGAGTACTGCTACTTTACCAATCAGGCCTGAAGGAAAAACAAATAAGGCTTTAAATGAGCAAAATACTCCGGTTCAAACCGCAAAGGTTAAATCAGATCAGCCTGAAACCATAAAGGAAAAGCCAAAATACACAAGGCAGGGTGGAGAGTACGCGGCGTTAAAGGACAGTAGTTCGGCCAGTGTGAGGTTGCTGGCGATATTAAAAATCGAAAAGAGCAACAAAATTAATAACCGCACGCTGGATATGTTATCGAAAACGCTTAACCATGATGGAAACACCAATGTACGTTTGGCTGCGTTAAATGTATTGCAAAAATACAGTACTGGTAAATATGCCTCTTCGTTGCTTATCAATTCGTTGAACAAGCAAGACGACCCAATGGTGCAGCTCGGTTTGGTTAGCTTTTTAGGAAAAATGAAAAATGCAGAAATTGGCGAAAAACTCTATGCACTGGCCAATAATCCTGAAACATTTGCAGCAGTACGTGATGAGGCCTATAGTGCCTTATTAAATCAAGACAAATTATAAAAAAAATAAAACAACAATAAAATTATGAAAAAGCAATTTATCGTTCTTTTTTCTCTGCTTGCCATTGCTGTATCCGCATCGGCACAGAAAGAATACAAATTAAACAAAAATTCAGGGCAGCTCAACCTGAATATCCCAGGCGCCATAGTAGAAGGTTATAGCGGAAATGAAATTATATTTTCGATCCCTAAAGGAGAAAAGGAAGAGGTAGATGAGCGTGCAAAAGGCTTACGTGCCATCAGCGGATCGGGTTTTACTGATAATACAGGTTTGGGTATAGATGTTTCTGAAAAAGGAGCCGAAATCAATGTAAATGTAGTAAACAGGGAGATCAAAGGCATATTAACCATTAAAGTGCCTCAGAATATCAAGATTGTTTTTACCAACAAAAGCAATGTGTACCAGAACGAAATCATCCTGAAAAACCTGAAAAGTGAAATAGAGGTTTCTACCAGCTACAACAAAATCAAACTCGAAAATAACAGTGGTCCGATGAATATTAAAACACTTTATGGTTCGGTAGATGCCATTTTTACGGAAGCCATTAAAGGTCCGGTATCTATTGTTTCGGTATATGGTTATGTAGATGTATCGCTTCCTGCCAATACAAAAGCAAACGTAGAACTGGGCACCAGTTATGGAAAGCTTTACGCTGCGGAAGGTTTAAAAATCGCAATTGATAAAAGTGAAAAAGCAGAGCGCAGTGGCTTTACTTCGATAGGTGGAAGCGAGAATGCTGGTCAGGTAACTTCGGTACGCACAGGCCAGTCAGTAAGTACGTTAACTACAGTAAATGGCGATGGAGCTGTTTTTGGCTACAGTACCGGTAGCCGTAGTTCTGAAAACATCAAGGGCAAGATTAATGGTGGTGGTGCTGATCTGATCTTAACCTCACGTTACAAAAATGTATACCTGAGAGAGAAATAATCGCGCTCTTCAGGTTTCTCTTTTCATCTGCCTAAAACCGCTTATCTGAGGCAAAGGCAATAAAGCATTTTTTTATGAAAACAATATTATATTGGCTTTTTATGGCCATGGTGCCGGGTATTGCCCTTTCGCAAACCAAAATCAATAAATCTTATCCCGTGAAAAAGGGTGATGTAGTGGCACTCCATTTTGATTATCCCAAGGTTGTACATGTTTCGAGCTGGGATAAAAATGAAATTGGTATAGAAGCTACGGTAAAGATTAATGATGGTGAAAGCGACTCGGCTTTTACCCTCGAGGAAAGTAGCGCTGATGGAACGATTACCATCAAAAATAAACTCGATATGGATAAAATTCCTGATGCTTATTATGTAAAGGAAAACGGCATTAAAACACGCTTAAACTCGAAAGCTGATCTTGATGCTTACATCAAAGAAAAAGGAGGTGCCAAAATATCGAGCTACCAAACGAAGGATATTGAAATTACGATCAACATTAAACTTCCGGCCGGGATCAGCACCGAGGTAAGTTCTGTTTATGGCATTGTGGAGATTAAGGATTTTAAGGGGCCTATAAAAGTTGATGCAAGGTATGGTGGGATTGATGCGAGTATTAACCAAAGTGCCATCGGTAAAATTAAACTCACCAACCGTTATGGAAAGATTTACACCGATATGGTGCTTAAACCAACAGAAATGAAAGAGGAAAATTTCTTTACTTCTTTAACGGCAGCGCCAGGTGTTGGTCCGAGTTATGATTTAAGTTCATCTTATGGTAATATTTATTTAAGAAACCAGTAGGGATGGATGATGGGGAAGCGGTTAGTGTTTGGCGATAGGAGCTAATCAATCGCTTCATCCCTTTTTGTCATTCTGAATGCAATGAAGAATCTTTTTTCATAAAGGAATTAAAATCATTAAGAGAAATACAGAGTGCAATCGCTTGTTCCGTCATCTCTTTAGCTCGTTCCGTCATCTCGACCGTAGCGGAGAGATCTATGAGTTAAATTTTAATGGAGAAGCATCCGGTAGTTTTTTTATCATTAAGAAGTTAAGGACATTAAGGGGAATTGTAAATAGTAATCGCTCGTTCCATCATCTCTTTAGCTTGTTCCGTCCTCTAGACCGTAGCGGAGAGATCTGTGAGTTAAATATAGCCCATAGATATCTCCATTTTGTTTTTAGCCACAGATTCACAGAAAACACGGAGAATTTTATTCTAAATTCTTCAGCCAAATTTGTCATCCCTCGTTCCGTCATCTCGACCGTAGCGGAGAGATCTATGAGTTAAATTTTAATGGAGAAGCATCCGGTAGTTTTTTTATCATTAAGAAGTTAAGGACATTAAGGGGAATTGTAAATAGTAATCGCTCGTTCCGTCATCTCTTTAGCTTGTTCCGTCCTCTCGACCGTAGCGGAGAGATCTGTGAGTTAAATATAGCCCATAGATCTCTCCATTTTGTTTTTAGCCACAGATTCACAGAAAACACGGAGAATTTTATTCTAAATTCTTCAGCCAAATTTGTCATCCCTCGTTCCGTCTCGACCGTAGTGGAGAGATCTTTGAGAATCGTCATTCCCACTTGCTCTGGGAATTATGATCCTTTTATCCAAATCTGAAATAATGACAATTCGCCTTTATGCATCCTTCCTCTGTGCTTTCTCTCTGTGTACCCGGCGGTATAAAAACCTAGCTTATCCTCCAAACTTACGCACACGATAAATCAGCGAAAGCATAAAATATCGCCCTAAACGGTTTACCTGCCTGTCCACAATCACATTGTCGAACACATCTCTCGAGATACCCGAATTCTGATCAAAAAGATCGAATCCTTCTACACGGATAGCAGCCATATCGTTCTTCATAAACTTATATTCCATGGATAAACGCAGCAATGTTGGATTGCGTACTGCACCATTATTGAAACCAGAGTTAACCTGTTTGGTAAAATCATAACCTAAAGTAAGGTCTTTGAAAAAGTAGTTACGGCCTTCTATGCCACACTCAAAGCGGTTCGATTGGCGGTCTGCAAAACTATCGCTCGAGTAATTGGTGAGGTTTTGTGAGTAGGAGGTTTCCACCTGAAAATTGACAATATCTTTTAAATCTACCCGGAACTCCAGTTCCTGGCGCCACGATAAGTTTTGCGCTTCAATCCGGCTGTCATCTGTAAAAGTAATGTTATTGTTCAGCTGTCCGGAACCCGAATAGCCAATGGTGAATTTCCGCTCTGCAGAAAGCGGTTTGCTGATATTATAATCGCCCTGAAGGGTGTAATAACCATCCGCATTTATGTAGCTGGTAAGCTGGTTAACTGTTCCGGGCACACGCTGTTTTGTGGTTACAATCCTGTCGTTTGTACGCTCATATTTAAAATTCGCCTGGATGACTTTCCCTGCGTTCCAATCGGCCTGTTTGTAATGCGCATTAAGACTTTGAATAAATTCGGGCTTCAGGTTTGGGTTTCCAGTAACTACATTCTGCAGGTTCGAATTATCTGATATCGGCTGCAACTGTAAAAAGCCAGGTTGGTTGTTCCGTCCCCAATAATTGATGTCGAATGATTCCTGGTTAGAAAATTTATAAGAGAAACGGCCCGAAGGAATAAAGTTAAAAGTACGGTTAACCGTTTGGATGTTGTTGCTCAGGTTTTCTCCACGTAATATGGCCGGTTGTACATTAAGGCCGAGGGTATAGTTGAGTTTCTCGCCAATGTAACGGTAATTTAAGCCGACTTTATTGGTAATAAACTGATAATCGTAAACATTACTCAGGTTGGGATTAAAGACCTGATTGCCACCTGCCACATCATAAGCATCACGCGAATTGTTTGTTGATGAACGGTTCCAGTTATAGTTTACCTCCAGAAAAGTTTTTTTCCAGATCGGTTCCATGTACGAAACACCTGCATTTAATCCGAAATTTCGGCTATCCTGGTTGTTCAGCTGGTTCTGTAAAACCGAATCTGCCGCATTGTTGTGTGTATTGATGTATTTGTTATATACATCCTTATAATTTTCCCCGTTTGAATAGTTGATGCTTCCCCATGAAGTAATATTACGGCCCTTTTTCTCAAATTTATGATTAAAAAAGAAATTAGTCCGTGCATTGATATTTTTAGATGTATTAAAGTTTGTACTCTGCCTGTTGGTAGCAAGCGTATCCTGAGTGATCTCCGAGCCCCCCGCACTGTTTCCGCTATTGTTGCTGTAAGAGAAATTCGGCGAAATCTTCAGGTAGTTCATCGTATCAATTTTGTATTCCAGGTTGCCTCCAAACCAATGGTTATTATTATTACTTCTGCTATTGCTGTTGGCATTTTCGAGCCGGTTTATGGGATTTTGACCTGCATCCTGTAAAACACTCTGTGTATAGGTAGAGCTGATGGTATTGTTTTTATTGTTGTTAAAATTGTAGGCCGCATCAGCTGAGAGTTTAGTGCTGAACTCATTTTTGTAGTTCAAACCTAAGGCATTTCTGGTATTGATGCCGTCGCCACCGCCGCCACGCATATTGGCATTGGCCGATGTGCCGTCAAAAGAAAATTGCCGTTCGCCTTTCATGCTGTTTCCCCTAATGCTGGTGTTATAACGGTCTGAATTGCCAACCCCTGCTGATGCACGGGCAAAATATCCTTTCTTTTTATCTTCTTCAATGGTCAGGTTCAGTACCTTTTCCGGTTCTCCGGTTTTAATACCGGTGAGTTTTGCCTGATCGCCGTAATCGTCGATAAACTGTAAGTTTTTGATGATATCGGCAGGCAGGTTTTTAATTGCTGTGGCTACATCAGTTCCAAAAAAATCCTTTCCATTTACACGTATTTTGGTTACAGGTGCGCCCTGACTGGTTACATTACCATCTTTATCTACCTTGATGCCCGGCAGTTTTTTCAGCACTTCATCTACCGCATCACCATCTCTTACAGGAAAAGCCTTTGCGTTAAAACTCACCGTATCTTCTGTTACTTTTACTGGTGGAACACCTGAAATTACCACACCATCGAGCGTATTGGAAGAAGGCTTAATTTTAATGTCGGTAATATTCAGTAGTGCACCTTTTTCGATAAGGTATTGTTTAATAAAAGTGTCGTAGCCGATAAATGCAGCAGAAAGGGTAAATTGCCTGGATTTGATTTTACTCAAAATAAAGGTGCCATCTGGATTGGCTGAAGTCCCAACACTATCGTTACCCGATTTTATCCTTACCACCGCACCAGGCACCGGCAAGCCTGCTGTATCCAGAACAATGCCCTTAACAGTATAGTTCTGTGCGTAACTGTTTATAAAAATACCCGCTAAGAGCAGGAGTAAGCAAAACGATTTAGTAAATACCCTCATGAATTATTTGTGTGTGCCATAAAAATACGGAGCAGTTAGCTAATCGCATGGAGCGTAATCAACATGTTACCAATGAAGTATGGTGTAAGATGTGTAATGGAAGATGGCTTATGGGGAGCCGGGAGTTTGAAGTCCGTAGTCCTAAGTCTGGAGTCCAAAGTCAATTAACATTGAACCAGTTTGGAGTTTGGAGTTGAGAGTCAGTTAACCGATTTCAACAATTAACCGATTAACCAGTTTAACTAACAAACTAATCGTATTTTTACCATAATGAAGATTGTATTTTTTTCTGCCAAGCCCTACGACAGGCAATTTTTTGAGGATTGTAATAAACGTTATGATTTTGAACTGGAATTTTGGGAAACCCATTTAGGCCCTCACATTGCCGATGCCATACAACCGGGCACAGATGCTGTTTGTGTATTTGTAAACGATAAATTAACCGCTGAAGTGATTGAAGTATTGGCGCAAAAAGGAGTAAAGATTATTGCACTGCGTTGTGCAGGTTTTAATAATGTTGATTTACAGGCAGCAAAACAGCACGGGATACGTGTTTGCCGCGTTCCGGCCTATTCGCCACAGGCCGTTGCTGAACATGCTGCGGCAATGTTGCTTACGCTAAACCGTAAAACACATAAAGCTTATAACCGGGTACGCGAGCAGAATTTTTCGCTTTCCGGCTTAATGGGCTTCAATCTTTTTGGTAAAACAGTAGGGGTAATCGGCACCGGTAAAATTGGGGCAGCTTTTTGTAAAATCATGCTGGGCTTTGGTTGTCAGGTACTGGCTTACGATCCTTTCGAGAATGAACAATTACAAAATGCAGGGGTAAAATACCTTCCTTTTCATGAAGTAATTAAAGATGCAGATATCATTTCACTGCACTGTCCGCTTACACCAGACAACCATTACCTGATCGGGGCTGCCAGTTTATCTTCGATGAAAAAGGGAGTTACATTAATCAATACGAGTCGTGGGGGATTGATCCACACACGCGAAGTAATTGATGCACTAAAAACGGGGCAGGTTGCGGCATTGGGCATTGATGTATATGAGCAGGAAGAAAAACTGTTTTTTAAAGACCTTTCTACCAGTATTATCGGCGATGACGATATTCAGCGGTTGATCAGTTTCCCGAACGTATTAGTTACGGGACATCAGGCCTTTTTTACTCAGGAAGCATTAACTGAAATCGCTGAATCAACCTTGGGGACGGTTAAAGCTTTGTTAGCTGGTGATGGGGCAGAGGAGGCTGCGGTATTGGTGTAAGCGGGTGGCGTTGGGTGTATGGCGGTTTGATTGATGGTTTATAGATTACATCATCATCTATAAACCATCAACTACTTGAACATAATGTTATGCCCTCTGCACTTTCCTCTATGTTATTACGCGTAATATGAAGTATTCAGGTTAATATTCTTCTTCTCTGCTTCCTCGATCGGCGCGTAGTTAGAAAGAATTAATGCTTCGCCCTTTTTAACACATACATCATGCTCGAAATGCACTGAAGGACTTCCGTCTGCAGTTCTGATTGTCCAGCCATCATCATCCAGGAACACTTCTTTTTTACCCATATTAATCATCGGTTCGATAGCCATTACCAGATTTTCTCTCAATAACATACCCGTGCCTTTACGGCCATAGTTAGGCACTTGCGGATCTTCATGCATGTCTCTTCCCAAACCATGGCCAACAAGATCCCTCACCACACCATAACCTTGTTTTTCATTATAGTTTTGAATGGCATAACCAATATCGCCTAAACGTTTACCTACTACCGCTTCCTTAATCCCTACAAAAAGTGACTCTTTTGTGGTTTTAACAAGATTTAATATTTCTTGTGATACTTCACCGATGATAAAAGTATATGCATGGTCGCCGTGGAATCCGTTTTTAATGGTACCTACATCCACCGAAATGATATCGCCATCTACCAGTTCATAATCGCTCGGAAAACCGTGTACAACCACGTCGTTTACCGAAGTAATGATATGAAAAGGAAAGCCATTATAATTATAAAAAGATGGAATAGCGCCATTATCGAGTATAAACTCATTGGCCAGTTTATCAATCTGTAGTGTAGTAATTCCCGGTTTGATTATTTTGGCAACCTCTGCCAGTGTATCGCTTACCAGTAGTGCGCTGATCTGCATCAACTCTACTTCTTCATTGCTTTTGTATAAAATCATTGCTGCAAATTTACAAAAAGATGCGGGTAAGAGGAAATGATGGAGGTTGTATTGTTTAATTGTTGAAAGGTTGGAAGTTATGTAAAATGTGAGATGGAAAATGCATGATGGAAGCCAAATTGTGCTTATTGTTGCAAGGTTGGAAAGTTGCAATGTTGGAAGTGATGTAAACTCAGGTGCTCTTAGGTGGCTTAGGTGGTGAAAAATGATGTGAGATGTGAGATGGGAAATGGATGATGGAAGCAAACTGGCGCTTGATTGTTGATGGTTGGAAAGTTGCAATGTTGGAAGTGATGTAAACTCAGGTGCTTTTAGGTGGCTTAGGTGGTGAAAAATGATGTGAGATGGTAAATGGAATATGGAAATGAAACCGTTAAGCCTTATATCCCTTATATGGTAAAAAAAATACTTAGCTTTATTACGCTGACATGGAAAATATCCTTCATCCTCCCGTTATATTTGAAAAATAAATAACACCATTACATGCCAGCTACACCTATAAAAATACAACGTTCCAATATCGATTTTCTAGTACAATTAAAAAAGAACAATAACCGCGAATGGTTTAACGAACGAAAAACCGAATTTCTTGCTGAACAGGCTAATATCGAAAACTTTGCTTCCGCTTTACTAACCGAATTAAATCTTCATGATGTAATCGAAACCCTATCCGGTAAAAAAAGCCTCTACCGCATTTACCGCGATACCCGCTTTTCAACCGATAAAACTCCCTATAAAACCCATTGGAGCGGTAGTTTCAAACGCGCAGGCAAAAGCAGGCGTGGTGGTTATTATTTCCACATCGAGAAAGGAAATACATTTGTAGGCGGCGGATTCTGGGGACCTTCGCCAGCCGACCTGAAACTCATCAGAGATGATATTGCTTTTGATGCACAGCCCCTGCGCGATATCATGAACGATAAAAATTTTATATCTTCCTTTGGCAGCTTAGCAGGAGAACAACTTAAAACCACACCCAAAGGCTTCGAGGCCGATCATCCCGATATCGATCTTTTACGTTTTAAACAATTTTTATTGGTGAAGAAATTTGATGACGAAACAGTATTAAGCGATAATTTCGTCCAGCAAATGGGGCAGGCTTTTAAAGATATGCGTCCTTTTTTCGATTACATGAGCAGTGTGTTAAGTGGCGATGCAAATGGAGAATAGCGCATATTGCATTTACTCCTGAACCGAAACTAATAATTGCTTCGCGAACAATCATCCGCGAAGCAATTTGATATAATACCCCTTCTTAATGTCCTTAATTCCTTAATGGTAAAAATCGACTTCGGACTAAACTTTAAGGCTCATACCGCCATCCATAACAATTTCTGCTCCTGTAATAAATGTGGCAGCATCACCGCAGAAAAAAGTAACCATTTTAGCCACATCTTCTGCTTTTCCAATTTTTTTAAGCGGAATACGATCAATCATCCACTGGTTAAGTGCGGCTAACTGTTCCTCATTCAGCCCTTTTTTATTCATAATTTCTGTAGCAGTTGGCCCCGGACTAACGCTGTTCACGCGAATCTGCCTTGGCGCCAGTTCTACTGCCGCAATACGCATAATTGAATTTAATGCGGCTTTGCTCGACGAATAGATTGAAGTATTTGGAAAATCCATGCTGGCCGTATTTGACGATAGGAATACAACAGATCCACCATCATTTAAGAGAGGAATAAACTTACTCAACGTAAAATAGGCACCTTTAAAGTTCACATCCATAATGGTATCAAAGGTTTTTTCAGTAGCATCTGCTATACTGCTCTGTTCTACCACACCTGCATTAATAAATAGGATATCAATTTTTCCAAAGGTTTTTTGTACTTCCGTTGCTAGTCCTTCAATTGCGTTAACCTGGCTCTGGTCTGCTATTAAACCCTTAACACCAAGTTCTGCAGCAGCCTTTTCAACAGCATCTTTTCTTCTTCCGGTAATGATGACCTCAGCACCTTGTTCTTTTAATACTTTTGCGGTGGCATAACCAATTCCGCTATTTCCGCCGGTTACCAGCGCTTTTTTTCCTTCTAAATTATTCATGATAAAAAAAATAAATTAACGATGCAAAAATACCGTTATATTGGTATACTTTTGTAAGTAGTATCACAGAGTATACCAGTTATGGAAACAGAAAAAAGAAATCAGATCGCTGCCGAAATATTGTCTAATCCCCGCAACCAGCAGGAAGAAATACAGGCCTTACAGGATACGCTTTATGTGCTTGGAGGCAAATGGAAACTTCCGATTATCAATTCCATCTGTAATGGCAATAAAAGGTTCAGGGATATTGAAAGAAGTATACCTGGCATTACCACGAGGATGCTTTCAAAAGAATTAAAAGAAATGACGGCCAATCAACTGATCAAAAGAACTGTTATAGATGATACTCCGGTAAGCATCGAATATACTTCTACTGATTATTGCAGGTCTTTTGGTGATATCATCCTCGAAATGATCAAATGGGGAAAGCAACACAGGCAAAAGTTGAAAGAAGGGTAGGTTTTTAGGTTAGTCGGTTAATTGTTTAAACCGGTTAATCGACGCTGAATGCTAAACGCCAGACTCCCGACTAGTTTATCGGTTAATCGACTATGGACTCCAGACTACCTTCCGACGCCTCCAAAACTAAACACAGAAACATAAAACTTAAGCTGAAATAAAAGGTTGTAGCTATATACCTTAAACAGCTTATCCCATGAAAAAAAATGAAACCAGTGGCGATCCTAAATTCGCAACTAAAACAACGGCACAAGATGCGCCTGCTTTAAACGGATTATTTAAAGATGCCATCGCCGATTTATATTGGGCAGAAAATCACCTCGTAAAAGCATTACCTAAAATGATTTCGGCCGCTACTGCCCCCGAACTTAAAAATGCAATAGAATCGCATCTCGAAGAAACTAAAGTCCATGTTACCAGGCTAGAGCAGGTATTCGAACTTTTAGGTGAGAAAGCCATCGCCAAAAAATGCGATGCCATGGAGGGAATTACCAAAGAAGCCGAAGGAATTGTAGAAGAAACAGAACCAGGTACCGCCACGCGTGATGTAGGTATTATCCTCGCTTCGCAAAAAGTAGAACATTACGAAATTGCCAGTTATGGCGGACTTTATCAATTAGCTACCACACTTGGCCTAACTGATATTGCCGATATTTTAGCGCAAACACTTGCCGAAGAAAAACTGGCCGACAGCAAATTGACCGATATAGCAGAAAACGAAATTAATTACAAAGCAGCTGAAGAAGCTTAAAAGGAATAAAAAAAAATGGCTAAGAAAACATCAGATAAAAAAAATGCACTGCCACAGCAGGAAAACGATAAGACCAAAAAACTCGAATCGTTTATAGCCGACGCCAGCGGTGAGTTAATGACCACCAACCACGGGCTAAAAATTAACGACGATCAAAATTCTTTAAAAGCAGGCGAAAGGGGAGCAACTTTATTGGAAGATTTTATACTCCGCGAAAAAATCACCCACTTCGATCACGAACGCATACCCGAAAGAATTGTACATGCCAGGGGCTCTGCCGCTCATGGCGTATTTAAAGTGTACGAAGATATGTCTGAACTGACGCGTGCTGCTTTTCTTTGTGATCCAGGTGCCGAAACCCCTGTTTTTGTAAGGTTCTCTACGGTTGCCGGCTCACGCGGATCATCAGATTTAGCCCGGGATGTACGTGGTTTTGCGGTGAAATTTTATACCCAGGAAGGTAATTTCGACCTTGTAGGTAATAATATGCCAGTATTCTTTATTCAGGATGCACTTAAATTTCCTGATCTGATCCATGCTGTAAAACCCGAACCAGATAACGAAATGCCGCAGGCAGCTTCGGCACACGATACTTTTTGGGATTTTATTTCCCAGATGCCAGAATCAGCGCACATGGTGATGTGGGCGATGAGTGACAGGGCTTTGCCGAGAAGTTACCGCATGATGGAAGGTTTTGGTGTACATACTTTCAGGTTTGTAAATGCTAAAGGTGAAGCAAATTTTGTTAAATTCCATTGGAAACCCCTCCTTGGCGTGCATGCTGTAGCATGGGATGAAGCGCAGACGATTTCCGGTAAAGATCCGGATTTTCACCGTCGCGATTTATGGGATGCCATCGAGGCCGGTGCTTTTCCTGAATGGGAATTGGGGGTGCAGGTAGTTCCGGAAGCCGATGAGTTTAAATTCGAATTCGATCTTCTGGATCCAACTAAACTGATTCCGGAAGAATTGGTTCCTGTACAACGGATTGGCAAAATGACGCTAAACCGCAATCCCGATAATTTTTTCGCCGAAACCGAGCAGGTTGCTTTCCACGTGGGGCATGTGGTTCCGGGGATTGATTTTACCAATGATCCTTTATTGCAGGGCAGGTTATTCTCTTATACCGATACGCAGTTAATCCGTTTAGGTGGACCGAATTTTCATGAAATTCCGATTAACCGGCCTGTGGTTCCTGTACACAATAACCAACGCGATGGCTACATGCGCCAAACCATTAACAGGGGTAAAACCAGTTATGGACCAAATGCCATTGCAAATAATGATCCTCAACAGGTTAAAGCTGCTGATGGCGGATTTACCAGTTATAATGAGAGGATCGATGCGAGGAAAATAAGGGCCAGGAGCAGAAGCTTTTTCGACCATTTTTCGCAGGCAAGGTTGTTTTTTAACAGTCAGAGTGAAGCCGAGAAAAACCACATTGTTGATGCTTTAAGCTTCGAGCTTGGTAAAGTTAAAGCGGTGGAGATTAGAGAGCGGATGCTTGCTGTGTTGGTACAGATTGATAAAAAACTTGCTGCTGAAGTAGCTTTTGCCCTTGGTCTGCATATTCCAAAAATTCCGTTGGAAGATTTGAACAACAGTATTCCGGCAGATGGGGATCGCGCTGATTATGCGTCCTCAAATCCAGAAGGAAGTTTGGCAAAATCTGAAGCTTTAAGCATGGCCGGTACCATAAAGGACAACATTAAAACCAGAAAAGTAGCCATTTTGGCTGCTGATGGGGTAGATGGTGCTTCATTAAGCAAAGTTAAAGATACGCTGATTGTCGAAGGTGCAGTAGTACATATTATTGCGCCTAAATTAGGACAGATCATTTCGAAAGAAGATCAGCAGATTACTCCCGATGAAAGCTTTTTAACGGCTGCATCAGTATTGTATGATGCGGTTTATGTACCAGGCGGTGGCAATTCGGTAGCAACATTAGAAGCCGAAGCCAATGCGGTCCATTTTTTAAACGAAGCTTTTAAACATTGTAAAGCCATTGCTGCAGACGAAGAGGCACTTCAGGTATTGGAATCGACTTATTTTTTCAGAAAATTACCTGCAGAATATTCAGAAGAAACAGTATTGCGTGAAGGTGTAATGGTAGGCAAAGATTTAAAAACACTTACCGCTACCTTTATCAAAATGATTGCGCAGCACCGTTTTTGGGACAGGGAAAATCCAAGAAAAATTCCTGCCTAATTATAGTTCAATCCATAAAATGATCAGCGGAGCCAACCTTCCGCTGATCTAATCCCAAATTTACTATGGAAAATCAATCAGATCAGAATATTATCCCTCAACAATATACAGGCACCAGTATGGATGCTTTGGAAGAGCGGATTAGTGCTTCAACAGAAGAGGCCATAACGCTTTTTAACCGTACTGCTACTAAACTTTTATCCATAAACGATTGGGGCAAATATGCAGGGATGTCTGCTTTTCAGTTGATGGATCCTCACGGTATTAAAGCCGAAAGAGCAGCTGAAGAAGGCGATTTTATCCGTATCGATATACCAGGTCCTGGTACACAGACTGGAAAAGGATACGATTGGGTGCGCATTCAGGAAATAAAAAGTATTAATGAGGGTGAATGCCAGATTTTGGCAATTATTGTGAGGCCATGCGCCGATCCGCTTGAAAAAGAAGGTAAAACAGCACATTTCTTAAAAGATACCGCAACCTCTACTTTTATCGTTAAAAGAAATGGTGTACGCATCACCGCCGAGGAACATGGACGCAATGAGGTACCCAATACCGAAACAGGAAGTGTGTATGATAAAGGAAGAAACTTCATAGTAGGCATGGCTGGTAAACTTGGCCTTTCATACCCACAATGGAAAAGCCTTGTTAAAGGCTTATTAAAAGATTAAGTATCTTCGATATGCGCCTGTAGCATTTCAATCCCGACTTCATTTCCCTGTATTGCGGCAAGCTCAACAGCACGTTTCCCGGTATGGTCTACAATGGTAGGGTCTGCACCATGTTCAAGCAACAGCCGCAACACTTCATTCCGGCCAAACATTGCGGCAAACATTAACGCCGTACCGCCATTTCCGTGCTGAAGATTTAAACTGGCTCCATTTTCCACGAGCAATTTTGCAATAGGCAAATAACCTTTAAAACTGGCCCCCATTAAGGCCGTATTTCCACCAAAATCTGCTGCATCAATCGCCGCGCCGGCATCAATTAAAATCTTTGCTGCTTCAGGCTGGTTATTGTAGCAGGCAATAATTAAAGGCGTATAACCTTTATCGTCGCGGTGGTTTAAATCAACACCTCTCTTAATCAGTTCATTTATCACATCCAGTTCGCCTAGTCGGGCAGCAGGTATAATCAGTTCATTTATATTCTCCATGTTGCTATAACCCTTGTTATGGTTTAAAGTTTTAAGAACAGGATTAATCTGCATTAAAAATTTATTATTTTTTTAAAACAAATTTAATTCTGCCACGTTTAATGTATAGTTTGTTTGGTTAGTTTTATCGGTGGATGCCTATAAAACATCATTATATAGCCTCATAGTAATATGGGGCTTTCTCATTTTCTGCGTTTCTGGAAGCCTTTTCTTATTTATTCCAAATTTTCTGCCTTTCTTTATTTTTTTTACAAAGGTTGTAAGATAATCTAAACTATTCTTCATAAAGCACTGTTGTTACTTTAAATATCTACAATATATATTATGGAAAATCAAGAAAAAACAGTGGAAGTATTAAACGATCTTATCCAGATTAATAACGACAGAGCAGATGGCTTTGATAAAGCCAGCGCAGATTTAAAAGACGAAAACATCGACTTGAAAGCAACATTTGATAAATTTTCTTCAGATAGCAGGGCCAATGTAACTGAACTTGCTGGTTTAGTTGGCAGAAACGGCGAAAATCCTGATACTGGAAATACCATCTTAGGAAGTTTACACCGTGCATGGATCGACATTAAAGCTAGCTTTGGTGGTGATGACAGACACAGTATTTTAGCAGAATGCGAACGTGGTGAGGATGCCATTAAAAAAGCTTACCGTGATGCGCTTCAGGAAAACGAATTGGGAGAAAACATCAGAGAGGTGTTATTAAAACAACAATCAGCTATCAATACCAGCCATGATGCCATTAAAGCATTAAGAGATGCGCACGCTTCATTGTAAGCTAAATAAATAAAATAATAAAAAGCCGTGCTGATTGTAAATCAGCACGGCTTTTTATTTAAGGTCAAAAATTTCCAAAACAGTACTTAATACAGCTTTAAGAATTACATACTCGTATTTAATATACAGCTGCTACCGTACTTTTACCTTTTTTATCGCTAGCTATTGGAAATTATAAGGATTTTGCCAACATTTGTATAGTCTACTTTAATCTACAAATATGTATTACAACTGTTCGATAGTTGATGATGAACAGCATGCCATCGATGCGCTGAACGATTACATCAACGAAATTGATTTCCTAAAAGTGGCCAGTACCTTTAATAATCCCCTCGATGCCCTGCAGATAATAGGCAAAGGAGATAAAATAGATTTTCTTTTTTTGGATATCGACATGGACGGAATGGCAGGTACTGAGCTTTCTAAACATTTAAGGGAAAAGGCGAGATTTGTAATTTATGCTTCTTCCAACCTGGAGCAGGATGTGAGAAAGATAGACCCCAGCTTTGAATGTTACCTTGGTAAACCAATATCGATGAAACGTTTTACCAATACCATCGAAACTCTGGTTAGGCTTAATAATCTTCCTGTTAAAAACTGATATATCTAACGTCTCATGATAGAACTCACTTACCTTTTTCGGCACGAATTTAATAAAGATCAATCTTATCAGCTCATGCAGGCCAGCATGGAAGATCCCTGGCTGGTATTATGTGGAAATGATGTATTGGGTATTATAGATGAAGTTAAAGGAAAGTGGCTTCAGATTGTAGGAGAGGGGATACCCGAGGCAGCAGTAGAAGCTATGGGTGAGCTGATTAAAAAACAACAGTTTAGCTGGTTGCCCAACCTGATCAGTAAACAATGGCCGGATTATGTAATGGAGGTGATCGTAAAAAGCAAGAACCGTTACGAAGTGATCTGTCATGCCGATGCCTGCATTAAATTATTTAAGCAAAGGTTTACCCCGGGGATCCATGCGCTGGCTAAAAGGGAAGAAGAAATTATCTTCAAAGTATCATCCTTTAATACCGCTACTGCTTACGAAGTAACCAAATTGCCTGCTGTTGACCGGTATGTTTAAACAACAGCTTTTATAAATGTGTTATTTCCTGCAACTGATCTGGAAAGGCTGCCTCTAAAGCCTTTTCTTTAATTTCGATACTCAAGGTATAAAAACCTTCTTCATCAATAAAGGCTTTCATTTGTGCCGCCCTGCCATAAGTATAATCCAATCTGGTTCTGATATTATCTAGTCCGGAGCCAAATCCAACCTCGCTTTTAACCAAACCTGGTAAATTTCTGCTTTCTATTTTCAGGTTTTCGCCATCCATATAAATATCAATGGTGGCTTTGTTGTCCCTGTCGAACAGGTTACCGTGTTTAAACATATTCTCCAAAATGGTTAATAATACCAATGGAATAAGCCTGATGCCGAGTACATCCGGTGAAAAAGCCAGTTCAATAAAGATCTGACCCTGCGTAAGCTGATGCAGTTTGATCAGGTTTTGGCACTGGGTAATTTCTTCATTAACTTTAATGTAACCTTCCTGGTGTTCGGTAGTGGCTGCAAAGCGCATCATATCAGATAGATATACCATCACCTGGGCATCTTCTGGAGAATGTTGCCTGATTTTTTGATGGATAAACTCAAAAGTATTAAAAAGCAAATGTGGATTGATCTGCGCTTTTAAAAAAGCATTTTTCGACATTAAAAGTTCTTTATCTGTTCTTTCTTTGTCCAGTAGCATTTGAAAACGCTGTTTTTCAATCCGCTCTTTTTCTGCTTTTTCGCTCAAATAACGCTTTAAAAAGAAATAACCTGTTGAGAAGAGCATAAAAAAGGATGCACGCCATGCAAGGTTAATAATCCGCTTTAAAAATGGCAGTTGCACTCCTGTTAATAAGTTTGTGTAATGCGCAAGAAAATTGTCAAACTGATACACGAAAGACATATAAACAGCAATCTCTAAAATAATGAATAAAGGCACTTTCCAGTATGCATTACGGTAAGGTTGTGTACCTATTCTTAAAAGGTTTGCATGGATATAAAAGAAAGCAATGTTAATCAGGTAGTGAACAGCATAATTTCCGAATTTTCCAAAAACACCAAAAAACAGACCCACGAGTACCGTTTCCCAAAAAATAAAGCATGTCCACGAAATAATATGGATTTTATATTCTGATACCCAATTTTGGATCAGGTTATTTTTCCAATTTAAACGATCTATCATGATAATCTTACCATATATATAATAAATAAAGTTACAGGGCCATTTTGCAGGTAGTTTTCAGAAAAACAAAAAGTATGAAAACCATCAAATTAAACAAAAGGACCTTGTTCGTATTTAAAAATAATAACTTTAAAAATACAAAACTACACTTTTCTAACACTTCTGATCCTACGACTACTACACTTACCCTCGGAACTACAGGATTTGCACCTCATTAAATGTTGTGATCAGCAGCCATTATTTTTTGCGGCTGCTGATAATCAGTTTATCCGTAATAAATTCACGGAAATCGTTATTATAAATATCGCCAACAGTAAAACTCGTCTGGTTAGAAAGTGTAATTCTCGTTCCATCAATATGCAGGATATGTTCAATCGCAATAATGTAGGCCCTGTGTAACTGTATAAAACCTTTTTTAATGCTTAACTGCTCTTTTACATCCTTTAAACTGAGGTAGGCAATAATCACCTTGTCTTTTGTATGTATTTTAATGTAATTGTGAAAGCTTTCAAAGGCAATAATATCCGCATAACGTACCAGTACAGCTTTATGTTCTTCCGATTTATTTTTGACCAAGAAATAGGTCTCATCATCTCCACTTTCCAGCTCCTCTCCAAAAAGGCGGTTTAGGGTAAGTGCAAATTTTGCATAACCATAAGGTTTTAATAAGTAGGCATCAGCATCAGCCTCAAATGCCTCAAATGCATATTCCTGATGTGATGTAGTAAATATGAGTTTCCTTGTCTTTGAACGTACAGCTTTTGCAAGTTCCAAACCAGAGATCTGTGGCATTTGCACATCCATAAAAATAACATCAACCGTATCTATCTTTTTAAGTTCCATTAAGGCCGTTAACGGATCTGTATAGCTCGCCACCAACCTCATATTCGGCGTATCTTCAATGTATTTTTCCAGTCCTGTTATCGAACTCTGCTGGTCATCTATGGCTATACACTTAATCATCTCCTAATCTTTCTTTTGCATACATAACGAAATTACACCTTTTCGTAACGAAAACAGAACAGTTTATACGCATTTGTATCGGGTTTTCATTTTCTTGGCTAAATTAATGTAAAAATGTGTATTATGAAACATACAGGAATGATTAAATAATATTAAGCAAAAATAGTTTGTGCTAATAATCAATAGTTAAAAGATGATTGTAAAAAGCCATTATCAGCTAGAAAACTACATTCAGGTACTTAATAGAGGTGTTTTAATTCTCCTTTAACAATTATTGAATTGGGCTAAAAGGTTATTAACCTGGAATTTTAACCATTTATAACGAAAATGCGCCGATCTGTGTAATCTTGTTCTTAAATAGATATCTAAGTGCGATATTCGTTTGAGGTTAAATAAAGGACTATTAATGTTCTTAATGGCCTTTATTGAGAAAATTAATAAATACGCTCATATCTACATCTACCTATCAAATCTATATTTAAATTAAATCTCTTTCCTATCTAAAATGACGCTCTCATTTTAGATAGGATATTTTCCGGATTTTTTTGCATCGACTCCCTGTATTAAGCTTGATGATGCCTGATGATTTTCATAAATTCGTTATCACTACGGATCATCTAAATAGCAAATTATGACATTTAAAAATATTGTTCTTTTGCTCAGTACAGTGTCGACAGCACTTATTGGCGGACTGTTTTATGCTTATTCCTGTTCCGTTTTGCCCGGACTTACACGCCTTTCTGATCTTTCTTTTCTTCAGGCTATGCAATCTATCAACAGGGCTATTTTAAACCCGTTATTTTTTGTTTCTTTTATGGGAACGCTGATCTTATTGCCGGTAAGCGTTTGGTTTTTTAAAGATCAGGGGAATGTATTTTATTTACTTCTCGCAGCTGCATTGCTATATTTTGGAGGTGTTTTTTTGGTGACCGTGGCTGGAAATGTTCCACTTAATAATTTGCTGGATGGCACAGACTTAAGCAAGTTGGATGCACAGGGATTAACCACACTGCGCAATAAATTCGAACCCAACTGGAACCTGTTTCACCGTATCAGGACCATCGCCTCATTTATCTGTATTGTGCTGGTAGCTTATGCGGCTATATTGAGCAGGAATGTTTAATTTATTGATGATTTTGTTTAATAGCGTAAATCCATCCAGGGTAGTCGTCATTCCCGCCCAGGCCTATCGAGTGTACACATCTTTTTTAAATTTTTTGTGGCGTTATGCTAACTTGCTTTGAAATAACACAGCCCTAACCGAAGAACTCCGTCAATCCCAAGTGGCGGAAGGATCAAGAAAACAGTTGCACAATAGGAAAACTGGCACTACCAAACCTGAAACGCAGTGGTTTTGTGAAAATATCACTCAAACTTTCATTGAGCATAAACGAGCAAACCCCGAAGGGCTCAATCAGACAAATGAAAACATATTATACTGCTGATTAAACAAAGTGCCGCTGTTTTTTTGATGAGCGTGAGATGGTGAGAAGCCACATTGCCGGATTGACAAAGCGCTTTGGGTACTTTGGCGCCCCAAAATGCGCAGCATTCTTGAACACCGCTAAAAATAATATTATCTGTGAAAAACTACCATGCCGCCGCGGCATAGAGCGGTAGAAGAATATTATAAATAATTGTGTCCACACGATAGGCGAAGGCGGGAATCTTAATGAAATAAGCTTTCAAGGTATCTTCAACGCCTTCCAATTACTATTTCTTCAACAACGTATCAATCTCAGTATTAAATTCCTTTACAAATTCATCGTAAAACTTTCCTGTTGCAGGACCATTAAAACCCGTGTGGATCTGCGCTACATTGCCCTGTTTATCGATGATTATGGTGGTTGGAAAAGATAAAAACGAATCAAGTGCAGGTAACGATTCAGAAACAACCTGTTTATCGGCTGTGCCGGCAAGCACCTGATCGTATTCAATACCAAAACGCTCGCGGAAACGGGTCATTACTTTTTTTGCATATTCGGGCTCAGTTGAGCGTTCGTAATGTAAAGCAATAATTTCTACACCACGTTTTTTATTGGCTTTATACCATGGAGCAATAAAAGTAGCTTCATCTACGCAGTTAGGGCACCAGCTTCCGGTAATGGTTAAAATCACTACCTTGTTTTTGTACTTCTCATCTTTCAACGAAATCTTTTTGCCATTTACATCAGGAAAACTGAAATCGAGGGTTTTGTATCCTGATTTAAGATAGGTAAGCTTGTAAGGATCGGGAAGGGCTGCATCTTTGTTTTTGGTTCCGGTAAAAGCCTGACTTCCCCTTGCACCCAAAATTTCACCACTTAAAGTACCGTCTGGCTGAAAGGTACCTTTGTAATAAGCAGGAGAGGAGCCGATGAAACTCGAAAGCTGGAATTCGTTGCCTTCTACCACGCCTTCAAGATAACGAGAATCGCCGGTTACACGCAAAAAAGTGCCGGTAAGTTTATTTCCGGTCTGTTTAAATAAACCCACTGTTTTTTCGTCTTTACCATTATGCGATTTAAAAACGACATCATAACTGCCAGAATAATCTGCTGTTGCCGGTTTGTTAAGGGTTTCAAAACGGTAGTTTTTGCGCTCGGCCACAATGGTTAAAGGTTTACCTGCCTTATCCTGTTTTCTTAAGCTACCAGATAAATGGTCGCCATCTACCAGAGCAAAAGCCAGTTCATTATCAAACTGATCAAGTTTTACAAATAAAGAATCAGCCGTCTGTTTTACTAAACCACCCTCAAATCTTTCTTCCGCATTGCGGAAATAGAGTTTTTGTTGTCCGTTTTTTTCTTTGATTTCGAAGTTAAAAGGAATATTGAGTCCTTCTTTTACTTTGGCAACTCCACGCCAAATGCCCAGTGCAACGAAGGCCTTAGTCGTTTTTTCTTTAGCCTTTCCCTGCCCGTTGTTGGCCAATACAGCCTGTTGTTGTGCAAAGGTTAAGGAGGTTAATATGGCCAGTGCGGCGGTTAATAGGGATTTTATGTTCATCGGGACGTATATTAATCGACTAAATTAGTCGACAAATATACGGACGAAATAGCCAAAGAAAAAATATTTGAATAAAATTCTATAAAAACTATAGGATAAATGGAATTAATTATACCTTTGCCCCAGTTATTTTAAAATACTTATCAAGAAAGGCGGAGGGAATGGCCCTGTGAAGTCTTAGCAACCATCTATTAAATAGAAATGGTGCTAATTCCATCCCGGATGAATCCGGGGTAGTTAAGTCAGTTGTTTGCGTTATCCTTATCAAAATATATGGAGCACTTCTGATTTAAAGGGGTGCTTTTTTTTTGCCTCCAATGCGTTCCTGATCAGTAAAAATGTTTTATAGAAAATCATTGAAATGAAAAAAACAGACGAGTTAAAATCCATTGATGCAAACCCTAATGCATATTTCCGAATGCGCACGCCCTGTTAAAGTAGCGCTATTTTAACAGGCTCTTTTGATCTAACCATTCCTTCTTATTCTTTAATGAAACGCGGTATTTAGCTGTGGTGGAATCGTTTTGCCAAATTTTTATCCTTAATCTAATCATTAATTACACACACATGTTCACAAATTTTAAATCAATAGCGTTTGTTTTGCTGCTTTTTATTACGCAGCAATTGTTCGCTCAAAATGCCATCATCACCGGAACGGTGAAGTCGGCAGATGGTGAAACACTTCCAGGTGTTTCCATTTTTATAAAAGAAACCAAGCAAACCACTATTACTGATGGTAGAGGTGCTTTTTCAATCAATGCACCAGAAAAGGGTACATTGGTATTTTCTTACATCGGTTTTAAAACCCAGGAAGTACAGATCAGTAAAAACGGACCGATTTCGGTTGTTCTTCAATCCAGCGATAATGCGCTTGACGAAGTGGTGGTAACGGCCCTTGGTATTTCAAGGGAGAAAAAATCATTGGGTTATGCCGTTCAGGAATTGAAAGGAGACCGTATAGCCGAAGCTAAAGAATCCAACCTGGTAAATGCCCTTGCCGGAAAAATTGCCGGAGTTAGGGTTACCAATAGCCAGGGAAGCATGGGTTCATCACGTGTGGTGATCAGGGGAGAAACTTCCATCGCAGGAAATAACCAGCCTTTATTTGTGGTTGATGGGATTCCGGTGGATAACTCACAGTTGAATTCGGCTGGTGCCAGGGATTATGCCAATACCATTTCAGATATCAATCCGGAGGATATTGAATCGATGAGTGTTTTAAAAGGTCCAAATGCGGCTGCATTATATGGCTCAAGGGCTGCAGCAGGGGTTATCCTCATTAAAACCAAAACCGGTAAATCTAAAAAAGGATTGGGTATTGCCATCAATTCAAACGCGGTTTTAGAAACTTTGCTTACGCTACCGGTATATCAAAATGCTTTCGGTCAGGGATCGGAAGGCAAATTTAGCTATGTAGATGGTGCTGGTAAAGGACTAAATGATGGGGTAGATGAGAGCTGGGGACCGAAACTTGATGGCAGGTTAATCCCGCAGTTTTATTCCAAAGGGGTACCTGTTCCGTTTATCGCACATCCGGATAACGTACGCGATTTCTTCCAGACAGGTTATTCATTAAACAATGGGGTATCTATTGCCGATGCAGGTGAAAAATATGATTATCGCATTTCTTACAACAACCTGAAACAGGTGGGAATTGTACCGAACTCAGGTCAGGGGAAAAATTCATTTGTATTAAATACCACATTAAAAATTACACCGAAATTAAGTTTAACTGCTAACGCGAATTATAGTAAACTTAATTCAGATAATTTACCAGGCACAGGTGGTTCACGCTCAACCAGTACCATGTTACAGTTTACCTGGTTTGGTCGTCAGGTTGATATTAACCAGTTAAAAAACTATTTGGATGAAAATGGAAAAACGTTTAACTGGAACAACAGCTATTATAGCAATCCGTATTGGGTAGCTTATGAAAATACGGTTTCGCAAAACCGCAGTCGAATTATTGGAAGTTTAGCCCTTAATTATAAAATTATCGATGGCCTTGATTTTAATTTCAGATCAGGTACAGATTATTACAACGACAGGCGTAAAGTTAGAATCGCTTATGGCACCAATGGAACACCATTTGGATCTTATACCGAAAGTGCCTTTACGGTAAGCGAAAATAATACCGATGCAACCTTAAACTTTAACAAACAGTTAAACGATGATTTTAGCTTAGAATTATTGGGTGGTGGTAATATCCGCAGGCAATATATTGAGCAAAACGACCAGAGTGCGCCTAAACTGGCCATCGCAGGACTTTACAACCTTAAAAACTCAAGAGATCCCTTGGTTTCATCCAATAATTTATCGCGTTTAAAATCATATAGTGTTTATGCATCAGGTCAGATCGGTTTCAGAAATTATCTTTTCGCCAATATCACGGCACGTAACGATTGGTCGTCTACCTTGCCTGCGCAGAACAGGTCTTATTTTTACCCATCATTTAACGGAAGTTTTGTAGCAACCGAAGCATTCGATATTAAAAGCGAAGCCCTTAACTATTTAAAAATACGTGGCGGTTGGTCTAAAGTGGGTAAAGATGCAGATCCTTACCGTTTAATCAACACTTATGTATTTAGTGCGCCTTTTTATGGTAATCCTCAGCTTACAACAGGTTCTATCGACCTGAATCCTAACTTAAAGCCTGAAACGACCACCTCTACAGAACTTGGGCTTGAGGCGGTTTTCTTTAATAAAAGATTTTGTTTCGATTTAAGTGCATATAATACGAATAGTTACAACCAGATTTTAGCTGCTGATGTAAGTCAGAGTACAGGTTTTAGCTCGAAATTGCTTAATGCCGGCAAAATCAACAACAAAGGGATTGAAGCACAATTGGGTATTACGCCAATCAAAAAAGCTTTTACCTGGGATGTAGATTTTAATTTCGCAGCAAACAGGAGTAGGGTAATTGAGTTGGATGCCGAAAAATTATTAACCAATTATGTGGTGGCATCAAATTCGGCGCAGGTAATTGCAACGGTTGGTCAGCCTTATGGATCATTGTTCGGGACAGCATTTTTAAGGGATGGTAACGGAAACATCATCGTTAATGCCACAGGTGCACCTGCTACAAACCCAACTAAACAGGTATTGGGAAAATATACGCCAGATTGGATTGGTGGGGTTTACAACACCTTCACCTATAAAGGAATCAGTTTAGGCGTATTGGTTGACGCCAGCATTGGAGGCTCTATTTATAACGGAACTTATGCTACAGGAACTTATACTGGTGTTTTAGCTTCTACACTTCCGGGAAGGGCAGCTGAATACGGTGGAATTTCCTATTACTATCCTGGTAACGATAAAGCAAACGGAACTGTGCGGGTAAATGGATCTGTACCTACAGGCGTTACGGTGTATGATGACGGGATTATTTTTGATGGCGTAACCGCTGATGGCAAACGTAATGAGAAGATATTGCCTGCCCAACAGTATTACAAAACCTTCAGAAATATAGACGAAGCAAATATTTTCGATGCGTCTTATGTTAAACTCCGTGAGGTGAAATTAAGCTATAATTTACCTGCAAAATGGCTCCGTCCGTTAAGTTTACAAGGCGTTTCGGTATCGCTTGTTGGCCGTAACCTGTGGATTATTCACCGCAATACTGTTGATATCGATCCTGAAGTAGCCTTTAACACCGGTAACGGTCAAGGTTTAGAAAGTTTATCTAACCCAAGCACACGCAGTTATGGTATCAATCTGAATGTTAAATTTTAAATATTTCCATCATGAAAAATAAGAAACTATATATACTGGCCATTTTGGCAATTGCATTTTCATCATGCAAAAAAGAACTGGATGAGGTGAACATCAATCCAAATGCGCCGGAAATTCCACAACCCGATTATTTGCTTACCGGAACCACAAAAATTACTGCCGATACCTACTGGGGTGTAACCAATAACATGAACTCGAGCCTGCTTTTTACACAGCAATGGGCCAAAGTGCAATACACAGAAGAAGACCGTTTTATTTATTCGAACAGTAGTTTTACCGCATTATGGTCAACAGGGTATGCCCAGAGCATTGCCGGTTTTAATAAAATTATCGAACTGGGCGATGCACAGGGCAATTCGAACTATAAAGGCGTAGCGCTGGTACTAAGATCATGGACATTTTTGTTGCTTACCGATGCTTATGGGGACATTCCTTATTCGCAGGCGGGGAAAATCAAACAGTTTGTTACCCCGGTTTACGACAAACAAAAGGATGTTTATTATGGTATTCTGAATGATTTAAAATCAGCACAGGCAGCCCTGGATCCTGCAGGAAAGGTTATTGCCGGCGATGTGATTTACGGCAATAATATTGCCTCATGGAAAAAGTTTGCCAATGCTTTACGCCTTCGTATTGCTTTACGCATTGCAGATAAAGATCCGGCAAAAGCCAAACAGGTGATTGATGAGGTACAGGCAGAAGGTGGTGCTTATATCAGCAGTAATTCAGAAAGTACAATACTCAAATATGATGTTTCACCTCAGCAAAATCCGGTAGCGGCTTCATTCGAAACCAGAAATGATTATCGGATCAGCAAAACCATTGTAGATAAACTGTTTTCGCTAAATGATCCAAGGTTACCTGTTTATGCCAGTAAAACGGAAAATGTTACGCCGCAGGTTTATGTGGGGATCCCGAATGGTTCTACCAACTCTGAGGCCAGTGCAATAGGACTGGCAAATTCTTCAAAACCAGGTGCTTACTTTTTAGATGCCAAGGCACCAGCTGTAATTTTCAGCTATGCCGAATTGCTTTTCGATAGGGCAGAAGCAGCAGCAAGAGGTTTCACTACGGAAAATGCTGAAAATTTATATAAACAAGCTATCACGGCTTCGTTTAACCAATATGGTATATCTGGGACAGCCGTAGATGATTATATTAATCAGGCTGCGTTACAATATAATGCTTCCAATTATAAAAAATCAATTGGTGAGCAAAAATGGATTGCCTTATTTGGTCAGGGCTTGGAAGCCTGGGCAGAGCAACGCAGGTTAGATTATCCACAGTTAACCGCTTCTGTAAATACCGTTTTGAATGGTAAGATTCCGGTACGTTTTATTTATCCGGGTACCGAGCAATCGTTAAATGGGCAGAATTATAAAAATGCAGTTAGTAGTCAGGGTGCAGATTTATTAACCACCAAACTTTGGTTTGATGCTTTTTAGTTTTAATTCGGAAAAAAGAGGAAGTATCTTTAAATACGACAGGCTTTAAGATTTCCGCCTGCGCGGGAAAGACGATCGCTCTGTAACAAAAAAACGTCCCGGTTTTAAGCCGGGACGTTTTTGTTTGATCAGAGAAATAGGTATTTAGCCTCTTCAGGCTCTTTATTTCTGCAAGGCAGTCATCTCGCTAAATCTTCAGCGGCATTACTCACCCTTGATTTCAGGTCTTCTGTATAACCCTTTGCTTTATCGGCCCATTCTGGTGCACGATCAAACAATTCATCAACGATTGATTGTCCTGTAATCGGATCTTTTTTAGTGATATATTTTACGCCGGCATATACTGCAGCGCCAATAATTGCTGTTTTTAAAATTCCCATGTTCCTTTCTTTTTTTAATTAAACATTTTGAGACCGTTAAAAGTTTTAGACAATTTTTAATAACTATTGTTACAGCTACTCTTATTTGATGTTGCATTAACTTTGCTGTTTTTTTACCACGGAAACACGGAAACCGAAGAAAAATAGCTCGTGATAATCAGTGTTTCCGTGGCAACTATTATTATGTTTTGATGGGTGTGACATCGACCGATAGAATCTGTGTTTATCTGTTTGCATCTGTGGTAAATTTATGATGCAATTTATGATAGACTAGTTGAGGTGGTCTGCGGGGGCACAGGCCACGGAGAGGAATTACGAAGGTCTTAGCGTGACACTAAGACCAGCTGGGATCGAAATAACGATCATTATTAAATTTTTACAGATTATCTCCATTAAATTTATATATTTCGGGCAATTAACCTCCGGTAAATCGATTAAACCAAATATTACTGCATGAATAAGGAAAAGTTGTTCAATGAAATTAAAGATTTGAGCATCATAAATTCTTTCTCGAAACACGAACAGCTTGTACAGGGAATCATTAATGGCCTTAATCATAAACTGATTGCCAAGGGCGACATGCTGCCTTCGGTTAACGAAATGATGCGGGAAACCGGTTTTGCCAAAGAAACCATTGGTAAGGCCTATAAAGAGCTGATCAGCAGGGGGATTTTAGAATCGAAAAACAGGATGGGCTATTTTGTAGCCACTGATGATACCGAACAGCACCTGAAAGTTTGTCTGTTAATTTACGCTTTCGATACCTTCCAGGAAACATTTTACCAGAACTTCCGCGATCATTTGGGCGATAACATTCAGGTTGATGTATATTTTCACCACAATAACTTTAGCGTTTTCGAATCGATCATCAACAGCAACAAAGGCCAATATGGTTTATATGTAATTGCACCGATAGAAAGTAATGCAGCCAAAGAAGTTTTGGAGCAATTGCCAAAAGAAAAATTATTGATTGTAGATCGTTATGTAAAACTGAAAGGCGATTATTCCTATATTGTTCAGGAGTTTGAAAAGGCTTCTTATAATGCTTTTTTAGAATTGGCTCCCAGAATTAAGGAGTTTTCGGAATTTGTTTTTTTCTTTAAACCTTCTTCTGCTGAGCCGAATGAAGTATTGATTTCCTTTAAACGTTTTATAAAAGAATTTAACATCAATGGGGTAATCAAAAACAGTTACGAGGCAGGCAGTATTGCACCCGATAAGGTTTATTTTACCATACACAACCTCGAACTTTGGGAAATGCTGAAAGATACCAGGGTAAAAGGCTTAAAAGTGGGTAAAGATCTGGGTATCCTTTCGCATAACGATGATAACGTTAAAGAGATCATATTTGATGGGATTACTACTTTTTCAATCGATTTTGCGCACATGGGCCGCTTAGCTGCCGAGTTTGTGCTGAACTTAAAGCCCATTAAACAGGTAATGGAAAATAAACTGATCAGAAGAAATTCACTTTAACACCATCGCGTGGGAACAACGGCTATCATCAGTTTTATCCTGTTCACGGTTCTGGCCGCGACCATCTCTTATTTCAAAACTAGGAAAACACAAAGATCGACAATAAGTGGTTTTTTCTTTGCCAACCGCACCAATGGTTTTATCATTATCGGTGCTTCACTGTTTTTCAGCAACATCAGCGCTAACCAGTTTATCGGCGAAAACGAATCAGTGTACATCAATAACATGTCAGTAATCGGGTGGGGGATTTCTTCCATTTTTGCTATGATTATCGTTTCTGAGTTTTTTATTCCCATTTATTTTAAAACCGGGATCCGTACCATTCCCGATTTTTTAGAGAAACGTTATGATAAACAGACCAAAACACTGGTTTCGGTTGTTTTTCTGTTTAGTTATATCATTAACCTGCTTCCTTCGGTACTTTATGGCGGTGGCGTTGCCTTTAGCAACCTGATCGATCTTTCCGGTTTTCACCTTTCGTATTGGGAAAGCATCTGGGTGTTTGTATGGATTATGGGACTGATTGGTTCGGTTTATACCATTTTGGGCGGATTTAAGGCCATTACCATTTCTGATACCGTATTGAGTGCGGGTATGCTGATCCTCATTATTGCCCTGCCATATTACGGATTACGTTATTTAGGACAAGGCGATTTTTTCAGCGGACTTTCTACTGTACTGTCTACCAAAAAAGAACACCTTAATTCGATAGGAAGCAGTAAAGATGCCGTTCCTTTTTCCACCCTGTTTACCGGTATGCTCATCGTTAACCTTTACTACTGGGGTATGGAGCAGTACATTATTCAGCAGGTGCTGGCCGCAAAAAGTTTGGAAGAAGGCCAAAAAGGGATCGCATTAACCTGTTTTGCCAAATTACTTTGTCCATTATTAATTAATATTCCAGGTTTAATCGCGGTGCACCTTTATCCGGTTTTAACCAATACCAACCAGGTATTTCCATTGCTGATTAAAGATGTATTACCGCCACTCTTAATGGGTTTATCGGCCTGTGTTCTTTTTGGGGCTGCCATTACCACCTTTAATGCCGGACTCAACAGCTCGAGTACCTTATTTCTTCTGAACTTATATAAACCTTTTATGGAAAAAAAAGGTAAAATCTTATCGGATAAGAGTTTATTGAGAACCGGGCGGTTGTTTCAGATTTCTGTATCCTTATTTGCCATGGCCTTTGCTCCATTTATTATTTTCTCGAAAAATGGTTTTTACGAATATTTGCAGAAAATAAGTGCAATTTTTAGTCTTCCCATCTTCACCATTATCTTTTTAGGTTTTATCACCAAAAAAATGCCACCTATTGCTGCAAAAATAGGGATGCTTTTCTTTATTTCCTGTTATGTATTAAGCGAGTGGGTATTTTCTATCCACCTGCACTACCTGCATACATTGGCCATCATCTTTATCATCACCGTTTTATTGATGTTATCCATTTCGAAGTTGTACCCCAAACAAATTCCATATACTTTGATACTTGATAATAAAATTGCAATTATTCCCTGGAGGAATAGGCATTACTATCATGTTGTATTAGTCTCACTAATGGCGCTTGTCTTTTTTATTTTCTCCTCTTATATACTTGCTTAGTCCTGTATTTCAGTTGATTATATATTTTATTTCCACGCTTGGAATATTAAATATTTTGTTTATTATTGTAATTGAAAATAGTAGGATAGGATAGTATAGGGTAGTTAAATTATTTATCTGCGTTCCAGCGTTTGTTCCTGTTTAAAGAGGGGAATAAAAGGTAAATAAGATATTAAAAATCATTCACCTAACTAAACTAATGTTTTCATTAACCAAATAATCCCAAAATATGAGAAATTTTACAACTTATTGTGCAGCAATGCAAAGCCTACCTTCAATTGCTAAAGGATGGCCGGCAGATCTACAAAATCTTAAAAAGCATTAATTTCTGTCGATCTACATCTATCTACAATTTTTTAATTCATCATTTAAAAGCTTATTAGCAAATGAAGCAATTATTTTTGTTTTGTGGGCACCTGTCGGTGTCTGGCAGGCTAAAAAATGCACTGGTATTGACAGGTTCGATGCTTGTATTTTTCCTGATTTTTATGCCCCTAAAAGGTTATTCCCAAACAGGGAAGAAAACCATTACGGGTAAGGTTACCGATACGTTAGGGGTGGGGCTGCCCGGCGTAACTGTGGCAGTAGTAAACAAGGTTAACGTAGGCACGCAAACCGATAACAACGGAAAATTTGTGCTCGATGTGGCTCCAGGCGAAATCCTCCGTTTTTCTTATGTAGGTTATCGTGAGCAAAGGGCAACGGTTGGCGCAGGTAACGTAATCAACATTAAACTAACTGAAGAAAATATGCTTTCGGAAGAGGTGGTGATTACCGCTTTAGGGCAAAAGCAACGTAAGGAAGCTTTGGTAGGTTCGGTTACAACCGTAAAAGTGGGCAACCTTAAAATACCTTCGAGCAATCTAACCAATGCACTTTCGGGTCAGATAGCGGGTGTAATTGGTTATCAGCGCAGCGGACAGCCAGGCCAGGATAACTCGCAGTTTTTTATCCGCGGGGTAACTACTTTCGGCTACAAGCAGGATCCGTTGATTTTGATCGATAACGTAGAGTTAACGAGTTCGGATCTGGCACGTTTACAGGTTGATGATATCGAAAGTTTCTCCATCCTGAAAGATGCCAGTGCAACCGCATTATATGGCGCCAGGGGTGCAAACGGGGTAATTTTAGTAGCCACCAAATCCGGTAAAGAAGGTAAGGCTAAAATTAGTTTCCGATTGGAAAATTCTTCCTCTCAGTCTACCCAAAACTTAGAACTTGCTGATCCGATTACCTATATGAGGCTCTTTAATGAGGCTACTATAGGCAGGGGAATGGATCCGATGTTTACACCGAACCAAATCATCAATACCCAGGCAACGGTAAATAAAAGTCCGGGTTATAACGAATATGTTTATCCAGCGGTTGATTGGTTGGGCTTACTATTTAAAAAGAGAACGAGTACGCAACGTGCCAACATGAGTGTAAGTGGTGGCGGTGGTGTAGCCAGGTATTATATTGCGGGTTCTTATAATTTGGATAATGGCGTTCTTAATCAGGATGATAGAAACAATAACGATAATAACGTTAAATTCCGTAATTACCAGTTGCGTTCTAATATTAACATCGATTTAGGTAAAACTACCGAGTTGGTGGTGCGTTTATCAGGTAATTTTAGCGAATATAATGGTCCCTTGGCTACCGATGGTGGTTTTTCGACCGATCTTTACAATATTGCCGTGCATACCAGTCCGGTTATATTTCCGGCTTATTTTCCTGCTGATGCGGCCAATCAAAATGCACAGCATATTTTATTCGGAAATACCGGTGGTACAGGAGTAAACAGTATTTTGTACAACAACCCTTATGCCGCATTACTCCGCGGACATAAAAGTTCAAGTGAATCGCGTATGTCGGCACAACTGGAACTGAACCAAAAACTCGATTTCTTAACAGAAGGACTTTCGTTCAAATCGATTTTTAGCACCAACAGGTATTCTTACTTCGATTCATCAATGGCTTATTCGCCATTTTATTATAACGTAGGTTCTTATGATAAAGGAAGCAATACTTATGTGTTAAACTGGTTAAATTCTGCTACCGGAGATCCATCTAAAGTTCCTAATATTGCACAGGAATATTTAAGTTACTATCCGGGTGATCCAAACATTAGTACCTTTCTTTATGGACAGGCTTCTGTAAACTACGACCATACTTTTGGTCAAAGCCATACCATTAGCGGTACATTGATCGGCACTGCCCAACAGAACCTTTATAATAATGCAAAAGATCCAAAAACCAATACCCGCACTTTGCAATACTCGCTTCCTTACCGAAACTTAGGTTTGGCAGGAAGATTAACCTACTCGTACAAAAGCCGTTACTTTTTAGAAACCAACTTCGGGTACAACGGATCGGAGAGGTTTTCGGAGAATCACCGTTTTGGTTTCTTCCCAACCATTGGTGCGGGATGGATTGTATCGAACGAAGAATTCTGGAAAGGCGGAATCTCTAATGTGGTTAGCCGATTGAAACTGAGGGGCAGTTTTGGTTTGGTTGGTAACGATGCCATCGGATCGCAACGCTTTTTCTACCAATCAGATGTGAATTTAAATGGTGGTGGAAATTATGCTCAATTTGGTTATAATGGTGCCGCTACCCGCCCAGGGGTGTACATTAACAGTTACGAAAATACTGATATTACGTGGGAAACTTCGCGCCAAACGAACATAGCTTTAGAAGCTACGCTTTTCAAAAACATGAACATTATTGCAGAGGTTTATAATAACGATCGCTACAATATTTACATGATCCGCAAAAATGTACCGAGTACGCTGGGACTGGAGGCGATTGATCCAAACACCGGCGCTCCTGATATTGGTGCAAACATTGGTAAGGCGCGATCAAGAGGGATCGATTTATCGCTTGATTATAAGTTTAACGTAAATGCATTTTCCTTTGCGGTACGTTCTAATTTAACCTTTGCCAAAAATAAATACATCAATTACGAGGAGCCGCAGTGGGCAGAATCTTATCGGTATACCACGGGTCAGCCGATTAGCAGAAACTACGGTTACATTGCTGAGCGTTTGTTTGTGGATGATAAAGAGGTGGCAAATTCACCAACCCAGATTTTCTCAACAGGTGGCAAACCGCCAAGAGCAGGCGATATTAAATACCGCGATTTAAATAATGATGGTAAAATTGATGATGCTGATAAAGCTTATATTGGTTTCCCTCAATCACCAGAAGTGGTATATGGTTTCGGTTTCAGTTCTTCGTACAAAGGTTTCGATCTATCAGCCTTTTTTACCGGACAGGATAGAATGACTTTCTTTATCGATCCAACCAAGGTGAGTCCATTTGTACCGAGCAATCAGCAGTATATTTATGGTAACACGCAATTGTTAAAAGATTTTGCCGATAACCACTGGTCGCCGGAAAACCAGAATTTATATGCGCTTTATCCACGATTGGCGGTAAATGCTGCAGATCTGGAAAATAATGCACAAACCAGTACCTGGTGGATGAGAAACGGCCGTTTGTTAAGGCTTAAATCGCTTGAGCTTGGCTATACGCTTCCACAGCGCATTTCGAGTAAAATCAAGCTTAACTCTTGCCGCATTTACTTAAATGGTTTAAACCTGATTACCTGGAGTCCATTTAAAATGTGGGATCCAGAACAAGGCGGAAACGGTTTTGCCTATCCAATACAAAAGGTATTCAATGTTGGTCTTAACGTAACCTTATAATGAAAACGATTAAAACATATTTTACATACGGCTGCATCATGATGGTGCTGGGTACTTTTGTATCCTGTAAAAAGTACCTTGATATCACACCCGATAACTTAGGTACACTCGATTATGCGTTCAGGAACAGGAATGAAGCCGAAAACTATTTATACTCTTGTTATGCTTACCTGCAACGCATGAATGATGCGGCTTCGAACCCGGGTTTTACTACTTCTTCGGAGCTGATTTATTCGAACACACTCGATAATTACCTGAATTTTAACCGTACAGGTTTCAACCTGTTAAGGGGAACACAAACAGCGGCAAACCCAGGTTTAAATGCATGGGATGGGAGCGAAGGCAGTTACAGTCTTTGGCGTTCCATCAGAATCTGTAACATCATGCTCGAAAATATCGATAAACCGATTGATCTGGGTGCTGCAGAAAAACAACGCTGGATTGCCGAAACTAAATTTTTAAAAGCGTATTATCATTATGTGCTTTTTAAAATGTATGGCCCGATTCCTTTGATTAAAACCAATCTGGCCATCAATAGCAGTACTGATGAAGTACGTGTAAAAAGGGCATCAGTTGACGAAACGGTTGATTATATTGTATCTCTATTGGATGAAGCTATCCCTAATCTACCTCCGGTAATCAGCAGTCAGGCAACAGAATTGGGTAGGGTAGCCAGTGTAATTGCTTTATCGGTTAAGGCTGATGTATTGGCAACGGCAGCCAGTCCGCTTTTTAACGGCAATCCTGATTATGTAAGCTTCAAAGATAAAGACGGAATAAGTCTTTTCCCGGCAGCCTTTGATGCGCAAAAATGGAAAAAAGCTGCTGATGCAGCAAAAGCAGCCATTGTAGCTGCAGAAGGTCAGGGTATTAAATTATATACCTTCCAATCGCCAACAACGGTAGGGAAATTATCTGATTCGTTAAAAAGAGAATTGGATGTACAGAACGCAGTTACTGAAAAATGGGAGTTGAATTCGGAGATTATCTGGGCTTCCAATCCTGAATTTAGCTATCAGGGCTTTGCCACACCAAGGCTTACCCCAAAATCGGCAGTAAACAACTTCTCTAACCCTTCCACTTTTTCTGCACCGATAAGCACCCAGGAACTTTTTTATACCGTAAATGGTGTGCCGATCAGCGAAGATAAAACCTGGGATTATGCAGGCAGAAATACGATTAAAGTGGGTGATAATGCCAGCCGTTATTATATTCAGCAGGGTTACGAAACCATTAAAGGTCATTTTGCACGCGAAACGCGTTTCTATGCAGATATGGCTTTTGATGGCGGGATCTGGTTTGGTAATGGAAGAAATAATCAGGACGATCCGGCCAATCCATTATACTATGTTTCGGCTAGGGGAAGCGGGCTTGCGGCACCCAGTGATAACATCCGTTTGAACATTACAGGTTATTGGCCAAAAAAACTGGTGAGTTATGCTTCAGTTTATGATGATGGCTTTCAGCCTTCTGCGTTCCGTTTACCATTGATCAGGTTGGCAGGCTTATATTTACTTTATGCTGAGGCATTAAACGAGGTAAGCGGGCCCAGTACAGAAGTATTTACCTATATCGATAAAGTTAGGCAAAGAGCAGGTTTGCAGGGCGTACAGGCATCGTGGACAAACTTTTCAAAAAATCCGAATAAATTTAATAATAAAGACGGTTTAAGGCAGATTATTCACCAGGAAAGAAGGATTGAGCTATGTTTTGAAGGTCAAAGTGGTTGGGATTTAAGAAGATGGAAAGAACTTCAGTCGGTTTTAACCGCACCGATACAGGGTTGGAGCATTAATAATGCCGAGGCCATTAATTATTACCGTCCAACTACCCAGTTTATCCCTGTTTTTGGCTTAAAAGATTATTTATGGCCGATCAGAAGTTACGATCTGGTTGTAAATCCAAACTTAGTTCAAAACCCTTACTGGTAGTTTAAAATATTAAAGATATGAAACGTATTAAATATAGTATTTACCTGGCGCTTATCGTTTCCGTATTGGCCAGTATTGCGGCCTGTAAAAAAATGGGAACCTATAACGATCCGGCTTCGTCTGACATGACAAAGCCTGGGGTGGTTACCAATGTTAAAGTAGATAATTTTAATGGCGGTGCTTACATTACCTATTCTTTGCCAAACTCAAAAAACCTGTTATATGTATTGGCGCAGTATAAAATAAACGGTGTAACCACCCGCGAAACCAAATCGAGTTATTATTCTGATTCGATTATGGTGGATGGTTTTGCCAAAAAGCAGGGCTACGATGTTACCTTATATGCAGTAAGCAGGGCAGAGGTTAAATCTGATCCTGTGGTGGTAAAAGTTAATCCGGATACCCCTCCATATTTACTGGCTAAACCGACTATTAACGCTGAAGCCGATTTTGGCGGCATCAAAATTACCGGTACAAATCCAGCTAAAAATAACCTGGGGATTATCCTTTTAGGTGTTGGCAATAATAATGTTTCGGATGTAATCGATCAGCATTATGGCAAAACAGAGGTAATCAACTATTCAGTAAGAGGCTACGCGCCTGTGGCGAAGAAAATCGGATTTTATGTAACAGATAATTTCGGAAACATCTCTGATACTACTTATACAACTGTTACACCTTTCTTTGAAACCTTACTGGATAGAAATAAATTTTTCCAGTACAGGCTTCCTACAGATGGCGTGATTGCTTATGGCTGGGATCTTCCTTACTTATGGGATGGTAAAACAGATGGTAACTCTAACGGGTGGCACACTGCGCCGGGTGGTGCAATGCCTGCAATCGCTACATTTGGTTTAGGAGTAAGCGCAAAACTAAGCCGCTTTATTTTATGGGAAAGACCAGATGGTGGCGATAAGTATGCTTATGGGCACGGAAATCCTAAAGTATTTTCGGTATGGGGTTCTGATGCAGCTGCTCCACGCGATGCGCAACTTCCTTTATCAGCACCAGAGGGCACTATTATTGGCGACTGGATTAATATGGGTAATTATAATTATCCAAATCCTCCCTCAGGTTTAGCGCCTGTTGCACATACCACGGCAGATAACGATTTCGTAAAAGCAGGTGTAAGTTTCAATTTCCCGTTAAGCAATCCAAAAGTACGCTATGTACGCCTTTCGGTCAGCACAACATGGTCTAACGGTACATTTGCGCACGCAATGGAAATGGCTTTTTACGGCGATCCAAGGTAGTTAACAGATAATATAAAATGATAAATTTTCAGATATGAAAAGTATATATAAAATTAGCGGTCTGTTCTTTTTGCTGGTAACAGTGATTATCAGCTGTACCAAAGATGATCTTGCCTTCAAAGAATATTTAAAAGATGGTGAGATTGTGTACCCCGGCCGCGTAGCAAACATTGTAACCAAACCGGGCAATTTAAGAACTGCACTGTGGTGGAACCCAAGTCCAGACCCAAGTATAACCAAATATGTGGTATATTGGAACAACAGTGCCGATTCGGTTGTAGTTACACCTACCACACATAATCCACTGGATACCATTAAAGTAACCATCCCGAATTTGAAGGAATATACTTATACTTTTACAGTTTATTCTTACGATGCGCAGGGGCATAAATCGATCCCGATTGAAGCCAGAAATGTAAGGGTTTTCGGTCCATTGTATCAATCAGGCTTATTAAACAGGCCTTATAATGTGATAGATCCATACTTAATTAACAGCACCAATTCAGTACAATTAAATTTCAAAGCACCCGATACCATTAATGTAAATACTGTGGTGAGGTATACTAATGTGGCTGGATCAACAGTAGATAAAATACTTTTGCCCCGTGATACTTCGATTACCCTTAACGACTATAAGCCTGGTACTGCAATCCAGTATAAATCATCTTATATTCCTGGTAAAGGTTCATTGGATGTATTTGCTGTGAGTGATTTCTCTGTTTTTCCAGAAATCGTACCAAGATATGTGCTTTGTAACCGATCGCTTTTTAACGAAGTTCATTTACCAGGCGATGCGCAGACTTACGAGTCGGGTACCAGCATCAGTAAATTGTGGGATGGAAGCGTTGGACCGCAGGGCTATCCGAATATTTTCCATAGCGCAGGGAACAGTGGTATGCCACATGTAATTACCTTCGATTTAGGTAAAGTATACACCAATTTATCCCGCATCGAAGAAACCGGAAGAGATTGTTGTAATAATCCAGATCGTTTTGAAGTTTGGGGAACGGCCGATATAAGCAATGCCACTACAACATTATCTGCAAGCGATAATGGCTGGCCCGCGCAGGCAATAAGTAAAGGATGGACGCTTTTAAAAGACGTAACCAGAACTGATGATGGAAAAAATGCTTTTACTTCGGAATTGGATAACGGAGGTAAACCGATTCGTTATATTCGCATCAGGATTAAGCATGTAACCACTGGCGATGGCAATTATAGCAATATGAGCGAAATCAGGTTCTGGAATATACAATAGCCTTTTTTAAAGGACCGTCCTGACTGAGATATTTAAACAGAACTGTCGTCATCTCGACTGGAACGCAGTGGAATGGAGAGATCTATCTCGATTTCGTTGCGCTCCGCTCGAAATGACGAACCCTGTGACCTTATCCATTCTTTTAACCACAGATGAAAAGGACGCACACAGAATAAAATCAGTGTTTATCTGTGTGCATCTGTGGTTAAAACTTTTTTAAGTATGAGTAAAACAAAACACAAATGATACTACATGATTTTTAAATTTTTATTCAAACATCAGGCACTTTTAATTTTATTCTTGCTTGTCCTTTCGGGCAGTTCTGCTTCGGCAGTCCTAATCAGTTACGGTAAAAATGGAAAAATAGACTATAACCTCAAAACAGGTACATTTAATGTTATGGATGGAGCAAATCAACTGTTGTTAAATGGTTTTTCGCAAGCCGAATACCAGAAAAAATTGTTCAGCTCTAAAGATTATAAGCAGATTAGCTATAGCAAAACAGCCATTAAAGATGCTTTTGGCAATGGTTTTAAGCATGTTTTCCTGTTAAAACAGTCGGGTTTGCCCGATATGCAACAGGTATTTTATACCTACAGCGGTAAAGATTATTTTATGATCGGTATTATCCTGGAAGGGATTAATTTGTCTGTTAACCACATTGTTCCGCTAAACGGAAACCTGATTGATGGTGAGACTTCAGAAACACCCACCAGTTTATTCGTGCCCTTTGATAACGATACCTTTATTTCTTACAATACCGTATCCTTAAAAGCGAATGTTAGCAACCCAAGTGCAGAGGTTAGTGCTTTATACCACGATCAATCGCGAAAAGGTTTTGTAATTGGTTCTATCGACCACACTAACTGGAAAACGGGCATCATTACCACGATGGACAACGATAAAAAAATCGGTATCCAAGCCATTTGTGGTTATACAGAAGAAAGCATTACCCGAGATAAAATTCCGCATGGTTATTTAAGTGGCAACTCAATCAGTTCGGCGAAAGTATTTTTCGGTGCTTTTGATGACTGGCGTTTGGGCATGGAAACTTATGCAAAACTGAACAGGATTTCGGAACCACCCATTGTATTTAAATGGAAGAAAGCCACACCAGTGGGCTGGAACAGCTGGGGTGCCATGCAGGAGAAAATCACACTCGAAAAAGCCAATCAGGTAACTGATTTTTTTGCCGATAGCCTGAAAAGTTTCAGGAGCGGGGGCGTAGCTTATATCGATCTCGATTCGTACTGGGATAACCTGTTAAAAGGAGGTTTAACCGGCGATTACTCCAAACTAAAAGCCTTTGCAGATCATGCCAAATCAAAGGGATTAAAACCGGGCATCTACTGGGCACCTTTTGTTGATTGGGGTTTTGCAGGCGGAGGTAACCGTAAAGCCGATGGAACAGATTATACTTTTGGAGAAATGTGGACGAAAGTAGGTTCAGGTTACCATGATATAGATGGGGCAAGGGCATTAGACCCCACGCATCCGGGCACGCAACAACGCATTGCAACTGTAATCAATAAGTTTAAGGAATGCGGTTTCGAAATGATTAAAATCGATTTTTTAGGTCATGCGGCGATAGAATCCGATCATTTTTACAATCCGAAAATCACCACTGGCATGCAAGCCTATAAAACCGGAATGGAGTTTTTGTTAAAACAGCTTGATGGTAAAATGTTGGTGTATGCTGCCATTTCACCAAGCATGGCTTCTGGCCGGTATGTGCATGTCCGCCGGATTGCCTGCGATGCCTTTAAATCGATAAAAGATACCGAATATACCTTAAACAGTGTAAGTAATGGCTGGTGGCAAACTTACCTTTATGATTATATCGACGCCGACCATGTGGTATTTTCCGATCAATCAGACGCAGAAAACAAGGCAAGGTTTTTATCGGCAATTGTTACCGGAACCTGTGTTACAGGCGATGATTTTTCGCGTCAGGGAAAATGGACAGGCATGGCACAGCGTTTATTAAACAATACCGGAATCCTGAAGATTCTGGAAGATGGAAAGGCATTTACTCCTGTAGAAGGAAACAAGGGCAAATCAGCCTCGCCATTTTTTATTAAACAGGTTGGAAATGTAAAATACCTGGCCGTATTTAATTATGGCGATACGGAGCAGCGCTTTAATCTCGATTTTACACGCCTGGGCTTGGAGAAAGAAAAAAAATACGGCTGTGAAAATCTCATCGATCGAACCAAAACCATGTTAAAAGATAACCAGGCACTTAAATTACCCGCAAAAGAAGCGCAGATTTTTAAGTTAACCTCAAATCAAAAATAGATATACATTCATTCATTCAACAACTCACTCATTCAATCAACCCTCTATCTATAAAAACATTAGCAATTACTATTGAAAATACAAATGAACAGATCACATCAAACTACAGGTTACTTCAGGCAGGGAGCATTGGCAATGGCCATTTCTCTTTTTGCCATGGCGAACAGCAAGGCTCAAACCATTATACCCATCGAAACCGCACATAATGCATTGGTTTTGCAAGCCGATGCGAAAAAAGATGTAAATACCATATTTTTTGGAAAAAAACTCGCCAATAAACAGGAATATGCACAGGTTAACAGTCAGTACAAACAAACAGAAGACTATACCGGGCAGTTAAATTCGGCTTATACGCCATCTGGAACAAGAAACCTGGTTGAACCGGCCATTAGTGTTACACACTCAGATGGTAATAATTCGCTCGACCTTAAATATGTTGATCATAGCGTTACCGCAATTGATGATAATGTAAGTTTGTTAAAGATAAGGCTAAAAGACCCGGTTTATAATTTCGAAGTAACGCTTTTTTATAAATCTTTTTACAAACAGGATGTAATAGAGCAGTGGACGGAGATTAAACACACTGAAAAGGGGACTGTAGTACTGCATAAATACGCATCGGCCAACCTGCATTTAAAATCGCCACATTTTTGGCTCAACCAATACCATGGCGATTGGGCCAAAGAAATGCAGCCCGAACAAAGTGAAATTACCCATGGCATTAAAACATTGGATAGCAAGCTGGGCACAAGAGCAAATCTTTTCCAACCTTCGGTTTTCATGATCTCATTAGATAAACCTGCCGAAGAGAATGAGGGTAATGTTTTATACGGTGCACTGGAGTGGAGCGGTAATTTCAAGGTCGATCTGGAACTCGATTATCAGGATAACTTGAGAATTATTGCCGGAATGAACAATTATGCTTCACCTTACAGTTTAAAACCGGGCGAAGTTTTCGCAACGCCTGCGTTTTTATATACTTTTTCTGATCAGGGAAAAGGCGATGCGAGCAGAAAATTACAGAACTGGGCACGGAATTATAAAATATTGGATGGTAAGGGTAGTAGATTGACCCTTTTAAATAACTGGGAGGCCACTTATTTCGACTTTAACGAACAAAAACTGGCCGATTTATTAAAAGATACCAAAAAATTGGGTGTCGATTTCTTTTTGTTGGATGATGGTTGGTTTGGAAACAAATATCCGCGGAATAATGACCGTGCCGGACTGGGTGATTGGCAGGAAAACAAAAAGAAGTTGCCTAATGGCATCGCCTCACTGGTTAAAGAAGCCGACAATGTTGGAACCAGGTTCGGGATCTGGATTGAGCCTGAAATGGTGAGTCCGAAGAGCGAATTATACGAAAAACATCCTGATTGGGTAGTGAAACAGCCGAACCGTCCGGAATATTATTTCAGGAACCAATTGGAACTTGACCTTTCGAACCCAAAAGTGCAGGATTTTGTTTTTGGAGTGGTTGACGATCTGTTTAACAAAAACCCTAAACTGGCCTACATTAAGTGGGACTGTAATTCGGTAATTTATAATGCCTATTCTGCGCATTTAAAAAATCAATCTCACTTTTATATTGATTATGTAAGGGGTTTGTATAGCGTTTTACAGCGTATCCGTGCCAAATACCCAACCGTACCGATGATGTTGTGCTCTGGCGGCGGCGGCAGGGTAGATTATGCAGCCTTACAATATTTTACAGAGTTTTGGCCCAGTGATAATACCGATCCATTGGAAAGGATTTTTATGCAATGGGAATACTCTTATTTTTATCCGGCCATCAGCAGTTCTAACCATGTAACCGATTGGGGCAAACAACCGATAAAATTTCGTACGGATGTAGCCATGATGGGTAAATTAGGTTTCGATATTGTGGTGAGTAAACTGCCTGAAAAGGAACTTCAGTTTTGTCAGGAAGCCATTAAAAACTATAATGAAGTGAAGGGGATTATCTGGCAGGGCGAACAATACCGTTTGGCCGATCCACGTGCAGGCAGCGTAGCTTCGATGTTATATGTAAACGAGCAGAAAACGGAAGGTGTAATCTTTAACTACCTGGTAAACTACCGTTATGGAGAGGGCAGTAAATATCCAATTAAACTAAACGGATTGGATGCGGCGAAAAAATATCAAATCAAAGAGATTAACCTTTTTCCGGGGACAAAATCGTCAATTGATGGCAGCAAAATTTACACAGGAGATTTTTTAATGAAGGTTGGTTTTAACCCGGTTTTAACTACCGATAGAACGAGTGTGGTGCTGAAGTTTGAGGAGGTGAAGAATATAGTCCGTTATTAAGTATAAATCCGTCATTGCGAGGAGGCATATCCCGTGGTTCGTGTCTCCACGAACCACTTGTACAATACGGATTGCGTTTTATTCTCCGTGGTTTCCGTGCATCCGTGGGTATTTTAACCACCGAGTTCACAGAGAAAAGATCACAGAGGGCATGAGTTGGGGCGATTAATTTGATTCCGTGGTTTGTGTCCTCACGCACCACTTGCGAGGTTTTATTCGTAACTGAATTAAAGAACTAATAGGCCCTTCGACTACGCTCAGGCTGACGTAACGAAGAGATGAACCTTATAATAGATTTAGCCTTGCTGAACACTTCGTGGTTCTCGGCTTCGTTGCACCCGACAGCTATCGGGTCCGCTCGAAATGACGATTTTTCTTATGATGACCATCCGCGAGTAATTGACTCCGGACTTAAGACTTTGGACTAAAGACTACTCCAAACTCCCAACTAAAAACTCCAAACTACTCTTCCCCATTCATAAATTCCCTTGGTCCTTTCCCAAACTGCTTTTTAAACTCCCTGCTAAAGTATTTCGGATCGTTAAAGCCCACCTGATAAGCCACTTCATAAATCGTAAACCTGTTTTGTTTAAACAGTTCCATCGCTTTTTTTAAGCGGATCGATTTTACAAAATCATTTACCGAAAGGTTGGTGAGCTGCCTGATTTTTTTGTACAACACTGGTTTGCTCATGCCAATCATCGAAGCCAGCTCAGATACCCCAAAATCTTCATCGGCAAGGTGCTGATCGATATAGCCCAGTAGTTTTTGCATAAAAGCTTCATCAACGGCATTAATGGTAAGGTCTTTAGGAGGCAGGTGGATATGTTTCAGAAATTTTTGGCGCATTATCTGCCGCGACATCAGTAAATTGCGTACGTTGAGTAAAAGCAGCTCCGGACTAAAAGGCTTGGTGATATAGGCATCAGCACCAGTTTCTAAACCGCTCACCTGGTGGATGTGTGAGGACCTGGCGGTAAGAATAATCACCGGGATATGACTGGTGCGCTCGTCCTGTTTAAGGCGGCGGCAAAGTTCAATACCATCCATTACCGGCATCATAATATCACAAATGATTAGGTCGGGCAGGTTTTCTACAGCCGTTTCCCAGCCCAGTAAACCGTTTTCGCTTTCGGCTATCTGATATTGGCTGCCCACCAATGAGGTAATCAGCGACCTAATCTCCCTGTTATCTTCCACCACCAAAATGGTTTCAGCAGCCGGCTTCATTTCTTTTTCAGGATTTATTACCTTAATTGTTTCCTCCATCTGTTGTGTGTAAAGATCAGGATGGGCAGGATAATCTTTTATGCCATCAAAAAGTGCTGTTTTGAAATGCGATTTCCCCTTTTTTAACTTTACAGTAAATTTGGTGAAACCCTTTGAACCATTTTCGGCAGGTGTGCTTTCTACCGTAATACTTCCCTGATGCTCTTCTACAATCGCTTTTGATAAGGCAAGCCCGATACCCGACCCAATTTGGCTCTGCTGTTCATCTACCTGGAAATAATCGCTAAACAAACCTTTAAGGCTTTCGGCAGGAATCCCCAGGCCATTATCAGAAATGTCGATGGTTACATCATCATCCGATTCGAGAACAGAAACTGAAATCAGGCCGCCTTTATCACAGAATTTAAAAGCATTGGATAACAGGTTGAATAATACTTTTTCGAGCTGTCGTTTATCAAAAAACAGGTTGATATTTTCCTGTTCATGTATAAATTCATACTTAATGCCATTAGCCTGCGCTAAATGAGAAAAGGAGATAAAAATCTCATTGATAAATTCGATGATATTATCTTCGGTAACATGCAGCGTAAGGTGTCCGGTTTCGGCTTTTCTAAAGTCCATCAGTTCGGTAATCAAACGCATTAACCTGTTGGCGTTGTTTTTTATGGGAATTAGCTGCCTGTTTAGCTCAGTATCGGTTTGATATTGATTGGAAAGATTTTCTAATGGGCCAAGAATCAGGGTAAGCGGGGTTCTGATCTCATGCGCTACATAAGTGAAGAAATTAAGTTTCATTTTCTGCATATCTTCAGTACGTTTTAATAATGCACGTACAAAAAGATAACGCACAATCAGGAACAATAACCCGGAAAAAAAGGCCAGATAAATGAGGTAAGCCCACCTGGTTGCCCAAAAGGGCGGTAGTACTGTAATTTTGAGTGATGCGGCTTTACCACTTGGGGTTCCATCATTATTATTGCCCGTAACCATAAAGGTGTAATTGCCTGAAGGGAGATCCGCGTAACTTACACTCGGAACATCAGTTTTTGTCCAGGCTTTACTGTGGCCTTTAAGGATGTAACTGTAGCTGTTTTTTTCGGATTTGATATAGTTTAGCAATGCAAAGTCAATGCTGAAATTGTTTTCGTCGTGTTTAAAGGTAATTATTTGTGTGTTTTGAATAGCTTCCTTTAATATTTCATCACTACCGTTAACTTCTACAGGTTGATTGAACAGTTTTAGTCCGGTAAAAGTGATGGGGGCAACATTTTTGTTGATGTCGATCTGTTTCGGATAAAACGCAGTCAATCCATCGTATCCCCCAAAGAACAATTCACCATGGCTATCTTTTAAAAAAGAACTGATGTTAAAATTGTTTCCTGCAAGCCCATCGCTTTTGGTGTAGTTGATGAATTTTCCTGTACTGGTAACCAGTTTGGATAAGCCCTTATCTGTGCTGATCCATAAATTCTTTTCCTCATCTTCGATTATTCCAAATACATTGCTGTTTGGCAGTCCGTCTTTTTCATTATAATTTTTGAACTTTCTGCTTTTATTGTCGAAGATGCTCAATCCACCCAAAGCTGTTCCGATACCGATATTTCCATTTTTCAACTGCATGATGCAATTGATATATTCTGACTTTAGACCTTTGGCATTGGCTTTATTCTGATAATAAGCTGTAATTCTTTTTGAGCTAGGGTTGTATACATATAAACCTGCCCGGGTGCCGATCCAGAGGTTTTTGGCCTGATCCTCAAAAATCACCTGGATATATTTATTCCGTATGCTTTTCTCTAAAATGCTTTTAACGGTTGTGCCGGCATAAACACCATTTGTTTTAGATAGGGTAGATAAACCATCTCTGGAGCCCACCCAAACCATTCCGTTGCTATCTTCCGTTATTGCGATAACTTCGGCACCGCCAGGCGAATTTTTTACATCCTTAACATTGATTATTTTTCTGAAATTTTGCGCAGATGGATTAAAAACATACAGACCGCCACGGTGTGTACCCACCAATAACTGTCCCGTTTTATCGAGGCATAACGTTTTAATCAGGTTAGAGTTCAGTCCGTTGCTGTTATTCGGCTCCGATCTGTAATAGGTAAAGGTGTTTTTGCTGCGGTTTACATAATTTAAGCCGCCACCTTCTGTTCCGATCCAAAGGTTATGGTATTGATCTTCGGCCATGGCACTCACAATATTGCTGCTCAGGCCCTGTTGTTTTTTCGAATTCCGGTATACCGTAAACGGCGTGGCGGAGGGATAAACCACATTAACGCCTTTATAAAAAGTACCTACATACATGGAACCGTTTAAATCCTGGAAAATACTGTGGATGGAGTTTTGACTCAGTCCGCTGCTCTGTTCCGGATCGTAACGGTAATTGCTGAATTTCTGTGTATTGGGATCGAGGATACTCAAACCTTCCTGTGTGCCGATCCAGATGTTTCCTGTTTTATCACAGGTGAGTTTCCGGATATCGTTATTTACAATTGAATTAGCATCTGTAGCACTGGTTTGGTAACGTATAAAGGTTTTATGTTGGTAATCGAATAGGTTTAAACCATTATAGGTACCCAGCCAAAGGCGCTTTTGTTTATCGATGACGATACTTTTTACAGCGTTAGAACTAATGCTTTTTGGATCGTTAGCCCTGTGCCTGAAGATTTCGAAATGGTATTTGCCCTTTACAAGGTAAATTCGCACCAAACCGTTAACAGTTCCTGCCCAAATATTCTGCTGATCATCTTTAATTACAGAAAGAATGTAATTAACGCCTGTTTTGCGCTCCGGCTTATCAAAAAGGAATTTTTTGAATACCTGTTTCTCTGCATTTAATACCAGGTTGAGACCATTGTAGGTACCTATCCAGATATTTTTTTGCGGGTCTTCGTACACACACTCTACCGAATCGCAACTGAAAGATTTTGAAGAAGTTTTTTTGTTGATCCTGATAAAACGATCGCTTTTTTCATTGTAGAGATTTAATCCATTTTCGGTACCTACCCATAACCGTCCTTTACTGTCGCTCAATAGGGTGGTAATTACATTATCCGAGATGCTGTTCTGGTTATCGGAGCTGCTATTGTAAATTTTAAAACGGTAGCCATCGTAGCGGTTTAGTCCATGCCGGGTTCCCATCCAGATCAGCTGGTTTTTATCCTGTGCGATGGCCATCACCGAATTCTGCGACAAGCCATTCTCCATCGTAAGGTGATTAAATACAATGGGCTTTTGCGCGTACAGGGACGTGCATATCAAAAGCATCAGGCAGAATCCTATTGCGCTAAAACGCGGCTTCATCATTTAGGTTAGTTTTATTTGGGATCGTTGTATTTCACTTTAAATATAGGGCGAATTGATTAAAATAGGGAAGAATTGCCGTTTTTCTACCCTTTCATTTACAATTTTCGACCTTTTTCATTTTTCGCCCAACTAGTTTTGGTAAAGCGAATTCAAGGTGATAAAAGAGCAAACACCAACTGGAATTAACCATTCCTGTAATTGGCTTAGCCAAATGTAACTAACAACCAACGCTGTGGGCAAATCTGATATCAACCCATCCGGTAGCCAACAGTAAATATTAACCAAACCAACCATGAAACAAAAATTACTTTTATTAAGCACAGCGCTTTTAAAGTTTAGGAGAATGTATGGGCATTTTTTGTCTGTATGCGAGAACCGACAGAAATGGATAACTGTATTTCATTAATGCTTGTTTTTCAAGTTTATTAAAATCAATATCCCTAAACAATCAACTCCTAAAATTTATGAACCTATTTACACTTAAAAGGCATTGCCTGATGCCTGCCCTTGCGCTGCTGTTTTTTACTTCCTGCAAGAAAAAAGAAGTGGTATCAGATATCTATACCATCCGACAATGGAAATCAGATTTATCGGTAAACAATGTTGTACCGGCAATTACGGGTAGAACAGACCACGCGGTAGCGGTATGTTATTTAATGACCGATAACAAACTTTATTATTACCTCTATTTTGATACACCACTCAATAATGGCGATATGCCAACCAAGGCTGTTATTTACAGTGGGGTTGCCGGAGCCAATGGTGCTGTTTTAATTGATTTGAATAATGGAGCCTTTAATACCACCAGGGAAGTAAAAGGTTTTGTTGAGTTATCGGCACAAACCATAGCCGATTTAAATTCTAAAACACTTTACCTGCAAATTGCCTCCAGTCAGCAAGCTACAGGTTTGGTAAGGGGAACATTAACATCATATTAATAAACAGCCGATATTATGAAGAGAAAAATTACAAATATTAGGCTGAAATGGATGATAGGCTTGTTAAACCTATTGCCTCTTTTTGCTTTTGCACAGCAAAAACCGGTAACCAATACTGCCGTAATAACGGATAGCTCGCTGATCAGGAAATTTGATCCAAAAAGCTTCCTTGAAAGTAAAGTTGATAAATGGAATGGAACAACTAAAAGAGTCAACCTGATAGCAGGTGCTGCTACGATATATGGTGATGACATCAATTCTACTCCGGTATCTGATGTAACGAATACGGTAGCTGGCCGTTTAACCGGTTTGTATACACTGCAATCGTCGGCACGTACTGGTTTTGATGTAACGCAATTGGTGCTCCGCGGGCAATCGCCACTTATCGTAATTGATGGGGTACCCAGATCGTTTACCAATTTCAATCCTGATGATGTAGAAAGTATTACGGTATTGAAAGATGCTTTGTCAACTTCGATGTATGGCATGCGCTCATCAGGCGGTGTAATTTACATTACTACAAAAAAGCAATCAAAAAACAATCCTTTCGAAATTAATTTTGGAGCAGAGTACGGCGCTCTTCAAAACCTGTTTACACCCAAATTTATTACTGGTGGCGATTATGCCCGTATTTATAACGAAGCGCAGTTAAACACAACCCCTGGCAGTACGCCAGTATACAGCGATGCAGTAATAAGTGCTTATGATAACAACACCAATAATCCGTTTTTGCAGCCTAATAACAATTGGTACGATCTTGTTTATAAAAAGAACAGTGCTCAAAAACGTTATCACTTGGGTGTTGCTGGTAATTCAGAAGCTTTTAAATATTATGCCAGTTTAGAGCATTTTGCATCTGATGGTAATTTTGTAACCGATGATAACAATGTTTATAATACCAATAACTTTTATAAACGTTATAATATCCGTACCAATGCAGAAATTAACTTTAATGAAGATATTTCCTTACAGTTAAACATCTTCGGTTCAGTAGAAAACAACAACCAGCCTGGCGGTTACGCCTTGTCCATTATGAGCCAGGTTTATTCAACATCGCCATTGGCCTATGCCGTTAAAAATCCAGATGGTACTTATGGCGGCACCGCTTCTTTAACCAATAATATTTTGGGAAACACGATCAACTCCGGTTACGTGATGACCACCAACCGTACCTTAAATTCTGATGTAGCGCTAAAATATAAATTAGACGATATTACCAAAGGTTTATGGGCAAAAGCAGGTTTATCGATAGCAAACTATTACAGCGAAGCTACTTTAAAAACAAAAACATTCGCCATTTACTACCCAACCATAAGTGGTGGAGCAATCAGTTATACCAAATCGGGCACGGATAGCAAAGTGCTTTTAGGTGGTGGCAGTTCGGAAGTAACCGACCAGTTAAAGCAGACCTACTACAATTTTATGTTAGGCTATTCAAGGGATTTTGGAAGCCATCACCTGGATTTATTGGGGGCTTATAACGGAGATAACAGTTTATCCAGCGGTCTGCTAACCAACGGTCAGTTAAACAATATCCTCAAAACTGCAGGTTTGTCTGCTAAGTACAGTTACAATGACAAATATTTTGCTGAGGCTGCTACTTCATATAGCAGTTTTAATAAATATGCTGATTCGCAAAAATGGGTATTTCTTCCATCAGTAGGTTTAGGCTGGGTAGCTTCAAAAGAAGAATGGTTTAATCCTTCAACAGTTAACTTTCTGAAATTTAGGGCTACTTATGGTTTAACAGCTAAAGCTAACCTTTCTGATTATTTCTCTTACCTCCAGCGGTATTCGATCAGCGGTTCAGGTTATGTTTTTGGCACAGGGCAAACTACAGTGGGTACAGCGGTTCAGGGTAGCCTGGCAACCACAAACGTAGGCGCCGCAAAGGCCAAAAAGTTCGAAGTTGGTGCTGATGCAGCATTTCTAAACAATAAACTAAATGCAGGCCTAACTTATTATAACAATAAATATTACGACTTGTTAATTTCCAGGCCGTATGCAAGTACCATTATAGGTACCGATTATCCAGATCAGAATCTTGGCGAAAACAGGTTTTCAGGTATAGAAGGTACAGTTGATTTTGTGGGCAGATCAGGCGATTTTGGCTACAAAATAGGGGTAAACGTTAGTTTGCAAAATAATAAAGTTTTATATGCTGGCGAGCCGGATTATCCATATAGCTGGATGTACACCGCCGGCCAGGCTTCTGGTACCTTCGGTTACCAGTCTATAGGTTTTTACAAAACAGGAGAAAATGCGGGCAATACACCAACACTATTGGGCTATACACCTGTTGCCGGTGATATTAAGTACCAGGATCTAAATGGTGATGGTGTAATTTCATCACTCGATCAAAAGAAAATTACCAGCGATAAAGCGCTTATTTACGGAGGCCTAAACCTGGCTTTCAACTACAAAGGATTTGATTTTTCGGCCCTGGTACAAGGCGTTTTTAACAGAGAAGTATTGCTGAATACAGCTTATATGCTGGCCCTGAACAACAACACCGGTTATGTTTTGGATTATACTACCCAAAACAGGTGGACCCCAAGCAATCAGGAAAGTGCCACATTGCCTCGCTTAACATTGGGAACCAATTTAAATAACAATGTTTCCTCTACTTTCTGGTTAAGAAACGGCAATTACCTCCGGTTGAAAAATGTGGAGTTGGGTTACTCACTTCCAGCACATCTGGTAAGCAGGTTAAAAATAAAAAAACTTAGGTTTTTTGTAAACGGCTACAACATACTTACCACTTCAAAACTCGATTTCGATCCCGAATCATTGGTGAACAGTTTCCCTAATCAAAGGGTAATCAACGGTGGTATATCATTAACCTTATAGAAAACAGATTTATGAAAAAATATTTTATAGTTGCCTTCGTATCTGCTGTGTTGTTTGGCGCATGGGGATGTAAAAAATTAAGCGAGGATACACCTTTAGAACTGATTGGTCAGGATGTTATTTTTGATAAAACAGATTCGCTGGGTGTAAATGCCGAAAAATTCCTGAACAGTATTTACGCAGGCCTGCCAAACGGAAATAACAGGATTTCGAATAACATACTGGATGCCGGTACTGATGATGCGCTACCCAATGCCGTCGGCGATGCCGTGCAATACTTTAGCAACGATGGGATAAGTCCTTCAAATGTAGTAGATAATGTATGGGCGAAAAATTACGCCAACATCCGCAAAACAAATATCTTTTTGGCCAATATTGATGTAGTTCCCTTAAACCTTAAAGGTTATAAAGAGAGGTGGAAAGCTGAAGCGCATTGCTTAAGGGCAATGTCGTATTTCGAACTGATTAAAAGATGGGGAGGTGTTCCCTTAATCGGTGATAAGATTTTTAATGCAGAAGAAACCATTAATGTTCCGCGCAATACCTACCAGCAATGTGTAGATTATATTTTAAGCGAACTTGATGCTGCAATGCCTTATTTGTTAACCGCAAATTCATCAACCAACGGTACATTTGCAGCAAACTTTTATGGTCGTTTTGGCCGTGGTGCAGCAATGGCCTTAAAAAGCAGGCTGCTGCTATATGCTGCAAGTCCGCTTAATAACCCTGGTAACGATCTTAACAAATGGACCAGCGCTGCTGCTGCTGCAAAAGCAGTAATGGATAGTGTAACGGCAACTAAATTTACTTATGCTTTAAACAGTGCCGCAACAACAGCACATTATACCACAACTACACTTGCCGGGATAGCACCAGGTGCAACACTTGCCACCTATGTTACCAACGTTAATAAATTCTTAAGTGTTTTTACCACAGCGAGTAACAACGAAATTATTCTGCCTTATATGACGGCGAATAACTCTACTGTGGAAGCATATAATGATCCGGTAGGTTATACCCGTGCGTCATTTTCAGGCAAAACCAATCCCACCCAGGAACTGGTAAACGAGTATGAAATGACTAATGGTAAACTGATTACCGAAACAGGCTCTGGTTATGTAGCTACCAATCCATATTACGATAGAGATCCGCGTTTTCCTGCAACCATTACTTTCGACGGACTTTATTGGCTGAACAGAAAAGTACAGACTTATGATGGAGGATTGGACAGGCCATTTGGTTACGGAAGGGTTACAAAAGGTGAAACCCGTACTGGTTATTACATGCGTAAGTTTATGACCAGCAATTCGAGCGGAACATCTTACTCAAATTACCCTCACATTTTCCCGATCATCAGGTATGCAGAGATTCTGTTAAACTATGCTGAGGCTCAAAATGAGGCCGTAGGAGCAGACGCCAGTGTATATGCTGCAGTGAATGCCATCAGGACCCGCGTAGGTATGCCAACCTTACCTGCAGGATTAACACAAGCGCAGATGCGTGATAAAATCAGGCATGAGCGAAGAGTAGAATTTGCTTTCGAGGAACACCGTTTCTGGGATATCAGAAGGTGGAAGATTGCCGCAACAGTACTCAATGGAACACTCCATGGGGTTCAGGGTACAATATCAGGGGGTGTAGTTACCTACAAAACGGTAGACGCTGCTAATACCAAATTTGATGCGAATAAAGGCTATCTGTTTCCGATTCCATTAAATGAGGTGATATCAAATAAATCGATGGTTCAAAACCCTAACTGGTAAAATTAGCGCAAAGCACATGAAAAAAATTATAAAAACAATAATCTTGTTTGTCGCGCTTACGGTTTGCAACAGGACCTTCGCACAAACCAGTAAAACAATAACAGGAACCGTTGGTGATGGCAATGGCCCCATTCCTGCAGCCACTATTTTCGAAAAAGAGTTTACCAGTAATGGTGTTTCAACTGATGAAAAGGGGCGTTTTACTTTAAAATTAAGAGGTAGCCAAGCTGTAATCGTTATTAAATCAGTAGGTTATCTTTCACAGGAAATCAATGTGTCGGCAAAATCCAGCATCAGCGTTATTTTGAAAGATGATGCCAAAGGTTTAGAAGATGTGGTGGTTCTGGGGGTTGGGCAATCGGCTAAAAAGATCACCGTTACAGGTGCCGTAAGCTCTATTTCTGGCGAAAAAATCCGACAGAGTCCATCTGCAAGCTTGCAGAACAGTTTAGCAGGCCGTTTACCTGGTTTCTTTTCGCAGCAACGTAGCGGTCAGCCAGGTAATGATGGTGCAGCTTTTCAGATTCGTGGCATCAGTACTTATGCAGGTGGTACCACACCATTGGTTATTGTTGATGATGTGGAGGTAAGTGCTGATCAGATCAGTTCTATCGACAATAACGAGGTAGAAAGCGTAACGATATTGAAAGATGCCTCAACCACAGCCGTATATGGTATCAGAGGGGCAAATGGTGTGGTAATTATCACTACCCGTAGGGGACAAAGTGGTAAGCCAGCTTTAAATGTAAAAAACGAAAGTGGTCTTCAGATGCCTACACAGCGTCCGGTGGTCAATTCGGGTTATACCACCTTAAATTTATTCCGCGAGCGACTGGCCGGTCTTTATAACAATCCTGCTACTTTATATCCAAATTTCTTTTCGGGGGATAACCTTCAGCACTACCTCACAAACGATGATCCTTACAATCATCCGAATGTGAACTGGTGGGACGAAGTGATTAAGAAGGTGAGTTTACAGAATAAGGTAAATTTCGACATATCAGGCGGTACCGAAAAGGTAAAATATTTTGTCAACCTAGGTTACTTATACCAGGGCGGTTTATTTAAGGATTTTTCCGAAGGTCAGGGGTATAACTCCAACTATTTATACAACAGGTATAACTTCAGATCGAATGTGGATATTACCCCCAACAAAAATTTAAAGATCAAGATTGATTTGTCAGGGAAATTTGGGGTAACCAACGAGCCGAATGATAAACCCTGGAACAATGGCGGCACCATATTTCAATATTTATGGAACGGTGAGCTGTCTTCATTCCTCTATCCGATATACTGGCCAAACGGTTTAATCGCCAGCTCTGCCGCAACAGGAACCAAGCCTAATCCGGTAGCAAACTTAATGTATTCGGGTTACAACCGCAGTTATAACAACAATATCGCTGCAGCCACAAGTGCCAATCAATTGTTGGATATGGTTACGCCAGGATTATCAGCCAACTTCCTGGTATCTTATACCGGAGATTATAGTTTTACCCGGAATCTAACCCGCGCATCAAGCGAAATTTTAGCATATAGCTATGATCCGGCTACTCAGAAATACAACCCTACTACACCAAACCTCTACCGGATGGGGGTTTTAAGCAGGAGTACCGTTTTTAACAATACAAGGCGCACCACCACCATACGTGGAGGGTTGAACTACAACCGAAGCTTTGGAGATCATAATGTGAGTGCTGTGGCCCTGATCAACCAAACGCGTACCAACATTTTACCTGTAGGTACAACCACTGTTACTTTAATCGATCCATATAATATACAAGGTTTTACCGGTAAAGCTACCTATGCCTACAAGCAAAAATACCTGCTGGATTTAACTGCTGCTTATAATGGATCTGACAGGTTTAGCGAAAACAACCGTTTTGCCTGGTTCCCTGCGGCGAGTATCGGGTGGAATATCAGTGAAGAAAAATTTGTTAAGGACAATTTAAAGTTTATCAGCTTCTTAAAACTCAGGGCTTCTTATGGTATAACCGGGAACGACAATATCGGTGTATCAAGTTTAATTTATCAAAAAAGCTATTCAACTGGTGCAAGCGGTATTGTTTTTGGCGAAACACCACAGTCTTATACCGGTATTGTTGAGCCAACCCTTTCTAACCAAAATGTAAAATGGATGACCGTTAATGATTTGGATGTTGGTTTGGATGCTAAGTTTTTCGGAAGTAAACTGTCTTTAACCTTAGATTATTTCAATAAAATAACCAAGGATATTTTTACTACACCAGGTTTGGTGCCTGCATCTTTTGGTGCAACATTACCTCCATATAATTTAGGCCGCGTACATAATACCGGATACGAAGTCGATTTAACTTATCGTGATAAAATCGGAGCTAATTTTGAGTTTTTCGTAAATGGAAATGTTACCTACGCCAAAAACAAGGTATTGTACAGAGATGAGCCAGCTTTCCTTTATGATGGCTTGGCCTTAACAGGTAAACCGGTAGGGGCTGTTTTTCAGTACACTGCCGATGGTTATTATGAAAGTTTATCCGATTTATACAATGCTCCCCGTTTAGCGGCCTCGGTTCCATTATCCACCCTGCAATTGGGCGCTATAAAATATAAAGATTTAACAGGAGATGGTATAATTGATGCCAACGACAAGCAATACATCGGTAATAATAATCCAAATTATACAGGAGGTTTAAGTTTTGGATTTTCTTATAAAGGTTTTGATGTCTCAACACTGTTTCAGGGTTCATTCGATTACATCATCAACATGAACAGGGGGGCGTTGGCTTATGCGCGTCCGGATCGGGTTTCGGTTCCCTGGAACCTGGGCAGATGGACTCCCGTAACTGCAGGTTCAGCTTCATTTCCGGAGCTTTCGGGAAGTGCACAAAATGGTTTTGATAATTCAGGTAATTACTGGTCTACCTTCTGGTATGTTCAGGGCGATTATATCAGGTGGAAGAATTTTGAAGTGGGCTACAGGATTCCTTCCTCTTTTGCCAGAAAACTACATGTAAACAATATCCGTGTTTATGCCAATGGTTATAATATGGGCATCGTTTACACTAAAATTCCATCGTTTATCGATCCTGAATCAGCATTAACGGCATCAGCAGGTGAATATCCTCAACAACGCGTATTGAATTTCGGGATACAATTTGGACTATAAATTTAAAAGATATGAAAACTAAAATATTTATAATAGCACTGGCATCGTTAGTCGGGATGTTGTTGTTCTCCTGCAAAAAAGGTGGTTTCCTCGATTCACAGGTGGAAGTGCTTTCGGAAGAAAATGTATTTGCCGACAGTACAATGACCTTTAATTTTCTTAACAACATTTATTGGAACACTGGTTTGGATATTCATCCTTACCGGAATACCATCGGCGGTTTCTCTGGCGGTGGTCCGGGTACAAGCGACTGGAATGATGCGTTCGAAACCCTAACATCTAACGCAGCAAGTGGTTTTTCAGGGCAGGATGCTTTTTTAAAAGGTACATCAACCAGTTCAAGTCATCCTTTGCTGGCCATGTGGACTTTGATGTATAAAAAAATCAGGGCAGCAAATAAATTTATGGCCAATGTGCCTAATTCGCCTATTTCGGCAACGAGAAAAAAAGTTTTGATTGCGGAAGCCAGGTTTTTAAGGGCATTTTATTACCAGATGCTTGTAAGGTATTATGGCGGCATACAATTGGTGGGTGATGATGTGAGCGATGATTTTCCAACTTATGAATATAAACGTAATACTTATAAGGAATGTGTAGACTACATCGCTGCAGAATACGATAAGGCGGCGATTGATTTGCCAAGTTCAGCTACATTGGAAGCCATAAATTATGGTAGAGCAACTTCAGGAGCTTGTAAGGCCTACAAAGCAAGGTTGTTCGTAACAGCAGCAAGTACATTGTTTAATGGCAGTCCGGCAAGTACTGATGCAGCAGTACGTCCCTTTATATGTTATACTGCTAATTATGATGCCACGCTATGGCAAAAGGCAGCTGATGCTTGTAAAACCGTGATGGATTTGCCAGAATATACACTAATTGTAGATAATGCAACCAAAGCAGGTGATGGCTTTTTTAAACTATTTACTAGCGGTAGAAAAACCAGTGAGTTTATTTTCGTTTACAACCTGGCCCTTGCGGCGGCTAATGCATCCGACACCAACGGAGGATTAGAACGTCCCTTTTTTCCATGGTCAATTACGGCCAGGGGAGCAGGAACTACCACCGTTATGAACCCAAGTCAGAATGTGGTGGATGCATTTGGAATGGCGAATGGAAAGTTAATCAATGATGCTTCATCAGGATTTAATCTTTTAGATCCTTATAAAAACCGCGATCCAAGGTTTTATAATTCTATTATTTATAATCAGGCTACCATGACGAGTCGGTCTACAACGGCCTTAACCACAATCAATATTTATACTGATGCCAGTAACAATCCCGTAGGCGATGGTATCCAGCCTTACCATACCAAAACCGGTTATTATACCCGTAAAATGTGTAATGATCGCTTGCCCTTTGCCAGCTTAACTGTTGCACGAGCCCTGCCCATGATGCGTTTAGCCGAAATGGTATTGGGCTATGCTGAAGCTTTGAATGAACTGGGAAGAGTAGAAGAAGCAGTAATAGAGGTAAATAAAATCAGGAACAGGGCTGGTATTACCGCTGGCTCCGATAACCGCTACGGCATTCCTGCAGGAGTAACACAAGATCAGCTAAGAACTTTGATCAGAAACGAATATCGGGTTGAGTTCTATGGCGAAGGCCATTGGTACTACGATACGCGCAGATGGAAAACAGCTGAAATTACGGAAAAAGGCAACTTGTTACTGGCCAAAGCGAGGCAAAATGCAACAGGTAGTACATATCCTTTTGCTTATACCTACGAAAATGTATTGTCAATGAATTTCATAGCACCTGCCATGTATTTTGTGCCAATCCCATTGAGTGAGGTATTGAAATCAAAAGGATTATTGGTGCAAAACCCGGGTTGGTAAGTGAGTTTGGCATTCATCAGGTCGTCATTGTGAGGGGGAACGACGAAACAATCTTTTATACTTGCAGATTTTGCTTGAAGATTGCTTCGCCGGCTGAAAAACCTTTTCGCAATGACGAACCCAATATGAAATAATGAATCTGGATGACTAATGAACCATTGACCAATAAACAATTGCCAATCAGTTAACCGATTAACCCACACAAAATGACCTCAACCACAAAAATCAGAACACTCGAACCCATTATATTCTATTCTGGTAAACAGGATGAATTACAAATTTTTTTGAACGAAACCGAATTTGGCGAACTCATCATTATTTCACTTTCCGACGATCAGCTTTTGGTTAAAGAGGTATTATTAGAAGAAACCAACGAAAAACTGGAATGGAAACAAGATCGAAAAGGGCTGCGGATTTCGGTACCTGAAGGATTACAAAAAAGCGGAGGAAATATGGGGCGGGCATTGAAGGTAATGTTTTAGTCGGAAGAGTCGTCATTGCGAGGAGGAACGACGAAGCAATCTTTCCTGCCAGCGATTCTTATAAAAAAGATTGCTTCGTCGGCTGAAAAAGCCTTCTCGCAATGACGACTCTTGGAGACTTACACATCGCCCCGGAACTTCTCTGTCACTAACATTGATTTTTATGCAACAAGTTATTCCTCGAAATGACGGAAATGCATGACTAATAAACCAATTGCAAGTGAACGAATGAACTATTAACCAATAAACAAATGACAAGTGAACGAATGAACCATTGACTAATGAACCAATAAACAAATCAACCATAAAAACCATTAACAATGAAAAACAAAAAACAACTTTGCTTTGCCTTGCTTTTGACAATTTCTAGCGGCATTTTAATGAGTAGCTGTAAAAAAGCCCAGGTTTCAGAACCAGAAACCAACCAGGCAAAATTAACCAAATCGACGCTAAGCTCTACCACGCCTGGCTTTGTAACCAATACCAAAAATCTTAACATTGTCATGTTTGTGCCTACCGATAATCCGGCGCTTCCTGATTACAAAACCAGGTTGACGACATTGTTTACGCATTTTCAAAACTGGTTTCATACCGAAATGTTAAGGTACGGTTACGACAAATATTTGGGATTAGCCAGGGTTGATTCTACTAACCTCATTAAATTCATAGAGATTCCTGCCGCAGGACCACAGGCAGATTATCCTTATGATTCGAGCATATCAGGAAGCAAAATTCTGAATGAAATAAATGCCTACAAAGCTACACATGCGTCAGAATTTTCCAATTCTTCCCACATGCTCATTTTATTGCCACAGCGAACCGATGGAGGCGGGCAACCATTTTACGGATTGGGCAAAAATTGCTTCGCACTGGATAATGTAAATATGGCGGTTGATAAAATTCCGAATCCTAACTCTAACTATTTGGGTGGAATGTTGCACGAACTTGGCCACGGCTTAAATCTTCCGCACGATCATGCGAAATATGCCTCAGAAGAGCCTACTTTAGGTACTTCTTTAATGGGATCCGGAAACGTAAGTTTTAGTAAAGGTCAGCCTACATTTTTAACCGGGGTTGATGCTGCCATTTTAAACCGCAACGAGGTTTTTCAAAATCCATTACCCATAGAAATACCTTACGAAAGTGCTACCACTACAATTAATGCCAATGCAACTTTTAATAGCACGACTCAGGCCTTCAACTTATCGGGTAGTTTTACCAGCAACAAAGAGGTTACCGACATTTTAGTTTATATGGATCCCAACGTAAACAACGAAGGAACAGGGGTGAATAAAGATTATAATGCCGTTACCTGGAGGTTTACACCCGGAACAGGAAATACCATTGCCGGAAACATTCCATTGAGCGAACTTTATTATAAAAATAATGAGCCTTATGAGTTAAAGGCAAAACTTCTGCTTAAAAACGGAAACGTAATTACCCAAACTTATACCTTTTCTTTTTTAAATGGCGTACCACAGATTGGTGCAAACGGTTCAGCTAAATTTTTCCAGAATGCCAGTTATGGAGGTTATGGCATATCATTACCTGTTGGCCAGTACACCACCGCCGATCTCATCAGCCGTGGCATTAGCAATAACGATGTCTCATCTGTTAATGTAGGTTTAGGGGTGAAAGTGATTATGTATGACGGAGATAACTTTACCGGAAGCAGCATCGAGTTAACCTCTTCGAGCAGTTACGTTTCTACTTTTAACGATAAAGCATCATCCATAAAAGTGATTGCCCTTTAATGATTATATTTATAACAGGCTGATGATAAACGATTCAAATCCTATTCGAAAATGAGAAAAACGCTTTTTTTAAGCCTGTTGTTTGTACTGTTTGCCGAGCTATTGTTTGGGCAAACAGTGCAAAATAATGCAGTGAAACAGTTTAGAGACGAAAAATTTGGCATGTTTTTACATTGGGGACTGTATGCCCAAACTGCGGGCGACTGGAAAGGCCATAAAGTTAAAGGTGGAGAGCATTTTATGCTTTATGAGCGTATTCCCGTACAGGAATACGGAGCTATTGCCAGTCAGTTTAACCCGATAAAATTTAATTCAGATGCATGGGTAAAACAGGCCAGGGAAACAGGCATGAAATATATTGTTTTTACAGCCAAACATCACGATGGTTTTGCCTTGTACAATTCGGCAAGCAGCGATTACAATATTGTAAAAAAAAGCCCCTTTAAACGCGATCCTATAGCTGAACTGGCCACGGCATGCAAAAAATATAAAATTACACTCTGTCTTTATTATTCTTTAGGAAGAGACTGGCAGGATCCCGATGTGCCTACCAACTGGCCGGTAAAAGCGGGCAGGAGCAATACCTGGGATTACCCAAATGAAGATGCAAAAGTGTTTAACCGCTATTTCGAAAGAAAGGTTAAACCACAGATTACAGAGTTGTTAACCAGCTACGGCCCGATTGGCGTACTATGGTTCGATACCCCCGAACTGATCAGTAAAAAAGAAAGTGCCGAACTTAAAGCTTTAGTTAATAAACTGCAACCAAACTGTTTGGTAAACAATAGAATTGGAAATGGATATGGCGATTTTTCCATTTCAGAACAATCATTAACGCCCTCATCAAAACAAGCATGGGAATCCTGCTTAACCATCGGACAAAACTGGGGTTATAACCGTCACGATAGCCTTTGGAAATCCCCGGAAGTACTGGTCCGTCACCTGGTAGAAGTAGTGGCCAATGGCGGTAACCTTTTGTTAAATGTTGGCCCTAAAGGTGATGGAACTTTTCCGGATTGGGCTACCGAAAGATTAAAAGCGGTTGGTAAATGGATGGATGTAAACCACGAAGCCATTTACAATAGTCATCCCTGGTTAGTGGTGAAAGAAAATACCAGGGAAATAAAAAACAATGTCAGTATCGAAGAAAGTAAAAACGCCATTAAAGATGCAGTTTTTGATGGTACACCCAAAAATATCGTCCCTGACGTGTATTATACCAGCAAAGATAAAGTGGTATATGCTTTTTTAAGAAGCTGGCAATCAGCAAACGTAACACTCAAACAGATTAATAAAAATAAAATTAGCATTAAAAATATTGAATTATTGGGCAATAAAAACAAAGTTCGGTGGGCGCTAAGTGATCAGGAACTGAAGTTGAACCTGCCAGATGATTTTAAGAAAAAAAATATAATTCCTGTTTATGTATTAAAAATAACGACCAATTAATGAGGTTTTTATATCTATCATTTATACTATTTATTTACACGGATGCACTGGCGCAGCAACAGGCAGCCATTATCCCTATTCCTGTAAATTTTGTTTCCGGCAAGGGCTTTTTCACCCTGAACAGCAAGGTTACTATTGCTTACAATAGCGATCAGTTAAAAACGGTTGCCTATTACTTTCAAAATGAACTGTTGAGCCAGAAAGGGATCACTATACAACAAAAAAACGGATCGGCAAAGATCATGCTGATGCTAAAACCAAAGAAGAAAAAAACCGATTCGAGCGCTTACCAGATCAGCATTAAAACCGATCAGATTATCATTTCAGGAAATCATCCACAAGGGATTTTTTACGGTTTAATTTCAGTGCTTCAGCTCATGCTAACGAGCAAAAACAACCAGCTTCCGGTTGCCGAAATAACGGATGCACCTGCTTATGGTTGGCGGGGTTTTATGTTGGATGAATCACGTCATTTCTTTGGTAAAGAGAAAGTGAAATCCATTTTAAACTGGATGGCTTTTTATAAACTCAATACTTTTCATTGGCACTTAACTGATGAGCCTGCCTGGCGTCTGGAAATTAAAAAATATCCCAGTTTAGCACTCATTGGGGGCATTGGCGATTATCTCAATCCTGATTTGCCGGCACAGTTTTATACCCAGGCCGATATTAAAGAAATTGTCGCTTATGCGGCCGAACGTTATATTAAGGTGATCCCTGAAATCGATATGCCCGGACATGCCACTGCAGCCAATAAAGCCTATCCCGAATATTCCGGAGGTGGTTCGGCAGGTCACCCCGAATTTACCTTTAATCCCGGATTGGAGAAAACGTACACTTACCTCACTGATATTTTAAAAGAAACCAATGTGCTTTTTCCTTCTGGATTAATTCATTTGGGAGGCGATGAAGTGGGTTTTGGTAATGAAAAATGGAATAGCAATCCGGATATTTTAAAGCTCCGCGAGCGCGAAAACCTGAAAGACAATGCTGCGGTAGAAAATTATTTTATGAAACGAATGGTTGATTCCTTATATCAGCTCAATACCGGGGCTATTTTTTGGGATGAAATGGCCGATGCCAGTCTCCCCAAAGATAAAACCATTATCTTCTGGTGGCGACAGGAAAAACCCGAACAACTCCGTACCGCTTTAAGCAAAGGCTACCCAACGGTTTTATGTCCAAGGTTACCCTTATATTTCGATTTTGTTCAGGATAGCACGCATCAATATGGCCGGAAATGGAATAAATTATACAATCCCATTGAAAAGGTTTATGCGTTTGACGCAAGTGCTTATGCCGAAAATGACAGGGAAAAGTCACTCATTTTAGGTATTCAAGCCAACCTTTGGACAGAAACAGTTGATCATAATGCCCGTTTGGATTACCTGCTTTTTCCGCGGATTGCGGCCCTGGCCGAAGCTGCCTGGACACCTCAGAACAAGAAAGATTTTAAGGCTTTCAGCGCTAATTTAAATCAGCATTTAATGCTTTATAATAAAGCTGGGTTGTATTATTATGATCCTTCAAAAACATTGCTGCACCCCGAAATTCCGGTGAAAAGAAAGAAACCATTAAACTATAAAGATTAACACGCACAAAATTTGAATATGAAAAATAGATTAAGGTATTTATGGCTTACAATTGCTACAACAGCTGTGGTAAGCCATGCAAATGCACAGTGGACAGGGCCCAAAAAACAACCTGCCGAAAAAGTGGAAGTGAAATATGGTACTTTAACACCACCTCACCGTACCGATGCCGATATGCAAGCTTTTCGCAGTTATGGTTTAGGCCAGTTTATCCATTGGGGGATTTATTCCATCGCCGGTAACGAATGGAATGGAGTGAGTGCAAGGGGAGGCGCAGCCGCTTCTGAATGGATTCGTTCATGGGGCGGGCCAACAGCACCAAAAGATTGGACAAATACTTACGATAACCTGTACAAACAGTTTAACCCGAAAAATTTTGATGCCAAACGCTGGGCCAAACAGGCAAAAGACATGGGGGCGAAGTATGTGATCTTTACCACCAAACACCACGATGGCTTCGCACTCTGGCCAACAAAATATTCTGATTATAATATTTCAGCATCTCCTTATAAAAAAGATATTGTAAAACAGATTGTAGATGCTTACACTGCCGAAGGCATTGATGTTTATCTCTATTTTTCTATTCTGGAGTGGAACAACCCAAATTATATGGGCAAAGCCCCAAAAACGGATGAAGAAAAAGCAAAATTTGATAAATTTCTGCAATATACCCGCAACCAGCTCTTAGAACAGTTGGATAATTATCCTAAAATTAAAGGTTTCTGGTTCGATGGTACCTGGGATGCCTCGTGGAAAAGTGCTTACGAATTTACTTACAACCTGGAGAAAGAACTCCGTGAAAAACATCCGGGTTTAATTATCGGTTCCCGTTTCCGTAACGATGAGCATGGATCACGTCATTTCGATTCAAACGGCAATATCCTGGGTGATTATGAGCAGGGCTGGGAACGCAAACTGCCTGCTGAGTTCGAATGGTTAAACGGTAATGCTTGGGATGCGGTAATGACCATTCCGCCAAATGGCTGGGGGTACATGAAAGATTGGTCGGGCATTTATACCAAAACCACTGATGATTTATTGGATATGCTGATGCATGCTGTATCGATGAACGGTAATTTCGTGTTAAACTTTGGTCCGGATGGAAATGGAAACATGCATCCCGAAGAAGATAAAATTGCAAAAGAGATCGGCGAATGGATGAAACTAAACGCTGAAGCGGTTTATGGTGTTCGTCATGTAGCATTAACACCTTCTAAACTGGGTTATTTTACCCAAAAGGGAGATAATTTGTACTTAACCTTATTTAACAGACCTGTAAATGGCATTGTGCGCATCGCAGTACCTAAAAATGCCACACAGGTTCCGGGCACAGCCGCGCTTTTAATCGGTGATAAGAATTTAGCCCTAAAGCAATCGGATATCGGACTGGATCTCGATAAAAACACCTATTACGATGTTACATTACCAAAGGATTTTCAAGCCAGCAGGGCTTTTGTAATCAAAATGAAACTGGTAGCGCCCAAGGCAAAATCAGCAAAACTGATGGATGCGAAGATGTAGTAAAAATTGTCCGTCATTGCGAGGCACGAAGCAATCCTGCAACTAATGGCAGGAAAAAATAGCGGAAGCATTAAGATTGCTTCATGCCTCTCAAATGCGATTCCTTATATAAACCAATAATACAACTTGAGGAATACAAACCTCAATTATACAGTAGAATGAAGATAGATACTTTAAGATTTAAAAAATCACTTTTAATTACCCTGTTTACCATAATGGCAGGCTTTGCTTCAGCCCGGCAACAGGCCAGGATTACTTTACCTTTTAATGCCGATTGGTTATTTAAAAAAACAAAAGACAGCGCCGCCACCAAATGGGATAAAGTAACCCTTCCACATACCTGGAATGCTGTGGATATGCAAAACACCAAAAACTTTTACGAAGGCGAAGGCATTTATAAAAAAGATTTCGTTTTTGGAAACGAGTACAAAGACAAACGTCTCTTTTTAAAGTTCGAAGGCGTAGGACAAACTGCCGAGGTTTATGTAAACAATAAACTGGTTGGCAAACACAAAGGATCTTACAGTGCTTTCTGTTTAGATATTAGCTACGCGGTAATAATTGGTAAAAGTAACACCATTATGGTGAAGGCAAATAATACGGCAAAAAGGGATATTATCCCCGTAAACCATTTCCTGTTCGGTATTTACGGCGGCATTTATCGTCCGGTTGAACTTATTGCAACAAATAAACTCAACATTACCACTACCGATTACGCTTCGCCCGGGATTTATATCTCGCAGAAAAATGTTTCTGAAAAATCGGCTGATATTTCGGTTGAAGTTAAAGTAGAAAACAAATTAGCCGCTGCAACCGATGTGTCGATCAAAACCACCATTTATGATCAGGCGGGGAAAGACATAACACACCAAACAGAAAATTACAATGTAAATACCCAGGGCAGGCAGGCTTATATCCAGCAAATGACTGTTCGAAACCCAACACTTTGGGATGGTTTTAACAATCCATATCTCTACAAGGTAGTTACGCAGCTTATTAAAGATAATCAGGTAATTGATGAGGTTTCGCAGCCATTGGGCATCCGTAAGTTTGAGCTGGTAGCCGGAAAAGGCATGATGCTCAACGGAAAACGTTATAACATGTATGGTGTTTCGAGGCATCAGGACCGCTGGCAATATGGCAATGCCATAAGCAATGCGCAGCATAAAGAAGATCTGGACATCATTAAAGAAATGGGCGCTACCACCATCCGTTTGGCGCACTATCAACAATCAGAATACCTTTATTCGCAATGCGATAGCATGGGTTTTATCATTTCGGCCGAAATTCCATTTGTAAATACCTACACAGGCGAAGAAGGTGAAAATGCCAAACAACAGTTAATGGAGCTGATTAAACAGAATTACAATCACCCCTCCATTTATTTATGGGGTTTACATAATGAAGTGTATGGCAAAACGCCAGCCGATTTCCCTGCAGTATTAACCCGCGATTTAAATGATCTGGCTAAACAGATTGATCCTTATCGTTCTACCATTACGGTGAGCGGTTATGGTGAGATGGATCGTCCGACAAACCTAAACGCCGATGTGCAGGGCATGAACCGGTATTACGGCTGGTATGAAGGTAAAATAGGCGGTTTAGACAAATGGGCCACAGATCTTGAAGCGAAATATCCGAACAATAAAGTTATTTTATCAGAATATGGTGCCGATGGCAATATTTTGCACCAGCAGGAGCAGGCCGGTTTAAAAGATACCTACAATTACACCCTGCCCGATTATCCGGAAACCTACGAAACGAAAACGCATGAAATCCAATGGCCCATAATAGCCAAACATCCTTACATTCTGGCTTCTTATGTGTGGAATATGTTCGATTTTGCCACCCCGATGTGGAATCGTGGCAGCATGCCCGCCCGCAATATGAAGGGCCTGGTAACCTTCGACCGCAAAATAAAGAAAGATGCTTTTTACTGGTATAAAGCCAACTGGAGTAAAGCACCTGTACTCTATTTAACTGAAAGAAGGGCGAAAATACGCAAACACCAGGTTACCGAAGTGGTGGTGTACTCGAATATCGGTGCCCCAAAACTATGGTTAAACGGAAAAAAAGTAAATGCCGAACCTAAACTGGTAGATGGCAATGTATTATATAAATTCGAAAATATAACCCTTAAAAAAGGTACAAATACAATTGAAAGCGCGGTAATAAAAGATGGCAAAACCATTAAAGATAACATCAGCTGGGATTTCAAATAAAGATTTAAATGTGAGCCATGGTATGCTGGTTTGATTAGAATGTCCAAAATTTACCATACACCGTTTAAATATCAGATTGGTTACCTGATATTTTGCGGTAATTACATTTATTTGGTTAGTTAATGATTGCGTAACGATGGATGTTGTTGCGCAATCTTAATTTAAATATTCAGATTTTTTAATCGCAAAGTTCGCAGAGAATTGGGCGCAGAGGTCGTAAAGTTGGAGTGTGATATAATACGGGGACGGATCGCGATGAATATTCCGTGTTTTCCGTGAATCCGTGGCTGTTTTTACCACCGAGTTCACAGAGGAAACTTCACAGAGCATATTGAGTTGGGCCGTTAAGTAAATGTAATTACGATCGTCACTCCCGTGCAGTCAGGAATCTTAAAGCGCATTGCATTACGATTATCTTCGATGAGTAATCGTGATTCCGTGGTTCGTGTTTCAACCTACCACTTGCGTTACATCATTTCTAACCAAAGAGTGTTAATATGATCCACTATTGCTGATAAGTCTTTCGACTCCGCTCAGGATGACATAACGAGATGATGGATTCAAGTAATACCGGTGTTGACGCACGCGTGCCGCGTGTGCATTTTCATATGTTGCATTTCTTTTAATTTAATTACCCCTTACCTTACAACAATCTTTAATACTATTATACTCCCAAATTAACAAAGACAGATACAAAAAGACTTTGATTCACATACTATCAGGTGTTTTCTTTTGTTATTTTTTATTTAAGTGATTGCTGATGTTACTATCTCTTAAAAAGAATGGAATTAATGGTTTTGTTATAATTTCACAGTCGGGATAATTGCGCTAGCGAGGGGGGTGGAGTTCCACTATTCTAGATCTGCACCTATCGGTGGTGCCTCTTCATGCAATTTTTCTATAATCTCTTTCATTTTAGGCAGGCCGAAATAATTATGCTGTTCTATTATTTTAATTACTTCAGGGTGCGAAACCGAAAGGTTGTATAATGAAGAGCCTGCCTTATTCCATACATCTGATGATGCTAGAGATTTATATTTTTCTATAGCAGGGTTTTCGATATTGGCAATGTTGGCTACAATTTCAGCTTTTTCTACTTCAGTGAATTTTTTGGAGGGATCTTCTTCGAAGATTTTATAGCTAGGATCCTTTGCATCTCCATCGTATAGTGTATACATAAAGCTTCCAAGTGCATAAATGAAACGATTATCTGTTGCACTAGTGTTGCCTTCAACATATTTCAATAAGCTCTTTCTAATCTGCAACTTGCAATCCTTATTCTTAATAAAAAATAAAGAAGCTATAAATTCTGGGAATTTAGTATTCTCTTTATAAACTGAATCTAATACCATTTTGTTGATTTTTGGTTCTTTGTCATAACCATAATCAATAAGTAGTTTGCTTAAAATAAATTGCTCATTATTAAAAAGCCAAGCTAGGCTTGCTTTATCATTATTGAATAAATATTTATTTCTATGAATAATATAAGGTTCTATATTGATTTTATATGTATTATCTTTGTTTATTTTAATCAAATATTTTAAAGGTACAAACTCGAAAAAAAGATGTTCTTTTCTCAATAAATAATAATTTTGTGTGTATGCAAAATCTTCGAACTCATCTTTAATTAAGCTTTTATAATCATCATTTTGCCTCCCAAAAAGGGTAATATATTTATCTTTAACATGTATTTTATAATACTGATTTTTTAAGTTATCAATACAAAATAATTCTTTAATTTTTTGATTAAATACTTCGTCGGTAATAGATCTAAAACCACTACTTTTTAACCCTTCAAAGATTATCATTGAGGATAATTCTAAATCTCTAGCTGTTAAATGATATGGATTTTCAAATGATAGTTCATCACTTTCTATTCTTTCTTGATCTTTTAAATGTTTTTTGATTTCTTCGAGTAGAGTTATTGGCATGTTATTAGCATATGTTACTTGATTTGTTGTCGGAAAATTTTGTTTTGTCTTGTTCTTACAGCTACTTGCAATTAATAGCAATAGACATGTGAAAAATATTTTGTTTGTTTTCATACTGTATTAATAAGATTATGTCGATTTATTTTCTTTTTTTGGCAATTCTTTAATGTTATATTTTTTATTTATTTCTGCAGAACCCGTATATATATCACTATCCTTCAGTTTATCAGTGTCTTTGATTTCATAGTCTGCTGGTATGTAAAAGCCTTCGAACGTTTTAGTTACACCGTCATATGTAAATGAGTTTCCGTAGCTGCTAAATCGAATAGAATCTCCTTGATTTCCTCCAATCAAGATAAAACGACCGTTTTTAGTTTTACCGTATAAAAAGCCTGTATGTCCCTTACCTGAACCATTTGTTGCTTTATATATGACCATACATCCGTAAATAGCCTTTGGTATCTTTTTATATTTATAATGATTGACAGGTGTAAGTGATAATGCAGAATTAGTATAATTATATGGCTTTTGGGTCTTTGGATTTTTTGTTTTACTAATACACCAGTTCATAAATGCAGCACACCATGGTCCATTGATACCGTCGGTTGGTTCGGCTTTAATTGTACAAAACACCAGATAGGATTTAGCTTTTGAATACATGGGATCCGTACCTTCATCACAACCCTTCATCGCTTTTGCTTCTTTGAGAGCTATTTCCATCCATGGTGCTCGGTTACTTATTATTTTTATTTCGATTTCTTCCCAATCACAATCTTTTACTCTAAATATTTTCGAAGTAAAATCATCAAATGCATCTTGCTTTTGGATATAACTGTTCGCAACTTCATTACCAACGCCTGCAGAAACATCTTTGGTTTTCGGTTTACCATTACTCATCCCTATCAACCCATTCCATTTAAAAAAGGCCATTGAGGTTAATACAGCGATTTTAATATCCTTCGAAACGATGTCAGAATTTTTAAGAATATCAGTTTTTTCATATTTTAAAGTATAGGCATTTGCTTTGGTATAATTTTCCCTTCCGGTAAGCTGGATCAAACCTTTGCCCCTGAAATTCCAGCCATCGCCTTCCTGGGTATTTCCGACCCTATTATTTACACTTCGGTTTTTATCGGCATAGGCTAAATTGGCTATCGCCTTTTGATCCGCCGCATGGTCTTTGGTCCGCCCGTATTTATAAGCATCTTCATGGTGTTTGGTGAAATAAGAAAACGGGGGACTGTCGCGCTCGCCTGTTTTTTTATTCAGGTTGCCATTGATGAGTGTATCAGCACTATAATTCATGCTTTCACCACTTTTTAAATGTAATTTAGTGCTTGATTCGACCCTGATCTGTGCAAAGAAATGTGCTTTTACCCAGCAAGTATTCATGCCAAGTTCTGCCATATATTTATTGTAGGTATTGGCAACTGTTGTGAGTGTTTCATTATCTGCATCTCCAAATATCTGTTTCAATTCTGCAGGGGTAATACCCTTATTGCACCTTGGGCAGCTGCCGCTATTGTGTCCTTCCTGTCTCCCAATCCCCACCAGCACCTTACCACCATTCGCGGGTACGTCATTTTTAAAAGCCACCAAGGTGTTGCTGATGCCAAAAAACTCCATTTCTTCGATTACGGCATAAAAACGGTGCAGTTTTTCGCTATAACTTTTTTCCCAGCTTTTGGCCAGGGTAAAATCAAATTCAACTATGCCGTCAGGGTTTAAGGGATATTCTTTATGGTGTACAAGTGTATCTTTTCGAAGGTTATCCATTCGCAGCCGGCTTTCTTTACGGTATATTTTTACGGAGATATTCTTTGCACTCAGGTTCCGGGTACGGATGCGGCATTGCATCTTACTACCGTACAAGGCCTGTATAACCGCTTTTCCTTCGGTTAAAAATTCAATGCTTACAATTTCTTCATGGGTAACCAGTTTTAGTTTTTGAAGGGGCTGGGGGATATTCCCGTTTAAAATTTCATATTTTTTATCGGCAGAATGAACCTTGAAATAAAACTCTGTTCCTTCTTTTAACAGTTTCGAATATTGGGCGGCATGTGGTACAAAAGCATATTTTCCGGTATCCAGTATCTGGTTTTGGGGCACCTTAAAACCGTTGATGATATGTATGGCTTTGGGCTTACCTTCGCTATCGATATAGCCGTATTCCAGGTTAACGGTAATGCCCTCTGCCGCTTTAAATTTAAGGTAAGCGTGGTTTTTTTCTCCCCAGCCTGTTTTTGTCTTTTTGCCCCCTTCGGGGTATTCCCATTGTGCAAGTATAAGCTCGGGCTGGGCCACGGTTATTTTAACCGATACCT